>ERZ779629.166-NODE-166-length-29304-cov-6.827105_pt1 | contig 29304 bp, 28 predicted proteins | sample MGYA00514192_ERZ779629 | MGnify/ENA primary metagenome ERZ779629 (study PRJEB29562, sample SAMEA4376709) | mouse gut metagenome | isolation source: Cecum | study: EMG produced TPA metagenomics assembly of the A DSS colitis mouse model was used to assess the... | reverse complement strand
ACGTGCCCGCGTCGATGACGCTGTCCGCCGAATACTCGACCGATACGCGCGTCGCGTCGCCGTAGATCGCTTCGCTGTACCAAGTCGGCGCGGCGTCTCGATCCGCCAACTTGTAACTCGTACCGTCGTATGTAACCGTTTCGTTTGTCGGCAAATCCAATCCCGCCGCTTGCTCCGCCGCCGTTAAGTCCAAATGAAATGCAGGGCGTACGGAATACTGTTTCGAAACAGCCGTATCCGCAGTATTCACAGCGCCGGATTCGTCCAGAAAACATGCGCCGTATGCTACATTGTATCGTCCCGTACGCAACCAAGATTTATTTTCATTCTTACGTTGATTGTCCGAAAGATTCCAAATGCCCGACTTCCCGCTATACCCCGTCTCCGCCAAACTCGGCAACCATAAATAATCCGTCGACCATTCGGCGTAATGTCCCTTTTTGCTATAATCCCATTTATTGTCATTGCCGTAATACGATTCCAGTTCCGGTCTTCCCCAAGCCTCGTTGGGCGATGTAGAATAAGACGAATCGAATGCCCGAATCGTTTCCGACTGTTGATAATCCACTTCTATCGGACAGACGATATACTTGGTCAAGGATAAATTCCTTTTATCGCTCTCTACCGTCCCCATCGTAAATTTGGCATACGGATGCGACGCATTTTGCTCGATCGGCGTCAATTTCCCTGCGCCTTGCGCATCCGTTTCGGTTGCGACATATCCGCATCCGCCGCTGTTGAGCGCATTGGCGCGAATATAGCTGGTACTGTACATGTTACTCGGATAGGTATACGTCGCATCGTTGGAAAACCAATTGTTGCTCCACTCGGACATTTCCGTCGAAGATGCCAACCACATCGTCGCAATCACGCGTCCGTCCGCCAACTTGTGCAGATCCGTTACCGTCCACTGCTTGCCGTCGATCGTAACGACGATATCCTTACCGCCGTTGATCGCCCGCAAATCGCCGGCGTTCTTGTTCGACAAATTCGCAATTGCGGTATACTGTTCCGAACCGCTGCGCATCGCGTCGATCAATTTGTCAAATTGAAATTTATTGAATACCTTTGCGCCGTTATCGTCCGCATCGTATGTATCCGTCCACAACAACTCCCCGATCGATACCGTATCGGTCTCTTTGATCTCGAAAGCATTGAACGCATACGCCTGCTCCGCATGGTTTGCGAATACGCCTACAAGTCCGATCGCACCGATGCAAATACAAATACACAACGACGCAATTGCCGCTATATATCGTTGTCGTTTGTTATCTCGCGTCATGCGCTGTCACTTCCGTAAACATACTCTCATACCGATCCCAACACATTCCAAATAGTTCATAGAATAGAATATTCCATGAACTATTTTAAGATATAGGGATTCCGATGGCTGATTTAATAAAAATTCGTATCGAAAATACGGCAATATGCGTTGTAAAATATTGGTTTTCGGCACTTTGACGGGAGATTGTCTTGACTTTATATAAAACAGCAGTTAAAATTACACTGTAACTAGTTCATGGAATATTCTATTCCATGAACTATTTTTCATTGCGTTTTTCGGTGCTTTTTAAGGATTCTTATGCACAATTCGATCGCCGCGCGTTTCGCTATTTTCGGAACGGTAAAAAATCGCCGTCCTTCAAATCTTCGCACAAAAACGGAAATTCCAGCACCGCCGCGGGACGCACGACTCGATATCCGTACTTGTCGCGCAACCGATCGAGCGCCTCGTCCAGTCGCTCGTGCCGCTCTCCGCGCCCGAAATCGTCCAGCAACGACAACTGTACGCACGCGCCCGAATCGCGCAGATCGTACGCGGTCACGGATATCGCCCGAATCGGCAATCGCGCCCCCGCAAACGACGCGTCATAGATGCCCATCGCCGCGTCCGCAAGCTGCATCGCATGCGCGGTCGGCACGGACAGGCGCGACTGTTTGCTCTCATACGTCAGATCTTCGTATTTAAGTCCCAGATGCACGCCCTGCGCCGCAAAGCGGTATCGACGCATCCGAATCGCAACCATTTCGCACAGCGCGAGCACGACGGCGCAGACTTCTTCCCGCGCACAGACGTTGCGCGGAAGCGTCGTGCTGTTGCCGACGCTCTTGGGAATGCGGTTTTCGTCGCACAAGCGCACATGCGCATCGGACAGTCCGTTGGCGTACTCGTACAGACGCACGCCGTTAATCCCGAACATCCGCTCCAACACCGTCCGCCCCGTCGCCGCCAACTGCCCGATCGTACGCACGCCGATTTTGTCGAGTTTGTCCCGCGTCTTGCGTCCGATCATCAGCAGATCCGCGACCGGAAGCGGCCATACGATTTGGCGATAATTGTCGGGCGTAATCTCCGTCGTCGCATCCGGTTTGCGATAATCCGAACCCAGCTTGGCAAAAATTTTGTTATACGACACGCCGACCGAAATCGTCAGTCCCAACTCTTCCCGCACGCGCTTGCGCAACGTATCCGCAATCGTCTTGCCGTCGCCGAACAAACGCCGCGACTGCGTCACGTCCAGCCAGCACTCGTCGATCCCGAACGGCTCCACCCGATCCGTGTACTCGGAATACAGCTCGAACAATCGCTGCGAAATACGCACGTATTCGTCATACTGCGGCGGCACGAGTATGAGCTTGGGGCATTTGCGTTTGGCTTCCCATATCACGTCGCCCGTCCGTACGCCCATCTGTTTGGCGGCTTGATTCTTCGCCAAAATAATGCCGTGCCGCTTGTCGGGATTGCCGGATACGGCGACGTATTTGTCGCGCAAACTCGGATCGAGCATACACTCGACCGACGCGTAAAAATTGTTGGCGTCGCAATGCAAAATCGTATGCAGGCGTTGGCTCTGTCCCGTCGTCTTGTCCATATCCGCTGTCCTTCCATCGATATCCTAACACAAATGCTATAAAAAGTAAACATTTGTTTGTATTTTTACAAGATTTTCCAATGCTTTTGCGCGGCGCAACGAATATTGCGCACCGCACAGACTGCGGCGCACGGCATCGACAAAGCCCCCGACTCTTTGCAGAATGCAGGGGCTTATCGATACCGCGATTTGCGCGGATATGCAACGATGCTCAGTCGACGGGCGGTTCGCAGACGACGGCGTTGTTCAGCGCGTCGTTGTTCGATGCGACGCGCACAAGCTCCCACATCTGCTGCGTGCCGATATAATGCACTTTGTCAAGCGCCGTACAGCCGTTAAACGCACCGCGACCGATCTCCACGCAGGTCGTCGGCAACGTAAACGTTTCCAACGCCGTGCAACCGTTGAACGCATCTGCGCCGATCTGCTCCGCTTCCGCAAGATCGAGATCGGTCAAAGCGACGCAACCCCGGAACGCTTCTTGCGCAACGCCGCGCAATCCTTTTGAAAGGCGTACCGATTTGAGCTGTTTGCACTCCAAAAACGCCCGATCTCCCATCTCCGTCACCGAATCGGGAAGAACCGCCGTTTCCAGTCCCGAATACGCAAACGCTTCGCGACCGATCTTGTTCAGACTGTTCGGCAGCGAGATTTCTTGCAAACTCTCACAACTATGGAATGCCTGATCGCCGATATACGTCACGCCTTGCTCCACAGTCGCCTTTTGCAGCTTGCTCTGCGCAAACGCCGAGATCCCCATATACCGCAACGACGCGGGGATCGTCACTTCCTTGATGCCGCAATTGGAAAATGCCGAATCGGCAATTCCGACCGTATCCGCGCGCAACACCAAACTGACATCGGTCAGTCTGTCGCTCATCACCGCCCATTTGCCGACATAATAAACGCCGTTGTCGACGCTGCACAGCGCGTCGTCGCAATTGTCGAACGCGCTCTGCCCGATCCGCACCACGCTCTGCGATACGGTAAACGATTGCAATCTTTTACAATCTCGGAACGCCGCCGCGCCGATGACTTGCAAGACGGGCATATCGTCGATTTGCTCCAATTTGTCGCAAGCTTGGAATGCGCACATGGAAAGGGTCACGACTCCGCTGCAACCGCGGACTTCGCTCAACTGCTCGCAATTGCTAAATGCCGCAATACCGATTGCGGTCACTCCGTCGTGCATCGTGACTTTGGTCAATCCGGAATAACGATCAAACGCATAATCTTTGATTTCGGTCACCGACTGCGGCACGACCAATTCTCCGCTGACCAATTCGTCGTCGATATACAATTCGCTTTCCATGCCAAACGGCGCCGCGCCGGAATAAATTTGGATCGAAAACCAATCTTCCAACGTCCCCGTATAGCGGACTTTATTTACGAGCGGAAAATCATAGAACGTCTCGACGTTGTTGCCGAACGTAATGCTTTTCAACTCCCGCAATCCGCGGAAATGTCCGGAAATGCTCGTTACCGAATCGGGAAGAACCAAATCGACGATCTGCTTGCCTGCGACAAACAATTGGAAAGACGAAAAGATCGACGTGCCCAACGAACTGCTGATATCGATGTCGCACCACTGCTCCAACGTCCCCAAATACGCGACGTCGCACGCGGTACCGAGCCCGCGGAACGCGTTGGATCCGACCGACGTAATCGACTCCGGAAAGACGACCGCCTTGATGCCGCTATACCCCTTTTCAAAAGCGCTGTCCGCAATGCGCACGACCGGCTGTCCGTCGTATTCGGACGGAATGACCAACGTCTCGACCCCGGCGGCGTCTTCGATGCCGGTCACGACATATCCCTTTCTCCAATTGTCATATGCAAATTTCAATCCCTGCGTCGCTTCGCTCGCCAATGCGTATCCGCACTTCGAGCAAACGCCGTTCGCGCCGAGCGTATCGTGCATGCCGTAATCCGTATACAAATACGGACGATCGCACGTCGCATAGCGGCGGTGCGTAACGCCGTTATAGCTGTATGTATCCGAATACGGATGATTCTCGTGCGACGGCACGGAGACCTCGTCCTAATCTACGGGTTGCGTGCCGTTGGCGTCCAAGAAGTACGCGTTGCAATCCTTGCATCTGTAACATGCAAGCAATCCGTCCCAATCGCAGGTCGCATCGGACGCCTCTTCCGCTAGCAGCGGGAACGCGTGCAGACGGAATTTTGCATACAGCGTCGCATCGCCCGTCGGCGTGTACGTATCGGTATATTTGGTGCCGTTGAAATCGCTCGACTCATACCAACCGTCAAAGGTATAATCCCATTTCGTCAACACGCTCAGTCGTATGCTCTCGCCCGAACGTACCGTTCGCGCCTGCAAAGATTCGTTGGCGTTGTCCGTCTCGAACCGAACGGTATACTCGGCATCTTGGTTGCCGTGTCCGCCGCCGGATTCGCCGCCGTTGCCGAAAAGATCGCATGCCGTCAACGACAACACGCAAACAAATGTCAGCAACATGATGACCGCTATCTTTTTACGCATATGCTATCTCCTTTCGTCCGCCGTCCGCAATCGGCGACGGACTTGTATTGATATTCTACCGTGCGCGGTCTGGTTTGTCAACCGCGCCGCTTGTCGCGCCCGAACCGCGCGCGCCCGAAAGCCCCCGCAGCAAATCGCCCAACCTGCGAATCCCTTCCCGAATCGTCTCGCTGTCCGCGTTCGTATAATTGAGCCGCATCGTGTTGACGTCCTTTTGTCCGATATAGAACGGATCGCCCGGCACGAACGCGACTTTCTTTTGCAACGCTCGGGGAAACAGTTGCATCGCGCTGACGCCGTGGGGCAATGTCGCCCATATGAACATACCGCCGTGCGGACGCGTATAGCGCACGTCTGCGGGAAAGTATTCCGCCATTGCCTGCAACATCGTCTGCGCCTGATCGCGGTACAACGCTTTGATCCGATCCATGTGCGCCTGATAATCGTTGTTTTGCAGATAGTCGAGAATCAGATATTGCGCATACACGTTGGTGTGCAGATCGGTCGCTTCTTTGGCGATCGAGATATAGCGCAGCAGCTCGGTGTTTTGCGTAATCAAATACCCCAGCCGCATGCCCGGCGTGATCGTCTTGGAAAACGAACCGAGCAAAATGCTGTTGCCCAATTCTCCCGCGCCGATATACGGCAACGGCGCGCCGTCAAAGCGCAATTCTCCGTACGGATCGTCTTCGACCAACACGAGATCCGGATATTGCCGCAAAACGTCCCGTATCCGCGCGCGATTGTCGGCGGTGTACGTCAGTCCGGTCGGATTCTGAAAATTCGGAATCGCGTACATGACCTTTGCCGTATGCCGCGCAAGCGTTTGACGCAATCCTTCGGGATCCATGCCCTCGTCCGTCAGTTCGACCGAATAAAACTGCGGTCCGTACTGCGAAAACGCCTGAATCGCGCCCAAATAACTGGGCTTTTCCAAGATTACGCCGTCGCCGGCATTGAGCAGCGCTTTGCCGATCAAATCCAGCGCCTGCTGCGATCCGGTCGTGATCAACACGTGCTCCGCACGCAAATCCAAACCGTACAGCGCATTGTAACGCCGCGCGATTTCGTCGCGCAACTCTTCCAGTCCCGCCGTAATCGAATACTGGAATACTTTGCTGCCGTACCGCTCGACGATCCGCTGCGCGGACTGCGCCAATTCCTTTTGCGGAAACGAAATCGGATTGGGCAACCCGCCCGCAAACGAGATGATTTCCGGATCGGAAGCCGTCTTCAAAATGCTGCGGATGAACGACGGCGGCGTAGATAAAATGCGTTCGGATAACAAATCTTGTGTCATAGTTTCGTCCTCTGAGTGATTTGCTCCATTATACCACCGCACGCAAAAATTGTATAACGAATGCATACAATTTGTCGCCGTCCGATGCACAACGCCCGTCGCGCAAATCGTTGCGCTCCCGCAAACGCGCGGTATCCGCGAATACAATATGCGTTTCGCGCGCCCGTCCATACCGCCGCTCGCCGCCGCGGATCGGTTCATAAAATGGTATATTCCATGAACTTTCTAAGTAAAATAGTGGCTATTTTGCCGAAATGCGCCCCGACAATCCGACGATTTGCCGATCCGATTAAAAAAGAACTTGACTTATCGGAATAATTCGCATAAAATAACGGTAGAAAAGTTCATGGAATATACCAATCCATGAACTTTTTTCATGCGTTTTTTCGATGTTTCCGCCCGCTTCGCGACGCGATCGCGCGGCAACGCCGACGACAATTCCCGCAAACAAAAACGACGGCATCCCTGCCGTCGTCCGTCTATCCGATCTGCAACGCGCGTCAGGCTTGCCGTCCGCGCTCCATCGCCGTGATACCGGTGCGACAAACTTCGGAAATCTTGCCCTTTGCCGACAATTCCGCGACAAACTCGTCGATCTTGGCGCTCGTGCCGGTCAACTCGGCAATCATCGTGCCGTCCGATCCGATGTCCAAAATGATCGCGCCGTACAAATCGCACATCGCGACAACGCGTCGAATTTCGTCCGAATCCTGCACCAAAACTTTGACCAAAAGCAATTCCCGCGCGACGGTATTGTCCGCGCACAGAGCGGTCACCGAAATCGTATCGACGAGTTTCGTCGTCTGTTTGACGACCTGATCCAGCGAATTTTCGTCGCCGTTGATGACGACCGTGATGCGGGAAATATGCGGATCCTGCGTCGTGCTGACCGACAGCGAATCGATGTTGAATCCGCGCCGTCCGAACAGACTGCTCACACGCGCCAACACGCTGGAATTGTTGCGCACTACTACCGAAATGATGTGTTTCATAAATATTTCCTCACAATCGCAGTTTTATATATTATATCGTCCGCGGACGGCAAAATCAAGCGCTTTGGAAAATTCAGAAATATTTTTTGAGCAATTCGTCGATTGCGACGGCGGGCTGCGCGTATTCGGACTGCGGTTTGCGGGACGCCTTAACGGCGATCATCTCTTCCAGCGCCTGCGATACCGGTTCCATCTGCGCGGCATTGCCCTGCACCTGCGTGTACGGCAAAAACATGTCCGCGGGGCTCGCTTCTTCGCGCTCCGCGGCGACCTGCGCGTCGGACGGCGCGACGGGCGAAACCTGCGAAGGCGCCGATTGCGCAACCGCATCCGAGCAACTCGCCTCGCGTTCCAGCAACACGACCGCGTCGCACTCCGCATCGAGCGATCCGGGAGACAACGTGCCCAATACGACGCGCTTGCCGATCTCGCGCAACGCATGCACCATCGGCGCGGCGTCGATCGGCGAGCAAATCAGAAAAAACGCGTCGATCCCCTTGTTGGACGCGGCAAGATAAATCGCGTCGATTACCTGACGGATGTCGACGCGCACCTTCTTGCGATTGGCAAGCGGCACGGCGACATGCGCCGAACGGTTGCGCACAAACGCGGTATAGTCGTTGTTGCGCTTGGCGTTGTAGCCGTAGAGTTTGGTATAGACGATTTTGCCTTCGAGCGTCTCCAAAGCGCGCTCGAAGGTCGGACAGCCGATTTTGACGGCGTTCAGATCATATAAGACGGCGTAATTCATAGCGTTCTCCTTCCCATACAGTATAGCGCGACGCGCGCGTCGAATCCCGTCCGATCCTGTCGAAGCGCGTCGATTGCGCGCGAAATCGAAACACGCGGACGCGCTACCCGATCGTCGCCGCGCTCGGACGTGACGACAAAATCCGACAGCCGACAAGCGCACGCAGAAATGCGCGAAAGTTGTCTGAAAACCCTGTCGAACCGCGTCGAGACGCTCGAAATTCCGTCGCGCGCATTCGACAGCGACCGCGCGCAAAGTTCGACCTTATTTGCGGCGAAAAGCGACCCGATCCGCAAATCGCGTATAAACTTCGACAAATTCCGCAAAAAAAGAGCAAAAAAATTACCCCTGCAAACTTGCAGGGGCATTGTATACGAAATCCGTAATTATTCCGCCGCGTAAACGCTGACTTGCTTTTTATCCTTGCCTTTGCGCTCGAAACGAACAACACCGCTGATCAAAGCATAGAGCGTATCGTCGCTGCCTTTGCCGACGTTGTTGCCGACATGGAACTTCGTGCCTCTCTGTCTGACCAAAATATTACCCGCCTGTACGAACTGTCCGTCCGCTCTCTTCGGTCCGAGACGTTTGGATTCCGAGTCTCTGCCGTTTCTAGAACTACCGACACCTTTCTTGTGCGCAAATAACTGAATCTGGATAAACATATTACCGTACCTCCAATTCTACATAATTTGAAAAGCCTTCGTTGAGATCCGCAACGCCCAACAACATCGTGTTGAGAATCACGTCGCAATCGTGCCTGGTTGCCTTGTCCAAGTCGCTCGGGAGCACCATCAGCAGATACCCGCGCGCATCGTCCCTTTCCAACTGTAAGGGCGCGCCCGCTACCTGCAACAGTCCCAATGCGGCCGTCTGTACGACCGACGAGAGCGCTGCGCATACGATGTCTTCGCCTTCGGCTCCGTATCCCGTATGTCCGTCGCATTCGACGCGAACAATGCTATTGTTGTGTTTTGTTACCTTGACTGTCGTCATCAGGCATTGATTGCCGTGATCTTCAACGCAGTATACGGCTGTCTGTGACCTTGACGCTTGCGTTCGTTCTTCTTGGCTTTGTACTTGTAAACGATTACTTTCTTAGCCTTGTCCTGCGCAAGCACCTGCGCGCTGACGCTCGCGCCTTGCACAGCGCTGCCGCACACGATGTCTCCGTCGCCGCCGATCATGACAACGTCCAATTTTACTTCGGCGTCTTTGTCTGCGTCGAGCTTCTCGACTTTGATCACGTCGCCGACCGCAACCTTGTATTGTTTGCCACCGGTCTTCACAATTGCGTACATGTTGTTACCTCCTCTATCCGTCTCGCTGATCGGGTGGCTTACGCGCTTACAAACCCTTCTCAAGCGGCTCGTAGATCATATTAGCATACTCTTGCAAGCATGTCAAACGATCCGTACCAAAATTCCGCGCGAAATCGTCAATGCAGCATCCGCGCGTCGGACGGCAAATCCAGAATCGCGCCGACGAGCGTCTTGGTCTCGAACTTTTCGATATGCAGCCTGTCGTCCGAGACGACGTAGATGCGCTTGTCGCGCCAATCGCCCGCGCATTCGCGTTCCATCAATCGCAGCGAAAACATCTTGTTGCATACGCTCGGCGACACGCGCAACAACACCGACCGCGTCGCGGGATTGGCGAACAGTTCGTGCAGCGCGTTCTTGATCTTGCCGATCACGTGTTCGTCGCTGTATACGTAGCCGTCTCCGTTGCAATACGGACAGGGCTGCAACATGACCGACTCGATCATGCTGCGCTTTTTCTTGCGCGTCAGCTCGACCAAGCCAAGCGACGACATCCCGACCAGCGACGTCTTGGTGCGATCCTTGGACAGCTCTTCCTGCAACACGCGCAAGACCGCCTCGTTGTGCGCCGGATCGGACATGTCGATAAAATCGATGACGACGATGCCGCCGATATTGCGCAGACGCAACTGCCGCGCGATCTCGACCGCCGCGATGCGATTGGTCTCGAATACCGTCTCTTCCAAATTCTGCCGACCGACGTACTTGCCGGTATTGACGTCGATCACCGTCAACGCCTCGGTGCGATCGATGATCAGATACGCGCCGTTTTTGAGTACGACTTTGCGCTCCAACAACATATCGATCTGTTCGGTAAGCCGATAGAATTTGAGCATGTCTTCCGATCCTTCGTACAGCGACAGCAGATCGGGCTTCTTTTCCAACAGATACGGAAAGGCTTTGACGAATTCGTCCATCAACTTACGGTCGTTGAGCACGATGCGGTCCACGTCGTCGCGCAACATGTCGCGTACGGCGCGGATCGCCAGATCTTCTTCTTTATACAACAACGAGCATACCGGTTTTGCCAGATGATCGCGTTTGATTTTCTCCCATTTTTCGCTCAGTTCGCGCAGTTCCTGCAACAACTCTTCGCGGCTGCAATCGACGGACTGCGTGCGCAAAATCACGCCGTACCCGTTCGGCTTGTTGGCGCGGATAAAATCGATCAAATCGCGCTTGACGGCTTCGTCGGTAATCTTGCGCGAGACCCCGACGTAGTCGATCTGCGGCATCAGCACGAGCCCGCGACCGGGCAACGTGACGTTCATCGTGATCCGCGCGCCCTTGGTGCCGAATTCGTCCTTGACGACCTGGCACAGCACGCGCTCGCCGGCTTTGAGATGCAGTTTGGTATCGGTGACGCCTTTGAGTTCTTCGTTGTATTCGAGCGTATCGCCCGCGTACAAAAACGCGTTCTTTTCCAAGCCGATATTGACGAACGCCGCCTGCATGCCCTGCAATACGTTTTCGACCTTGCCCTTGTAAATGTTGCCGACCAATCGAGACAGGTTTTTGCGCTCGACCCAAAACTCGACCAGCTGACCGTCTTCGACGATGCAGACCTTGGTATTGCTCGGGTGTACGTGGATCAGAATTTCTTTCATATCAAATACCGCTCCGCATCCGTCCAGTTTCCGTCCGTATCCCGCGCCAACTGCGCCGTGCGCACGACGTCGTGCAACGACAAGTCGCAACCGCACGCGTCGTTGAGCGCGCGCAACATCGCGTCGACGCGCAGGTTGGCGACGCTGCCCGTCGCCAAGCGCATGTGCAGTCGTCCCTGCTCGCAATGCAATCCGTAAATCATCGGACGGATATCGACGGTCTGCTCCTTGCCCTTGCGTACGATCGGGATCTGCCATACATCGCGCGATGCCAGTCGCTCGACCGCCTGCGCGTCCAGCTCGGGCGCTTCGATCCGATAATCGCTCGCCTGCACGATGCCGGCGAGATTGGGATTCTTATCGACTTGCCAAGCAAATACCCCGCGCAAGCCGGACGGCATCGCCGCGTTGTAGCGCGTCAAAAATTCTTCCGCTCCGATCCCGTCGCATTCGACGGTAAAATACTCGGCGACGCTCTGCGCGCCCAAAGGAATGGGCGCCGTCGTATACGTCAGCATATGCGGCACGAATCCGGCGGAATATCTGACGTCCACGCGCATGCGTTTGAGTCCGCGCTGCAACACGCGCAAAATATCCTTGTGGGAGACATAGCTCAGATCTCCGCGTTTGACATACCGCAATACGATCATTGGTAGCACCTTCCCAGTTTTGCCGCGCCGCACGCGTTGCAATCGCCCATACAGTTAGGCGTAGTCAAACCCGCGCGGGATTTGTGCCGCTCGGCAAGCAGATAGGACTTGGTCACGCCGTTGTCGATCGCGTCCCAGCAAAGCGGTTCGTCTTCGTCAAACTCGCGCGTATACCGATCCGCCGACACGCCGCACGTCTCCAACGCCCGCATCCAACGCTCGTAATCGAAGCATTCGCTCCAACTGTCGAACTTGCAACCGTTGCGGTACGCCTGTACGATGACGGGCGCAAGCGCACGATCGCCGCGCGCCAGAATCGCTTCGACCACGGACGCATACGCGTCGTGCCAATTGTAGCGCACGTTCTTGATGCGCAGACGTTCGCGCAGCCAGGCTTGTTTTTCCAGCATCGCTTCCAACGGAATCTGCGCTTCCCACTGGAACGGCGTGAGCGGCTTGGGGATAAACACGGACGTCGACACGCTGATATTAAGCAATTTGGACGTCCCGTATGCGCGATGCAGATCCTTGACCGAACGCACGATATCGACGATGCCCTGCAAGTCTTCTTCGCGCTCGGTCGGCAATCCGATCATAAAATACAGTTTGACGTTTTTGACGCCGCGCTCCATCGCCGAGATCAGCGAAGCGCGAATATCTTGCTCGCCGACGTTCTTATTGATGACGTCGCGCAAGCGCTGCGTGCCCGCCTCGGGCGCAAACGTCAACGACGCGCCCCGCGTGTCTTCGTAAATCTCCGCCTCGAAACTGTCCAATCGCAACGACGGCAACGCGAGTTTGACGCGGCGCTTGTCCGCTTCGAGTTTGAGACCGTCCGTGAGCTGTTTGAGCGCGCGGTAATCTCCGGTAGACAGACTGCACAGACTCAACTCGTCGTAGCCGGTATGATCCATCAATTCCCGCGCCTGCCGCAACAGCGTGTCCGGCTTGCGCTCGCGGATGGGACGGTAATAAAATCCCGCCTGACAAAACCGACAGCCGTTGGCGCAACCGCGGAACAACTCGATCGTCGCGCGATCGTGGACGATCTCGCAGTTGGGTACGAGCACTTTGGTCGGATAATACGCACGATCCAAATCGCGCACGACGGCGCGGCGCGTAGGATTGTCGCGCGACGGAACGTACACGCCTTCCAAATCGCATGCCAGATCCAAAAACGCCTGTTTGGACAACCCTTGCCGTCTGCAACGCATATGCAGCTGCGTCAATTCCGCCAGATTCTTCTCGCCGTCTCCGATCAGGACCGCGTCGAAAAAGTCCGCAAACGGCATCGGGTTGACGACGCAAGGACCGCCCGCGACGATCGGCGGATACGATTCGTCCCGCTCGGCGGCATAGAACGGAATCCCCGCCAAATCCATCATGTACGCGATGTTGGTATACTGCAACTCGAATCCGATCGAAAAGCCGACCAGATCGAATTCCGTCAATCCGCGCTTGGTCTCCAACGAAAACAACGGCAATCCCCGCTCGCGCAGCGCCGCCGCCATATCCTCGTCGGGCGCGTAACACCGCTCGCAGACGACGCCGTCGGTATCGTTGAGCATATGATACAAAATGCGCGTGCCGATATTGCTCATGCCGACTTCGTACTTATCGGGAAAGCAAATGCACACGCGCTCGCGACAGGGTTTGTCCATATCGGGCAAGCCGTATTCGCCGCCCACGTAGCGGGCGGGACGTTCGACCTGCAATAAAATCTCCGGCAGCCGACGCTCGATCTCGCTGCGCATCACATCACCAGCGCTGCGGCGCCGACCGTACCCGCGCCGTTGCCGAGCGTCGCGCGAACGACGTCGATCGCGGGACGGAATCCGCTCTTGTCGAGATAGGCGTTGACGTATTCGCACAACGGACGCATCAACTTATCGCCTTCGTGCGAAATGCCGCCGCCGATCACGAACGCCTGCGGATGCAGAATATTGCCCAGACTGATCAGCCCTTCGGCAATGTATCGGATATACTGTTCGACGACCTGCATCGCGACGCGGTCGCCGTGCTCGCTCGCTTCGAACGCCGTGCGTCCGCTGACCTTGCCTTGTTTGCGCGCGAGATAGGCGAGATAGCTGTCCGGATTGCGGTCGATCGCATCGTTGGTCTGCATGATCAGCGCCGTCGCCGACGCATAGCGCTCCCAACAGCCGCGCTTGCCGCAATTGCACATTTCGCCTTCGTAGATCAGCGTCATGTGCCCCGCTTCCGCGCCCGCGCTGCCCATGCCGGCAAACAGTTTGCCGTCGATGACGATGCCCGATCCGACGCCCGTACCCAGCGTAATAAACACGATATTGCGATACGCCTTGCCGCCGCCGAAACGCTGTTCGCCCAACGCGGCGCAATTGGCGTCGTTGCCGATCACGCAGCGCAGTCCCGATTTGCGTTCCACGTCGCGGGCAAGTTCGACGTTGTACCACCCGACGTTCGCCGCGGCGACGACGATGCCGCGTTCGGTATCCGCGACGCCCGGAATTCCGATCCCGATCCCGCCGAGCGAACGCATATCCGTATGCACCGAATCAGTCAAGCGCTTCAAATGTTTGAGAATCTCGTCAACAACGGCAAAACAATCCAGTCCCGGATCCGTCTTAAACATCGACTTGGCGACGATCGCGCCGTCGGAATCGACCAAACCGAGCTTGACGTTCGTCCCGCCGATATCCACGCCTGCGTACAACATAAATGAGTTACCTCGCAAAAAAATTCGCAAATGCATGCACTTGCGAATTTATTATAACAAATAACGGTTTGCTTTTCAAGTATTTTCCGCGTCCGGACGGGATTTTTGCCCGAAGTACGATTCGCATGCAACGCCGATTCCGTCCGTCAACGCATGCCCGACGCACAGTTGCTGCAACTGCGTTTCGCTGACCGCATAGCGCGGCGCAAGCTACTCGTCCAGTACGGTAAACTCATAGCGTTCCTGCGGATTGAGCCGCGAGACCAACCGCAGCAACGGCGTGTTCCACCCGACGTCCAGACGGCATGCGCGCACGCCGTGCTCGTAATCCTTGACGATCGGCGCGCGTTCGGTCAGATGCAGATAGGTATTGCGTTCTCCGCCCGCCCAAGCGCCGTAGACGAGAAACATCCCGAAAATGCCGATACTCAAATGAAATTGATACCAGATCGACACGACGCACAGCGCGAGCATGCCGACGCCCAGCGCGATGCCGATCCCGCGCAAGACGGCGATCGCGCGCATCTTGTTGCGGGCGAGCGCATAGACGATCCGACTGCCGTCGAGCGGATACGCCGGCAACAGATTGACGAGCGCGAGCGACAGATTGGCGATGCAGATATCCATCGTATAATTGTAGCTTGCCGGCATCAGCCACCACAACGCGGTCACCAGCATCGCAAGGATCAGATTGATCGCAGGTCCCGCCAGCGCGATCCAAATGTTGTCCGCCCTGTCGTAGCACGCGCCGCCGTCGATTACGCCGCCGTACGGCATGATCGTGATGTTGCCGAGCGCATAGCCGCGCCACTTCGCCATCCGCGCGTGCGCGACTTCGTGCATGAGCACGGCAATCAAATATCCGCCCAATAGAATTCCGCGCCCGATCGCGACGAAATACAGCGCGAGCACGAAAAAGAGCGGATGGATTTTGACTTTCACAAACCGAGCGCGACCAGTCTGGAAATCATCACGCCGCAACTGATCGCGACACACAAAACCGTCTGCACGATGAATATATCGAGCAAATTGACTTTGGAGCGGCGACGGGTACGACGTTCGACGTTTGCGTTCGGATACGCGGTACTTTCGGTCGTGGGATAGCCATCATATTTCATATACACACCTCTCAGCTTGGATTGGTATACGTATATGCACCCGATGCGCCGATTATGTCACAGCGTATGCGGCGTTTGGATATGATCGGCTTTGACTTCCACGCGCAGCAAAAAGCTGTCTTCTTCCTGCGGCTCCAACCGCACGTCCACGTCTCCGACGATGTGCATGTAGCAGTTGAGTACCGCGTACAAATCTCCGCGCAACACGCGCAGGAACCCTTCGTACGATTGGATTTTGTCTTGCAGCAATACGCTGCGCAGGCGCTGTATCGCCTGTCTGCTCTCATTCATATTTTTTACTCCGAATAATGGATTCATTGAAACAACCTCTCGCGCGGGCGCGCCGTTCCGTCGACGCGCGTTACAACCCCCGATCCAACCAGATTTTGAGCTTGCCCAAAATACCGCGGTAGCGCACCGTCGGATCGTAGACCTTGCGCGAGCCGCTGACCAAATTGTCGGCGATCATATCCAGCGCCGTGCGCGCGTGCGAAGCCTGCATGCCGATCCGACCGACCTGCGAATATACGGTAATCGTATCGTCTTCCGGCACGACGCCGATCAACGGATACCGCAGCAGTCTCGCGATCTCGTCGGGCGGCATCATGCTGCCCTGCACCATCAGATCGCCGCGCATGCGGTTGATGATCAGATGAATGCCGCACAAGCCGTAACCGGCAAGCATCGCCAGCGTCTTGTCCGCGTCGCGGATCGCCGCGATATGCGCGGTCGTCACGACGATCGCTTCGTCCGCCCCGCTGACCGCGCGGTGAAATCCGCTGTCGATCCCTGCCGGACAGTCGATCAGAATGTATTCGAAACTGTTGTCCAATCGATTGAGCAGTTTGCGAAAATCCTGCGCCGGAATGCTGTCGCTGGCATACGCGTGCGCGGACGGCAACAGATACAGATTCTGCAAATACTCGTCTTGCAACAGCGCGCGTCTGACGCTGCACTTGCCCGACAGCACGTCCGTCATGTCGAATACGATCCGTCGCTCCATGCCGAGCACGACGTCCAGATTGTTGAGACCGACGTCCGCGTCGATCAGCAGCACGCTCGACCCGCGCGATGCGAGACAGATGCCGATCCCCGCCGTTACGCTCGTCTTGCCGACGCCGCCTTTTCCCGAAGTTACTACGATTTTCCTTGCCATATTACTCCTGCAACGCATGTATTATAGCGTGGCGCAGGTGTCGAATCCTGTCTCTCCCGCGCAGGCGGTGACGGCTTTTGTCCGATATTTCCTTTCGAACGTCCGAGCGCGGTCGCGGGGATCGCGCAACGCATCCGATCGCGCAAGCGCGCGTCCGATCGCTGCAAAAGGCATGAAAAAACCGAAGCGCAAACTTCGGTTCGTCGTCGATATCTTTCGCGCGGACTTTACGCCATCTGCACGTTGAGTACGTCTTCCAGACGCTCGGGATGATCGCAATAATACAGCGCGCCGAGTACGGCGGCATTGAGCGGTTCGTCGATCTGCTTCGCCCGCAACGCCAGCGCTTTGCCGATATAGTCGCACAGCCCGGGGATATAACTGCTGCCGCCGCACACGACGATCCCGCCCAGCAAAATGTCCTGCGCCATCGTGTCCGGAATCTGGAACGTCAGATTGTATGCGACTTCGATGATCTTGGCGACGAGCGGCTCGATCGCGTTCTTGAAATCCTTTGCGTAAATCTTATACGTATAGTCGATGTCCGTGCCGATTTCTTCCATCTCGACGTTGGTGCAGGTCGTGTCGTTCTCGTACATGCTGCCGATGCTCTTCTTGACGCGCTCGGCGATCGGCATCGTCATCCGACAACGCTTGGTATCGGTCACATAGTCGATCAGCGCGTTATTGAACGCGTCCCCGCCGATGTTGACGCTGCATCCCGCGACGATGCCGTTGTGTCCGACGATCGCGACTTCGGTTTTGCTCGCGCCGATATCGAGGACAAACTGCGAACTGCCCTCCGACACGCTCGCCGCAACGGCAATCGGAGACTCGACGATCGTAACTTCGTTGCATCCCGCGCCGATCAAAACCTTTTCGATCTGCGACTTCTCGGTATTGGTCAAACCGCACGACACGCACGCGATCATCCGCACGGACGGACGCAGCACTTTTGCCGGCACGACGCGTTGCAAAAACTCGCGCAGCATTTCCTGCGCGGCGAACTCGTGCACGATCATACCGCCCCGAATCGGCGCGATGACCTGCTCGTTGCTTGCCGCCTGATGCAGATATTTGGTCGCGCCGCGTCCGGCTTCGACCAGACGCATCTTATTGCGGCGGCTCTCCAACAAGACCAATGCCGGCTCTTTGAGCACGACGCCCCGACCGCGTTGCGCGATCGTAACGAATTTGCTTCCGATGTCGATGACCAAATCCACGCTCATTCCGTTTTCTCCATCTCCTGTAAGACGCGCTCCAACCGTTCCAGCGGCAGCCCGACGATATTCGTATAACTGCCCCGATACGATTGCACGACTTCGTTATCCTGTATTCCGTACGCGCCCGCCTTATCCAAAGGCTGTTTGCGCGCGATATAATCCGCGATTTCCCGATCGGACATCGTCCGAAACGCGACGTCCGACTTGACCCAAAACGTACGTTCCCGTCCGCGGTACGCGACGTACACGCCGGTATAGACGCTGTGTCGCTTGCCCTGCAACTCGCGCAGATACGTCGCGGCGCGCGCTTCGGTCAACGGCTTGCCGTACAGCTTGCCGCTCCGCCACACAATCGTATCCGCCCCGATTACGAAACGGTCGGGATACCGATCTTTGAGATCGCCCGCCTTGATCCGCGCCAAATCCTGCACGATGCAATGCGGACGACGGTAATGCGTGCGCTCTTCCGCGTCCTGCGGCAAAATCTCCACGTCCTGCGCGACGGCGCGGATCAGCTCCGCCCGTCTGGGAGACGCGGACGCAAGGACGACCCGTCTCACTTCTTGTCGGCCTTGGCCTTTTTCTTCTGCGCAGCTTGTTCGGCGCGTTGCTGCGCGCGCTGTTTCTTGATCCGACGCTTGACTTCGCGTTTGGTGCCCCAGACATTGTTGAGGTCGCGCGCATAGCGGTTCAACTGATTGGCACAATACTCGCGATCTTTCTTGACGGGGCTGTACAACGCCGCCATCGCGTACCAATACGCGGCTTTTTCCGAATTGCTGCCCACGCCGTTCTCGCGATCGCCTTTGTCATATGCGGTCGCCAACGCGCGGTAATCGTCCACGTCGCCCATATTGGCGCAACGCTCTCTCCATTCCAGCGCCTTGATCGGATCTTTCGGAATGCCGTATTTGCCTTCGCGGTACGCCTGCGCGACTTCGCGCATCGCAACGAGTTCGCCGCAGTTGGCGCCTTTGAGCCAGTACTGTCCCGCCCATTCGTAATCCACGTCCACCAAACCTTTGGCAAACGTGCCGCAATACATCTGCGCCAGCATCGTCATCGCTTCGCCGACGTTGGCTTCTTCCGCTTCTTTGAGCAACACGTATCCGCGCTTGCCTTCCGGCGCGACGCCGTTGCCGCTCAAAAAGAGCCGCGCCAATCCCGCCGCCGCGGGTTTGTATCCTTTCTTGTACGCCTGCGAATAGTATTGGAACGCCTTCTCGCCCTTGCGGCTGCCGCCGATGGTCGGATCGTTGAGCCGCCCCAGCTGGTACATCGCCGGCGCATATCCGGTGTTCGCCGCGTTCGTAAAATACCATTCCGCCGTCTTCGGCTCCGCGCCCGACGCTTCGCGCTCGGCGAGCGCTTTGTCCATCGTCAGACACATGCCGCATTGATAGTGCGCCGCCGCGCTGTGGAACTGCTCCACGCCGACGCGGAAACACTGATATGCCTGCTCCGCCGAACGCACCGTCCCGAAGCCCATCAAATGGCACAGCCCCAGCGCGATCACGTTTTGTTCGCTCGGCTCCGCCAAATACGATTCTTTGAAATAATCGAACGCCTTTCCGCCCGACCGCGGCACGCCGATGCCGTCCGCATACATGTAACCGAGCGCATACGTCGCCATCGCGCAGCCCTTCTCGTGACTGCTCGTCAAATACTCTTCCGCGCGCACCGTGCTCCGATCCACGCCGTCGCCCAACAGATACGCCAGTCCCGCCGCCAATTCCGCTTCCTTGCAACCGCTCTGCGCGGTGTCGAGAATATTGCGCCGTACTTGCGCCAGCACCTGCAACGCGGCGTCCTTTTCGGACGCTTTGTCCGCATGCAGCCATACGCGTTTGTACTGACGCTGTTTGAGCAATTCGTCGTTGTACACCGCGTTCGCCTGTCCGCGTTCGCTCGCGGCGCTCAGATACTGTTGCGACTTTTCATGATCGGGATCGATTTTGCCCAGACCGTTTTTGTAAATCATCGCCAGCGAATAGTTCGCCAAACCGTCTCCCGCTTTCGCCGCCGTGTTGTAATAGCGCAATGCGATCGAGACGTTTTTGCGGCTGGGTTTGGGCGACTTCTGCGTCGCGTAATAATAACCGAGATAGCAGTTGGCGGTACAATACGCGCCGTGCTCGGCGGAAGTATTGTCCGACGATCCGTACAGTTTCGCATATTTGCCGGACACCGCCTGTTCCAACAGCTTGACGCCGCGCCCGACGTTCGGCTTTTCTTCGTACGTGCCGAGATAATACGCGACCGCCAAATTGACTTTCGCGCAATAATCGGTCTTGGCTGCCTTTTTCAGTCGTTTGAATTCTACTTTTTCTTCTTGCATGCTTTCACCGCCCGAACTCATACTTATTTAGGTTATTTTATCACACATTTTATGCGATTACAAGTCTTAACTTTTCCAAACTTGCAATTTTCCAACATTTTCCTGCGCTTGCGCTCCGTCCCGCGCGATACAAAAACCGTCCGCAGGACAAGCCGTGCGGACGATTCGACGTTTTGCATATGCGGAAAAGATCGGAAGATCAAGCGGCTCTGCCGTTGCGCAATTCCTGATACAGATCGGGGTTGTCCGTAATCTTGTCCGTGGGTTTGATCGGCGGCGTGCCTGCGGAATCGTATCCGTACAGATCGCAACGTCTGACGACAATACCCGCCGCCGGCGGCAACGGAAAATCTTTTTTATAGATTCCGACCGCATCCAGTCCGACGATCGTCGGCGTATTGTCACACTTCTTATCGCCCGTCCACACGGTCACGAGACCGAAATGCACGTATTTGTTGCCGCCGTCTTTGTAGAAATAGTGCGCGTACTCTTCTTTCTTCAATTCGCCGGGAATCAATCCGTTTACCAATCCCGCGGCGGCTTCGGTGCCGGGCATGAGTTTGGCGTTCTCGGAACTTTTCCAATTGTAGATGTCCAAAAATCCTTCGATCGTCAACGTCTGTTGCGAACTCTCGTTCGCCTTTCCCACGCCCCAAAACAGGAATCCCGCGACGACAGCGTTGGCAAGTACGTTGTTGCGCAACGTGATCTGCGAACCGGTGTTATTCTCCGTCGTCTCCGACGCGATGATCGCATCGGCGGCGTTGCGGAAAATGCATCCTTCGATCGTGATTTGAATCCCGCGTAGCACGACGATTTTATGTCCGTTTTCGCCGATGCAGTTTTGGAGCACGCTGTGTCCGTCATAATACGCGTCGTCCAGATTGAACAGCGCGCCGAAGCCTTCGAAATCTTCCAGCTTGACCGTTTCGTCGTTGGGATCGACGGCTTTGCCGATCACGTGTAAATCCTGAATGCGAATCTGCGGACCGTCCATGTAGAAACAGGAATCCTGCTTGCTGACGATCGAATAGGCTTCGAACCGATGTCCGTTGCCGTAGATATCGCTTTTGACGCAAATATCGTCCGACCCTTGCGCCGCGATATCCGCTTGCAATACGATGCTGTCCGAGTTCGCGAGATGTTTGCGCAATTGCGCTTCGGTCGTCACGTTGACCGCGTCTTTGACGTAGACGTTCAGGGCTTCGTCCGCGCCGTCGCGGCGAAACGTCAGCACGCCTTGTCCGCTGCCCGTCACGACCGCCGTCGTTCCGACGATCGACAGATTGTCGCCCGAATACGCAAAGTCGCTTGCCGTGACGAATACCTGCATTAGATCGAACGTATCGCTCACGGTATCTCCCTGCGCGGTCGTCGTGCCCAAATACCAATCGTTCGCCATATATACGGACAACGGCGTCAGGTCGATCGGAGAAACCGCCTTGCTTTTACAACCCGCGGCACTCGCCCCGACCGCGGTCAAGCATGCGCATGCCAGCGCGATGCATATTGCCGTTTTGAAAGAATGTCTCATATCACGTCCCTCTTGCTTGCAGTATATCAGTCGTCAAGTCATTTTGTCAATCCCCAAAATATTACGCATTTCCGACACATATCCGCAAAAAGCATAATAATTTTGTGATATTTTTCACATGCGACGATTTCCGTTTGCGATCGCGGATCGATTTGCTCCGCGCTGCGTTCGGTTGCGCCCGCATATGCAAAAAGGAAGCCGTATGGCTTCCCTTGCCGATGTCTATAATCGGATCGGATTATACGATTGTTCCCATTTGATACGCTTGCGCGGGATACTCGGTCGATGCCGCGTCGCCCTTGCCGTATACGCCCTTGGCGCAGATCGCGCCTTTTTCGACGCTGCCGTCGCAACAGTCCAAAAACCCGCGCATGCAAGCCAACGCGCCGTCCATGACGGTATCGCTGTCTTCCGCCGCCGAAAGAATATAATAGAACTCTTTGTCTCGGATCTCCGTCCATCGCGCGACGCAACGGTCGATGACCGTTTTGAGTTGCGCGGCGATCGAATAGAAATAGACGGGGCTTGCCAGTACCAGCACGTCCGCCGCGACGATCCGATCGAGCAATCGCCCCATGTCGTCCGCAATCGCGCACCTGCCGCCGTTGCGCTCGCACGCGGAACAAGCGCGACAATACCCGATCTCGCAGTCCGCGACGCGTACCTTTTCGACGACGTTGCCGCTTGCGCGCGCGCCGTCCGCAAACGCATCGCACAACAAATCCGAATTGCCGCCTTTGCGCGGACTTGCGGACAAAATCAATACATTTTTCGCCATAGTATTCTCCCGATTCTTGCCGGTCGGCGCGGGATTGCGCCGCCGTTGTCTCGCGGCGTCAATTCAACGCCAGCACGTCTTGTACGATCTGTCGAGGCGTCAAACGGTTATCCCGAAGAACCTGTTCGACGTCGTAACGATCGAGAAATTGTTTGCGCAATCCATAATTGAGCACGCGCATCGTCGGATGCGCGCCGTAATAGCGCGCGATCTTCTCTCCGAATCCGCCGTCGATTACGCCGTCTTCGAGCGTGACGACGATATCGTGATCGCTCGTCAACGCATCGAGCAATTTCGTATCGGTACCGGTGATATAAATCGGATCGATCAGCGTGGGGGCTACGCCTGTCTGCCGCTCCAATGCCTGCGCGACACGCATTCCCAACCCGAAGAAGGATCCGAGCGCGAGAATCGCAACCTTGCCGCCGCGTCGGACGACGCGATAACGGTTGAGTTGCCCCCAATCGGTCGATTCGCTTTGACCGGACGCGACGACGCCGTCCGCCGGCACGCGGATCGCGACCGGATGCTCGTTTTGATCGATCGCCCAATGCAGCATCGATAGATACTGTTCTTTGCACGTCGGCGCGAGATAGACGAGTCCGGGAATGTTGGAGATCATCGGGATGTCGAATATGCCCAGATGCGTCACGTCGTTCATGCCGTATACGGACGCCGCGTAGACGAGAATCGTGACCGGACTGCCGTTGATGCACACGTCCTGCGCGAGTTGATCGTACGCGCGCTGCAAAAACGTACTGTATACGCCGTATACGGGCTTGCCGCCGTTGGTCGCAATGCCGGACGCCATCGCGACCGCATGCTCTTCCGCGATCCCGACGTCGACAAACTGCGCGCCCGCGCGATCGCGTTTGTCTTTGTCGAATCCGAATACGCCCGGCGTCCCCGACGTGATCGCAACGACGCGCGGATCCGTCTGCATTTTATCGAGCAACCATTGCGCCGTCAATTCGCCGTAGTCTTCGCCGCTCTGTGCAAAGCGCGGCTTGCCCGTCTCCCGATCGAACGGCGCGCAGTAATGCCAACGCTCTTTGTCCCGTTCCGCCGGCGCATAACCTTTGCCCTTTTGCGTGCAGATGTGCACGACGGTCGGATGATCGGTATCCTTGACCCGCTCGAACGCTTGGATCAGCGCGTCGATGTCGTTGCCGTCCGCCACGAATACATAATCCAGCCCGAACGCGCGGAACAGATTGTTCTCGCACTTGCCGCCCGACTCGCGCAACGCGCGCAGGTTTTCGTACAAACCGCCGTGATTTTCGGCGATCGACATATCGTTGTCGTTGACGACGACGATCAGATTGCCGCGCAGTTCGGCGGCGTAATCGAGCCCTTCCATCGCTTCGCCCCCGCTGAGCGAACCGTCTCCGATGATCGCGACGATATTTTCTTTTCCGCCGACCAGATCGCGCGCTTTCGCCATGCCGCACGCGAGACTGATCGAGGTCGACGTGTGCCCGATCGTAAAGAAATCGTGCGCGCTCTCCTGCGGCGCGCTGTAACCGGTCACGTCGTCATACGCGTCCGACGACAAAAACGCTTGCTTGCGTCCCGTCAACATCTTGTGCGCGTACGTCTGATGCGACACGTCGAACACCATCTTGTCGCGCGGGGAATCAAATACGACGTGCAGCGCGATCGTCGCTTCGACCATGCCCAGATTGGGACCGAAGTGTCCGCCGTGCGCGCTAAGTTTTTCGATCAGCGCCGCGCGCATTTCCCGTGCCAGTTCGACGCGTTGCGCGCGATCGAGCGCCTTGACGTCCTGCGGTCCGTCGATACGTTCCAAATACATAGTTCCCTCCCTTTCGGTTCGCCCGCCCCGCCGCGCGGCTTTCGGATTCCTTGCGGTCGGATTGCTTGACAAACCGTCGTTATCGGTTTATACTGGGATTATAAAAGTTAAAGTGAAGTTTAAGTCAAGCTTTTTTCGGAAAAACTTGAAAATTTCACGGGAGTCGCTCATGCAACGTTATACGATCGGACAAATCGCAGCTTATTTCGACATCGCGCCGTCCACGGTGCGCTACTATGACAAAGAAGGTCTCCTGCCCGCTCTGGAACGCTCCCAAGGCAACGTGCGCGTCTTTACCGACAAGGATTTCGAAACGCTGACGATCATCGAATGCTTAAAGAAATCGGGACTGCAAATCAAGGATATCAAAGATTTCATGTCGATGGTACGCCGCGGAGACGAAACCATCGACGAGCGCTTGCAACTGTTCGCGCGTCAGCGCGAAACCATTCTCAGCCGCATGCGCGAGTTGCAAGACACGCTTGCCGTGCTCGACTACAAGGTATGGTATTACGAGACCGCCAAACGCTGCGGATCGACCGCCGCGGTCGAACAACTCGATCCCGACCTTCTTCCGGACGACATCCGCCGCACGCAAACCCGATTGATTCGCCGCAAACCCGACTGACGACGATAGCAAAATCCGCGGGAGCAATCTCGCGGATTTTTATTCCGATACGGCGTCGCCGCCTGCGATCACTTGCCGAGCGCGGCGCGAATCGCATCGTTGACCGTCTCGCGCAGTCCCAACTGCCATTCGTCGCTATGCGGATATTCGGCAAACGTGATTTTACGATCCGTCCCTTGCGACACCAATTGTTCGACGCGCGCTCTTCCGATCAGACTTTCCGCCCACTGCAACGCGCGCATGTCCTGCAACGCGTCGTAGAACACTTTGAGCCGCAACGATTGCAACGGCGTTCCGTCTTCGCCCGGATAGACGACGAACGAATCTCCCGACGGGAAGAATCCGCCCGCATCCGTTTCCGTAAACGGATCGACCGGTCCGACCGACAGGCGTTTGTACCAAAAGTTGTATCCCCAATGCAAAAATCCTTTGACGTCGTACAGATACATCTGACAGCCCAACACGCGGTTGCGCTGCGACGGCATCGAAAAGAAACGGTTGGACACGTCCTTGCTCTGCGCGCTGCAATAGTACGTCCACAGCGGATCGACCTTGCCGACAAACGGCTCGATATGATCGTTGGCGGGCACGGGCAGGCGCACGAGTCCTTTTTGATAAAACTTATAATCGCTCAACGCATCGAAGATCCGAAATTCTCCGAAATGCTGCGCGACGATCTCGCTTGCTTTGCGGTACGATCGCAACATCGTCGCCGCCGGCTCGTCCGACACGTGGAAATAGATTCGATCCGAAATGCCTTTCTCGCGGATATACGCCTTGAATTGCGGCGCGAACGCCGCAAGGAACGCGCGGTACTTTTTCCCCGCCGCGCGCGTATTCCATCCGAAGATGCGTTTGCATTGCCCGTCCACCGTCGCGACGATTTTGGGACAGCGTTTGGCGCCCCACTGCGTAAACAGATGCGACATTTCCAGATATTCGATCCCGACGCGATCGCACATGTCGATCCAGCGATCCAATCGCGAAAAGTCGAACGTATACGTATTGTCGCGATATTCGACGCCGACCAGCTGCACCGTCTCGCGTTCCTTGCCGATCTTAGTATCGAGCGGCGGCGTAAACAGCGGCGTCAACACCATATTCATGCCGTACTCGCGCGCGACGCGCAAATACCGCTCGACCAATTCCCAATAACGCTCCGAAAACACGGGCACGCCGTAATGCGTCGCGATGCAATCGGTGTGGAACCAGTTGGTATAGATCAGCGTCTGCTCGGGCAAACTCGCGTCGATCACATCCAGCGTAAATCGTACTTGCGCCTGTCCGCACGCGCCGTCCAACGTCGCGTCCAACGTCTGTACGCCGACGGGCAACAGCGGATTCGGGACGACTTCGAGCCAGATACTCCGCCATTCTCCCGCGCGCAACGTCAATGCACCGTCGAGCGGACACAGCAGTTCGGGAAATACGCCCGGCTTGTTGCGCAACGTATAATCGTCCTGCGTTTTGGCGACCGGCATGCCCGCGTAAATCTCGCGTACGACGTATGCGTGCAGCATATCGCCCAACGGCGAATCGATCCGCAGCGTCGCCGAACAATCCGCGTCGCTGCATACGGCGATCTGTACGGACGCCTTTTCGTTGCGGAACAAACTCAGCCGATCGAACGGCTTTGCCGTCGGCTTTTCGTCCGAAAATACTTTGACCAAAGAACTCAGCGGTATGACTTGTAACATATTTTCTCCCTTTGCATCGATGATTGTATCAATTGTAACACAGATTCGTCCGTATTTCAAGTCCCATCCGCGCACGGGGCGTATCGGGTTTTTGCCGCATCGGTTTTAGAGTTGTGCAAATTGAAATGGATACCAAACAGCGAGGTCGTGACATTTTGTCACGGACTGGTTTGATAATTATGCAAATTATTCGACCGACCTTTGCGATGCGCTTTATTCAAACCGCATCCGACATTGCGATCGCCGATCCGGCATCGGAGATCCAAACGACTACGCAGACCGTACGCGACGATCCCATGCCGCTTGACGCGCCGCGCGTTTGCATGTTATGATTATATAAATCGGGGATACGACATTGGAATATTTGACCAAACAACAACTGACCCGATTGCCCGGTTTTTCCCGCGCAATCGTTTTCAAAGGCTCGCCGAAAGCCTTGCATTACACGCTCGGCATCGCGATCTGCACGCTGATCATGTGCTTTCCGATTACATATATGTCCAAAGTGTTCGCTCCGATCTGCGCGGTGTTTGCAGGCGTGAGCGTTTATTTTTATTTTACTTCCCGCACGGTAAAAGCGGCGTTTGTGGACGGCGATCTGATCTTTTACGTCGCCTCCGACCGCTATATGCGCATCTCGCGGGAAATGCTCGACGACTTTTCGTTGCGCAACGATCGAATGATCGACCAAAATCGCCGTATGTTCAACAAGCCGGAACTCCCGTACGACTTCGGCAAAGCAACTTTGACGGTAGAAGGTCTTCTCTATAAGTTCGACTGCGATCGCATCGAAAAGCTTTGCGCATTGTTGACCGCGTTTCAAGCCGGACGCGACGTCGCCGAATGCGCGCGCGGATATATTCCGTCCGAACTGACCGTTTATGCCCGCAAAGCGACATTCCCCGGCTTATTATTCGTATTTATCGGCAGCGGATTTATTGTCGGCATATTTGACGCTCGGGGGATGTTGCCGTGGCAGATCATCTACGGCGTGCTGGGGTTTTCGATCACTACTTGTTATGTTGTTTTTTATCGCCGCATGGTACGCGCGTTCGAGCGTCGCAACACGCTTCCGCCGCACGATCCCGATGATCGGAACGGTTCGCTCGGCTTATAAAACACTACCCGCATCATAAGGTTCGTTGGGCAATATTTTGTCGCCCGTACAGGATACGCACAGCAAACATATCGCCGCCAATACGATGACGCATGCGAACTTCTTCATATCCGCTCCTTTTCGAGATCCCCGTATAGCCGCATCCCGACGCGATTGTACAATTAAAAAACCGATACCGCTCCGCCCTATCCCGTATTCGGAAAGACCGTCGCGCATATCGGATTCGCATCCCGACCCCGATTCGGATCGGAATCGGTGGTGCCGATGACCGGGCTCGAACCGGTACGGAGTTTCCCCCGAGGGATTTTAAGTCCCTTGCGTCTGCCATTCCGCCACATCGGCTTGCGGACTTTATTGTATCACAGCGCAGGCGGATATGCAAGGATTTTTTGCCGACGTACGACAAGCGCGCCGCATCCGCCGCCTGCAAAACAAACAGGCGACCGATTATCTCCGCCGCCCGTCTCTAACCGAATTCGTCTTCGTCGGTCTCCCGTCCGCGCAATGCGCTTACGCGCCCTTTGTCTTGCGCATACGACGAATCCCCATGACGCACAGCCATATTGCAAACAACAATACCGTCATCGTCACAATGCCGCCCGCAATGATCGCGAATACCGTCTTAAACCAATTCATATCCGCCTCGGATATCGCGCCCCCGATGCCGCCGTTGTTGCCGGGCGCATTCGGATTGTCGGGATCGTTGCCGAACGTAAACGTCTGCGTCCCGCTTTGGCTCGGCGTCGTCGACACGTCGCCGTTGACGTCGACGAACTCGAAGTTCTCCGCGCTCGCCGCGCTCAGTTTGGCAACGACCTTGTACGTCTGCCCCGCGACCAAATCGGATTCCGCGACGACGTTGCCGTCCGCGTCGCAGTATTCGTACACGATCTGCACGTAGTCCGCGTATTTGCTCGAAATCGACAACGTCGGTTTGCCGTCCCCGTCTTTGTTCCAAATCTCCGTCAATTGCGCTTTGGCGATCGACCATTCCAGCGCGTATTCCTGCGATCCCGTCGCGCCGTCCGCCGTCGCCCAAACGTAGTTCGCGCTATTCAGCGTCAGCATCGCGCGGTACGTCCCCGCCGCGGTCGCCGTCGTCACGAGATCCATCGTCATCAACGCCGCGTCGTATCCGCTCATCAGATCGAGCAAATCGTATTCCGCACCGGTAAACGAAACCGCCTTGACCGTCGGCACCGC
>ERZ779629.163-NODE-163-length-29434-cov-7.923074_pt1 | contig 29434 bp, 21 predicted proteins | sample MGYA00514192_ERZ779629 | MGnify/ENA primary metagenome ERZ779629 (study PRJEB29562, sample SAMEA4376709) | mouse gut metagenome | isolation source: Cecum | study: EMG produced TPA metagenomics assembly of the A DSS colitis mouse model was used to assess the... | reverse complement strand
AAGCGGGACAGACGTACAGCGTCGTCGCGAAGCTGAAAGGCGACAGCGCGGGCAATTACGTATTTGTCGCGGAGGACGGACAGGTAACGGAGACGCCGACGCAGAGCGCGCCGTACGAGTTCGATTTCGCAATCGACGGCAACAACGGCAATACAAACGGCGACGGAGCGTCGCCGGCAACCGCGCGGTGGTTCCAAATCGCGGTATTTGCAGCATTGGGCATGATGGGCGCGATCACGTTGTTGTTGCTGATCATCGCCGTGCAAGTCGGCGGCATCCGTGCAATACGCAAGCGGCAGGAGCGGAAAAATCGCCAACAATAGACCTTGTAACGCATCAACGGCAATCGAGAGCTTTGTAAGACATCTATACGGCGCGCGGTCGGAGACGACGGCGCGCCGTATTCGTATGCGGTTGCGCAAATCGGGCGGCGCGAATTGCGCATCATACGGCAAAACGAGGGCAAAAATCGCTGTCATAAAAGTTTGAAACCGCGCGATAGCGCATGCTAGAATGCAGTCGGACGGCTATGCGAAAGGCAGGTGCGTCCGCCGTACATTGACAACTGCATCGCGCGCCGCAAACGGCGGCGCAAATCCGCGCGGCACGACGCAGTCCGCGCAACCGCGTTATATCCGCATACGCCATGTCGGCGCGCGGTACTTCGCCGTATTTGCACAAGCGCCGTTCGCGGACGCAAAGCAAAAGCGAAATCGTATCCGATCGAGATGAAAAAAACCCGCTCGCGAGCGGGGATAAGTCGATATAGGATCGATCGTCGGATCAGATATTGCGAATAATGCGTTCCGTCATTTCGCGCGTGCCGATGACGGGCAGTCCGTCCTGCGCGAGATCCGCGGTACGCGCGCCTTGGGCAAGGGTCGTCTCGACCGCGCGTTCGATCGCGTCGCCTTCGGCGGACAGATTAAACGCATATTTGAGCATCATTGCGGCGGACAGAATCGTCGCGATCGGGTTGGCGATGTCCTTGCCGGCGATGCTCGGCGCCGATCCGTGAATGGGTTCGTACAGACCGCGGGTCGTGTCGTTGATGCTGGCGGACGGCAAGATGCCGATCGAGCCGACGCATTGGGACGCCAGATCGGACAAGATATCGCCGAACAAGTTGCCCGTCACGATCACGTCGAACTGCGACGGATCGCGCACAAGCTGCATCGCGGCGTTGTCGACGAGCACGTCTTCCAATTGCACGTCCGCATAGTCGGCGTGTACGTCGTGTACGACTTGGCGCCACAGACCGGACGTTTTGAGCACGTTGGCTTTGTCGATGCTGGCGACTTTGCCGCGGCGCTTTTGCGCCAGTTCGAACGCGGTGCGCGCAATGCGCTCGACTTCCAGTTCGCCATAGCACATGACGTCGTAGCCTTCGCGACCGTACTTGCCGGTACGCATGCCTTTTTCGCCGAAGTAGATGCCGCCGATCAGTTCGCGCACGACCATAATGTCGATGTTCGCCGCATGTTTGAGCGGGCAGACGGACGCGAGCGCGTCAAACAGTTTGGCGGGGCGCAGATTGGCGTAGAGTTCCATGGCTTTGCGTACGCCGAGCAACGCGCGCTCGGGACGCTTTTCGTACGGCAGACCGTCGTATTGCGGTCCGCCTACTGCGCCGAGCAGGACGCTGTCGCTTTGCAGACAGATGTCCAGACTTTCTTGCGGAAGCGGCTCGCCGTAACGGTCGTAAGCGCATCCGCCGCATACGCTTTGCGTAAACTCGAACGCGTGATTGTAGCGCTCGCCGATCTTTTGCAATACCTGCATCGCGGCGGAAGTGACCTCGGGTCCGATGCCGTCGCCTTGGATGACGGCAATATGAAATTTCGACATAGTAGCTCCTTACAGCCGGTTGGCTTTGATCGCGTTGACGAGACCGCCGCACGCGATGATGTTCTGAATGAATTTGGGGAAGGGCATCGCCTGATAGGTCGCGCCCGTCGTCATGTTGGTCACGACGCCGCTGTCCACGTCCACCGATACGCGATCGCCCGCGCGGATGCCGTCGACGGCTTGCGGGCATTCGAGAATGTACAGACCGATGTTGATCGCGTTGCGGTAAAAGATGCGCGCAAAAGATTTTGCGATCACGATCGACACGCCGCAGCCTTTGATCGCGATCGGCGCGTGTTCGCGCGAAGAGCCGCAACCGAAGTTGTTGCCCGCGACCATGACGTCGCCGGGGCGAACCTGGGAGTAAAACTCGGGATTCGTGTATTCCATGCAATGTTTTGCCAGTTCTTTTTCGTCAAAAGTGTTCAGATAAGTCGCCGGAACGATGACGTCGGTATCGATGTCGTCGCCGAATTTGAATACGTTGCCTTCGATCATAAATCAGTCCTCCAATTGCGACGCGCCGATCAGTTTGCCGGCGATCGCGCTCGCCATGGCGGTTGCCGGCGAAGCAAGATAGATATAGCTGTCCTTGGCGCCCATGCGTCCGATAAAATTGCGGTTGGTCGTCGTGACGGCGACTTCGCCGTGCGCGAGAATGCCCATATGTCCGCCCAGACACGGTCCGCAGGTCGGCGTGGATACGATCGCGCCGCCTTCGATAAAGGTGCGAATGTAGCCCAGTTCCATCGCTTGCAGATAGATCTTGTTGGTCGCAGGGATCACGATCGTGCGCACGTGCGGATGCACGCGTCTGCCTTCGAGCACTTTCGCCGCTTGCGCGAGATCGCTCAGTCTGCCGTTGGTGCACGAGCCGATGACGACTTGGTCGACGGCGATCGTTTCGCGCAGATTTTCGACGACGCGCGCGTTGGACGGCAGATGCGGAAACGCAACCGTCGGACGGATCGCGCTCAGATCTACGTCGATCACTCGGGCATACGCGTCGTCGTCTCCCGCCTGCATGCGATCAAACGCGGCGTTGCAACTCTCTTGCGTATAGGCGAGCGTCGCGTCGTCGATCGGGAAGACGCCGTTTTTGGCGCCGCATTCGATCGCCATGTTGCAGATCGTAAAGCGGTCGTCCATCGTCAAATAGCGCACGCCGTCGCCGTCGAATTCGATCGACTGATACAGCGCGCCGTCTACGCCGATCTGTCCGATCAGGTGCAGAATAATGTCCTTGCCGCAGACGTCTTTGGTAGGGCGGTTGCGCAGACGGAATTTGATCGCCGACGGGATTTTGAGCCAGACTTTGCCCGACATCATGATCGCGGCGATGTCCGTGCTGCCCACGCCCGTCGAGAAAGCGCCCAGCGCGCCGTACGTGCACGTGTGGCTGTCCGCGCCGATCACGACGCTCCAAGGCTTGGCGATCCCGCGTTCGGGCAACAGCGCGTGCTCGATGCCCATCGTGCCGACGTCGAAGAAGTTGTCGACCTGTTTGTCCCGCGCGAAATCGCGCACGATCTTGCACTGTTCGGCGGACTTGATGTCGCGGTTGGGGGTAAAGTGATCGAGTACAAACGCCAGTTTGTTGCGATCGCACAGTTCGCACCCGCTTTTGCGGAATACGTCGATCGCGACGGGCGCGGTCACGTCGTTGGAAAGCGCGACGTCTACGTCTACGACCATCAACGTGCCCGGGCGGAGCTGTTCGACCGCCTGTTGCTCGTCCAAGCCGAGCTTGCGGGCAAGGATTTGCTGGGTCATTGTAAGTTTCATATCAAATCTCCCGTAACGTAAAATTTTTCGATTAAGAATAGCGCGCGTCGCGTCGTTTGCGCACCGCAAGCGTAACGCCGACGCAGACCGTCGCGAGCGCCAACGCGCAGACGATCACGATGACCGCGATTTGCACGCCGGTCAGTCCCTTGAAGTGCAACGCCGACGTGGGTACGTATGCGTACGTGTCGCCCAATACGATGCGCGTCCATTCCGAACGGGGATCGTACTGTTCCGCCAACGTGACGCGTTCGCCGTCCACGTATTCGCGCACGACTTCGCTGTCCGTGCTGGGCAGGCGATACGCCTTGACGATCGCGCCGAATTTGGACGCCGAAATTGTCGCGTCTTTGCGCACGCTCGGCGCGTGCAGATCGGTGTAGGGCGCAAGGTCGCTGCCGCGGACGTATCCGGTGCGGTATGCGCCCGCTTCGGTGTACGCGACGTGATACCAGCCCCATTCGGACAGACTTTCGCCGCCGACGTTGTCCAATACCGTCAGCATTTGCTCGACGGGCAGTCGGGCGATCTGCTTGCTCTGCGCGAGCGGATATTCGTAGATCGGCGTATCGGGATGCAACGGCATCGCGTAAGCGCCGAACGGCGTGGAATCGCTCGCCTGCACCGTAGTCACCGGAGCGGATCCGTCCGCCGCGATATAGCCGTAATTGCCTTTGCCGTCCGTGACGTAGCCGAATGTGCGGTTGCCGAATTGCACGTTGTGCAGATGCAGCAAATACGTCTGTTCGGTCACCGAAAACGCGATGTGCAGATTCTTCGGCGAAATGTACGCCGATGCGGTCGCCGTCGTCCGGAGCAGTCGCACGTCGTCGTATTGCTGCGGATCGCGGTACAGATTGTTGTCAAAGCTGTTGACGTAGCGCACGCCGTCGTAGAGCACGTATTGTTTGATCGACAGGTCCGAGCGGCACAGCGCGTACAGATAGTTGCCCGCGACGTGCAACGGCGCGTCCGGATCGGGTACGATGTCGGGCAACACGGGCGTCAACGCGGCATGCTCGTGGTCGTACGCCTGCAAGCCGTCCGCCGTGCTCAGATAGACTCGACCGTTGCCCGCGGCGACGGATCGCACGCCGGAAATCCCCGCGACCGCATACCGCTCCAAAGTCGGCTCGGTGATCATCGTCATATCGTCGATGCGGTACAACCGCCCGTCGAGCACGCCGTACAGCACGTATTTTGCGGTCGAGACGTCGATGCTCCAAGCGGAGAAGCGGAACAAACTGTTTTTGTTGGAAAAAGTCTGCGTCACCGTATGTTCGGCAAAGTCGAGCAACAGCACGCCGTCGTCGGTCATGCAACGCACGGTGCCGTCTTGCAACGTCGCGACGGAATGCACGTTTTTGTTGCCCAGCGCCGTATCTGCGAACGGGCTGTCGATCCGCCGCACGCCTTGCGCGTCGTAGGCAAAGAACGTCAGCGCGCCGTCCTGCGTGCGCACGACGAGACGTCCGCCCGTCATCGCCACGTGCGTCGGCGCGGATTGCACCGCCGCGCGCAGCGTCGTCAGACGGTTGGCGTCCGCGACGCACAGCGTCGTGCCGAGCGTGTACGCAAAAGATTCCCCGTATGCGCTCATACGGGTATCGCCGTCGATCTCGATCCGCAGATCGGAGTTGGATTCTTCCGCCGCGACGCTTTGCGCCCCGATCGTCGCCGTCAGACAGGCGAGCAGACACAGGATTGCCGCAAGCAGTCGAAGCGCAGTCGAATACGAACGATGCTTGTCCATACGTCGTATTATATCATAGCGCGCGCAAAAGGACAACTGCATAATCCAAAAAAATATAAATGGCGGAAAGCGGTTGAAATGCGCGCGAAATTGTGATAGCATTAGAGACATGGGAAACGACAACAGACGCCGCCGCAGACCGCGGCGCGCGATGACGCAGGATCATTACCAACCGCAGGGCGACGCTGAAAAATTGGCGTTGGAACTGGACGCGTTGGGGCTGAGCGAACGCACGCGGGACGCGCTAGCGGCGGGCGGAATCCGCACCGCGCGCGATATTGCGGCGCGGCGGATGTCGCAGATGTATCGCATTCAGAATTTCGGCAAGAAAAATTGTATCGAAGTCCAACGCAAATTGGCGGAATTGGGCTTGGATTTTCGTCCGGAAGACGCGCCGCAACCGAGCGGAGCGCCGGCGCAAGCCGACGCGTCGCGTCCGTCCGATCAGCGTCCGCCGCGCGCAGACCGTCCCAACCGCGCCGATCGCGCGCAGGATACGCGGCGCGGCAGACAGGACGACAGACGACGCATGCGCAACGAACGCAATCGCCGTCCCGATCCGGAACAGGAAGAGCGCAGACGCAGAATCGCGCAGATCTATCAAGTCAATAAGGGACTCAACGACAGTTTGTCGCGCCAATACGCCGGCATGACGATCAACGAGATCTTGCAAGGCAAGCGGACGCGTCCCGTCGTCGCGCGCGCGGAACGCCCGCCGCTGACGCCGGAGAGTTTGGTCAAGTTCTGCCGCAAAGGCAGCTGGGGATATAAAGATTGGAAAGGCAACGTCCTGATCGCGCCGACGTTCGACGAAGCGTATCCGTTTTCGGAAGGGCTGGCGTGCGTGGAAAAGGACGGCAAACTCGGCTATATCGACCGCAACGGCGATATCGTCATCGATTATCGCTACGATACCGCGACCAATTTTTGCCAAGGACTGGCGAGCGTCACGCTCGGCGACAAGTCGGGATATATCGATCCGCAGGGCAATCAGGTCATCGATTTTATCTTCGAGATCGCGACGGCGTTTGCCGACGACAAGGCGATCGTGTACGCGGACGGCAGATGGGGCGTGCTCAATCGCGAGACGCTGAAAGTCTTCTGGCGCTGAGCGGCGCATCGGGAATCGGGTATCCGAAATGTCGTGGGATCGGGCAAAAGCATATCTGCAAACGTTCGGAATGGACGCGCGCATGATTGCGTTCGACGTTTCGTCGGCGACCGTCGCGCTTGCCGCGCAGGCGATTGGCTGTCGGGAAGGCGAAATCGCGAAAACACTGTCTTTTTTGATCGGCGACGAGCCGATTCTGATCGTTGCGGCAGGAGATTGCAAGATCGACAACGCCAAGTATAAAAGCCAATTTGCCGCTAAGGCGAAAATGATTCCGTTCGATCAGGTCGAAGCGCGGATCGGGCACGCCGTGGGCGGCGTATGTCCGTTCGGCGTCGAGGACGGAGTAACCGTCTATCTGGACGCGTCGTTGCGCCGATTCGACGCGGTGTATCCCGCGTGCGGCAGCTCGAACAGCGCGATCCGCCTCACGATCGAGGAATTGGAACGCGTGTCCGGCTATCGCCGATGGATCGACGTCTGCAAGATTGTCGGGGGCGAATAGCGCGCCGCGCAAAACGAATCGCAGCGTTGTACGATCGGAGTATACGAATATCGGGAAGGAGTACGTCGGGATGAACAACAGAGAACAAGAACGCGAAGAACTATATAAAGCTATATGGAATATCGCCAACGACCTGCGCGGCAGTGTGGACGGTTGGGACTTTAAGCAATATGTATTGGGTTTTATGTTTTATCGGTATATCTCCGAAAACATTGCGGACTATATCAATGCCGGAGAGCATGCGGTTGGAAATCTCGATTTCGATTATGCACGCCTGTCCGACGCGGAAGCGGAACAAGCGCGCGCCGATATGGTATCGGCGAAAGGCTTCTTCATTTTACCGAGTCAACTTTTTGTAAACGTCCGTAAAATGGCGAAGACCAATCCGGATTTGAACGAGCTGCTCGAAAAGACGTTCAAGGCTATCGAAAATTCGGCGCGGGGCGCGGACAGCGAAGCGAATTTCAAAGGGTTATTCGACGACATCGACGTCAATTCCAATAAGCTCGGTTCTTCGGTTGCGAGAAGAAACGAAAAACTCGTAAAGCTGCTCGACAGCATCGGGGATATGAAACTCGGCAACTATCGCGATAATACGATCGACGCATTCGGGGACGCATATGAGTTTTTGATGGGGATGTACGCAAGCAATGCGGGCAAATCGGGCGGAGAGTATTTTACGCCGCAGGAAGTATCCGAGCTTTTGACCAGATTGACGATTGTCGGGAAAACCGAGGTCAACAAGGTGTACGATCCGGCATGCGGCAGCGGATCGTTGTTGTTGAAATTTGCCAAAATTTTGGGCAAAGATCATGTGCGGCAAGGATTTTTCGGACAAGAGATCAATTTGACGACATATAACCTTTGTCGGATTAATATGTTTTTACACGATATCGGGTACGAAAAATTCGATATCGCACACGAAGATACGCTTTTGCACCCGCAGCATTGGGATGAGGAGCCGTTTGAGGCAATCGTGTCCAACCCGCCGTATTCCACGAAGTGGGAAGGCAGCGCCAACCCGTTGCTTATAAACGATACTCGTTTCAGCCCGGCAGGAATACTTGCGCCGAAAAGCTATGCCGATATGGCGTTCATCATGCATTCGCTTGCGTGGCTGGCGACAAACGGCGTTGCGGCGATCGTTTGCTTCCCCGGCATTTTTTATCGCGGCGGAGCGGAACAGAAAATCCGTAAATATCTGATTGAAAACAATTATATCGACTGCATTATACAACTGCCGAGCAATCTCTTTTTCGGAACGAGTATAGCAACTTGCATCATGGTACTCAAAAAATCGAAATTCAGCGACGATACGCTTTTGATCGATGCGAGCCAAGAGTTTGTCAAAGTCACGAACAACAACAAGTTGACACAAGCCAACATCGATCATATTCTGCGACTTTTCGTCGATCGCAAAGATGTCGACTATCTGGCAAAGGTCGTCAAAAATTCGGTCATAGCAGATCATGATTTCAACTTGTCCGTCAGTACCTATGTCGAAAAGCAAGATACGCGCGAAAAGATTGATATAAACGAACTCAACAAACAGATAGATGAAATCGTTGCACGCGAAGCAGTCTTGCGGGAAGAAATCAATAAGATTATTGCGGAGTTGGAATGAGTAAACTTGGAGAATTGATAAATACTCTATGTCCTAACGGAGTTGAGTATAAAGAGCTCGGCGAGCTATGCGAAATAAAAAAAGGAAAGCAACTCAATAAAGAAGGCTTACTGCCGGCAGGTAAATATCCCGTTATAAATGGCGGAATAAATCCATCTGGATTTTGGGATGAATTTAATTTTGGTAAAAACTTAATTACCATAAGTCAAGGCGGTGCATCTGCCGGTTATGTAAATTATATTACTACCAAATTTTGGGCGGGTGCGCATTGCTATGTATTAGTTAATCCTAAAATTGAGATAAATTATAGGTTACTTTATCACATAATTAAAAACTATGAAAAAGAATTGATGTCGTCACAAGTTGGTGCAGGTATTCCGAGCGTATCAAGTAGTAAATTGGCAAGTCTGAAAGTTCCCGTGCCGCCGATTGAAGTACAGCGTGAAATTGTCCGCATCTTGGACAATTTCACAGAGCTTACAGCAGAGCTTACAGCAGAGCTTACAGCAGAGCTTACAGCGAGAAAGAAACAGTATGAGTTTTATCGGGATAGTTTAATCTTAGGACAAAAATCGGATAATAAAACACTGGGAGAAATAGCAACAGCAATGTATCGAGGTGCAGGTATTAGGCGTGATGAAGTAACATCAGAAGGTATACAGTGCGTTCGATATGGCGAAATTTATACGACTTACGATATTTGGTTTGATAATTGTGTATCGCACACGAACGAGCTAAAAATATCATCGAAAAAATATTTTGAAAAAGGAGATATTTTGTTTGCCATAACAGGTGAAAGTGTGGAAGAAATTGCAAAATCTTGTACATATTTGGGCGACAATAAATGTCTCGCGGGTGGTGACATATTGGTTATGTAGCATAATAAAAACTCTAAATATTTAGCGTATGGTTTATCGACTAGAGATTCACAACGGAAAAAAACTTATTGTAAAATTAAATCAAAGGTAGTACATGCAAGTATGCCATCGATAAAGTCAATTTCTATACCTTTACCGACACTTGAAGAACAGCAGCGGATTGCAAATATTTTGGATAAATTCCACAGTCTTGTAACGGATATTTCACAAGGTTTACCCGCCGAAATCGAAGCGCGGAAAAAACAATACGAATATTACCGCGATCAACTGCTTACGTTTAAGGAATTGGCGCAATAAACAAAGGAGAAAAGTATGGCTTGTTATCATATCGTCACGCAATCGAGCGAAAGCACCGTCGTTGCCGAATATATTCCCGACCGGCGCAATGCCGAATTGTATCAGAGCGAAGCGGAGCTGGAACGCGGTTTGATCGAGTTGTTGCAAAAACAGGGATACGAATATTTGCCGATTCATACCGAAGCTGACTTGATTGCAAATCTGCGCGTGCAACTGGAAGCGCTCAACGAAATACGCTTTACCGATGCGGAATGGCAGCGGTTTTTTGCGGTATATATCGCAAATGCAAACGAGGGCATTGTAGAAAAGACAAGAAAGATTCAGGAAGGCGATAGCCGTATCTCTTTCAAACGCGACGACGGGTTGACCAAAAACATCGCGCTGATCGAAAAGGCAAATATCCATGCGAATAAGTTGCAGGTCATCAATCAATACGAAAACAATGCGGGAACTTATAAAAATCGTTATGATGTCACGATCCTTGTAAACGGCTTGCCGCTCGTGCATATCGAGTTAAAGCGGCGCGGCGTCAAGATACGGGAAGCGTTTAATCAAATCAATCGCTATCAGCGCGAAAGTTTTTGGGCGGAAAGCGGTTTGTTTCAATATGTGCAAATATTCGTGATCAGCAATGGCACGAATACCAAATATTACAGCAATACCACGCGCGACAATCATATCCGAGACGGGCAAAAAGCGCAACACGCGAAAAAGGAAAAGACGAGCAACAGTTTTGAATTCACTTCGTTTTGGGCGGACGAAAGCAATCAAATCATTCCCGATTTGATTGACTTTGCGAAGACGTTCTTTTGCAAACATACGATCCTGAACGTGTTGACAAGATATTGCGTATTTTCTTCGGAAAACAAGCTTCTCGTCATGCGTCCCTATCAGATTGCGGCGACGGAAAAAATATTAAACAAAATCGAGATTTCCAACAATTACAAGCAATACGGGACGCTGAACGGCGGCGGATATGTTTGGCACACGACGGGAAGCGGAAAAACGCTCACGTCCTTCAAGACTGCGCAGCTCGCGACCGCCTTGCATTATATCGAAAAGGTGCTGTTTGTCGTAGACAGAAAGGATCTGGACTACCAAACGATGAAAGAATACGATCGTTTCCAAAAAGGCGCGGCGAACAGCAATACAAGTACGGCGGCGCTCAAACAGCAACTGGAAAACCCGAGCGCGCGCATTATTATCACAACCATTCAAAAGCTGGACGTATTTATCAAAAAATACAAGGGACATCCTATCTTCGAAAAGCACGTCGTGATCATCTTCGACGAGTGCCATCGCAGTCAGTTCGGGGATATGCACGTTGCCATTACGAAATCGTTCAAAAAATATCATTTATTCGGGTTTACGGGCACGCCTATTTTTGCGGTGAACGCCGGTTCGGGAAACAGGAACGCGAACCTGAAAACGACAGAACAGGCATTCGGCGCAAAGTTGCATACATATACGATCGTGAACGCAATCAACGATAAAAACGTTTTGCCGTTTCGCGTCGACTATATTAAGACCTTCAAGGAAGCAGAACCCGATATAGACGATAAGCAAGTTGCAGATATTGACAGAGAGAAAGCATTTAACGCCCCCAAGCGTATTCACGATATCGTCGATTATATCTTAACGAATTTTAATCGCAAAACGTTTCGTAACGAAAAGAGTTACGCATTTCATGCACTTACCAATATTTCGGCCGTTGCGTCGGCAAACGGCAGAAAAGAAGTGGAAGAAATCAAACAAGAACTGCATTTGTCCGGCTTTAATTCTATCTTTTGCGTTGCGTCGATCGAGGCGGCGAAACTTTACTATAACGAGTTCAAACGGCAAATGAACGAAAATCCGAGCCGTAAGTTGAAGATCGCCACAATATTCAGTTACGGCGCCAACGAAGAGGAACCGGACGGACTTTTGGGAGAAGAAAACTCGGAAGATACGACAAATCTGGATTGGACGTCGCGCGATTTTTTGGAAAGCGCGATTCGCGATTACAATCAAATGTTCAAGACTAATTACGACACGTCGAGCGAAAAATTTCAGAACTACTATAAAGATATTTCGTTGCGGATGAAAAACCGCGAAATCGATTTGTTGATCGTCGTGAATATGTTTTTGACGGGATTCGACGCAACCACGCTCAATACGCTTTGGGTGGATAAAAACCTAAAACAGCACGGACTTTTGCAGGCATTTTCCAGAACGAATCGCATTTTGAATTCGATTAAGACGTTCGGCAATATTGTTTGTTTCCGCAATTTGCAAAAACGTACGGACGATGCCGTCGCGTTGTTCGGCGATAAGAATGCCGGCGGAATTTGCGTATTGAAGAGTTACAAGGATTATTATTACGGGTACAAAGACAAGCAGGGATATGTCGGACTGATCGAAGAGCTTACGCGGAAGTATCCTTTGACCGAACCGCAAATCATAGGCGAAAAAGCACAAAAAGATTTTATCGCCTTGTTCGGCGCTATTTTGCGCATACGAAATATCCTAATCTCGTTCGACGAATTCGGCGGAAACGAAATCCTTTGCGAGCGCGATTTGCAAGATTATCGCGGTCGGTATAACGATTTGTACGAAGAATGGCGCGCTCGTCGCCGAGAATATACGAAAGAAGACATAACCGACGACATCGTATTCGAAATCGAACTGATCCAGCAGGTGGAAATCGATATCGATTATATTTTATTGTTGGTGAAGAAGTACCACGACGGGCATTGCGCGGATAAGGAAATTTTGATTTCCATCAATCGGGCGATCGATTCGACTTTGGAGCTTCGCAGTAAAAAAGCGCTTATCGAAAACTTTATCGCGGGGATTAACGACGCGGAAGACGTTTTGTTGGAATGGAAAGAATTCGTTGCGCGCAAAAAGGAAGAAGAGCTTTCGGCGATCATTGCCGAAGAAAATTTAAAAGACGTTGAAACGCGCAACTTTGTTCGAAATTGTTTCCGCGACGGCGTTATGAAGCGGAACGGTACGGATCTGGATCGTATCATGCCGCCGATGTCGAGATTCGACGGTAAACGCGAAAAGAAAAAGGCGGCGATTATCGAAAGATTGCAACAGTTCTTTGATCGGTTCTGGGGAATCGGTTGATCGGCGAAATCGTAATTACAAGCAAATGCATCCCCGCGTCGTGACGGCGCGGGGACTTTTATGCGAGCGGCGCGCAGATCGATGTAAACAAGCGCGTCAAGGCGGGCGCCGCGACGAAAGCGGAGCGATCAGGTCTCGGGATCGGTTTGCGGCGCGGCGGCGAGATAGCAGCGCAAATTGGCGAGCGCGGTCGGGTGGTCGGGACACAATTCCAGCGCGCGACGGGTGCACGAGATCGCTTCGGCAAGGTCGCCCCGATAATAGCGGCATACGCCCAGATTGATCAGCGGCAGATAGGTCGCGCAGTCGAGTTTGGAAAATCCGATGCCGTCGGCGGGGCTTTGCGCATGCAGCATCGCGGCGCGGTACCACAGTTCCGCGCGGGCATAGTAGCCGTCGAGCCGATCGAGATCGCCCAGTCGGCACAGCGCTTCGGCGGACGGCATCGACGCATAGAACAGTCCCTGTTCCAGTACGGCGCGCGCCAGCGCGGGATTGCCGCGGCGGGCGTACAGTTCGCTCAAATGCACGCATGCTTGCAAGCGGTTGTCTCCGTGCGTCGCAGGATCGCGGCGAGCGCGTTCCAGCGTGCAGATCGCTTCGGCGTCGTAACCGTGATAGTACAGCTCGCATCCGTAATAAAATACCTGACGCGGAGTCAGCGGCTTGCCCGATTCGATGAGTCGGCGATAGATGTCGAGATTGCGTTCGGATGTGCGAACGTGCGCTTTGCGGTGTTCGATCGGCGCGTTTACGCGCACGATATTGCCGCGCGGCACGATGACTTCGTGCACCGGATCCGTCCAGAAAAAGCCCGCGGCGCGGCGGGTGATGCGCTCGCGCCAAAACGTAAAGGACGGTTTGCCGGATCGGTCGAACGCCGTATGATACGGCAGCATGACGACGTCTTCGTCGCGCAGGCGGGATTTGAGTCGGATCAGTTCGTCGATGCTGGCGGGCGGCACGACGTCGTCCGCGTCCAGCCACATGATATAGTCGCAGGTCGCGTACGCATACGCCGCGTTGCGGGCGGCGGCGAAATCGTCCGTCCATACATAGTCGTATACGCGCGGCGTGTAGCGCAGCGCGATTTCTCGCGAGTCGTCCGTGCTGCCGGTGTCGAGCACGACGATCTCGTCGGCGAATTGTCGGGCGCAACGCAGACAGCGGTCGAGCACGTCGTGTTCGTCGCGTACAATCATACAAATACTCAGAGTCTTCATATCCACAACATATGCCGCGCGCGCCGCCGTCGTGCGATTTGCACGCGCGCCGTATAGAAACCGTTGCGATCGGCAATCCTTACCGCCACAGGAGGATTACGTATGAAACTCAAAGACAGTCAGACCTATATCAATTTGGCGCGCGCCTATGCAGGCGAGTGTCAGGCGCGCACGCGGTACGAATTTATCGAATACGGCGCGCGTAAACAGGGATTTAAGGCGCTCGCCGATCTGATCGACGACGTCGTGTACAACGAATTCCAGCACGCCCGCATGCTGTACACGTTTATCCAGACGGCGGACGAATCGCAACCGATCGAGAACATCGATATTTGCGCGGGCTATCCGTTCCGCGAAAAATGGGATTTGCTCGAAAATCTGCGTCTCGCGGCGACGGACGAAATGTTTGAGGCGGAACGCATTTATCCCGAAGCGGCGAAGATCGCGCGGGAAGAAGGATTTGCCGATATCGCGGGGTTGTTTGAAAATCTGATTCAGGTCGAGACCTGCCATCGCAAGTTGTTCGAACAGCTCTACGATCAGATGAAAAACGGCACGATGTACAAAAAGGCAAAGCCGATTAAATGGAAATGCGGCGATTGCGGCTACGAAGCCACGTCCAAAGAAGCCTGGACGCAATGTCCGGTCTGTCAAGCCAAACAGGGCGTCGTGCTCTTGCAAATTCAGGATCAGACGTAAATCGAACAACCGAACGGGCGGCGCAAGCCGCCTTCGGCATACACGGCGGACAAGCGGCGCCGAAGCGTATCCGGACTCCGAGTCCGAGCGCGCGGCGTCTTTTTGCGTCCGCGGCAAATCGTCGGCATCGGAGTCGGATCGCGGAGAATGTGGACAAAAGACTTGAAATATAGGCTTGAAAAGCATATAATATAGAAAAACTTTTACGCCGTCGGCGCAAAGGGGAAACGGTATGAGTCTGATCCGCAGTATCGAAGAGATGGTCGGCAATACGCCGCTGCTTGAACTGGAACGTTACGGCGCGCAAGCGTCGTTGACGGCGCGCGTCTATGCAAAACTCGAATCGCGCAATCCCGCCGGCAGCGCAAAAGACCGCGTGGCGGTCGCGATGATCGACCGTGCGGAGCGGGAAGGCAAATTGCGCGCGGGCGGCGTGATCGTCGAACCGACCAGCGGCAATACCGGAATCGGGCTTGCGGCGATCGGCGCGGCGCGCGGATATCGCGTGATCTTGACGATGCCGGAGACGATGTCGCTCGAGCGGCGCAAACTGCTCGCCGCGTACGGCGCGCAGATCGTGCTGACGCCTGCCGCGCAGGGCATGCAGGGCGCGCTCGATCGCGCGCGGGAATTGGCAGCGCAGACGCCCGGTGCGGTACTTGCGGGACAGTTCGACAATCCCGCGAATCCGCAGATCCATTATGAAACGACGGGCGAGGAGATCCGCCGCGATCTGGGCGGCAATCCGGATATCTTCGTCGCGGGCATCGGGACGGGCGGCACGCTGAGCGGCGCGGGCGCGCGTCTCAAATCGTACGATCCCGCCACGCGCGTGGTCGGGGTGGAACCGGCGCGCTCGCCGCTGATCAGTCGGGGTCAAAGCGGCGCGCACAATTTGCAGGGCATCGGCGCGAATTTCGTACCGAAGAATTACGACGCGAAGGTTGCGGATGAAATCGTGACCGTGCGGGAAGAAGACGCGTACGAGACGGCGCGCCTGTTGGCGCGGACGGAAGGCGTGCTGGTCGGCATTTCGTCGGGCGCGGCGCTGTGGGCGGCGACGCAGATTGCGCGCGATCCGAACAATTGCGGCAAACGCATCGTCGTCGTGCTGCCCGATACGGGAGAGCGGTATTTGTCGACGCCGCTGTGGAATGTCGAGGCATGAATCAGGAACGCCGTAAAAAAATCGGACGCACGATCCGCAAATACAATCACAAACTGACCAGCGCGCAAGTGCTGGCGATCGGATATTTGATCGTGATCTTGATCGGGAGCTTTTTGCTTGCGCTGCCGTGGGCGTCGCGCGCGAGAGTGTGGACGCCGTACGTCGATTCGCTGTTTACGGCGACGAGCGCGACTTGCGTGACCGGTTTGATCGTGTACGATACGGCGACGTATTGGTCGACGTTCGGTCAGATCGTGATCTTGTTGTTGATTCAGGTCGGCGGCATCGGTTTTATGACGTTCGTGACGCTGTTTTCGCTCTTTCTCAGACGGCATATCGGCGTATTCGAGCGCAAGATTCTCATGCAATCCGCGGGTACGATGCGCATTGCGGGCGTCGTGTTGCTCGTCAGGCGCATTTTGATCGGCACTTTGATCGTCGAAAGCGTGGGCGTGCTGTTGCTGTGTACGCGATTTATCCCGATATTCGGCGCGGGGAAAGGAATCTATTATGCGATATTCCATTCTGTTTCGGCGTTCTGCAACGCGGGATTCGATTTGCTCGGCGGATACGGCGGGGAGTTTACGTCGTTACAATCGCTGTCGGGCGACGTCGTCGTCAATCTGACGATCATGGCGTTGATCGTGATCGGCGGATTGGGATTTTTGGTATGGGGCAACGTATTCGGAGAAAAGTTCCGCTTCAAACGCTTTAATTTGCAGACCAAAATCGTATTGGTTACGACCGCGTGTTTGATCGTGTTGCCGGCGATCGCGCTGTTTGCGCTCGAACGCAATTACGCGTTCCGCGACATGAATACGGGACAGGCGATGATGGCGGCGCTCTTCCAGTCGATTACGCCGCGCACCGCCGGATTTGCGGGCGTGGATATGACGACGATGCGCGATTCCAGCCAGTTCCTGACGATGGGACTGATGCTGGTCGGCGGATCGCCCGGATCGACGGCGGGCGGTATCAAAACGACGACGTTTGCGGTCATTTTGCTCGGGCTGTACGCGGGCGCGCGCGGCACGAATCGCATCATCATCGGCAAACGCAGATTGGAAGACGACGTCGTACGTCGCGCGAACGGATTGTTGACGATCTATCTGACGACGATCTGTCTGGCGACCTTTTTGATCGCGACGATCGACGGCACGCCGCTCAAAGAGACGCTGTTCGAGGTCGTGTCCGCGATCGGCACGGCGGGACTGTCGCTCAATCTTACTTCCTCGCTGGGGGTATGCAGCAAACTTATCGTAATCGGATTGATGTTCGTAGGACGTTTGGGGGCGATGTCGTTCGCGCTGGCGTTCGCGGAGAAACGGGACAATCCGCCGCTCGACAGACCGATCGAGCGCATCATGATCGGCTGACAAAGGAGAAAAGCATGAAATCTATTTTGGTAATCGGCATGGGTCGGTTCGGACGGCATCTCGCGTCCAAAATGTCGGAATTGGGCAACGACGTCATGATCGTGGACAAATCCGAACGCGTCATCGAAGAACTCGCGCCGCTGTACGCGAACGCGATGATCGGCGACTGCACGAACGAAGGCGTCGTACGCGGATTGGGCGTCAACAACTTCGATATCTGTTTTGTCGCGATCGGCGACAATTTTCAAGCGTCGTTGGAGGTCACGTCGCTGCTCAAAGAGTTGGGCGCGCCGTACGTCGTATCCAAGGCGGACCGCGATATGCAGGCGAAATTTCTTGAACGCAACGGCGCGGACGAAGTCGTCTATCCCGAACACGATATGGCGGAAAAACTTGCGATTCGGCACAATGCCAAAAACATCTTCGACTATGTCGAACTGACGCAGGAATTCGCGATCTTCGAAATCGCGGTCGTCAAGGATTGGATCGGGCATACGTTGCAGGAGTTGGACATTCGGCGTAAATTCCGGATCAACGTGCTTGCGATCAAAAAGGGCAATCATCTGATGGCGACGCCGCCTGCGGACTATGTGTTCGAACAGGCGGATCACGTGTTGATTTTGGGCAAACCGGACGACGTGTTCAAACTGTCCAACCGCACGTGACGGATCGGGGGGATATATGAGATTCGAAACCGCGGAAATCGCAAAAGAACTGTCGATCGTCGGCGACCGAATCGTCGGCGCGACGATCGAAAACCGCCTGACCGGCACGGTTCGGGAATGCCGCGGATCGGAATTTTCCATTACATATTACCGTCCCAAGCGCGCGTTCGGCAAGACGAGCGTCGCGTGCGAGGAGATGCGCGTGCGCGACGTCTACGATGACGGCGTCGGGCTGATCGCGGACAAAGACGGCGTGCAGTGGCGCGTGCGATTGCGCTATGCGGCGGATTTGCAGAGCGGCGTGTTGCGCAAGACGTTGGAAATCGCCTGCGACGCGCCGTCCGTGCGCATCGATCGGATCACGCTCGACTGCATGGCGGCGCACGACGGATTTTCTTGGACGATCCCCAAAGTCAAAAAGCGCGTTATGATCCCCGCCGCGATCACGACGATGGGACAGCCGTATTATATCGGCGATCTGTTTTTGGGCGGCGAATTCCCGATGGCGGACAACCGCATCGAACAGGGGTATGGCGCGTCGCGGTATCATCTGGGACGCAAGTTCTGCGAAATCGCCGACGATACGGGCGTGTACCGCACGGTGCCGTTTGTGATCGGCGCGGGCGAGAGCGCGGAATTCAATCGCATGCGCGCGCGCTTTTTCCGCTATATCGCGACGATTGCGCGACCGGTCCGATTCCGCATACAATTCAACAGCTGGTACGATCATATGCTGGACATCACGTCCGACAAGATCGTCCGATCTTTTCTCAACGTTGCCGACGGATTGACGAATGCGGGACTGAGACCGTTGGACTGTTATGTCGTGGACGACGGATGGGCGGATTATCGAAGACCTGCGTTTTGGGAATTCGATAAGACGAGTTTTAAGGACGGATTCCGCAACGAACGCGACTTGACCCAATCGCTGGGATCGACGTTCGGCGTGTGGTTCGGTCCGCGCGGCGGGTATACGACGCAAACGGTGCGCTACGCGGGGCATCTGGCAAAACTCGGCTATCCGGTCTGCAAACAGTCGCATGATATCTGTACCGCCAATCCGCGCTATATCCGCGATTTGTGCGAGCGGATGGCGCAATTCTGCAACGAATACAACGTGTCTTATTTCAAGATCGACGGCTTTGCGATCACGCCGTGCCGCGCGCGCGGACACGGGCATCCCAAGGGAAAGGGAGACGGATTGTACTTCTATACCTATCTGTGGGAAGAGTGGATCAAGGGCTTCGAGCGGATTCGCGCGGCGCGCGCGGACGTCTTTTTGAATATTACGTCGTACGCGCATTGCAGTCCGTGGTTTTTGAAATGGTGCGACGCGGTATGGATCAACAACAGTTCGGATATGGGATACGAAGGCAAGGGCGACAATCTCGCGCAGTGTCTCAACTATCGGGACGGCAGATACCGCGATTTCTTCGAAGTGCGGCAATTGCAATTTCCGGTCGCGTATCTGTACAATCACGAACCGACCTACGCGGTGCGCAACTGCAATCCGCCGTTGACGAGCAATCTGCAAAAGCCGAGCGACAAACATCCGACCGTCATCTACGATTATGCGCAGTTCGAACAGTACATGTATGCGTGCATGATGCGCGGCACGGGCTTTGCGGAGTTGTATTTCAGTCCCGAACTGTTCGACGAAAAGCGGTGGAAAATCGCCGCGAAAGCGTTGCAGTGGGCGGAAAAGAATTTCCGTATTTTGCGCAACAGCCAGTTTTTCGGCGTGACGCCCGCGAGCGGCGGCGTGTACGGATATTATGCCAAGGACGGAGACGACGCGTTGTTGTGGATCCGCAACAGCGCGGATCGGGAAACGGAATACGCATTTGATCACGCGGCGCGCGCGTTCTGCAAAAACGCGTATCGGATCGCGCGAATTCATCCGACCAAAGGCGACGAAATCCGCGTCGAAGAAGGGCAGTTGCTGCGCATGACGTTGCAGCCTTACGAGATGGCGTTGTATCGAATCAAGATCGAAAAAATCGCGGCGCGGATAAAAAAATACGGGGACGGAGCAGATTGCACCGTCCCCGTCGTTTGCATCCGATCGGGTCAGCCGCGCGCTTGATAGACGCGTACGTAGTCGATGACGAAATCGTAATTGCGGCTGCGGTCGTTGTTGTCGGGATTGCCCGCCCAGAACGGTTGCCAACTGCCGTCTTCGCCGCGCGTTTTGCCGGGATACAGGTTGCCGTTCTCGTTGTCGCCGCCGATCTCGACGGTCATCAGCAGATATTCCGGTACCTGCGATACGCCCAACGTTACGCCGTCGACCGTATGCTTGGAGCGCCAAGTCTCGCGGCCGTCCGTGTAGAAGACGTATTCCGTCTCCGTCCACAGCACGCCGTACGTGTGGTATGCCGAATACATGTCGGGAATGCGATAGGCGGGGGAACGGTCGGATTTGAGCCCGTTTCCGTAGCCGTCGCCGTGTAAGACGTGGATGTTCTGTTCTTTTTCGGCGAATGCGTAATGCGGGGATTCCATGACGTCGATTTCGACGCCGTCGCTTCCGGTGTTCGGCACGTCTTGATCGGTCATGCCCGCGCCTTGATCGGGCATCAGCCAAAACGCCGACCACATGCCTTCGCAGGGCGGCGCGATGCAGCGGATCTCATAATATCCGTACGTTGCGCGGAATCCTTGATAATTTTCCGGTTTGGCAGCGTGTCCGCGGTCGATTGCCGATTCCACCCACGACGTGTACCAGCCTGCGCCGTACTGTCCGTCCGATTTGTAATGCGTGCGGATGGTCAGCGCGCCGTCGCGTACGAACAGCGTATCTTCCGTCGTCTCGTAATAGCCGGCGCGGCGAATATGTTGGGGCGACGCGAGATCGTAACCTGCGCGCCATTTGGTCGTATCCAGTTTGTCTCCGTCGAATTCGTCCGCCCAAATCAGATCGTAATCGGCGATTGCCGCCGCGAGCGTTTCTTCTTGCGGCAGATCGCGCACGTCCGACATGCATGCCGTAAAGCAACATGCCAACAACGTCAACGCGAGCAGGGATAGAACGGTCATCGATTTTTTCATAGCGCACCTCGTATGTTTATCCTAGCATAGATCGGTCGGTCGTACAAGCGCGAAATTGCCGCAAAAACGCGGCAAAACGCAAAACGTACTTGAAATATTCGGCAAAAGATGGTTTAATAGATACGTATAACGGATAAAGGAGACAAATTATGGAACGCTATACGCTGGACGGCGCGTGGATCTTGCGCGACGCAACGGGCGAATACACTTGCCCGGCGCAAGTGCCCGGGTGCAACTTTCTCGATCTGGAACGCGCGGGGGTGATTCCCGATCCGCTGATCGGCACCAACGAAAACGACGTACAATGGGTCGCGCAACGCGAGTGGATCTATACGCGTACGTTCGAGATCGCGGCGGAGCAGTTGCAATCTCGCTATATCGAACTGGTCTGCGAAATGCTCGATACGTTGTGCACCGTCTCGATCAACGGACAACAAGTCGCGCGTACGGACAATATCAACCGTACCTGGGTATGGGACGTCAAACCGCTGTTGCAGGCGGGCGAAAACACGATCGAGATCCGCATCGAAAGCCCGCTCGAAACGATTGCGCGTTTGCAGAGCGAAGATCCGCTCCCCAACAGCACGATGGGCGAAGCCGGCTCTTGCCAGATCCGCAAGACGCCGTATCATTTCGGATGGGACTGGGGACCGCATCTGCTGCCCGCCGGCATCAGTCGCAGCATTTGGCTGCGTATGTACGACGGCGCGCGACTGGAAGACGTACGCGTGCGCCAATCGCACGGCGAAGACGGCGTAACGCTGCTGTTGAGCGCGGACGCGGTCGGCGCGGATGCGGAACGCGCGCAATATCGGTACGAACTGTTCGACGGGCAGACATCGGTCGCCGTCGCGCAGGGACGGGAGAGCGAATTGCTCGTACGCGAGCCCAAGCTGTGGTATTGCAACGGTTTGGGCGCGCAGCCGCTGTATCGCTTGCGCGTCACGCTGAGCGTAGACGGTCGCGATACGGACATGCGCGAGATGACGATCGGTCTGCGCACGCTCGTCTTGGACGACGCGCCCGACGCGATCGGCAAGAATTTCCGTTTCGTCGTCAACGGCGAGCCGATCTTTGCCCGCGGCGCGAACTGGATCGCGACCGACAGTTTTGTCAACCGCACGACCCCCCAACAATTGGAAGAACTGATTTGCAAGGCAAAACGCGCCAATTTCAATATGTTGCGCGTATGGGGCGGCGCGTATTACGAAAGCGACTTGTTTTACGAATTGTGCGATCGTTACGGCATTTTGGTATGGCAGGATTGCAATTTTGCGTGTTCGCCGTATCCGTTCGCGCGAGAAGCGTTTGTCGAAAATCTGCATGCGGAGATCGTCGACAACGTGCGTCGCTTGCGGCATCACGCATGTCTGTGTCTGTGGGCGGGCAACAACGAGATCGAATCCATGTCGATGGCGTGGCTGTACCGTCGCGACGTCATTCAGCAGACCGGCAAATTCTTTTACGAGACGCTGCGCGAATGGGTGCGCGGACTCGATCCCGTCACGCCGTATTGGGCGTGTACGCCCAGCTCCGGCGAGTATATGAAGAAGGTTAATCACGACGATTTCGGCGACACGCATCTATGGCACGTGTGGCACGGTTTGCGTCCGCTCGAATTTTACCGCAAGCGAAAGACGCGGTTTTGCAGCGAATTCGGGATCGAGTCGCTGCCCAGTCTGAACGCGCTCGACGTATTTGCCGGCGAAGGAGAACTCGATCTGGACATGTCGGTCATGCGTCTGCATCAGAAGTGCATCGGCGGCAACAGCAAGATGCTGTATTACGTGTTGCTGCGGTATTGGGAGCCGCGCGCGTTTAAGGATATGGTCTATATGACGCAGATCGCGCAGATGGAATGCGTGCGCGAAGCGACCGAGCATTGGCGGCGGCTCAAAGGTCGTTGCAACGGATCTTTGTATTGGCAGTACAACGACTGCTGGGGCGTGAGTTCCTGGTCGGGCATGGACTATTACGGCAATCTCAAAGCCGTTCAATATCACGCGCGGCATTTCAACGCGCCGATCACGGTCACGGTCGAAAATACCGTGCGCGATGCGGCGATCTGGTTGCACAACGATACGTTGGAGCGAATCGAAGGGCATTTGGTGTACGGCGTATCGACGTTCGGCGGCGAAGAAAAGATGCGCAAGGACGTGCCGTATGCGTTGGAGCGCGGCGCGGTCGCGCATGTGTGCGACGTGCATTGGCGGGACTGCGTGCCGAAGAAACTGTTCAAGGATTGTTATTTCTTTGCGCATTGGCTGGACGGGGACGGCAAGATCGTCAGTTCGCGGACGTTCCCGTTGCTGCGCGAAAAGGACAGCCGTCTGCCCAAAGCGCAGATCGAGACGCAGGTGCGCGTCGAGAACGGTTTGGCGACGATCACGTTGCAATCTCCCGTCTACGCGCGGTACACGAGCGTGCGCGTCAAAGGATTGCACGCGCCGTTGTCGGACAACTATTTCGATCTGTTGCCGGGCAAGATCAAACGCATCGAAATCTTTGTGCCGACGGACTGGGACGAGCGCGCGTTGCGCGAACGGCTGAGCGTGCAGGCGATGCAGGATATCGCGCCCAAACATTCCAGATTGCGCGACAAGATGACCAAGACGCGCATCTTCCTGATGCCGGTCAATTTCGCCAACTATATCGCAAGGACGTTCGACAACTGATGGACAAGACCAACGTCATGCGCATTTTGGATCGAGCGGGCGTCTCGTATACGGCGCGGACGTACAACGCGGACGTGACCGACGGTATGGCGGTCGCGGCGGCGACGGGACAGGAGCCGGAACGGGTGTTTAAGACGCTTGTGACCGTCGCCAATACGCGCGAGCACTGCGTGTTCGCGATTCCCGTATGTTGCAAGCTCGATCTCAAAAAAGCCGCGCGCGCCGCAGGCGTCAAGTCGTTGGAAATGATCGCGCAAAAACAGTTGTTGCCGTTGACCGGATACGTGCACGGCGGATGTTCGCCGCTGGGCATGAAGAAGGCGCTGCGCACCTGGATCGACGAGACCGCGACGCTGTACGACGCGATCACGTGCAGCGCGGGCAAACTCGGCGCGCAGATTACGCTGGCGGCGGACGACCTGTGCGCGCTGAGCGGCGCGCAATACGCGGATTTGACCGAATAAACGCTTGGAGTCGGTATAATTATCTCCCGTACGGGGACAATCGGTACGGGGGATTTTTTATGCGACAGATCGTTCACAATCTCGATTCCGTCAAACGCGGGATACACAATCTCATCGGCAGACCGTTGACCGTTACCGTGCGTCGCGGGCGCAATCACCGCGAGCAGTTCCAAGGTTGCGTACAGGACGTGTACGCGGCGATCTTTACGATCAGGCGATTGGAGGCGGAAGAAATTCTCAGTTTTTCTTACAACGACGTGCTCGCGCGCAACGTGCGGTTTACGGGAGCGGAAACATCCGGACAAACATCGGGATAAAGTTGTCATATTCTTCCGCATCGGTCGATATATTGTAACGTATCAACCGAATAAGGGGGCTATCATGGCTGTCAACACCACTTTCCGCACGGTCAAACTTGCGTACGAATGCGCGCTTGACCCCAAGCAAATCGTAATGCAGTGCAATCTCGACACTTCTGCCAAGGGCGGCGTGTCGCAAGTATGTTTCGTTACGGCAAGCGCGTCCGTTACCAAAGCGCAAGCATTGTCCAAACAGGTCAAGATGAGCGGCAAGACCGGCATCAAACTGTTGTATCTGGACGAACAGGGCTTGTTGCGCTCGTTCGACTATATTTCCGACTTTGCCGAAGATCTCGCGTCCGACCGCATCGCGGCGGATATGCCGATCCGCGTGACGGCGCACGTGACGGATACGCAGACCGCCGTGTCCGGCGACGAAATCAAGGTGCAACTCGTCGTGACCCTCCAAGTCTACGCGATCGAAAGTCGCACCGACGAATTGCTCGAACACGCGGACGGCGCGTTGGAGCTGCGCGCCGAAGTCGAGACGCAGAATTTCCAAGGCTATCTGCAAGAGCAGGTCGAACTCTCCGACGAGTACGAGACCGGCGTGATGGTCGACGAGATTTTACTGTTCGACGTACGGGCGGTGACGACCCGCAGCGAATTGCGCGACGACAGATGGTCGGCGCAGGGCGAAGCGGTCGCAGATATTATTTACCGCAGCGAAGGCGAAGTGTACGCGCAGTCGATGACGATTCCGTTCGTACGCGAACTGGACGCGCCCGTCAACGCCAACGTCTGTCTGTCTTGCCGCGTCGCGGATTGCAAGCTCGTTTTGCTCGGGACGGAACAGAACAACGTCATGCGCGTGGAAGCGGTATTGCAGATCGAAGGCGCGGTGTTCGGGACGGAGACGATGGATCTCGTGCAGGATATATTCTGTCCGACGTGCAATTTGGACGTACATACGAGCGAGCAGGAATATCGGATCGAATGTTGCAGCGAGCAGATCCGCGAACGCATCAGCGCGACCGCGCCGGTGTCGGACGAGGATTTGACGAAGATTTTGGCGTTGCAGACGCTGTCTTCCCAGTTGACCAGCGTACAGGTCGGCGACGGCGAAATCGTATGCGAAGGCGTGCTGTGCGTCGGCGCGATCTGTCAGGCGCAGTCGGGCACGACGGTATGCAATCGGATCGAATTGCCGTTTTCGATCACGGGAGCGAGCGCGCTCGCCAATCTCGGCGATACCGCGACGGCGGAATGCATCGCGCTGGAAGTGAGCGGACGCATTCGTCGCGATCGCGAGATCGAAGTAGGCGCCAATCTGTGCATCGCGATCTGTCTGCAACGGCAGCGCGCGATCCGCGGGATTGCTTCCGTCCAGGAAGGAGACGCGATCCAATTGCGCGACAACGGCATCGTCGTCTATTTGCCGCGCGAAGGCATGACGATGTGGGACGTCGCCAAAGAGTTGGCGATGCCGATGGACGAAATCCGTCGTCAAAATCCCGACGTGTCCGAGCCGCTGAGCGGACAGGAGCGCTTGATCGTTTACAAAGAATTGAGTATGTGATATACTGAGCGCATGGAAACGTGTACGTTGCAGATCCGTGCAAAGCTCAATCTCGTACTCAATATCGACGGCGTATATCCGGACGGCTATCATCGGCTGGATATGCTCAATGCAAGCGTCAACCTTGCGGATACGGTGACGCTCCGTCCCGCCGCGCGCAACGCCGCGCGTATGGACGGCATCCCTTGTACGGCGGACAATACGATCGTGCGCGCGCTGAATGCTCTGAGCGAGCAGACGGGCGCGCACTTTGACGTTGCGGTCGTCAAGCGCATTCCGATGTGCGCGGGGATGGGCGGTTCGTCCGCAGACGCCGCGGGCGTGTTGCTCGGCGCAAACCGTCTGCTCGGTTTGCCCGCCGCGCAATTGGAGCGGATCGCGTTAGACGTCGGCGCGGACTGTCCGTATATGCTGTACGGCGGATATATGCGCGTACGCGGACGCGGAGAAATTTTGAATCGTATCGACGGCATGCCGCAATTACACGTGCTGGTAGCGCAACTGTGCGCGGGCGCGTCGACCGCGGCGGTATATCGGGCGTACGACGGACAACCGTCCGCCGCGCGCATGGAGATCGAGACGGCGTGCGCGCAAATTGCGCGCGGACGGGCGGGATATTTCAACGCGTTGCAGGATGCGGCGATCGGACTGTGTCCGCAGATCGGCGTCGCGTTGCAAGAGATGTCCGCGCGGACGCCGCATGCGTTTATGACGGGCAGCGGCAGCGCGGTCGTCGGCGTGTTCGATACGCTTGCCGCGGCTCGACAAGCCGGACAGAGTTGGCGCGCGGGCGGCAAACTGTATGCGTTGTCGACATGCGATTGCGGCGCGGCGTTTTGCGAAACGGTAGAAGACGGGATGTAAAAGCACGTCCGATATGGCGTAAAAAGCTTGAAAAAAAGTTCATGGAATGCTATATTCCATGAACTTTTTCCATTATTATTTTATTCTTCATAACGAAAAAAGTCAAGAAATACGATCGGATTCGGGGCAATTACCGATATTTGGCAATTAATCTCCATTGAATTTTGCTTGATTTTTCTCAAATAGTTCATGGAATATAGCATTCTATGAACTATTTCGGCAGTTGTTTACGGGACGGAATAAGAGATATCGGAAGGATTTAAGAAAAAGTATGAGACGCAATATATCGAAAAAACAGACTTTACGTTTTGTCGTTACGGTCGCGATTGCGATGTTGACGGTATGGATGTTTTTCGTCACGGTTTGGGGGCGTACGAATGCGGCGTATGCGTTTGCCGATCTCGATGCCGCGACGGGCGACGATACGGTCGCAATCGACGAATTGCTGGCATTGAATACGTATGATACGGCAAATGCGGAATCCAAACCGTTCGACGGCGCGCAGTTCGACAAATTGATCGACGCGTTGCGCGGCGACGGAGAAGAGAATACCGCGGTTGCCGATTTGTCGAACAAAGACGCGCAGGCGATTCGCGACGCCAACGGCGGCAAAGACATCGTGGTCAAAATCGACGACAAGTTGTGGACGGTCACGGATCTTCGCAAGTTGGACGACGGGCGCGTGATCGCGACGTTTTGGCTGGCGTCGTCGACAATCCTTTCCAAGTGGAATACTTGGACGGGAGATAACGCGAGCGCGGCGTTTCCGAGCAACATGTACAGTACGAGCTATATCCGCGCAAATGCGCTCAACAGCGGGGGATGCGGATATGCCGCGACAAACGGCACGACGACTTTGACGCAGATTCCGCAGAGCGAGACGCATACGTATGCGAAGTTTACGATGACGCAGGTAGGAGATCCCGATAAGCCGTCGCGGAATTTGTCGCTGATCCGATATTTGGTGCAGCCCAAAAACGTCGCTTATCAGGAAACCGAGACGATTACGGGGCAGGCGAATTTTTATACGGTCCCGAACGAAGCATGGGGCGTTCCCGATCCGGAAAGCTACTACGAGAACAACCAAAAGTGGAATTACGGGTCGACCAATCCCGCCGGAGCCAAAGCGCACTATTCGGAATGGTCGGACGATTATTTGTGGTTGCCGAGTTTGGCGGAAGTCGGATCCAACGATAACGCGTCTCGCAAGATTTCCGGAATTTGGAACTTGTCCGTCGATCAGCAAAAAAACTCGAAACCCACGTGGTTGCGCTCCGGATACGACGCGATCGCCGGCGCTTCCTGTTATTTGAAAGACACGGGATCGTTCTATCGGGAATATACGGATCGCGAATTTGCGGTGCGTCCCGCTTTCCATTTGGATCTGACGATGGCGAGCGCGGCGGTTACCAAACCGGTCGCCGCGCCGACGATTGCGGAGGCGGACAAGAGCAAGGAGTACAGCGGCGCGACGCAGACGATCGCGTTGAAGGATTTCGATCCCGACAAGATGACCGCCGAGATCGCAGCCAAAGATGCGTTCGGCAATGCGATCGCGGATACGGATTTCGCGTTGGATACGACAAAAGGAGAAATCTCGGCGCGTATTGCCGGTACATATACGATCGAGATCGCGTTGATCCAACCGGACGGCGCATATTGGACGGATGAGACCGGCGGCAACGACAAACGGACGTTGACCTTTACGATCGCGCAAAAGCAGTTGACGCTGGAATTGACGAATACCGTTCCTTCCCAACAGTGGGAGTGGTCGGTCGGCGGCGATTACAACGCGACGTTGACGGCTTCGGGCATTCTCTCGGGCGATACCGTGCGATTGACGGCGACGTATACGGCGGATCAGGCGGGCGGCGCAAGCAAGAGCGTCGCGGCGGTGCAGACGGGGACGCAGGCGGTCGCGACGATCGTGCTGTCGGAAATTCCCGTCGGCACGTACAAACTGACTGCGGCGTTGGACAAGTCCGCGGCGGACAACGACAATCTCAACTATACGATCGCGAAGAGCGCGAGCAACGTCGGATTGCCCAAGGCGTTTACGGTGCAATCCAAGAAGATCGATACGAGCAAAATTACTTGGCAGTATACGACGTTGGGACCGAGCGGCAACCCGATCCCGAACGGCGCGAATCAGGCGGACATTGCGGGCGGCAAGCAGATCGCGTATCGTTTGTTCGGGACGCTGGACAGTCACGGCGCGGTCACGAACAAACTGGAAATCAAGCGCAGCACGCTGCCCAAGGACGACGCGGGCAATCTGCTCGTCGAGATCGACAATTTGACGTCGTCGTTCAACGGTACGACGTATACGGACGGATACTCCAATCAGAGCGGCTCGACGGTCGCGCATTATACGACCAAGGTGCTGCTCAAAATCGTCCATGACGACTATCTGTTCGACAACAACAAAAAACAGATCGAACTGTCGATCGATTGGG
>ERZ779629.152-NODE-152-length-29871-cov-9.016904_pt1 | contig 29871 bp, 26 predicted proteins | sample MGYA00514192_ERZ779629 | MGnify/ENA primary metagenome ERZ779629 (study PRJEB29562, sample SAMEA4376709) | mouse gut metagenome | isolation source: Cecum | study: EMG produced TPA metagenomics assembly of the A DSS colitis mouse model was used to assess the... | reverse complement strand
CGGACCCCATTTTCTTGAACATATAGCGGTAGAGCAGCAGCAGCCCGCCCACCATCAGCAGGATAGGCAGCACCGTCCCCGCCACCATGGAGAGCATCTGCTGCTCCTGGGTCACCGGGTCGGTGCCGAACTCGTCCACTCCACTCTCGGCCAGCCAGCCGGCCAGGTCCTCGCGGATGGGGCCGGTCTGAAAGCGGATGGAGCTGCTGGCGGCGCTCTCCAGGTCCTCGCGGTCCATCTGGTTGAACAGATTGCCCAGCGCCCCGGTCCCATAGCTCTCCGACATCTTGTCCACCAGCTCCTTCAGCGGCGGCGCGTCCTCCTTCAGGGTGAAGCTATACACATTGGCGTCCAGCTTCACCTCCGCCACGTAGCCCGCCTCCACCCACTCATAGAAGGTGGAATAGGGGATGGTCTGTACCGTGGCGTTCTCCACCCTGCTGCGGCACATGTTCAGCAGGAACACCAGCATCACCGCCCACAGGACAATGCTGAAAAACCCCAGCGGGGCGCGTTTTTTATCGTCGCCGCCATTGGGGTCCTCCCGGCGGTTGGGGTCGTTTGGTTTCATTGGGCCGGCCATTCTTGCAGCCTCCTTTTCAAAAACCGAAGCGGAGCTCCGGTCTGTTTTTGGGATACTATTATGGCAGTATACCACACCTTTCCAGTAAACACAAGAAATGTTCTTAACCGGGGTGTAAACTTTCTATGACGAAAAATGGGGAGACGGAAAAAGACGCCCTCCCCCTTTTCCCCGGCGGAAGTTTATGATATACTACACTCATTATAGCCAGATGCAAAGGAGTTCTTTCCATGCGAGACGATAAAAACCGCCGCCCGCCCCAGGACGGGCTGGCCGACGGCCTCATCGAGGGCCGCAACGCCGTCATCGAAGCCCTCCGGGCCGGGACGGCCATTGATAAAATTTACATCGCCCGGGGCGAGACCGACGCCACCCTGGGCCACATCGCCTCCACCGCCCGGAGCAGGGGCGTGGTGGTCACCGACGCGGACCGGCGCAAGCTGGACGGCATGAGCCGCACCAAAAGCCATCAGGGCGTTATCGCCGTGGCCGCCGTGCGGGAGTACGCCAGCGTGGACGACATTTTGAACGCCGCCCGGGACAAGGGCGAGGCCCCCCTGGTGGTGGTGTGCGACGAGCTCAGCGACCCCCACAACCTGGGCGCGGTGATCCGCACCGCCGAGTGCGCCGGGGCCCACGGCGTCATCATCCCCAAGCGGCGCTCTGCGGGGCTCACCGCCATCGTGGCCAAGACCAGCGCCGGGGCGGTGAGCCATCTCCCCGTGGCCCGGGTGCCCAACCTCACCGCCCTGCTCAAGGAGCTGAAGGCGGCGGGGATCTGGGTGTTCGGCGCCGCCGCCGACGGCGGGACAAGCCTGTATCAGGCCGACCTGAAGGGCCCCGCCGCCATCGTCATCGGCAGCGAGGGGGACGGCATGGGCAGGCTCGTCCGGGAACAGTGCGATTTTCTGGTGTCCATCCCCATGAGAGGCCAGCTCAATTCCCTCAACGCCTCCACGGCGGCGGCGATTGTATTATATGAAGCTGTTCGTCAGCGGGGCTAGGAGGCGCGTTCATGTCCGATGAGACGAAAAAAAACGGCGGGCGGGAGTACACTGTGGACGAAATTCTGGCGGAATACGGCTCCAAGGGCAAGGGGAAGCCGTCCCCCAAGGCCGGGCGTCCCCCCAAGGTGGTGGACTTCCCCACCGGGGAGATCCCGCCCGTACCCTCCCCCCTGCCGGAATCCGGCGACGACGAGCCCACCATCCGGCTGGTGAAAAAGCCCTCCAAGCCGGAGGACAAGCCCATCCCGGAGATCGTGCCGGAAAGCATGGGCCGGCGCTTTGGCGCCCGCCTGCACACCCTGCTGCGCCGGGCGGACCACTTTGCCGACCACATGTACGACCAGGCCGAGCCTGATCCCGAGGCCCGCAAGGCGGAGAAATACACCCCCGGCGTGGACCAGGAGGTGCTGCCCGGCGATGACAGCGCCCCGCCCCGCCGCCCCAGGCTGAGGCTCGTGAAGCCCAGGCAGCTGCCCCCCGACACCCCCCCCGCCAAGCTGGCCGCCCAGTACCAAAAGGGCCTCCGGGGGCAGGGCGCGCGGGTGCGCCTGGCCATGGTCCTGTCCCTGCTGGCCGCGGCCTGCTCGACAGATCTGCCCTTTCTGCCCTGGGGCTCCCTGTCCCAGGCCGCCGGGCTGGACGAGTTCCAGCTGCAATGCTGGGTCCTCACCGCCCTGCTGCTTTTGACGGGACCGCTGTGCTATGAGATCATCGCCGCCGGGGCAAAGCAGTTCTTCACCCTGCGCCCCCGGGCGGAGAGCGTGCTGCTGTTCGCCTTTTTCTTCACCCTGGCCGACGGCCTCACCGCCCCCCGGGTGGAGGGGCGGGAGCAGTCCCTCCCCTTCTCGGCGGTGACCGCCCTGGGGCTGGCCTTCGCCCTGTGGGGGGAGCACCGCCGCCGCCGGGCCGACCGCATGTCCGCCAAGGCCGCCTCCCAGGTCAAAGCCCCCTACGTGGTGTGCATGAACGACACCCTCTGGTCCAGCAAGCCCACCTATACCAAGGCCTCCGGCTCCAGCCTGGGCTTCGGCAGCCAGCTCCAGGCGGAGGACGGCGGCCACGACGCCTACCGCATCGCCGCCCCGCTGCTGCTGCTGGGGGCGATGCTGTGCGCGGTTATGGCCTCGGTGGGGCAGCAGGCCCCGGGGCGGCTGTTGTGGGCGGCCTCCGCCTGCTTCACCGCCGCCGGCTCCTGGACCGCCCTGCTGGCCTTCGCCCTGCCCTACCAGAAGCTCACCGTCCGGCTCAACCGCGTGGGGGCCGCGCTGGCCGGCTGGCCGGCCGCCGCCCGGTGCGGCCAGGGGGGCGTCATCCTCAGCGACCTGGACCTGTTCCCCACCGGCTCGGTGAGCGTGGCCCAGGTGAAGGTGTTCGGCGGCGCCGCCACGGAAAAGGTAGTGGGCTACACCGCCACCATGCTCCGGGTGATGGACTGCGGCCTCACCCGGCCCTTTCACGACCTGCTGCGCACCTACGGCGCCCTCTACCGGGAGGTATCCGGCCTGGAGTGGCACGAGGGCGGCGCGTCCGGCATCATCCGCAACCATGAGGTGCTGGTGGGCACCTCCGCCTACATGCACCTGATGGAGGTGCCCCTCCCCCCGGGACACAACATCAAAAACGCCATCTTCTGCGCCATCAACGGCCAGCTGTCCGGCCTGTTCCTGCTGGAGTACGCCATGAGCCCCGCGGTGAACCCCAGCCTGTCCGCGCTGATGAAGGCGGGGGCCGCCCCGGTGCTGGCCACCCGGGACCCCAACCTCATCCCCGCCCTGCTGGAGCAGAAGTTCAAGCTGCCGGTGGACAAAATGGAGTTCCCCCCGGTGGACCGGCGGCTGGAGCTGTCCAAGCCCACCCCGGAACAGGCGGGGGAGCTGGTGGCCCTGCTCAGCCGGGAGGGGCTGGGCCCCTACTGCGACGCGGTGGTGGGCGGGCGGCGGCTCCGGATGGCGGTCTGGCTGGGGCTGGCTTTCTCCCTGGCGGGGTCGGTGATCGGGCTGTGCCTCACCTTCTACCTCACCTCGGTGGGGGCCTTCGCCTCCCTCACCGCGGCCAACTTCCTCGTTTTCATGGCCGCCTGGCTGGTCCCCCAGTGGCTCATCGCCAACTGGGTGAATCAATACTAGAGACCGTAAAAACCGAAGTCTTTGGTCCGCTTTTTCAGCCATTTCATCAGAGAGGAACCCGAGCATGAAGGACAAATACGAATTTGACGCCGTCATCCACGAGATGAGGGACAGCGGCGGCGCCTATGTCGTCTTCCCCTGGGACATCCGGGAGGAATTCGGCGCGGGCCGGGTGAAGGTCTCCGCCACCTTTGACGCCGTGCCCTACGACGGCAGCATCGTCAACATGGGCCTCAAGGACAGGCAGGGCAATCCCTGCTACATCATCGGCGTGCTCAAGGCCATTCGCAGGCAGCTGGGCAAAGGGGACGGGGACCTGGTCCATGTGACCGTGACCAAGCGGTAAAAAAGAGACGCTCCGGCCGACTGCGCCGGGGCGTCTCTATATTTGTCTCAGGGGCGGGCCGTCCAGGGCGATGAGCCGGTCGCAGGCGGCCAGCACCTGGGGCTGGTGGGTGGCCAGCACCACCGGCACGCCCAGCCCCCGCAGCCGCTCCAGCATCCGCTCCGCCCGCTGGGGGTCCACCCCGGCAAAGGGCTCGTCCAGCAAAAGCGCCTCGCCCCCCAGCGCCGCGCACCGGGCCAGCGCCAGCCGCCGGGCCATTCCGCCGGACAGGGCGGCGGGGCGGGCGTCCCCCTCCCCCTCCAGCTCCGCGAAGGCCAGCCATTCCGCCGCCTCCCCCCGGCGGGACCGGGGAAGCACATCCGCAATGTGCTGCGCCGCCGTCCGCCAGGGCAGCAGCCGGTCCTCCTGGAACAAAAACGCCGTTCGGGCGGGGTCCACGCCGGACACCTCGCCGCTCTCGGGAGCGCTCAGCCCCCCCATCACCCGCAGCAGCGTGGTCTTGCCGCACCCGGAGGGACCGCACAGAGCGGTAAGCCCCTGGGCGGGGATTTCCAGGGAAAAGCGGTCCAGCACCAGCTTGTCCCCATAACGCAGGGTGATATCCTTCAGCTTTATCACGCTTTGTTCCCCCTCTCCAGCCCCCGGCGCAGCACCTTCTCCAGCATCAGGGACAACGCCACGATGGTGAGGGTCCAGGCAAACAGGTCCGGCGTCTCCAGCCCCAGCTTGGCCTGCTGGATGCGGGAGCCTACGGCGTGGGCGGGGGGACACAGCACCTCCGCCGCCACTCCGGACTTCCAGGCCAGCCCGAAGCCGGTGAGCAGTCCGGCGGCAAACTGGGGCCGCAGGGCGGGCAGATAGACCACCCGCAGGGTCTTGAGGGGCGAAAAGCGGTAGGCCCGGGCCAATTCCAGCAGCTTTTGGTCCATGCTGTCCAGCCCGGCGGACAGCGACCCCCACACCACCGGCAGCACCATCAGCCCCGCGATGGCCCAGGGGATGGCGCTGCGGGCCACCAACAGGTACACCAGCAGGATGAAGGACACCACCGGCGTGGCCCGCACCACCCGGATGGCGGGGGATATGAGCCGGTCCGCCCAGGGGGAGAAGTGGGTGGCGAAGGCCAGCGCCGTCCCCGCCAGCGCTCCCCAGCCAAGGCCCAGAAACACCCGCGCCAGGGTGGCCCCCACCGACAGCCAGAAGTCTGTCCCCCCCGCCAGCGCCAGCAGGCGCCCGCCCACCGACAGCGGGCCGGGCAGGAGCAGCTCCCGCCCCACCGCCGCAGACGCCAGCGCCCATACCCCCAGCCAGAAGGCCAGGGGCGCGGCGGCATTCAGCAGCTTTTTCAATTGCCCAGCCAGTAGATCCCGTCGTCGGGCAGGGAGCCGCCCACGGCGGCGGGGTCCACGGACCACAGCACCGAGTAGTAGTCGGAGATGCCCGCCACCATGTCATGCCCGGCCAGGAAGGCCAGATGGCACTGGGGAATGGCCTGCTTGGCGATGCCCGCGCTGGGGGTGAGGCCCAGCCCCGCGATCATCTCCGCCGCCGCGTCCTGATTGTTGTTCACGAAGTCAATGGACGCCTCGTAGTCGGTGAGGAAGGCCGCCACCCGGTCCGGGTGGGCCTCGGCAAACTCCGTCCGCACCACCACGGCGGTCATAATGAGCTGGCTGCCGTTTTTCAGGCCCTCCCACGCCTCGGTCAGGTCGATGGCGGCGCGCACCTTGCCCTCGCTCTTCATGATGGCGGCGGTGGCGGCGGGGACGGGCAGCATGGCGCACTCAATCTCGCCGGACAGCAGCTTGGCGCTGATCTCAGAGGCGTCGGCAAACACCACCTCCACGTCCTTGCCCGCCTCCAGCCCGTTTTCCTGTAATAAATAGCGCAGAATATACTCCGGGTTAGCGCCCTGGCCAGCGGCGTAAACGGTTTTGCCCGCCAGATCGGCCATAGAGCTGATGGACGTCCCGCCGCCGCTCTCCAGAATGTGGAGGACGCCCAGAGTGCCCGCGGCGATGATCTGCACCCCGCCGTCCGTCTTGTTGTAGAGGTTCACCGCCACGTTGGAGGCCACGGTGGCAATGTCGATCTCCCCGTTGGACAGCCCCGCCACCAGCTCGCTGTTGTCGCTGGCGATGGTGTAGCTGTAGCCGCTGCGCTGAAGGGCGGCGGGGTTGTTGTCGATGTTGTCCAGCAGCTTGGCCGCCCCCACCCCCGTGGGGCCGGACAGCACCGCGATGCGCGTACCCGGACCGGGCTCCACGTCGGTGATCTCACCGGTGGGCTCCACCGAGGGCTCCTGGGTGGGCGCGGGCTCGGAGGAGGGGGCCTGGGTGGGCGGAGCCGTGGGGTCCGCCGCCGCCGGTTTGCAGGCGGCCAGCGTAAACAGCAGGGTCAAGGCCAGCACAAGCGCCGGGAATTTTACGTGTTTCATGGTCTGATTCCTTTCTTCACGGACGGGGCGGACGTCCCGCCCACAATGGAAAATTTGTCGCGGCTACAATTTTAGTCGTGGAAGTTCCCAATGTCAAGGGCTGGAACGGGGGAATTTATTTACCATTTCTTAACGAAGCTCCTCTTGTATTTTCCAGCGCGGTCCGCTATACTAGGGAGCGGTCCAAAGTTGACATAATCCGAGGCCCTTCGACATGGCCTTTTTGGAAAGGAAGCCTCTCCCATGAGCACTTCGGCTAAACGTCAGGCCCGGCGCGGGCCCTCCCCCCTGGTGCGCCTGGCCAAGACCCTCTACTTCGTGCTGTTCGGCCTGTCCCTGGTGGTGGTGATCGGCTTCGCTGCCCTCAAGCTGTTCGCCCCCGAGCCCACGGTGGACGATCAGGTCACCATCCCGCCCCAACCCGCCGGGCCATCCGCTCCCCCCGCCGTCACCGACGGGCCGGACGCCTCCGCCGAGCCCACTCCCCTGGTGCTCACCCGCCGCAAGGGGGTCCATACCTGCCTGCTGCTGGGTGTGGCCGACATGGGCGGCAGCGATACCATCATGCTGGGCGTGTTCGACACCAATGCCAAAACCGCCTCCCTCATCTCCATCCCCCGGGACACAGTGATCCTCCAGGACGGAAAATACCGCAAAATTAATTCCACCTACGCCGGCGGGCCGGAGGCGGTGGTGTCTGCGGTCCACGAGCTGCTGGGCGTGCCGGTGGACTCCTACGTTTCGGTGAATCTGAAGGCGTTTTCCTCCATCGTGGACCAAATCGGCGGGGTGTGGTTCGACGTGCCGGTGCGGATGGATTACAAGGACCCCCTCCAAGATCTGGTCATCGACATCCAGCCGGGCTATCAGCTGCTGGACGGCAAAAAGGCGGAGGGCGTCATGCGCTGCCGCAACTGCTATCCCAGCGCCGACATCGGCCGCGCCGCCACCCAGCGGGCTTTCCTCACCGCCCTGGTGAAGCAGACCATCACCCTTTCCAACGTGGCCAACGTCACCTCCCTCATCAACACCTTCATCCAGTATGTGGACACCGACATGCCGCTGAGCGACATGGTGTTTTTCGCCACCCAGGCCATCGGCATGGACCTGGACGCCGCCCTGACCGCCTCCTCCCTGGAGGGCGAGTGGATCAGCCCCTACTGGCAGCTGGACGACGAGGCGGTGCTGGCGCTGGTCAACAGCCTGGACATTTACGAGGAGGCCGTCCCCGCCCAGGCCCTGCGCATCGTCCATCCGTAAGCCCTTCCCCTCAAAACCGCCGCGGGGCGGCATGGCCAAACGCCATGCCGCCCCGCGTTTTTTCACTCAAAGATCTGGGCCGTCCGGGCCAGCAGGCTGCGGATCTCCAGGTGCTGGGGACAGATTTCCTCGCATTTTCCGCACTTCACGCACTGGGAGGCCCTGCCCCGGCCCTCCACCGCCGCCTGGTAGGACACCGCCCGGCCCTGGGCCCTGTCGTTGACGCAGGCGAACAGCTCGGGGATGGGAATGGACGCGGGGCAGCCGTCCACGCAGTAGCGGCAGCCGGTGCAGGGGATGGCCTTCTGGGCGGCCAGCACGTCCCGGGCGCGGAACACCGCCGCCATCTCCTCTTCTCCCAGGGGGCCGGGGATGGACATGGCGGACAGATTGTCCTCCATCATGTCCATGCTGCCCATGCCGGACAGGATCATGCACACATTGGGAAAGCTGGCGCAGAAGCGCAGCGCCGCCCCCGCGGGGCTCAGCCCGCCCAGGGGCTCCAGCTCCGCCCGGGCCGCCGGGGGCAGGTCGGCCAGCTTGCCCCCCTTCACCGGCTCCATGACGATGACGGGCTTGTTGTGCTTCACGCACACCTCATAGCAGGCCCGGCTCTGCACCCTGGGGTCGTCGAAGTCCAGGTAGTTGAACTGGAGCTGCACCACCTCCAGCTCCGGGTGGTCGGTGAGGATGCGGTCCAGCACATCCGCCGTGTCGTGGAAGGACATGCCCACGTGGCGGATCTTCCCCTCCGCCTTCAGCTCCTGAACGATCTGAAAGGCGCGGCAGTCCGTGTACTGCCCGTACCGGGATGCGCTCATGGCGTGAAGCAGGTAAAAATCGAAGTATTCCACCCCGCAGGCGGCCAGCTGGCGCTCAAAGAGGGGGCGGATATCCGCTTGCGTCTCGAAGTAGTTCCCGCTGAGCTTGTCGGTGAGGATGTAGGACTCCCGGGGGTGGCGGGAGGTGAGGCAGGCGCGGATGGCGGTCTCGCTCTTCTCGCTGATGTAGCCGTGGGCGGTGTCGAAATAGTTGAAGCCCCCCGCCAGAAAGCGGTCCGTCATGGCGGCGAAGTGGTCCAGGTCCACCTCCTCGCCCGCCATGGGCAGGCGCATACAGCCAAAGCCAAACCGGCCCTTGACCTCGGGAAACAGGGTATTCATCCAAAAAACTCCTTTCGGGGGCCGCGCCCCAGCGTTTCCCACAGTATATCACACACCGCTCCCCGCCCGTCAAGTGCGGGGAGGAAAATGTGAGAAAAATTTTTGTCATCCTTTCCCCGGTCCCTGCATACACTGGTCTGTATCGCGCAGCTTGAGAAGCTGTGCGCAGAATAGAAAAAGGAGCGATGAACATGACAGAAAGATATCACCCTGCCCGGAGCGCCGAGCCCGCCCAGCAGGATGTGGACGACCTGATCTTCCTGGGCCAGACCGGCCCCCAGGTCAGCCAGCGCTGAGCCGCCTGTCCCCCCGCCTTCGCGGGGCGCGGGCGGTTTTTCGCTTTTCCTCTTTACATTTGGCCCGGCGTTCTATATAATTGTACGGAAAATAACGGCAAGCGCCGCGGAAGGATGAAAACGCAATGCTTCAATTTGACGAATACCGGGTGAAGCTCAACAATTTAAAGCCGGAGCTGGACAAGCTGGGCCAGGCGCTGGACCTGGAGGCCGCCGCGCGGGAGCTGGACGAGCTCCACGCACAGTCCGCCGCCGACGGCTTCTGGGACAATGTGGAGAAGGCCCAGAAGGTCCAAAAGCGCATCAGCAACCTGGAGGACAAGGTGAGCGCCCAGGCCAAGCGCCAGGGCGCCTGGGACGACCTGATAACCCTGTGCGAGATGGGCAATGAGGAGGAGGACGAGTCCCTCATCCCCGAGGTGGAGGCGGGCTTTGACGCGCTGGTGAAGGAGATGGAGACCGCCCGGCTGTCCACCCTGTTGTCCGGGGAGTACGACGGCTCCACCGCCATCGTCTCCCTCCAGGCCGGGGCGGGGGGCACCGAGGCCCAGGACTGGGCCCAGATGCTCTACCGCATGTATACCCGCTGGGCGGAGCGCCACGGCTTCACCTACTCCGTGCTGGACTATCAGGACGGGGACGAGGCGGGCATCAAGTCCGCCGCCATCCGCATCGAGGGCGACAACGCCTACGGCTACCTGAAGAGCGAGCACGGCGTCCACCGCCTGGTGCGCATCTCCCCCTTCGACGCCAACGCCCGGCGGCAGACCTCCTTCGCCGCCGTGGAGGTCATGCCCGAGCTGGACGACAGCGTGGAGGTGGACATCCGGGACGAGGACATCGAGCGGCAGGTGTACCGCTCCTCCGGCGCGGGGGGCCAGCACATCAACAAGACCTCCTCCGCCGTCCGGCTGATCCACAAGCCCACGGGCATTGTGGTGTCCTGCCAGACGGAGCGGTCCCAGTTCCAGAACGAGGAGACCTGTATGAAGATGCTGCGCTCCAAGCTGATGCAGATCAAGGAGCAGGAGCACCTGGACAAGATCTCCGACATCAAGGGCGTGCAGCTCAAAATCGAATGGGGCAGCCAGATCCGCTCCTATGTGTTCATGCCCTACCAGCTGGTGAAGGACAACCGCACCGCCTACGAGACCTCCAACGTCAACGGCGTGATGGACGGCGACCTGGACGGCTTTATCAACGCCTACCTCACCGCCGCCGCCACGGGGAGCTGGGCCGCAAAGTAATCAAAACGGCTCTGGTCAGGGGACCGGGGCCGTTTTTGCCGCTTTGAAAAAATTGGGAGGATTTTTGGAATAACTGCGCAGATTTGGTTGAAAATCCGGCGCAGTTTTTGTATAATAGACCCACAGCCTTCTTGAGAAGGGGAGGCTGAACGAAACCAGAAGGGAAAGGTGAGCAAATGAAAGTAAAAAGCAAGCTGCTGGCGCTGCTGCTGGCGTTGGTGATGGCCGTCGGTCTGGCTGTCCCCGCGTTCGCGGCGCCGGCGGGCCCCTCCTCCGGAGAGGCCGAGGTGGATCTGGAGGGTAAAATCGTCATCCTCCACACCAACGATGTCCACGGCGCCATCGACAGCTATGCCAAGGTGGCCGCCCTCAAGAGCACCTATGAGGAGGCCGGAGCCGACGTCCTGCTGATGGACGCGGGCGACTTCAGCCAGGGCGAGCTGGAGGTGGGCGCCGACCGCGGCGCCTACGCCGTGGAGCTGATGAATCTGGCGGGCTACGACGTGGCCGCCCCCGGCAACCACGAGTTCGACTATGGCTTTGACAACCTGAAGGCCATGGTGGAAAAGGCGGACTTCCCCGTCCTGGCCGCCAACGTCCAGTACGAGGGCAAGAACGCCTTCGGTGACCGCATCGTGCTGACCGCCGGCGAGAAGAAGATCGGCGTGTTCGGCCTGGACACCCCGGAGAGCGCCACCAAGACCCATCCCGCCAAGACCGTAGGCGTCACCTTCGCGGAGAAGGAGGCCATGTTCAAGATCGCCCAGGAGCAGGTGGACGCGCTGAAGGCCGAGGAATGCGACTACATCATCTGCCTGGGCCACCTGGGCATCGACGATGAGTCCGCGGGGAACCGCTCCATCGACCTGCTGGAGAAGGTCAGCGGCATTGATGTGTTCATCGACGGCCACTCCCACTCCACCCTGGAGGCCGTCAAGGAGGCCACCGGCGGCGCCGGCAAGGTGGGCGACACCTACCTGACCTCCACCGGCACCAAGCTGGCCAGCGTGGGCCGGGTTATCCTGGACGGCGAGACCATCGCCATCGACAGCGTTTCCACCGAGGGCATCGAGGCGCCCGAGGACAGCGCCGTGGCCGCCCGCGCCGCCGAGATGAAGGCCGACATCGCCAAGCGCTATGACAACGGCAAGGTTGGCTCCACCGAAGTACTGCTCAACGGCGACCGCGATCCCGGCAACCGCACCGAGGAGACCAATCTGGGCGACCTGATCTGTGACGCGCTGCTGTGGCGCGCCAAGAAGGAGGGCCTGGATGTGGACGCCGCCTTCACCAACGGCGGCGGCATCCGCGCCCCCATCAAGGCGGGCGACATCACCAAGCGCGACGTGTTCAATGTGCTGCCCTTCTTCAACACTCTGGCCGTGGCCGAGGTGACCGGCGAGCAGCTGCTGGAGATCCTGGAGGCGTCCACCTACTGTACCCCCACCGCCGTGGGCGGCTTCCCCCAGGTGTCCGGCATTGAGTACACCATCGACACCACCGTGGAGTTCGACCAGGGCGGTCAGTACCCCGGTTCCACCTACTACGGCCCCGCCTCCATCAAGCGCGTGACCATCCAGACCGTGGGCGGCGAGGCGTTTGATCCCCAGGCCGTCTACCACATCGCCACCAACGACTTCCTGGCCGCGGGCGGCGACACCTGCTACACCCTGAAGAGCCTGGACGCCGACAAGAACAAGAGCATCGAGGTGTTCCTGGACGAGGCCCTGATGTCCTACATCGACGAGGAGCTGAAGGGCACCGTCACCGCCGAGCAGTATGGCCAGCCCCAGGGCCGCATCACCATCAAGAAGGCCGAGGTGCAGCCAGAGCCCAATCCTCAGCCCGATCCTAAGCCCGAGGGCGCCTATACCGTGGTGCCGGGCGACAACCTCTCCAAGATCGCCAAGAACCAGTACGGCGACAGCTCCAAGTGGCGCGTGATCTACGAGGCCAACAAGAACATCATCTCCAATCCCAACCAGATCTGGCCCGGCCAGACCCTGGTTCTCCCCGCCGCCTGAGCGCACACGGGACCCCGGCCAATGGCTGGGGTCCCGCTTTTTCGCCTCTTCCGTCGAAAAAGAAACTTTTGGAAATTTTCTTGACACTCCGGCAAAATAAGAGTATACTCAAAGTAAAGAAAAGGAAAGTTTTGACTTTTGAATGATGGTCCAAGCCATGCAGAGTCCTACTTGCGGCACAGCGCCACACAGGCAGGGACGGCTGCCGGCATGGACTTTTATTTTATTCCGCCGGCAGCGCTCCAGTCCGCCGCCGTCTCGGAATACGTCCTGTTATTCCCTGCGTCCCGGGAGCTTGTCAGCGGGCCGGCGGGCGCAGGGCCGCGCCCCGCGCGTCCACCGGCGCGGGCGGAGAGGAGAGAGAGATATGAAAAGCGCATTAATCAAGCTGCGGGAGACCCAAAACTCCATGAGCGCCACCGAGCGCGCCGTCTCCAACTACCTGCTGACCCACCAGGGGGAGGCCATGGGGCTGAGCATCCATCAGCTGGCTGAAAAAACCTTCGCCTCCCCTTCGACCATCATCCGAATGTGCCAGCGCATCGGCTTCGCCGGATACAAGGAATTCCGCCAGGCCGTAACGTGCGAGGTGGCGGTGCGCCGCTTCAGCCAGAATGAGCAGCGCCCCCGGGAGATCTCCTCCTCCGACAGCATGGAGGACATCGTGGAAAAGGTCACCCAAAAGAACATTCTCTCCCTGGAGGACAGCAAAAACCTGCTGGACGCCGCCACCCTGGACGCCTGCGTCGAGCTGCTCAAAACCTCCCGCACGGTGCTGCTGTTCGGGCTGGGCGCGTCGCTGTACGCCGCGCGGGACGCCTATTTGAAGTTCCTGCGGCTGAACAAGCCCTGCGTCATCAACGACGACTGGCCTTCCCAGCTGCTCCAGGCCAAAAACTCCGGCAGCCAGGATCTGGCCATTGTGGTGTCCTACTCCGGCGAGACGGCGGAGGTCATTCAGTCCATGCGCATCCTCCGGGAGAACGGCACTCCCATCATCGCCATCACCCGGTGCTCCCCCACGCCGGTCTCGGAGCTGGCCGACTACCGGCTCTACACCACCGACGACGAGGCCACCCTCCACGACGGCACCATGTCCTCCCGCATCGCTCAGCTGAACGTCTTTGACATCCTTTACACCGCCTTCACCACCGCCGAGCTCAGGTACCACATGGAGCAGTTTTCCGTCGCCCGCGAGGCCGGAACCGCCTGATCCGCCATCCATCCATAAAAACAGCTGCCGGAGCCAAATGGCTCCGGCAGCGTCTTTTTGATATACCGTCTTATCCCAGCCGGCGGCGCAGCAGTTCCGGGTTGTCCGCGTGGGCCAGGGCTGTCTCCCGGCTGATCTTGCCCGCCTGGCACAGCGCCAGAATGGACTGGTCCATGGAGATCATGCCCTCCGCGCCGCCCGCGGCGATGGCGTTGTCGATCTGGTGGCTCTTGCCGTCCCGGATCAGGCCCTTGATGCCGCTGGTGGCGTGCATGACCTCGAAAGCGGGCACCAGCCCGCCGTTCTCCCCCACAATCAGCTGCTGGGACACCACGGTGCGCAGCACCATGCTCAGCTGAATGCGCACCTGGGCCTGCTGCTCGCTGGGGAAGGAGTCGATGATGCGGTCGATGGCGTTCACCGCCCCCTTGGTGTGCAGGGTGGCGATGAGCAGATGGCCGGTCTCCGCCGCGGTCATGGCGGTGAGGATGGTCTCATGGTCCCGCATCTCGCCCAGCAGAATCACGTCAGGCGCCTGGCGCAGGCAGGCCCGCAGCCCGGAGATGTAGTCCTCCGTGTCAATGGAGATCTCCCGCTGGCTGATGACGCTGCGCTGGTTGCGGTGCAGGTACTCGATGGGGTTCTCCATGGTGATGATGTGGCACTCCCGGGTGCGGTTGATGCGGTCGATGATGCAGGCCTGAGTGGTGGACTTGCCGCTGCCCGCCTTGCCGGTGACCAAAATCATGCCGGAGCGTTCCTCCGCCAGGTCGATCACCCGGGTCGGGATGTCCACCGACCGCCAGTCGGGGATGCCGAAGGCCACCACCCGGATCACCGCCGCCATGGAGCCGCGCTGGCGGTATGCGTTCACGCGAAACCGGGCCAGCCCCGCCACAGAGAAGGAAAAGTCGTCGTCCCCCCGCGCCCGGAAGCCGTCAATGGGGCGGTTGGCCTGGGCGTAGATGGCGGCAATCAGCCGCTCGCTCTCCTCGGGGGTGACCCGGTCGGCGCCGATGGGCTGCATCCGCACGCCCAGCTTCTCACACACGGGGCTGCCCGCGATGATGAACATGTCCGACCCCTCGTCCTTCACCACCCGGGTCAGATATTCCAGCAATTCCGCCATAATATGGTCCGTCCTCCTTAAAACAGCGTGCTGTCTCCGTCCCAGACGTCCAGCTCGTCGTCCGCCTCCCACTGTCCCACGGGAACCGCCTTCCAGCACACGATTTCATAGTTTTCCAGGTCCAGCGCGTCGGGGAAGCGCACCTCCACCCGCAGCTCCTGCTGGTCCGAGATGGGGCAGCTGTAGCTGGCGCTGAGCTCGCCAAGGCCGTCCCACTCCACGCCCTCCGGCTCCTCTCCCGCCCGCAGGCGGGCCAGAATCTCCTGGGCCTTCACGTCGGCGGCGTAATAGTCGGCCACCGCCCGGGCGGAGGTCTCGCTGAGCCGCCCGTTGGCCCGCACGGTGGACAGGCTGAGCAGCGCGAACACCGTCAGGCACAGCACCGCGAACACCACCAGCAGGGACGCGCCCCCCACCGGCGGCGGCGACAGCTCGGTCTGCTTCCGCTCATCCATGGAAAAACACCTCCTGCTGCCAGGCCACTTCGATCTCGAACAGCGCCTCTCCCTCCGCCTCGGACACGCAGACGGACGCCTTGCCCATACCGGCCACACCGATGTCAACAGATTCGGCCCGCAGGCAGTAGGCATATTCCCGAGTATCGGAAAGGCTCCAGTCCTCGTTGTAATGGGCAGAAAAGGCGGGCTCCTCCTGGGCATACGCCCCGAACGGGATGCCCAGCTGCTGCGCCGCCGCTTCAAAATCGCCGCCACTGTGCCGGATGGCCTCCGCCGCGTTCTGGCACAGCACCACCGCCGCGTCCCGGGCCTCGTTCCGGGCGGAGGCCGCGTCGGAGCGCACAAAGGCCTGGACGCACAGCGCCGCCGCCAGGGCGAACACCACCAGCATCACCATCTGCTCCATGAGCAGCAATGGGGCCTTGCTTTTCATGACCCAGCCCCCTCTCCGCTGCGCAGGGACAGCACCAGCTCCACCGCCGCGCCCTGCTCCGGCGTCACGCTCAATTCCAGCAGCCCGTCCGTCAGCGACACCGACAGGGCCTGGGCCGCCATCAGCTTTTCCCCGTCCTCCGGGGCCATCCCGCTGTCTGGGGCGCTGAACAGCTCCATCAAATAGCCGCCGTTGACATAGATCCAGGTGACATACTCCTGCCCGTCGATGTTCTGGCTGAGCAGCAGCGCGTCACCGCCGCCGAACTGGCCCGCCGCCACCGCGCCGGCGGCGTCGGACTGGCGCACCCGGGTGGCCAGATACTGGGCGCACACCCGGCGGTTGTCGGACACCCGGTCACGCTGGGTCAGGTCCTGGTAGCTGTCCGCGCCGGTGAGCAGCACGATGAGCAGGCACACCGCGAACACGCCGAACAGCAGCAGGGCCATCAGGCCCTCCAGATGATAGCCATGCTTTTTCATGCTCATCCCTCACCGCCCTCTCGGGGAACGGGCAGCACATGGATGTCCGGCATCAGGTTCTGCGCCACTGCGGAGTAGCGCACAATGTACTCTTCCTCGTCGATCTGAAGGCCGTACCGGTCCTTCAGGTAATCCAGGTCCGGAGGGTAAGTGCCCTCAAGGGCATAGCAGGACACGCAGCTGCGCCGCACCGCCTGCTCCACCTGCTGCAAGCGCTGTGCGGACTGGCCGTCCTCCAGGCTGTCCACCGCCGCGGTGAAGCACAGCAGCGCCGCCGCCACCGCCAGCGGGGCCAGCAGCACCCGTAAAATTTTCGTCCCCGTCCTCATAGGCTCACCCGATGGCGCTCATAATGTGCATCAACGGCAGCATCACCGACAGCAGGATCAGCCCCACCAGGATGGAGCACACCAGCACCAGCGCCGGCTCCACCCGGTTCACCAGGTCCTCCAGGGCGGCCTCGCCGTCCTCGGACAGGTCCCGGGCGATCTTCTCCATGGCGGCGTCCGCCGTACCGCCCCGCTGGCCGATCTCCAGCAGGCGGCAGGCTCCGGCGGGCAGCAGCCCGCTCTCCCCCATGGCGGAGGACAGCGTCTCGCCGCCCTCCAGCCGGGCGCGGCAGTCCTCGCACCGGGCCTGAGCGGGGGGCACGTCGTCCATCAGGGAGGCGGCCAGCTCCATGGAACGCTCCAAGGGCAGGCCGCTGGCCATGCCCATGGCCATGGCCTGGGCCAGACGGGCGTTGTTCATCCGGCGGGACACGCCCCGGTCGCCCCGGCCGCGCCGCCAGAAGGCCATTACCTTCCCCCGGAAGGACTCCACCCCGGCGAAGGCGGCGAAGAACACCACCGCCACGGCCAGCACTACCCACAGCACCGGCATGGCCGCGTCCATTCCTCGGCCCAGAGCCAGCAGGCCCCCGGCCACGCCGGTGAGTCGCCCGCCCAGGGAGGCGTACACATCGTCAAAAATGGGCAGCACCCGCACCAGCAGCACGGCGATGACCAGCAGCATCAGCACCAGCATCACCGCCGGGTAGAGCAGCGCGCTGCGCACCTGCCGGTCCAGCCTGGCCCGGCGCTCGTAGTAGCGGGACAGAGCGGCCAGCGCCTCTTCCGTGCGCCCCGTCTCCTCGCCCACCTCCACCAGTCCGCAGACATAGGCGGGGATGCGCCCCCCCTCCCGCAGGCATTGGGACAGCGGAGCGCCCTCATCCGCCCGCTGGGCCATCCCGGCCAGCAGGTCCTTGTAGTTCTCCTCCTGGCTGAGCATGGCCAGCGCGTCCCCCGCGCCCACTCCGGCGTGGAGGAGCATGGACAGCTCCATGGTCAGGCTGGACAGCTCTGCGTTTGTGATCGTCTTTCCCATACCCAATCAACTCACTTAATAGAGATACATGGCGTTATAATTGCTGCCATTGCCCACATATTTCTGGATTGCGGTGCTGTTTTTCCCCGAGGAGATGAAGGTGGGGTCCATGCGCTGCCAAGTGGAGCCGTCGAAGAACACCACGCCGTCCACCCAGCCGGTCTCCTCCGTCCACACGCTGATCCAGGCGTGGTACGCCTTGCCCGCGTAGCCCACCACCAGCTTGCAGGGCACGCCCTGGCTGCGCAGCATACCGGTCATCAGCGCGGCGTAGTCGAAGCAGATCCCCTTCCCGGTGGACAGGGTGTCGTCCAGTACGGGCAGATAGCCGGACTGCACCGACTGGGCCTTCTTCTTGTCGTAGGTGACATTGTTCACCACGAACTTATAGACCTCTTCCACCTTTTTCAGCGGATCGTCAATGCCCTCGGTGAGCTCGGCGGCCTTGGCGATGGAGTTCTCCGCGCCCTCCTCGTAGTTCACGTACTGGTTGGGCCGCAGGAAGGGGGCAAACTCGTCCGCCAGGGTCACGTTGAAGGAGGCGGACAGCAAGCTTGCGTACTTCTTGCCCGAGGTGTTCTCGTACACCGTCACCTTGTAGCTGCCGTTTCCGTCGGACAGGGGGAAGGTGGTCCACTCGTCCGCGTTCAGATTATAGGTATATTTGGTCTCATTAGTGGCGTAGGACGGGCCGAATACCTGCACCATCAGCTTCTTGCCGGCGCCGGACGCCTTCACCATGATATAGCCGTCGGCGGTGTTGGAGTAGTCGATGGTGACCCGGCTGTTGGTCTGGGTGAGCTTGCCGGACGCCTCGGGCTTGAGCAGGATTGCGGTGGCGGGGAGGGGCGCTTCGGACAGGGCCACGGCTTCGTCCTCAATCTCCACCAGCGGCACCTGGTCGATATACCCGTCCGTATCCAATTTGCTTGTCCCCGCCTGATCGGAGCAGCCCGCCAGCAGGACAAAGGCCAGCACAGCGGCCAAAACGCGTTGAACCTTCATGTCGATCTCCTTATTTCTTGATAGATTTGCGGACCGGGAGCGCAGCCTCCCCCTCTGCTTCCCCCGGTATACTGCTTAAAATTCTATCATAGCCCGCCGCTGATTGCAAGATGCAATTCACCGATTTCCGCTGCGGCCGCGCCCTCTTGACGGCCTGTCCCGATTGCTATACAATAGAAACGAACGCAATTATATTCTTTTTAAGGAGGATTGCCATGAAACCCACCGTCTATTTTACCCATGACCTCACCCCCGCCGCCATGATCCGGCTGTACGGCGCCCTGGGCGTCCAGCTCCCCGGCAGGGTGGCGGTCAAGATCCACTCCGGCGAACCGGGCAATCAGAACTTCCTGCGCCCCGACTTCATGAAGCCCATGATCGACCACGTGAGCGGCGTCATCGTGGAGTGCAATACCGCCTATGACGGCGGGCGCAACACCACAAAGGCCCACAAGATCACCATGGAGCGCCACGGCTGGCTCAGCGCCGGACAGGTGGACATCATGGATGAGACGGAGGACATGGAGCTGCCCATCCCCGGCGGCCATGTCATCCGGAAAAACTTCGTGGGCGCCCATCTGGTGAATTACGACTCCCTGCTGGTGCTCTCCCACTTCAAGGGCCACCCCATGGGCGGCTTCGGCGGCGCGCTGAAGAACATCTCCATCGGCATCGCCTCCTCCCGGGGCAAGCAGTATATCCACGGCGCGGGGGACATGGACAAGTTCTGGGACGCCGACCACGACTCCTTCCTGGAGGCCATGGCCGACGCCGCCTGGTCCATCCACAACCGCTTCCAGGGGAAGATCGCCTATCTCAACGTGATGAAGAACATGTCGGTGGACTGCGACTGCTGCGCCGTGGCGGAGGACCCGAAAATCGGTGACATCGGCATTCTGGCCTCCCTGGACCCGGTGGCCCTGGACCAGGCCTGCCTGGACCAGGTCTACGCCTCCGGCGACCCGGGCAAGGCCGACCTCATCGAGCGCATCGAGTCCCGCAACGGCGTCCACACCGTGGAGGCCGCCGCCGCGCTGGGCATCGGCAGCCGGGAGTACGAGCTGGTCACGCTGGACTGAACAGCACCCGCAAAAAAGGGCGCGCCGCCGGGCGCGCCCTTTTCTTATCCTCTTTTGCCCCGCCGGTCCAGCGCCCACAGCAGCGCCAGCACCGCCAGTCCGGCTCCGCCCAGCGCCAGCGCGTCCCCCCGCCGCCCGGCGCAGGCGCCCAGGTAGAGGGACACCGGCGACCACCGCACCGCCGGGGCCAGGGCCGGGAACAGCAGCGACAGGTCCGCCAGCACCGGCGAGAGCAGCAGCGCCGCCGCGGGCGCGAAGGGCATCAGCACCGGCATGGCGTTCCACGCCGCCGGGACCTGGGCCAGCGCCAGCCCCAGCGCCCCCCAGAACAGCAGGTAGGGGATCAGGGCCGGTATGCACTCCCACGGCCGCTCCAGCGCCAGCAGCCCCAGCGCTCCCGACGCCAGCGCCGGGGCCAGCGCCCCCGCCAGCCGGGGTAGCAGCAGCACCATCCGCCCCCGCAGGGGGAGCAGCCGCCGGGCAAAGGGGCTGTCCAGCCAGCGGCCCAGATCCATGGCGGTGAACAGCGCCCAGACCAGCAGCACCACGGCGGTCAGCCCTGCCAGCACCGTGTCCACCCCGCCCTGCGCCACCTCCAGCGGCGCCAGCGCCCGGCCGTCCGCCGTCTCCATGCGCACCAGCACCCGCTCCTGGTCCAGCAGCTCCTCCTCCAGCCGGGGCCGCGCGGCGGCGGCCTCCTCCGGGTCCAGCACGCCGCTGTCGATGAGGTAATCCTCCGCCACGCCGGGGGCGGTGAGCTGGGCCACGCAGGCCGCCGCAGCCTCCCGCACCAGGGGGTAGGCGGCGGAGCCGGGACCGGTCAGCAGGGTAAACAGCCGGTAGGTGTCCCGCCGGGCCAGCCGCTCCTCAAAGTCCTCCGGCAGCACCAGCGCGCAGTCCCACCGCCCCGCGGCCACCTGCCGCACGGCCTCGTCCTCCTCCGCCCGGAGGAAGGCGGTCACCAGCCCGCCGCGCTCCTCCAGCCGCTCCCAGAACGCCTCCCCGCCCCGCTGGGGCAGCACCACCCCCACCTGAACGGGGGCGGACGCCTCCTGCGCCGGAAGGGCGGCGCGCACGCCGAAGGTCATCAGCGGCAGCAGCGCCAGCAGCACCCAGCTACGCCAGCTGCCCGCCTGGGCCCGCAGGGCGTTTTTCAGGCAGGTCCACAAAAAGCTCACTGCGCCACCTCCTGCCGGTCCACCTCGCGGCGGTATAGGGCCAGCCCTCCCGCGGCCATCCCGGCGCAGGCCAGAATCAGGCACACCCAGGCGGACCCCGCCGTCTCATAGCCCATGGCCCCGGCGGCCGTCTGCCGCAGCCACCCCACCGGGGACAGCCAGCTCAGCCGCTGCACGGCCCCCGGCAGCAGCACCGGCGGCACGATCCCCCCCGCCAGCGCCAGAGACAGCAGAGAGACGAGAAAGGCCATGGCTCCGCAGCCCCCCGCGCTCCCCGCCGCCAGGCAGCACAGGGCGCAGAACAGCGAGCAAAATACCGCCATCACTATAGCCGCCCCCAGCAGGGCGGGGACGCTCCGCCCCCCTCCCGCCGCCAGCAGGGCGGGGAGCAGCAAAATCAGCAGCGCCGGCACTCCGGCGGCCACGCCGCTGAAGAAGCCCGCAGCGCAGCTCCGTCCCGCCCCCCGCAGCCGCCGCTGGAACCGCAGCCAGTCCCCGCCGTACACCGGCATGAACAGCGGCGCGGCGCACAGGGCGAAATAGCACAGCAGGGACAGCGCGTAGTACAGCGCAATGGGCAGGGCCTGGGTGGCGGATACCTGCCGGGTCTCAAAAAAGCTGGAGCGGTCCAGCGCCATGGCGATATAGCGCAGGTTGATGTCCGCCACCACCCGCTCCCAGCTCAGCCCCGGGGGCGGGGACTGCCCGTAGAGCTCCAGCACGGCGTACACCCCGCTCTGGAAGGCGGACAGGATATCCGCCGCGCTCTGCCCCACCCACAAAAGCAACAGCGATTCCAGCGGCCGGTCCCCCGCCACGATGAGGCGCAGGTCGGGGTTCTCCCCTCCCATAACCCCCTGGATGAACCGCTCCGGCAGGGCCAGCACCGCCGTGACCTCTCCCCGCTCCAGCGCCGCCAGGGCCTCGTCCTCCTCCATGGCCTCCACCCGGCAGTACTGGGCGATGTCCTCCATCCCGCTCATGTATTCCTCCAGCCGCGCGGGGGTGGAATCCCCCGCCGGAGCAATGACCGCCAGCGTCACCCCGCCGAACTCCACCCCCTGGGACAGCAGCGTCTGCGCCGCCCGCCCCGCCATGAGGGGCAGCAGCAGACATAACAGGGCAAGCCCTGCCAGCAGCCAGAGCTGCCGGCGGAGCCTGCCCAGAGTCACGGTCAAATAAGTTGTGAAAAAGCCCAGCGTACCCATTCTGCTCAGATCAGAGGAAATACCACAGCAGGCCGGCGGGAATCAGGTCCATCATGTCGTAAGCCCAGTCCTCCACATTGTCCACGATGTCATAGCTCAACTCCATCAGCTCCTCCTCGTCCATGTCGCTGAGCATCGTGAGGGAGGGTGCGTCCACCGTCAAGCCCTTGCAGGGGCCCACGTAGCAGCTTATCCCCAGCGAGCACACCTTCATCCCCGCCGCCTTTGCGCTCACGTCGTCCAGCTTCAGCTCCAGGGAGTCCTTGCCGGCGGTGACCTGGCCCTCCACCGTCAGAGAGGCGGTGTTGGCCATTTTAATCTCCCACTCAAAATTGTTTTTGTCCGCCTTGGGCTCATAGCGCAGCTCGGAGGTAAACCGCTCGGAGCCCACGCGGACGGTGGTCTCATCGGTGAACACGCCGCTCTTGGCCCCATGGTCGCCGGTGGACTCCACGATGAGCTTTTCGCCGCTCACGTTGATTTCCAGGCTGATGTCGTCCACATAGTTCTCTCCGCCGCCCAGGTACAGCCCGATCTCCACCTTCTCGCCGTCGATCCGCTCCTCATAGACCACCGCGGACACATAGCCGCCGCTGACGTACACGTCCAGCTCCAGATCGCCCAGCTCCTTCACCAGCTGGCTGAGGCTGTCGGACAGCTCGCCGGAGAAATCGGAGCCCTTCATCTCGGACATGATCCGGCTGATCTCGTCCTTGGGCACGCCCACAGACTGGAGCGCCTGCTTGACGGCGTCCTGGTTATCCGCCAGCTCCATGGCATCCTCCATGGCGTCGATGTAATCCCGCATGGCGTCCTCGGGAACCAGCACGTGGTAGACCACGGCGTCTATGCTCTCGCCATTGACCTGGACGCTCTGCTTGCCCGTCTTGGACACCTCCAGCGCTTCCAGCAGCTGCTTTCCCGCCTCTCTCTCCTGGCGCACGATCTCCTGGGTCTGCGCCTCGTCGGGGGTGAGCGTCTCGATCAGTTCAAAGATGTTGAAGCTGATGCGCTTCACGTCCACGCTGCCGTCCTCCACGCCCAGCCGGTCCAGGTCCTCCCCCAGCGTCTCGGTGTCCACCCCGTAGAACTTCCCCTTGGTGAACTGAGGGGAGCCGGCGCTGACGGCAGAGTCCTCCGCCAGCAGCTGGATGGAGGCGATGTCCTCCCCGTCCCAGTAGGCGGCCAGCTCGCAATCCATTTTGCGGCCCTTCTGGTCCAGATTGGAGACCATCCGCACCCCCAGCCCCTTCAGCTCGGTCAGGTCAGCCCCCGCCAGCTCGCTGTTGATGCTGTGAATCTCCACGCTCCAGCGCTGGGTCATGGAGCGGCTCTTCACCAGCTCGCTCAGATCGGGCAGGTCCAGCCCCTTTTGGGCCGCGGCATAGGCCGCCGCGCTCTTGGCAAAGGCCTTCTCCACCTTCCCCTTGGGGGAGGAGAACAGCCCCGACAGCGCCAGCACCGCCGCCAGGATGATCACCACCACAGCCGAGGCCGCGCCGATGATAACGCCCTTGCCGATCCCCTTCCCGCCGGACGGGGCGGGGGCAGGGGCGGGTGCGGGTGCGGCCGCGCGCTCAGCCGCCTGCCGCGCGCCGGCGGCGGCGTCCCCGCCCCCAGTCGCCGCACCACAGTAGGGGCAGGCTCCCGAGCCGTTGGGAATCTCTTTTCCACAGTTGAAACAAAACATGAAAGGTCTCCTCCATTCTCTATATTTCCCGCCGTCCGGCTTATCAGGACAGCAGGCTTCCCTTCTCCAGCCGCAGCACCGCGCCGCACAGCCGCTCCAGCTCCTCTTGGTGGTGGCTGCACCAGATCAGGCTGCCGCCCCCCGCCAGAAAGCTCTCCAGCCAGTCCAGCAGCCGAGGCCCATACCCCTGATCCAGCCCCGCGGTGGCCTCGTCCATGAGCAGGATGTCCGGCCGGGGCAGCAGGGCCATGGCGATGCTCACCCGCTGGGCCATCCCGCCGGACAAGGCCCGGATCGGGCGGCGCAGCAGCTCCCTCAGCCCCAAAAGCTCCAAAACCTCCTCCGGCAGCGGCCCCGTCATATCGCACGCCCGCGCCCACAGCGTCAGCTGGCGCTCCACGCTCAGCTCGCGGGCCAGCTCGGCGCTCTGGGGGGCGTAGCCCAGGCGGCGGCGCAAAAACTGCCGGTCGCCCAGCACGCTGCGCCCATCAAGCAGAATCTCGCCGCTGTCCGGCCGCTGGATCTGGGCGATGAGCCGCAGCAGCGTGGATTTGCCCGAGCCGTTGCTGCCCGCCAGGCCCAGGCACTGCCCCGGCGGGAGTACGAAGCTGACGGGGGCGAGCACCTGTCTGCCCCCGTAACTCTTGCAGAGCCCGCGTACCTCCAGCATCGCTCAGCCCACCGGGGTGCCGCACTCGTCGCAGAAGCGGCTTCCCGGGAGCAGGCGCTTGCCGCAGTTGGTGCAGAACACGCCCCCCTGGGCCGCAGGCTTGGCGGCGCTGCCCAGAATCTTGTCCTCCTCCGCCTTGATCTGCTCCAGCCGGACCCTCAGCCCGTCCATCTCCTCTTCAATGGCCCGGACCCGGGCCAGATCGTCGGCAAACAGCGCCCCCTCCGCCTCTCCGGCCTTCCAAGCCTGGTAGAACTTCACGCCCAGGGCGCTCAGCTCGGCGTCCAGCTTCTTCTGGCTGCTGCCCATGGCGGATTTCACCCGGCTGCTCTCCACCAGGCTCTCGGACTTGACGCTCACCGCGGTCACGCCCTTGTTAATGGTATCCTTCAGGCTGTCGAACACTGCCATATCTCATTTCCTCCCTTGTCCGTCCTTCGCCCCCCGGTCAGCCCGCCGCGTCAAACGGAGCGTATCCGGTGAAGGCCGCCTCGGCGCCGGCCCACACCTGCTCCACATCCCGGGCGATCCTCCGCTCCTGCTTGCCGTCCCACAGCATCAAATCGCCGTCGCTGACGTAAAGCACCTGGGTTTTGTCCAGGAAGATGGGCGCGCCGCTCATCTCATCGGTGATGGCGGAGAGCCTGCCGTCCTTCAGCTGGGCCAGCTCCTGGTAATACTGGCCGTCCACGTCGGTGACGGCGTACATCGCGCCGCTGCCGTCCAGCAGGTAGAGCTCATAGACCTCCTTGGCGATGGTCTCCAGCTTTCCGCCCTGGTAGCGGCAGAAATCGCCCACGCTGCGGTACCCATTGCCGCCAGACCCCTCCACCACATCGGTGAACAGGTAGAGCTTGCCGCTCTCCGCCAAGCCGGCGTAGGGAATGGTAAAGTCGTCTCCCTCCAGGATGGTGGAGGCGAAGGTGAGGGCGTCCCGGCCGATGGCATAGGACAGCAGGGCTTCCTCGCTGCCGTCGTACACCCACAGCACCGCCTCCTTGCTGTCGAGCGCTATCACCTGGCTGACGCTGGTGAAATCCTCCAGATCCAGTTCGCTCTCCACGCCGCCCACGTTCTGATACCACGTCGTCTCGCCGCTGCCGCCCTCGGCGTTCAGCAGGTCATACACCTCGCCGTAATAGCTCAGATCGGCCACATCGCCCACCTTGCCGTCCTTCTGATCCACCTTGCGGTACAGGAAGATGCCCTCGCCGGGGGCGCTGGGGCCATAGGCGCTCTTGGCGCCGGCGGCAATGGATTCGCTCTCGCCGTCCACGTACCGGTACAGGCTGTAAGAGCTCTGGCGGTAAGTGGTATCCTTCAGCTCCTGGCGCCGCTCCTCCCGGCTCTGGGCGTCGTACCACTTGTCGAACGCGGCCTCGTATTCCTCCAGGGCCTTATCGTAGTATTCCTGGAGAGGATCATAGTCGCCATAATAATACATATCGTAGCAAACAGCTACTAGTTCGTCTGGGCTGTCATAAAAGCCCCAGCCCTCCGCCTCGGCACGTTTCTTAACCTCCGTCTCGTCTAAGGGGTGCTTCGTTCCGTCGTAGGCGATACAGTAAAGCGTCCCGTCAGAGAACTCGAAGTCCCAAACTTCATATTTCTGCCAGGAGGGGTACTCCGGCTCGCCCTGCGCCAAAACGGCCGCGTCCTCCTTCGCCTTGGCGTCGGTGACGAAGTCGTACAGGGTGCGCTCCTCCACGTCCTGCTTCCAGCAATAGAGGCCGCCGTCCGCCGTCATCCCGGCCACGGAGTATACCCCGTCCGCCAGCTTGGTCTTGCCGCCGCCGGGGGCGCAGGAATAGACGGTGAGGTGATTGCCGTCCCCGCCGTCCCCGTCCTCCTCAACGTACACCAGGGGATCGGCGTCATAGCTGCTGTAGATCCAGTCGGCGTTTTTCAGCAGCTTCTCGCCCTTGGCGTCCTTTTCCAGCGCCTTTTTATAGAGCGTCAAGGTGCCGTCTATCTCGTCCTGCTGGGTATAGTAGAGGGTTTTCTGGTCGGCGCTGAGCTGGTAATCCAGGTAGTCCCGCACCAGCCGGAAGCTCTCCTTGCCGTCGTACACGCTGAACCCGCTGCCGTCCTTCTCCCAGTAGAGCAGCCTGCCATCGTCCAGCAGCATAAACCAGCTCACGTCCCGGGCGACCCGCTCCGGCCGGCCGTCCTTCTTCAGCTCCGCCGTGGAAATCTGGTACAGGGTACTCTCCGCGTCGATGAAGTATACCATCTTTCCGTCGGGGGAGAAGCTCACCCCGGCGGACCAGCCCGCCTCGTCGGTGAGCTCCAGGGCTTCGGTCTTTTCCTTCAGGTCGGCCAGGTACATCAGCTCCCCGTCCTCGGTGAGGTAGGCATAGCCGCCCTTCCCGCCGCCCGGCACAGCGCTGAACAGCCACACCACCGCCGCAATGACCGCGATGACCGCCGCCGCTGCCGCGCCCAGCACCACAAAACCCGCCTTGCCCCGACGCTTGGCGGGGGGCTGGTCCGGCGAAACGCCCGGGCCGGTCTGGGCAAGACCCTCCGCCGTCCGGGGAATCACCGCCGTGGACGTCTCCGCCGCAGGGGTCTGCGCCGCAGACGCCGCCTCCGCAGGGGATTCCACTGCCGGAACGTCCTCCGCAGGGACATCCGCCCCTGGGGCGGGCGCTTCGGGCCAGGGCTTATCCTGCGCCCCGGACTCTTCCGCCGCCTGGGACTCCTCAACCGTCTGGGGCTCCTTGGGGGCCATGAATTCGCTCACCGGGGCGTCCAGGTCAATGGGCGCCGCCTCCGGCTGGGCCGGGGCCGCTGTCGGCGCGCCGCAGGCGCTGCAAAATTTCGCGCCCTCCGGCAGTTCCTTTCCGCATTGATGGCAAAACACGCCGCATCCTCTCCTCTTCTCTTTCTCTCACGTCCCCCGCCGGACCGGAAACCACGCGGCGGGGGTGTCATGGTACAGCATAGCATATTTGGTAGCTTTGTGCAAGCAGTTCCCCTATATTTTGCGCGTTTCCCTGGAAATACCATGGCTCAGCCCCGAGATACCGACGCAATGGTGCCCCCTCCCAGCACCGTGCCCTCCCCGTCGTAGGCCACCGCCGCCTGCCCCGGGGTCACCGCCCGCTGGGGATCGCGGAATTCCAGGCGCACTCCGCCCTCCTCCGGACAGATGACCGCCGGCTGCTCCCGCTGGCGGTACCGGGTCTTGACCAGGGCCTCGAAGGGCGCGGAGGGGGTCTGCGCCAGCCAGTTCCAATCCCGGGCGGTGCAGGTCCGGGAGTACAGCAGTTCCTCCGGCCCCACGGTGACGGTGTTGTCCGCCATGCACTTGGCGCACACGTAGATCCGCCCGGAGGACGACACCCCCACCCCCCGCCGCTGGCCGATGGTGAGCCCCGCCGCCCCCCGGTGGCGGCCCACCACCCTGCCCTCTGCGTCCACGATGTCCCCGGCGGGGTAGCGCCGGCCGGTGTACCGCTCCATGAACGCCAGATAATCCCCGTCGGGGATGAAGCAGATGTCCTGGCTGTCGTGCTTGCGGGCGTTGACAAAGCCCTGGGCCTGGGCGATCTCCCGCACCTCTCCCTTTGTCAGCCCCCCCAGCGGGAACAGGGTGTGCGCCAGCTGCTCCCGGGGGATGGGATAGAGCACATAGCTCTGATCCCGGCTCTCGTCGGCGGCCTTGGCCATGCGGAAGCCCCCCGCGCCGTCCTCCGCGATGCGGGCGTAGTGCCCCGTGGCGATGTAGCCGCAGCCCAGCTCCATGGCCCGGCGGTAAAGCCGGTCGAATTTCAAAAAGCGGTTGCAGTCCACGCAGGGGTTGGGGGTCTCCCCCCGCTCGTAGGCGTCCACAAAGCGGCGGATGACCTTTTCCTCAAAGTCGCCGGTGAAATTGAACACGTGGTGGGGAATGCCCAGCCGCCGGGCCACCTGCCGGGCGTCCTCCACGTCGTCCAGCGTACAGCAGGGGTATCCGTCCTCCCGCCCCGCCGTCTCACTGCCGAACAGCTTCATGGTCACGCCCACGCACTCATAGCCCTGCTCCCGCAGCAGCCACGCCGCCACGCTGGAGTCCACCCCCCCGCTCATGGCCACCAGCACCCGCTTGCTTCGCTCCATGTCCCCGCACCCCCTGTTTTGATGGCAAAATTATAGGGCCCGGAGCCCTCCCTGTCAAGGGAGAGCTCCGGGCCCTTATGTTTGGAACCGGCAAAAACGCCAATCACAGCGCGCGCAGCATGGCCGGCCCCTTCTTGACCAGGATGAGCACGCACACCGCCGTCAGCGCCGCCAGCAGGGCGATGGGCAGGGCCAGCGCCGCCCAGGCCGACAGCATGCCGCCCAGCCAGTACAGCAGCGCGCACACGCCCAGCACCGCCATGGGGACGAACATGTCCAGCATCACGGCCATACCCTGCTTGACCACCACGGTCTCGTTCACCGCGTCCAGCTTGGGGAAGGTGAGGCCCATGAGCATTCCGAAGGCGGCGTGGCCCACGCAGAACAGGAGCGCGGCCCCCACCAGCACCGCTCCCTCCGCCGCGGACAACTTCAGGGCGATGGTGAGGCACACCCCGGCGATGAGGGTGCAGGGCAGGCTGAGCAGCAGCTCAAACCCCGTCTTGATGCGCAGCAGGGAGTTCTCATCCACCGGGGCCTCCCGCAGAATCCAGAGGTATTTCCCCTCCAAACTGATGGACGGGGCCGCCACGGCGGAGGTGCACAGGCAGAAGCCCATCACCATTGCCGCCAGGGGCATCACGGGCAGCGCGTCCCCCAGAAGGCCGATGAGCTCCTGCAGGTCCCGCTGCATCACCAGCGCCGCCACCCCCGCCGCCAGCAGCATCATGAGGCCGATGCCCGCGTTCCAGAAGTACATGGGAGTGCCGAAGAACCGTTTGGCCTCCTTGGCCAGCAGGGCCTTCTTCTGTCCCGAGGCGGACTGGGCGGACAGCTTATAGTCGTTCCGGGCGGACCGGGCGGCAAAGGCGGTGACCGCCTGGCGGTACACCCTCCCCAGCCCGAACACCACCAGGCCAAAGGGAACCACGCAGCAGGCCGCGAAGGCCAGCAGCTTGCCCCAGTCCCCCATGATGCCGTCCGCCATCCACAGCATGGGCGCGGCCCAGCTCAGCGACTCCTTCACCCCGGCGGCGTTGGCGGCCAGGCCCTCGATCATGCCGTTGACATTGAAGGCGAAATAGAACACCGCCACCATGTATACGGCCATCACGATGTTCTGCCCCAGCGCGCCCCGGGCCACCCTGGCGGACAAGAACGCCACCAGCGCCCCCATCAGCACCGACAGAGCCGTGTCCAGCAGGGGCAGGGCGAGCACCGCGACGGCCAGCCGCACCCAGAACAGAACGCTGTGCCCCACTCCGCTCTGGGTCATAAAGGCGCACACCGCCCCGGCGGGGGCCAGCACAAACAGGGAGAACAGCAGGTTTTCCAGGTAGATGGCCGTCACCCGGCTGGCCATCA
>ERZ779629.151-NODE-151-length-29922-cov-7.956875_pt1 | contig 29922 bp, 27 predicted proteins | sample MGYA00514192_ERZ779629 | MGnify/ENA primary metagenome ERZ779629 (study PRJEB29562, sample SAMEA4376709) | mouse gut metagenome | isolation source: Cecum | study: EMG produced TPA metagenomics assembly of the A DSS colitis mouse model was used to assess the... | reverse complement strand
GGCGCAAGCTCCATATCCCCCGCTTCCGGCCTTGCCGCAAGCTCGCTCATTTCGCCGCGTCTGCAAGTCCAAATCGAACCCGCTTCGCTGGGCTTCGATTTGGTTTTCAAGGGCGTTTTTACGGCGCAAGCTCCATATCCCCCGCTTCCGGCCTTGCCGCAAGCTCGCTCATTTCGCTGCGTCTGCAAGTCCAAATGGCGTTTTTATGAGGTGACTTAAAAATGTATTTGTGCGATATCCACAGCCATACCAAGCTCTCGCCGGACAGTGAAGCGGAGCTGCTGGACAACGCCCGCGCCGCCGTCGCCGCCGGGCTCCAGGAGTTCTGCGTCACCGACCACTGTGACCTGCTGGGGCTGGACGGACTGCCGGTGACCTCCTTCCAGTGGCCCGCCGCCAAAGCCCAGTACCACGCCGTCAAGGCCCAGATGGAAGGCCAGCTGATTCTCCGGCTGGGCCTTGAGCTGGGCTCCGCCCCCTATGACCCCGCCGTGGCCCGGGACATCCTGGCCCAGGGCGGGGAAGAGCTGGACTTTGTGCTGGGCTCCATTCACAACTGGATCGGCATGGAGGGGGGGCGGGACCTTGCCTTCTCCAACTACCGGGACGATCTGGCGCTGAGCCGCCGGGCGGTGGAATCCACCCTGGACCACACCTGGACTCTGGTGACCCAGTGCCCCGACTGCTACGACAGTCTGGCCCACATCATCTACCCCCTGCGGTATATCCACCGGGACGGGGTGGAGCTGTCCATTGCCGATTACGAGGACCGGGTGCGGGCCATTTTTACAGAGGTGGCCAAAACGGACCACGCCATGGAGGTGAATGTGTGCCGGGGGAACGACCTGGATTCCTGGCCCCCTCTGCTGGCCTGGTTCAGGGAGTGCGGGGGCAGTCTGGTCACCGTGGGGGCGGACGCGCACCGGCCCGAGGACGTGGCCAAGGGCATCCCGGCGGCCCTGGACATGCTGAAGGCGGCGGGGTTCCGCCATGTGACCACCTATGAGCGCCGGAAGCCGGTGCTCCACAAACTTTGACAGAGGAGACGTTGACGCGATGAAAATTTCCATTGCCTGCGACCACGGGGCCTTTGACCTGAAGGAACGGCTGAAGGCCCATTTGATTGAACAGGGGCACCAGGTCGCCGACTGCGGCGCCCACAGCACGGACAGCTGCGACTACCCGGACTTCGGCATTGCCGCCGCAAAGCTGGTGGCGGACGGGAGCTGTGAGCGGGGCGTGGTGCTGTGCACCACCGGCATCGGCATGTCCATGGCGGCCAATAAGGTAAAAGGGGTGCGGTGCGCCCTGTGCCACGAGACCCTGTCCGCCGAGATGACCCGCCGCCACAACGACGCCAACGTGCTGGCCATGGGGGCGGGAGTCACGGGGGGCAATCTGGCGGAGCGGATTTTGGATGTGTTCCTGTCCACGGATTTTGAGGGAGGCCGCCACCAGCGCCGCATCGACAAGATGATGGAGGCGGAGCAATGAGCGCTCCCGCTGTGGACCGGGAGAAGGTCCAGGAACGGTTTGATTATTGGACAAAAAAACTCCGGCTCACCCCCGGCTGGGACGTGAAGCTGGAGTGGGTGGAGGACCCCGCGTGGTCCAAGACCGGGGATTTCAAAATCGACTGCACCGACCGCAAGGCGATTTTGCTGCTCAACGCCGCCAACCCCAGGCAGGAGAACCTGGAAGAGGACATCGTCCACGAGCTGATGCACCTGAAGCTGTACCCTCTGGACCAGGTGACGGAGTCCCTCATCATCAGCAATTTTGAGGAGGGCGCTCCGGCTCGTCGCTTCGCCTACCGGCAGTTTTTCGAGTCGCTGGAGGCGACGGTGGAGGAACTGGCCAAGTGCTTCCTGCTGGAGTTCGGGGCGGACAGGGAGCTATCCTTTGGGCGGTGCGCCGGGATGAAATCCTTTGACGAGCTGTATGATGGCTTGAAAAACTTGGAGTAAAGAGCCTTCCTTTTTTCTTTGAAAAGAAAAAAGGAAGCGAAAAAAGAAACTTTTAGCCGCCTATCTATTTTTATTCCGCATATTTAAGGCCGTGGGGAGACTGGAACGTCCCCCCCACGGCCTTTTAAAATTTTTTAATTTTCCAAAATATTTGCCGGTTGCGTTGTCGAGCGGATGCTTTATTGTCCAAACCGTTTCCGTAACGGTCTAAAAGTTTCTTTTTGCCTACTTTTTCTTTTCAAAGAAAAAGTAGGTCGTCCAGTTCCGACGGCGTATACAGCGCGTTCAGCGCCGCCAGCAGGGCCTTGGCGCTCATGTGCTCGGGCAGGTCCAGCCGTTTCAGCAGTTCGGCCCGCCGCGCCGCCGCGTCCGGTGTGCCGGACAGCCCCAGGGCGAAAAGATCCGCAGGGGTCAGGTCCCCTTGAGGGCGATCCGGGGCGTCCCCGTCCAGCACCGTGGCCCCGGCCCGGAGGAGGGCCTGCCGCAGCACCTGGGGGGACATGCCCTCCACCCCCAGCTTGCCCTCCCTGCCGGGAGCCCGCTTGCGCCGCTCCTTGCCGTACACATCCGGGATGTAGGCGTGCTTGACCTGTTCCCTGGGGATGGCCCCTTTCAAATAGTTTCGGATGACGAACCCCGCCCCGTCGGAGTCGGTGAGTACAATGAGCCCCCGCTTTGCCGCCAGCCCGCGCAGGAAAGCCAGCCGCTCGCCGTCCTTAAACACGCCGAAGCCCGCCGTCTCCAGAATCAGGGTGTCCGCCACTCCGGCCAGGGCCGACTTGTCGTAGCGGCCCTCCACCACAATGGCCTCCTGGATGCGCAGAGGGGCGCTCATACCGCCACTCTCCTGCCGGAGGCCAGCTCCGCCAGCAGGGCGGTGAGCACCTCGCCGTCCTGGCCCCTGGGGGCGGATTTCACCGCGGCGTCCGTCTCGGCGCACCGGCGCACGGCGTACCGGCACCAAGCCGGAGAGAACCGCCGGGCTCCGTCCAGCAGCCGCTGGGCCTGCTGGTCCATGAAATACCCCCCGCCCATGCGCCACATGTCCATAAACTCCGCCTTGCCCTTTCCCCCGTCCAGGCACAGCCGGGCGGTGTACAGCTGGCGGAAGTATTTCCCCATTACCGACAGGATCATCACCGGGGATTCCCGGTTGTGGAGCAGGTCGGCCAGCACCGAGACGGCCTTGTCGAAATCCTTGGCGGCCAGGGCGTCGGTCATCCTGAACACCACCGCGTCCACCTTGGGCACCGCCAAAGCGTCGATATCCTCCCGGGTCACCCTGTCGTGGGGGCAGTAGGCGGAGATCTTTCCGATCTCCGAGGCCAGATCGTGCATCAGGTCCCCGCACAGGAACACCAGATAGCCCGCGTCCCGGGTGTCGATGGACTTGCCCGCCTTTTTGAACTGGCGGCAGATCCACCCGGTGAGCTGTTCCTCATCCTGGCGCTGAAAGTTCACCACGCCCCCCAGCTTCTTCAGCAGGGCCAGCAGCTTGGACCGCCCGTCCAGCCTGGGGGAGATCAGGTCGTACACAAACACCAGGGTGCAGTAATCCGGCAGGGCGGACAGCAGGGCCATCAGCCGGTCTCGGCCCTTGTCCCCCTGGGAGAACAGGTCGAAGTCGGTGACCGCCACCAGGGTGCGCTGGCTCATCATGGGCAGGCAGTCCACTGCCTGCTCGATCCAGTCGATGGAGCACTCCTTCCCCCGGGCGGTGTGGAGGTTGAAGTCCTCCAGCCCTGCGGGCAGGACGGCCTCCTTCAGCCGGTCCAGGTAGTAATCCCGCAAAAAGGCCTCCTCCCCATAGAACAGGTACGCCCGCTTGGGCGTACCCGCCTTCAGGTCCCGCTTCAGCTCCTGCATGGCGGAGTTGTCCGCTTTTTTCTTGGGCGGCATGGCGCGGCCCCCTTTCCTCATTCAATAAATTCCCACGGCCCCGTCCCGCAGGGCCACGGTGAGCTTTCCCTCCTGATCGGTGCGGCGGACCTGCGCGCCCAGCGCCGCCAGCCTATCCAGGGTCTCCTGGGCGGGGTGCCCGTAGGAGTTGTTTGCTCCGGCGGAGATCAGCACGATTTCCGGGGCGGCGGCGGTGAGAAATTCCGTACAGCTGGAGCGCTTGGAGCCGTGGTGGCCCGCCACCAGCACCTCAATGTCGGGGATGGGATAGTATTTCACCAGCATTTTTTCCACAAAGCCGTCGGCGTCCCCGGTGATGAGCGCGTCAAATTCCCCGTAGGAGCACAGGGCAAACAGACCGGACTCGTTGGAGGAGCCGCCTCCCAGGGGCGGAAACAGGGTCAGCTGAGCTTCGCCCAGGGGGATGTGCCTGACCTGGTCCACCAGGATAACCTCTGCGCCCTCCCGCTCCGCCAGCTCCATGACCCGGACCGCGCCCGCCTGACCGGTCTCTCCGGCGGGAATGGCCACCCGGTCCACCTTCATGCGGTAGAAGAGCTGCTCCGCCCCGTTGACGTGGTCGGAGTCAAAGTGGGTGAGGACCAGCATGTCCAGCCGGGTGCGGCCTATGGCGGCGAAGTAGTCGGCGGCAGTGTCTCCGGCGCTGCGGAATCCATCCCCGCCGCAGTCCACCAGGGCCGCTTTCCCGCCGGACAGCAGGGCGGTGGACGAGCCCTGGCCCACATCCAGGGCTGTGATGGTCAGATCGGCGGTCTCCACCTCCATCCGGCCCAGGCCCACGGCGGCGCACAGCAGCAGCGCCAGCGCCCCCACGGAGGCCAAAGGCCGTCCGGGCCGGTCCCTGCCCAAAAACGCCGCCAGCAGCACCAGGTACACCCCGCCCAGCCAGATGAGGCAGTATGTGCTGTCCGCGCTGAGGGAGGCAAAGGGGAATTTCCCCAGCAGCAGGGCGACCCAGCGGGCGTAGTGCCCCAGGACTCCGGCAGCGGTCCCCAGCAGCGCGGCGGGACCGGGAAAGAACACCGCCAGCGTCCCCAGCGCCAGGGCGCACACCATCAGCAGGGACAGGGCCCACAGGGCCAGCACGCTGGACAGGGGAGACAAAATCGGAATCTGCCCGAAATACAGCGCGATGAGCGGGGCGGTGAACAGCATGGCCCCCAGGGAGGCAGACGCGCCGGCCAGTGCTGTCCGGCCCGCCCTCCACAGGGCCATTGCCAGCCTGCGTTCCCTGGGCGGACGCTTTTTCCTGAGCGGGCGGTACATCCGCAGGAACAGGGGTTCCGACGCCAGCAGGATGCCCGCCACCGAGGCAAAGGACAACTGCAGCCCCACGCTGGCCGCGGCGAAGGGGTTCTGGACCAGCAGGACCAGCAGGGCCGCCCCCAGGGCGTTGGGCGGGTCCGCCTCCCGCTGGGCCAGGGGCGCGGCCAGCAGGGCGCACTGCATGATTACCGCCCGGAAGGCCGACGGGGTGGCCCCGGCCATGAGGGCGTAGAACACCAGGGCGGGCACGATGGCCAGGACGGCCCTGCGCCGCCGTCCCCACAGGACCAGCGCCATCTGGACCAGAAAGCTGATGTGAAACCCGGACACCACTGCGGCGTGCATCAGCCCCGCCCGGTTGAAGGCGGAGTACAAGGTCTCGTCCAGCCCGGTCTTGTCCCCCAGGGCGACGGCGGCGGCAATGGGGGCGGCGGTTTCGTCAAAAGCGGCGGCAATGCCCTCCCGGAGCCTGCGGGCGCACAGGGCGGGCCAGTGCCGGAGGGGAACCCGGTCCGCCCTCTCAATTTCAATTTCCGCCCCCTGATCGCAGTAGGCCAGCAGGTACACGCCCTTGGCGGTGTAATAGGTGGTCTCGTCGCCGTAGGCGTGGGCGGAGGGCTTGACCCGGGCGGTGCAGGAGACCCGGTCCCCGGGCTTCAGCGTCCCCCAGTCCTCGGGGCCGTAGGCCAGGACGTCGGGGGCAAAGAGGCCGCCGTCCAGGCGGAGGGCCGCTGAGTACCCGCCGATGGAGGTGGGGCTGGGATAGGAGCACACCTGGCCGGATATGGGGACCGCGTCCCCCACCCATTCTTCCGCCGGAGCCCGGAACAGGGCAGAATAGGCGGCGGACCATCCCAGGGCGGCCAACGCCCCCAGGCCGAGGGCCAGGGCCCGCCGGGACAGCTGATAGCGGGCATATCGTGACAGCGGCCCCCTGTCCTTTGGCTTGCGCAGGAGGATGGGGTGTTCGTTTTCCCTGGGCCGGGCGGTCAGCCAGACCGCCAGCGCCAAGGCCGGCAGGGCGGCGGAAACCAGAAGGGCGGCCGCGCTGGCCGCAAAATAGCAGGCCCACAGGCAGGCGGCCCCGAAGCCCGCCGCGAACCAGGCCAGTTTTCGCATATCCGCCGCCCCCTTCCAAATGCTCCCCCCTATTGTATCCACAACAGGGGGACAAGTCAACGCGGCGGGGAAAATTTGTGGCAGACCTTGTCAAACCAGCCCTGGTCTGGTATGCTGAGAGGACCTGTAAGGAGTTGAGCCCATGTATATATTTGACCTGGACGGCACCATCACCGACACCAACGGCATCTGGCTGCAAGTGGACCTGGAATTTCTGGCCCGCCGGGGACTGGCCCACACCCCGGAGTACCAGCGGGTGGTGGAGCGCTCCATCTACCCCATCGCGGCCCGGTTCACCAAGGACTACTACCATCTGCCCGATTCCCCGGAGGACATCATGGCGGAGTGGGACGCCATGGCGGAGCGCCATTACCGGGAGCTGGCCCCCCTGAAGCCGGGGGCAGAGGCCTTTTTGCGTCAGTGCGCCGCCCAGGGCCGCCCGATGGCCATATTCACCGCCTGCCGTCCCGCCCTGTGCCGGGCGGGGCTGGAGCGGTTCGGCTTGTGGGAGCTGTTCGGGCATGTGGTATTTGCCGAGGAAATCGGACTGGAAAAGCGGGACCCCCAGTGCTTTGTGGAGCTGAGCGGCCGCCTGGGCGCGCCGCTGGAGGCGTGCACCCTCTTCGACGACAGTCCGGACAACTGCGCCACCGCCGCCAGGGCGGGCATGACCGCCGTGGGGGTGTACGACGCCTATTACGCCGCCCGCCAGGAGGAATTGAAAACGGTGTGTGCCCGGTATATCCGCTCCTTTGAGGAGCTTCTCTGGAAGTAGATTGGCAAAACCCTCCCTTCCCACATAGAATGTGGGGCAAAGGAGGTGTGAACATGGAAGATATGATCCCATGCTCGCTGAAGGACCAGGAGGTATTTCAGCGGGTGTGGCAGAGGGTGATGGCGGGCCGGTCTGAGGACAGCAGCCCCATCCGGCCCGGTCCCATCGGCGGAGGGGATGTGTCCTGCGAGTGCCTGAAAGCCCTGATGGACCAGGGGGAGGAGGGGCTTTCCCCGTCCTGCCGCCCCGGCGGGGACGACTCCCAGCCGGACGCGCCGCCGGTGGAGCAGCAGCCCCCAGCGGAGGATCTGCCCGCCCCTGAGCCCCCCAGCCTGACCGCCCAGCCCCCGGAGGGCCTGCCCCCCCAGGAGGGACGGGGCTGGGACGGCGATATGCCCGCCCTGTGGGAGGAGCCCCAGGGCGGGGACGACCGGGCCGCCCGCCTGCGCCGCCACGTGATGGACGCCTTGGAGGGCTGGCAGTTCTACCGCTACTTGGCCCGCCGGGCCCGGGGGACCGACGCCCGGACGCTGAACAGCCTGGCTGGGGAGCTGCACAAGCACGCCCGGAAGCTGTCGGCGGCCTACTTTTTGCTCACCGGCCTGCGGTACTGGCCCACGGAGCTGCTGGGGGCCCCGGCCATCCCGTCCTACTGGGGGGCGCTGCGCAGCCGCCATCAGGCGGAGCAGCGGCAGGAGACCGCCTTCCGGCTGGCCGCCGACGACTGGGAGGACCCGGATCTGCTGGAGCTGTACGGCGAGCTGGCCGACGCCTGCCAGCAGCGGTGCCGCCGTCTCAGGGCCCTGCTGGAACAGGGTATGTGATTACTTAGCCAAAAGCAGAGAACGCCGGGGCTGTAGGCCCCGGCGTTCTCTGCCCGTGCCCCTCGGCTTCAATTTACAGGGCCCCTCTGTACTTTTCCGCCGGGGTCTGGTATAATGCTTCTACTTGACGAAAGGGATTGATGATACATATGCTGACACAGCAGCAGGAGCTGGAATTCTGCCGCCTCCGCCGGGCGGTCATCGGCCAAAACTACCAAAATCTCAACCCGGAGCAGCAAAAGGCGGTGCTGGCCACCGAAGGTCCCCTGCTGCTGCTGGCGGGGGCGGGGTCGGGCAAGACCACCGTGCTCATCCACCGGGTGGCCAACCTCATCCGCTACGGCCGGGGGTCGGACTGCCTGGAGGCGCCCGAGTGGGCCACAGAGGACGACCTGACCTTTCTGCGGGATTACGCCGCCCACCCCGACAAAGAAAAACGCCTCCAGGCCGACCGGCTGTGCGCCCTGGACCCCGCCGCCCCCTGGACCATCATCGCCATCACCTTCACCAACAAGGCCGCCGGGGAGCTGAAGGCCCGGCTGGAAAGAATGCTTGGCCCCTCCGCCCGGGACGTGTGGGCGTCCACCTTCCACTCCGCCTGCGTGCGCATCTTGCGCCGGGACATTGAGAAGCTGGGCTTCCCCTCCTCCTTCACCATCTACGACACCGACGACTCCCAGCGGGTGATGAAGGACTGCCTCAAGGAGCTGGGCTTTGACGACAAGCAGTTCCCCCCCCGCTCGGTGCTGGGCACCATCTCCGCCGCCAAGGACAAGCTGCGGCTGTCCAAGGACTTTTTGGCGGACGCGGAGTCCTCCGGCGACTTCCGGCTGACGAAAATCGCCCGGCTTTACGCCGCCTACGAAAAGCGTCTGTGGGAGGCGGGGGCGTTGGATTTCGACGACATCATCCTCCATACCGTCCGGCTGTTCCAGCAGCACAAGGACGTTCTGGCATATTACCAGAAAAAATTCCGCTACGTATTGATTGACGAGTACCAGGACACCAACAACCTCCAGTACCTGCTGGCCTCCCTGCTGGCGGGGGGGCACGAAAACATCTGCGTGGTGGGGGACGACGACCAGTCCATCTACCGCTTCCGGGGGGCCACCATTGAGAACATCCTCTCCTTCGAGGACCAGTACAGGGGCTGCCGCACCATCCGGCTGGAGCAGAACTACCGCTCCACCAAAAATATCCTGGCCGCGGCCAACGCCGTCATCCGCCACAACCAGGGCCGCAAGGGCAAGGAGCTGTGGACGGCGGGGGCGGCGGGGGACAAGGTCCGGCTCTACACCGCCATGAACGAGAACGACGAGGCCCGGTTTGTGGCGGACAAGCTGATGGAGGACTACCACGCCGGGGTGAAGTGGAACGATCACGCCATCCTCTACCGGATGAACGCCCAGTCCAACCAGCTGGAGGTGGCCTTCAAGCGCAGCGGCATCCCCTACAAGGTCATTGGCGGCACCCGGTTTTTCGACCGGGCGGAAGTAAAGGACATGCTGGCCTACCTATGCGCCATCCAGAACCACGCCGACGACCTGCGCCTCACCCGGATTATCAACAACCCGCCCCGGGGCATTGGAGGCGCCACGGTGGAGCGGGCCCGGGAGATCGCCGCAGCCCAGGGGGTGTCTTTCTGGGAGGTCATCGCCCACGCCGGGGAATACCCGCAGCTGCAAAAGCCCGCCAAGAGGCTGGGGGAGTTCGTGAAGCTGATGGAGGAGCTCACCGCCCTGTCCCAGACCATGGACCTGGAGAATTTTTATGAGGAGGTGGTGACCCGGACGGGCTACGCCGCCATGCTCCAGGCTAAAAACAACATTGAGAGCCGCACCCGGCTGGAGAACGTGCGGGAGCTGCTCACCTCCATCAAGGGCTACATGGAGAACGCCGAAGGGGAACCCACCCTGGCGGGCTTTTTGGACGAGACCGCCCTGTACACCGACCTGGACAGCCACAGCCCCGACGAGGACGCGGTGGTGATGATGACCATGCACTCCGCAAAGGGGCTGGAGTTCCCCGCGGTGTTTGTGGTGGGCATGGAGGAGGGAATTTTCCCCGGCATACGGGCCATCGGTGAGGCGGAGGAGATGGAGGAGGAACGGCGGCTGTGCTACGTGGCCCTGACCCGGGCCAAGGAGCGGCTGTACCTCACCTGCGCCAGCCAGCGGATGCTGTTTGGCCGCACCAGCACCAACCGGCCCTCCCGGTTCACGGGGGAGATCCCGGCAGAGCTGCTGGACCAGTCCGGGCGGTCCTATCTGGACCCCGCGCCCGCCGGGGGGAACTGGGACGAATTCGACCAGACGCCCCGGGTGTCCACCCACCGGGACCCCTACCGCCCCGCCTACGGCGGCGGGGAGCGGCGCACTTACACGCCGCCCCGCCCGGAGAAGCCCGCCTCCCGGCCGGTGTTTCGGTCCGCCGCATCCCCGTCCGGCCCCGCCCTGCCCGAGTTCCAGAAGGGGGACATGCTGGAGCACAAGGCCTTTGGCCGGGGCATGGTGCTGTCCGCCCAGAAGATGGGGGGCGATGTGCTGCTGGAGATCGCCTTCGACGGGGTGGGAACCAAGCGGCTGATGCTGAAAACCAGCGCCCAGTACATCAAGAAGGTGTAAGCACATTTGATGGTTCCTTTTTCTTGAAAGAAAAAGGAACCGAAAAAGAACTTTAGCTCGCTGACGGACAGGGTGGTTTAAGTCCCATTTCTGCCCGACTACGAAACGTGGCAGGGCATTGATAGAATACTGATTCTTGAAAGAAAAGGGAACCGAAAAAGAACTTTTGGACCGTTATCACAGCAGCTCAAATTGGAAAGCATACCCTCGGAAACGAAACGCATGCGGCAGTCTGGAAGAAGCCTTTCCATTTTTTCCAGCTATAAAAAAATAAAAGGAGTGAGCCGGCGGCTCACTCCTTTAAAAGTTTAGGGCCGCCCTTTACAAAGGGCGGCGGGGTCTGGGGCAGAGCCCCAGCGTCCCCTAAAACTCCACGCCCTCCCGAGCGGGAATCCCCTGTTCAAAGGGGTGACGATGGCATTTCATCTCGGTGATGTAGTCCGCAGCCTCCCACAGCCAGTCCGGGGGCTCCCGGCCAGTGAGGACCACCTCTTGGACCTCTGGTTTTTCCAGCACCGCCTGCTTTAGCAGCTCCCGGTCCGCCAGGTCCTTCTGCCAGGCGGCGCAGGCCTCGTCCAGCACCAGCAGGTCCGCCTCCAGCGCCAGGGCCCGGCGCAGGTGCTCCGTCTGGAGGGCCTTGGTCTCCGCCCTCTCCGCCTCGGTCATCTGAAAGGTGAATTTCTGCCCCGCTTTTCCCCGGAATACCCGGGCTCCCAGCTGTTCCAGAAGGGGAATCTCCCCGCTGGGGCCGCCCTTCAAAAACTGGACGACCACCACCTTCCGCCCCGCGCCCAGTGAGCGCAGGGCCAGTCCCATGGCGGCGGTGGTTTTGCCCTTGCCCTCCCCCCAGTAGAGGTGGACCAGCCCCGTCATGTGAGCTTCTCTCCCCGCCGGGCCGGGTCCACCGCGTCCAGGGCCGTGTACAGCAGGGCGTTGCAGATGGCGGCGGCCACGTTGCTCCCCCCCTTGCGGCCCATGGCGGCGACGCAGGGCACGCCGTACCGTTCACAGGCCTCAAAGATCCGCTCCTTGCTCTCCACCACGTTGACGAAGCCAACCGGCGCGCCCACCACCAGGGCGGGGCGCAGGCCCGCTTCCATCAGCTCGCAGAGCTTCAGCAGGGCCGTGGGGGCGTTGCCCACCGCCAGCACCGCGCCGGGATGCTCTTGGGCGGCTTTCTCCATGCACACCACCGCGCGGGTGTCCCCCCGGGCCTTGGCGGCGGCGGTCACCTCCGGGTCGGCCATGAAGCAGAGGACCTGTCCCCCCAGCTTGGCCAGCGCGGCCTTGCTCACCCCGGCCTTGGCCATGTTGGTGTCCGTCACGATGGAGGCTCCGGCCTGGAACGCCGCCACGGCCCGCTGCACCGCCCCCTCCGTGAAGCGCAGGCTGGCCGCGTAGTCGAAATCCGCCGTGGTGTGGATGACCCGTTTCACCACCGCCTCCCGCTCCGCCGGGATGGCCAGCCCCATCATCGCCAGCTCCTCCCCGATGATCCGCATGCTCTCCGCCTCAATGCCCGCCGGGGTCCTATAGGTCACATCCATTCACGATTCCTCCATCACCCGATAAATTTGTTCCATGTCCAGGGCCTCCCGGACGCCCCGGGCCAGCAGGTCCAGCTGGGTCTGCTGGTAGGCGGCGTGGGACACCGCCTGGGCGGCGTCCGGCTCCAGGCCCTTGCGCCCGCACAGCAGGGCGGCCAGCTTCTGGGTCAGTTCCCCGCTGTCGAACAGCCCGTGGAGGTAGGTCCCCCACACGCTGCCCTGGGCACAGCCGTCCGTCTGTCCGTTCTCCAGCACGCAGAAGGGCTCACCGCCCACCTGGGTGGTCCCCATGTGAATCTCGTACCCGTCCAGCCGGGCCCCGGCCAGCGGACCGGCCAGCACTTTGGCCTCCACCCTGGTCCGGGACTTCTCGGACAGGAAGGTGGTCTCGATGGGCAGCAGGCCCATTCCCCGGATGCTGCCCGAACTGCCGTACTCCACCCCTTCCAGGTCGTGGATCACCTGGCCCAGCATTTGATAACCGCCGCACACCCCCAAAACCGGCGTGCCGGACCCGGCCAGCTTTTGAATCGCGGCCTCCAGCCCGTTCTGCCGCAGCCACAGCAGATCGCCCACAGTGCTCTTGGTGCCGGGGAGGATGACGATGTCCGGGCTGCCCAGCTTCTGGGGATCGTCCACATAGCGCACCCCGATCTGGGGGTGCTCCTCCAGGGGGGTGAAGTCGGTGAAGTTGGAGATGCGGGGCAGACGGACCACCGCCGCGTCCAAAGGCTTGTGGACCTCCTCCCGGGTCAGGCAGGGGGCAAGGGAGTCCTCGTCGTCCACGTCCACCCTCAGATAGGGCACCACGCCCAGCACCGGCTTACCCGTCTTTTCCTCCAGCATGGACAGGCCGGGGCGCAGAATCTCCAGATCCCCCCGGAACTTGTTGATGATGAGTCCGGCGATCCGCTCCTGCTCCTGGGGCTGGAGGAGGGCCGCCGTGCCGTAGAGCTGGGCGAACACGCCGACCCGGTCGATGTCCCCCGCCAGCAGCACCGGGGCGTTCAGCCGCAGGGCCAGCCCCATGTTGACGATATCGTCCTCCCGCAGGTTGATTTCCGCCGGACTGCCCGCCCCCTCGATGACGATGATATCGTTTTCGGCGGCCAGGCTGTCATAGGCCGCCAGCACCTCGGGAAAGAGCTGCTTTTTGTAGCGGAAATACTCCGCGGCGGACATATGCCCCCGGACCTCCCCCATGACAATGACCTGACTTCCCGTGTCGCTGCTGGGCTTGAGCAGCACCGGGTTCATCCGCACGTCGGGCTCCGCCCAGGCCGCCTGGGCCTGGACCACCTGGGCCCGGCCCATCTCCAGGCCGTCCCGGGTGACGTAGCTGTTCAGCGCCATGTTCTGGCTCTTAAACGGGGCCACCCGGTGTCCGTCCTGGGCGAAGATCCGGCACAGGGCGGCGCACAGCAGGCTCTTGCCCGCCCCCGACATGGTGCCCTGGACCATGATGCACTTGGCGCGGCTCATGGCGCTCCCTCCTTCAAAATTTCTTCCAGAGCCGCGGTGAGGCGGTCATTTTCCTCCGCTGTCCGCACCGCCGCCCGATACCAGCCCGCCTCCAAACCGTGGTAGTTCCCGCAGTCCCGCAGCAGGATGCCCCGCTCCCGCAGGGGCTGAATCAGCGGCGTATGGGAGCGGAACAGCAAATAGTTGGCCTCCCCCGGGATCACCCGGAAGCCCAGCCGGGACAGCTCCGCTGCCAGCCGGGGCCGCTCCCGGCCGATGAGCGCCCGCAGGTCCCGGACATATTCCGTTTCCCCCAGGGCGGCGGCGCCCGCCGCCTGGGCGGGACCGGACACCGCCCAGGGCTGGCCCGCGCCCCTCATGGCGTCCAACAGGGCCCGGTCCGAGCACAGGCAGTACCCCAGCCGCAGCCCCGCCATGGCGTACAGCTTGGTGAACGCCTTCAAAACAAGCAGGTTTCCGTACTCCCCCAGCAGCCCCGTCATGGTAAACCCGCCGGGGTCATCCAGAAAATCACAGAAGCACTCGTCCACCACCAGCAGAGCGCCCACGGCCCTGCACCGTTCCAGCACCCGCTCCAGCAGGGGGCGGGGGACGGCGCGCCCGGTGGGGTTGTTGGGCTGACACAGGAAAACCATGTCCGTCTCCGGGCCGACAGCCTCCACAAAGCCCTGGTCCAGCCCGAAGTCATCCTCTTCCCTGAGCACAAAGCGGTCCGTCCGGCACTGAACCAACTCCAGCGCCGCTTCGTACTCGGAGAAGGCGGGGGCGGTGACCAGGGCCCGGGCGGGCCGTCTGGCCAGCGCGGCGCGGTAGATGAGGTCCGCCGCCCCGTTGCCGCACAGGCACCAGTCCGGGTCCACCCCCTCCGCCTGGGCAAGGGCTCCCGACAGGGCGCGGCACAGGGGGTCTGGGTAGCTGGCCGCCTGGTCCAGCGAGCGGACGGCGGCTTCCCGCACCGCCGGAGGCAGTCCCAGTGGGCTGATGTTGGCGGAGAAGTCCAGGGGCGCGGTTCCGTACTGGGCCTCGTAGCCCGCCCAGTCGCCGCCGTGGGTCAATGTCTGTTCCATGGTCACCCTCTCCGCCTCCCGCCCCTGGCCAGCGCTCCGGCCAGCAGCCCGGCTCCCAGGGCCAGCCCCGCCGCCCCGTACAGCATCCTGTTTGCCCTGCCGATGTCCGCCGGCTCCACCGCCCGCTTCGGGTCGCCGATGGTGGGCTTGTCCACCGTTTTTCCAAAATAGGAGGCGGGCCCCGCCAGCTGGACCCCCAGGGCTCCGGCGCAGGCGGACTCCGTCTGGGCGGAATTGGGGCTGGCGTGGTTCCGGCGGTCCCGCCGCCAGATGTTCCAGGCGTTTCTGCCGTTCTGCCCGGTGAGGTAAGCCGCCCCCACCCAGCACAGCGCCGCCAGACGGGCGGGGGCCAGGTTGGCCAGGTCGTCCAGCTTGGCCGCCGCACGGCCAAAGTATAAATAGCGGTCATTTTTGTACCCCAGCATGCTGTCCATGGTGTTCACCGCCTTATAGGCCAGGGCCAGGGGCGCGCCGCCCAGCAGCATGTAGAACAGGGGGGCGGCCACCCCGTCGGAGAAGTTCTCCGCCACCGTCTCCACCGCCGCCTTGGTTACCCCCTCCGCCGTCAGCTCTTGCGTGTCCCGGCCCACAATGCGGCCCACGGCCTTCCGGGCGGCGGGCAGGTCCCCCCGCTCCAGCTCCCGCTGGACGGCGGCGCTCTCCTGGGCCAGTCCCCGCAGGGCCAGGGCCTGCCAGCACCACACCGTCTCCAGGGCAAGGCCCAGCTTTGGGTTCAGCTTATTCGCCAGGGCGCGGGCCCCAGAGGCGGCGGCGAAGGTCCCCGCCGGAAGGGCCGCCGCCAGGATGGCACCGCCCAGCAGCTCCCCCCGGGGGGTCTGGGGCAGACGGGGGCGGAGGAAGCGCTCCAGGGCCGAAATGGCCTTTCCCATGTACACCACGGGGTGGGGCATCCAGGCCGGGTCGGCCAGCAGCAGGTCCAATACAAAGCCGCAGGGGACGGCAGGGTTTATCTTCATTCTCTCTCGCCTCTCCAATCTCCAACTGTGTCCAAAAGGGTCAAACGGCGCTCCTCCCGCCAGCGGGAGCCGTCCAGCACGAAGCCGCCCCCCAGGGGGCCCCGCCAGGAAAAGTAGTCCCGCCGGGGCAGGGCGAAGCGCTCCAGCACCGCCATCTGGGTGCCGCCGTGGGCCACGATGGCCAGGAGCGGTTCTCCCGCCTCCGCCGCTCGGTCCATCAGCGCCTCAAAGGCGGCGCAGGTGCGCTGGCAGAACCCCTCCATGGACTCCCCGCCGGGGATGGGTCCCCGGCAGCTTCCGTCCACCCATTCCCGGTAGGGGGCAAAGTCCTCCATGTCCCGCCAGCTCCGGCCCTCAAAGACGCCGAAATCCATCTCCCGGAAATCGGGAACAGCCTCCTGCTCCGCGCCGGGGAACAGAATTTCCGCCGTCTCCGCCGTCCGGCGCAGGGGGGAGACGTACACACGCGCCGGGGCGAAGCCCGCCGGGCCCAGCGCCGCCCGCCCCGCCGGGGTGAGGGGCAGGTCGGTGCGGCCCAGGTAGCGGCCCTGGGCGTTCCAGGCGGTCTCTCCGTGGCGCAGGAGGCAGACTCTCATTTCAGCACCATGGGCAGGCCGCAGAACACCCGGACCACCCGCTCCGCTTTTTGGGCCAGCAGGCAGCTCAGCCGCCCCGCCGCCTCCCGGGCGGCCCGCTCCCCAGCGTCGATGGGCACCACGCCGCCGCCCACCTCGGTAGCGATGACCACCTCATACTGGGCCAGCTCCTCCGCCAGGGCGTCAAGGTCGTCACAGCCCGCCGCCCGGTCCTGGACATCCCAGAGGGCGCGGCGCTCCAGCTCCTCCCCGGCGCAGTTCAGCAGGGAGCAGGCGTACTCCTTTTTGCCGCTGTACAGCGGCCCTGTGATGAAAATCATAAGAATTTCTCCTCCAAAAGCTGGCTGAACACCAGCGCCCCCAGCATCCACAGATCGCACCGCTGGAGAAACCACCCGGCCAGATCCCCGGACAGCCCGCCGAACTGCCTGTCCGCCGTGACGCGGTACCGCCAAAACACCGCCAGCGCCGCAGCCGCCATCACCCCGCCGGAGACACCCCCCAGGGCGATCATCCCGGAGGCCGCAAGGGCGCACTCCAACATCAAAACCCGGCTGGCCATGCACTTGTCCGCCCCGGAGGCAAAGGTGTGGGCCAGCCCGGTGTTCCGAGCCAGGGGGAACCGGGCCACCGCCAGCCCTGACAGGGAGCGCTCCAGCACAAAGGCCAGCCCCATGGCCCACAGGGCCTGCCGGGTGGGGATCAGGGCGGTGCACAGGGCCAGATGGGCCGCGAAATAGGCGCACAGCTTAATCACCGCGAAGGCCCCGCACCGGGGGTCCTTCAAGATCTCCTGCTTTTTCTCCGGAGGGGCGTGGCTGGCCAGAGCGTCGCAGGTGTCGGCGTAGCCGTCCAGGTGGATGCCCCCGGTGACAAGCACGGGGATCAGGCAGAACCCCGCCCCCCGCAGGAGATGGGGGACGCTGAGCCAGGCGCACAGCAATCCCCAGCCGTACCACAGCCCGCCGCACACCAGCCCGATGAGGGGGAAGGCACACAGGGCGTAACGCATATTTTTCCCGTTCCACTCCGGGCAGGGCAGGGGCAGGGCGGAGAACATGGCGAAAGCCACCAGCACCGTTTCCACAAGGATCATCCAAGCTCCCCCTTATAATACCGCGGCAGGCCGCACACCACCTCGCACACCCGGTCCGCCCGTTTGGCCAGCGCCCGGTTCACACCGGCCACCAGCCGCAGATAGTCTTTCGTCCCCCCGGCGTAGTCCGCCCCGCCGGTGAACACCTCGTTGCTCACCACCACTAAATCGGCGCACTGGGCCAGCAGGGCGTCCACCCCGTCCACAATGGCGGACAGGGCGCGCTCTACGCTTCCGGCCCCGCCGGGGCTGTACAGCTCGTTGGCCGCCAGATTTCCGATACACTCCAGCAGCACCGTCCCCCGCCGGGGCAGACGCACGGAGGACAGGGTATGGTAACATTCCACCGTCTCAAATTCCTTGTCCGCCCGCATGCGGCGGTGCTTTTCCACCCGCCGCCGCCCCTCCTCGCCGAAGGGCTCCATGGTGGCGATGTAATACCGGGGGCGGTGGGGGGAGAGGAGCACTAAACCTTCAGCGTACCCGCTCTTGCCGCTGGCCGCGCCGCCGATCACCAGAGTGAACATCCTCAGCCCCCCTGGGGCGTATACGCCTGGATGCCCGTGCTGTCAAAGGTGGTGCCGTCCTGGTACAGGGACAGGGCCATATCCAGCATGGGGATGGCGCACACCGCCCCGGTGCCCTCCCCCAGCCGCATCCCGGCGGTGATGAGGGGCCGCTTGCCCAGGGCGTCCAGGATGAGCTGTCCGGCGGGCTCGGCGGACACGTGGCTGGCGAACATGGCCTTGCCCGCCTCCGGGCACAGCCGCAGGGCGCACAGCGCGGCCACGGTGCTGATAAAGCCGTCCATCATAATGGGCACCCGGTACAGCGCACCCCCCAGGCAGACCCCGCACAGGCCGGCGATGTCAAAGCCCCCCACCTTGCTCAATACGTCCAGGGGGTCCATGGGGTTGGGCCGGCTGCGCTCCAGCGCCGTTTCAATGGCCCAGAGCTTGCGCTCCAACCCCTTGTCCGACAGCCCCGCCCCCCGGCCCGTCATCTCCGCCACGGGGCGGTTCAGCAGCGCGCAGGCCACGGCGGAACTGGTGGTGGTGTTGCCAATGCCCATCTCCCCGGTGGCGATGAGTCCCGCGCCCCGGCCCTTCAGCTCCTCCACCAGCTCCACCCCGGTGAGGACGGCCTGCTCTGCCTGGTCCCGGCTCATGGCGGGGCCCTCGGTGATGTCGCGGGTCCCGTTGCCAACCCGGCGGTCCATCACGCCGGGGATGGTCCCCGGGTCCCGCATCCCCATGTCCACCGGAACCACTTTACAGTTGGCCACCTGGGCCATCTTGCACACCGAGGAGCGGTTGGCCCCGGCGTTGCGGGCAACCGCCGCCGTCACGGTGTAGTCGGTCTGGGTGACCCCCTGGTCCACCACGCCGTTGTCGGCGCACAGCAGCAGCAGGGCCCGGCTGGATATGTCGATCTTGTGATTCAGGGTGAGGGCGGCCATGTCCTCCACCGCCGTCTCCAGCAGTCCCAGGCTGTCCAGGGGCTTGGCAATGGACGCCCACTGGCGGTGGGCGGCTTCCCGGGCCTCCCCCTCCCTGGGATCGGGCCGGATGGCGTCCAGAATTTCTTTGATGGTCTTACTCATGGCAAATCCGTTCCTTTCTATACAGCTCCGCCGCCCGGACAAACCGCTCCGCCAGCTGGGGGCAGCCCGCGAAGTACAGGTGGGGGAAGGCGGCGTAGAGGCGTTTCCCCACAAAGCCGCACCTCCAACTGCGCCCCGTCAGGGGCTTGACTGCGGTGAGGTCCTCCCCGTTTTGGGTGGAGTCCCAGTAGTGGAACTCGTGGACGGGGACGGACTCCCCCGCCCGGAACAGCAGGCTGTCCTCCTCCGCACACAGCTGGGCGTAGCCGAACCGCACCAGCCTCTTCTTCCGCAGGCCCGCTCCGGGCAGATGCCCGGCCATGAGGCGGGCCTTTCCGTCCATCCCCTCCAGGGTGCGGCCCAGGTACAGAAACCCGCCGCACTCCGCCACGGTGGGCATGCCGCCCGCTGCCGCCGCCCGGACGGCCTCCCGCATGGATTGGTTGTCCGCCAATTGGGCGGCGTACAGCTCCGGGTAGCCTCCGGGCAGGTACAGGCCCCCGGCCCCCTCCGGGATTTTTTCGTCGCGGAGGGGACTGAAAAACAACAGTTCGGCCCCGGCGTCCTCCAAAGCGTCCAGGGTCTCGGCGTAGGTGAAGCAGAAGGCCTCGTCCCGGGCCACCGCCAGGGGGACCCGTTTCTCCGCCCCGGGCGGCGGGGCGGGCGGGGCCTCCCAGCCCTCCCGCCGGTCAAACAGGGCGAAGAATTTCTCCCAGTTCAGCGTACCGCTTAACGTCTGGGCCGCCTGCCGGATGCGGGCGGTCAGGTTCTCAATCTCCCCGGCGGTCTGTAGGCCCAGGTGGCGGCTCTCCAGCACCGCCTCTTCCAAATGGGGCAGGTATCCCACCACAGGCAGTCCCGTTTCCTCCTCCAGCATGGGGGTCAGGCTTTTGGCCAGCATGGGGGAGCAGTCGCTGAGGAACAGGCCCGCGATATGGCTGGGGGTTCGGAAGGCCGTCAGCCCCCGGATCTGAGCCGCCAGGGTGAGGCTGGCCCCCTTGGGCCGCACCGCCATCAGCACGGGCAGATCCAGGGTGTGGGCCGTGTGCCAGGCGCTGGCCCGGTCCGTGGTCCCCCCCAGGCCGTCATAGAAGCCCATGGCCCCCTCCGCCACAATGGAGCCCCGGCCCCCGCCGTACCGGCGGTAGAGGCCCCGGACCCTGTCCTCACCCGCGAGGAACAGGTCCAGGTTGTGGCTGTCCACCCCCAGGGCGGAGCGGTGGAACATGGGGTCGATATAGTCGGGCCCGCATTTGAAGGCGCAGGGGTCCAGCCCCCGGTCCTTCAGCGCCGCAAGCAGGGCGCAGGCGAGCACCGTCTTGCCGCTCCCCGAGGCGGGCGCGGATATCATCAGCTCAACCATGGCAGTTCCCCGTGATGAGGAAGGTAGGGTTGTTGGCCATGAGCAGGTGGAGGCCCCCCGCCGGTTTGGTCCGGCTGACGGCGATCTGGGTGACCTGGACCTCCAGCCCCCGGCCGGTGAGGGCGGCGACGGCGGCGGACAGGGTCTCCACCGCGATGGCGGAGACGCACAGCCGGGCCGCAGGGTTCTTGCCCAGCGCCGCGGCCGCGATCTCCTCCATTCCGCCCTTGGTGCCGCCGATGAATACGGCGTCGGGAGCGGGCAGGTCCTCCAGGGCCTGGGGGGCCCTGCCCTCCACCAGCTGTAGATTCCAGGCGGAAAATTTCTCTCTGTTTTCACGGATGAGGGCACAGGCTTCCGGCTGGCACTCCACGGCGAACACCCGCCCCTGGGGCGCGGCCAGGGCCAGCTCCACGCTGACGCTGCCGGTGCCCGCCCCCACATCCCACAGGGTGTCGCCGGGGCGGACGGCCAGTTTGGCCAGGGCGGCGGCCCGCACCTCCTGCTTGGTCATGGGCGCCTGTCCCCGGATGAAGCTGCCGTCGGGCAGGCCGGGACAGCGGCGCTCTCCCAGGGGGACCGCCTCCGCCAGCATCACCGACAGGGAGGGGAAGACCCGCCCCGCCAGCTCCGCCGCCCTGCCGGTGGTGATCCGTTCCTCTGGTCCGGCCAGATTCTCCCCCACGGTGACGGACAGCCCGCCCAGTCCAGCCCGCGCGAGCCGTTCGCACAGCTCCCCCGGCCCCAGGGTTCCCCCGGTGAGGAAAAAGGCGGGCCTGCCTGTGGACACCGCCGCCACCGGGTCGCAGTCCTGCCCGTGGGCGGATATCAGCGCCCAGTCCTGCCAGGGCAGGCCCAGCCGGGCGGACAGCAGCTGTACGCTGGACACCCCCGGGAGCACCCGGGCGGGGATGTCCCGCTCCGCCAGCAGGGGCAGCAGGCCCCGTGCGCCGGAGTGGAACCCGGCGTCGCCGCTGTAGGCCACCACGCAGGCGCAATTTTGCCGCAAAATGCCCTCCAGCAGCTCCTGGGGCTTCACGGCGGCAATCCGATTTTCCGTGCAGCCCTGGGGCAGGCCGTCCAGCAGGCGCTTGGCCCCCAGAATACACCCGGCGTCTCTCAGCGCGGCGGCGCACTCCGCCGTCATGGTCTCCTCACGGCCTCCGCCCAGGGAGGCCAACGTCACCCGCATCCCATCATCTCCCTGCATCGTTGTAATACGCCCTCGTAGCCCAGCCCCTCTTCCTGGGGGCGGCGGATGAGCACCAGCCTGGCCCCCGCGGCCTGAGCCGCCGCCGCCTTCTCCCCAAAGCCTCCGGCGGGGCCCCCGTCCTTGGTGACCAGATAGGCAATGCGGTACTGCCGGATCAGGGCCTCGTTCAGCTCCTGGGAAAAGGGGCCCTGGAGGGCCAGGATGTGGCTGGAGGGCACCCCCGCCCTCCGGCAAGCCTCCAGGCTGGAGGCCAGGGGCAGCACACGGGGATAGAGCCGCTCCCCGCCCAGGGGGGCGAAGGCGTCCAGCTCCTTGGCCCCAGTGGTGAGGAGGATATTGCCCTGGGTGGCCCTCAGCCAGTCCGCCGCCGTCTGGGCTCCGGCGAACACCGCCGCCCCCTCCGGCACCGGGCTCTCCTCCCGCAGAAGGCGCAGCAGGGGCACCCGCTCCCCCTCGCAGGCGGCCCGGATGGAGCGGCTGGCCTGGAGGGCGTAGGGGTGGGTGGCGTCCACGCACAGGTCCGCTCCCGCCACCGTCCGGACCATCTGGGTCTCGTCCATCCGCCCGGACAGCACCGTGATCCCCGGCGCTTCTCCCTGCTCCTCCCGGCCGTACTCGGTGGCCACGCACACCGTCACCGCCCCCCCCAGCGCCGCCAGGGCGCGGGACAGCCGCCGCCCCTCGGTGGTGCCGCTGAACAGGATAACTCTCATAGCGCCCGCTTCTTCTCGTAGCCCCTGGGGGTAATCATCCGCCCATGGTCCGCCAGGGTGGTGGAGGAGCCGATGAATACCGTGGAGAACATGTCCAGCTGGGTGTCCCGCAGCTCGCCCAGGGTCAGAACTTTGGACTCCTCCCCCGCACGGCCGGTGTTGCGCACGTAGCCGCACACCGTGTTGGGGCTCACCCCGGCGTCCAGCAGGATGCCGCAGGCCCTTTGCAGATAGTCGGGCCGCTTGTGGGAGGCGGGGTTGTAGAGGACCATGGAGAAGTCCCCCGCCGCCGCGCAGCGCAGACGGTTGTCAATGACCTCCCAGGGGGTGAGCAGGTCGGACAGGGAGATAACGCAGAAGTCGTGGCCGATGGGGGCCCCCAGCAGGGCGGCCCCGGACAGGGCGGAGGTCACCCCGGGCGCCACCTCCACCTCCACCTCCGGCCACTGGGGGGCCAGCTGGAGGACGGGGCCCGCCATGCCGTACACCCCCGCGTCCCCGCTGCACACCAGGGCCACCGTCTTTCCGCTGTCCGCCGTCTCCAGCGCCCAGCGGCAGCGGTCGATCTCCTTTGTCATGGGGGTGGTGTAGGTCTCCTTGTCCGGGTACAGCCCGGACACCAGGTTCACATACACCGTGTAGCCGCACAGCACCTGGGCGTCTTCCAGGGCGGCCCGGGCCTGGGCGGTGAAATATTTCTGATCGCCGGGGCCAAGCCCCACCACATACAGCCGTTTTGCCATACTCTCAGCCTCCCTGGGCGGGGGAACCGGTCCCCTGCCGGAATTCGGTGGTGAACGCCGGGTCGTAGAGCTTGCTGCGCTCATAGCTCCGGCCCAAGAAGCCTCCCACCAGGATGATGGCGGTTTTCCAGATGCCCGCCGCGTCGCCCGCCGCCGCCAGAGTGCCCACGGTGCAGCGGACAATCTTCTCCTCCGGCCAGGTGGCCTTGTACACAATGGCGGCGGGGGTGTCCTCGCCGTAGGCCCCGCCCGCCAGCAGCGCCGCCTGGACCTGCTCCTGCATCCCGGCGGACAGGAAGATGGCCATAGAGGCCCCGTGGGAGGCCAGCTTCTCCAGGCTCTCCCTCTCGGGCACCGGGGTGCGGCCCGCCATCCGGGTGACAATCACCGTCTGGCTCACTCCGGGGAGGGTGTACTCCGCCCCCAGGGCCGCCGCCGCCCCGCAGAAGCTGGACACCCCCGGCGTGTCGTCCCAGGGTATCCCCAGCTTGTCCAGCTGGTCCATCTGCTCCCGGATGGCCCCGTAAAGGCAGGGGTCCCCGGTGTGCAGCCGCACTAGGTCCAGTCCCCTGGCCTGGGCCTCCTTCATCACGTCCAGCACCTGCTCCAGGGTCATCTCCGCGCTGTTGTAAATGGTACAGCCCTCTTTCACCAGCCCCAGCAGGGCGGGGTTCACCAGGCTCCCGGCGTAGATCACAATGTCGGTCCCCTTCACCAGCTCAGCCCCCCGCAGGGTAATCAGGTCGGGGGCCCCGGGGCCCGCTCCCACAAAATGCACCATGTCAGCTCTCCTCCTTCACAATGACGGTGGCGAAATAGCCCACGTTCTCCGGCATGCGCTCCCAGTCGGTGCACACCCGCTCCGTGGGCAGGCCGCAGTCCTCCACCAGCGCCGCCCGGTCCAGCTGTCCGGCGGCCGCCAGCGCCTCTTTTATCTCCGCCAGACCCCGGCCCGCCTTCATCAGCACCTTGCCCCCGGGCTGGGCCACCAGCGGGGCCACAGGCCCCTTGCCCACCGGAATGACCTGGAGGGGGGAGCCCCAGCTCGCCAGGGTGGCGCTGAGCCGGGCCGCCGCCGCGCAGAAGCTGGGCACGCCGGGGATCATCACCGTCTCATACCCCCGCTTTTTCAGGATGTCCATGAGATACCCCCAGGTGGCGTAAATGGACACGTCCCCCAAATTGGGCATGGCCACGTCCGCTCCGCCGTCCAGATGGGCCTGGATCGCGTCCGCCGCTTTCTCATGGGCGGCGTGGAGCAGGGCCTTGTCCCGCTCCATGGTGAAATACAGGGGCAGAATGGTCTTGCCCGTCAGGTCCACCGCCCCCCGGACGATGTCCAGGGCCAATGTCTCGCCGCTCTTGGTCTGGGGCGCGGCGATGACGGGGCACCGCTCCAGAATATGTACCGCTTTCAGGGTGATGAGCTCCGGGTCCCCGGGGCCCACCCCCACGCCGTAGCAAACGCCTTTCTTCAATTCCATCCCTCCAAAATCTCCTTTGCCTGCTTCGTCTGGCCCAGGGGGCCGTATACGTTGGAAAACATCACCGCGCCGGTGGCGTAGGCCCCTGCCGCCCGCCGCTCCAGGTGGAGCTGGATGGCGTCCAGCAGGCTGGCCGTCACCGCTTCCCGCAGTCCGGCCCCGTCCAGCAGTCCGATGCAGGCGTCGGTGGTGGCCGCGGCCATCAGGCTCCGGCACAGCTCCACACCGGCCCCGCACAGGGCGGCGTGGGCGCAGAACAGCTCCATCCGGCAGTCGGCGTACTTGGAATGAGTGTTCATGATCCCTCCAGCCGCCTTTACCAGCTTGCCCGCGTGGCCTACCAGCACCACCCGCTGAAACCCCTGGGCGGCGGCGATGTCCAGGGCCTCCCCCAGGAAGTTGGAGCACTTCACCACCGGCACGCCCAGGCCGTCCAGTCCTGTGGCCCGCAAAAAATCCTCCCCGTAGTTGCCGGGGGTCAAAATCAGGTCCTTCGACTCCACCGCCGCCTGCCGCATCTGGACGGCCACGGTGTCCACAATGGCCTGTTCGCTCATGGGCTCCACCACGCCGGAGGTGCCCAGAATGGACAGCCCTCCCACCACCCCCATCACCGGGTTGAAGGTCTTGGCCGCCCGCTCCGCCCCGCCGGGGATGGAGATGATAACCTCCAGTCCGCTGCCATAGCCCAGCCTGGCGCAGGCCCGCTCCACCTGCTCCCGGATCATCCGCCGGGGCACCTGGTTGATGGCGGCCTCGCCCACCGGCTGGTCCAGGCCGGGCTTGGTCACCCGGCCCACCCCCTCACCGCCGTCGATGCGCACCCCAGGGGCCTCTGTTTTCCGCACCGCCGCCCATACCAGCATCCCGTCCGTCACGTCGTAGTCGTCCCCGGCGTCCTTTTGGACCGCGCACCGGGCGGTTCCGCCCGCCAGCTCCGCTCCCGCCAGGGCAACGTTGACCTCCAACCCCTTGGGGGTGGCCAGCGAGACCCTGTCCGGGGCCCGCCCCGTCAGCAGCAGCTCCGCCGCCGCTCCCGCCGCCAGCGCCGCGCAGGTACCCGTGGTGTAGCCGCAGCGCAGCATGGTCCGGCCGCTGCGCATATAGTGTTCAAAATTCCCCGTAGCCGCTCCCTCCCCTGTGTGAAAACAAAAAAGCGCCCCTGCTGAAGCAGGAACGCATAACGCCCCATTGAGCGGGGCCGATCAAATCGTGATGCTTCCGGTTTCGGCAGAAAAACCAAACTGCCATGTATCTGACTTATCCTCCCTATTATATAAGGAAGCATCACAGTGACCGACTCGCAGGGACTCTCACCCTATTCCATGGACCGCCGGGGGCGGCTTGCAGCTGGCACGTTATCGAATTGGTCACATTGTATCATACAACCGGGCCACTGTAAATAGAGACTGTGAATTTTTTCTAATTTTAGGCGCTTCCTGATTTCTGGCGCTTTGGTGCAACGTTGACTTTTGGGGGCGAATGGTATAGAATAATGCCGGGTCCCGTGAGAGGGAACCCGGCGACGGCAGGCGGTTTGGCTACGCCAACCCGAAAGGGGGGACGTACATGCCTATTATTGTGACCTTTCATCCGTTCGGTTTTACCGTAACGATTCGGATCACAAAAAGGGACAACCGCCACTCTGCCAAGTGACGGTTGTCATGCTTTTGATAACCCAAACTAGCTGAGCCAAACCGCTTGCCCGGGGGAACAAACACGGGACTCTTTATGTTTATTATAATCGATAGGCGCAAGCTTGTCAAGTGGTTGCTCCCAAATAGGCAACACCGCCCCCCTTATCCCTCCCCACTGGGAGGGATAAAATTATGCAGCACACAGAAAAGTACAAGCTGAATCTGATTGAGCCGTCCGACCCGTTCCTGCCGGACGGGCTCAACGAGAACACCCGCAAGCTGGAAACGGTGGTGAGCGAAACCCTGGAGGGGATGGACGCAAGGGTCACAGTGCTGGAGGCGCATAAGTTTGCCTGCGGCACCTATCTCGGGACCCGCAAAGAGGGCTCCGAAATTCAATTCGTCCCTTTGCCCTTCACCCCGAGGGCTGTCCTCACCCACATGTCCCCCGGTTCTTACTCCTTCAGTTCGCAGGCCTTCACCGTCGCTTCGGATCACGTTCCCGAGAACGCCGCGCTCATCCTGGTGGAAAACGGGTTCCATGTCCGCAGCGACGTCAACCTGCACAACGTGTATTACAATTTCGTCGCGTTTGCCTGAGCGTGAAAAAAGGCCCCCCGGGATTCCCGGGGGGCCTTTTTGCGTTGGTTTGGGGTTTTGCCGGGGCTCGCTTAGCCGATGGTGAAGGTGCCAGAGCTCAGCGCAGCGCCAGTCGTGGTATTGACGATCCTATAGGTATAGGTGCCGGAAATCAGGTTCTGAGCGATGGTAGCGCCAGCGGCAACATGCGCGCCGCTCATGTCAATGCGGGCACACTGGCCAGAACCACCAGCGGAAGCAGTGCCGGTCTCGAAGTACACAACTGTGTTGGAGCTGTTGGTAATGGTCAGAGACACGGTAGTGCCGCTGGCCGCAGTGTACGGGAAGTACAGCAGGTTTGCGGCGGAGGCAAGGTCGGCAGGAACCGCCTTGAGTCTAGGCGCGTAGACCACACGGTTCGGGCCCATGCCCTGGAGAACGCTCAGCAGGCCGGCGTCAGTCATGCCAGTGGTGTCGAGGGTCTGGACACCAGCGGTGAAGGTCCTGATGTTGCTGGGTTCGTCGGGCGTCACATCGGGATCGGGCGTGATGTACACCTGAGTGGCGGACAGGGCCGCGCCGTTCTCATAAACGATGGTCACGTCGCAGACGCGGCTATTCAGCCACTCCAGCTCGCCGATGATCTTGGCAGTGGGAGCGATGTAGTACACATCGCCGTCCGTTGTGCCGCTGTACACCACAATGCGGTTGCCCAGGCTCACCCGCTCATAGCGCATGTTGGTGGTAGCATCACCGGTATTGTAGTACACAGCCTCGGTGACAGCGGTGTAGCTGTTGCCGTTGGCAGCGCCAATGCCGAAGTTTACGCTGCCGGTCCGAATCTGGTCGACCTCGCCAGCAGCAGTGGAAACGCCGTCATCGTCGAACTCCAGCACGGTGTCGGTGTCGTTGCTCCAAGTGCTGCCGGTGTACTTAGCCAGGATGTACTGGCCCCAGTCGGTGTTGCTGGCCTCGTTGTTGGCCTCCATCACGCTGGCCACCACGTCGTTCCTCATCTGGAGGGCGAACAGGTGGGCCTTGTAGCCGTTGCTGCCCTGGATGGTGTTGAACACAGTGCGGTTGGTGGTGGTAATGGTCTCAGCCTCGCCATTGAGGTAGCCCTCGATGGTGCCGGTGCTGCTGGCGGCATCCCAGCGGGCGGCGCCGCCGTTGTAGTAGAACAGGCCGTAGGTGATCACGCCGGGCACGTTGCCGGCAATGTACAGATAGTCGGCGCGGCCGTCGCCGTCCACGTCAGCCCAGTCAACCTCGGCGCCATTGTCCAGGGTCACGTCGCCGGGCAGGGTGTCCAGGGTGTAGACGCTCAGACCGCGGCTGTAGTTGCCGCTGCGGATGATGATCTCGGTGTCGCTGTCCAGCCACACGTTGGCGGCGGCCCTATCAGGAGTGCTGTTGTTCAGAGTCAGGAAGCCCAGGCTCTTGAACAGCTTGCCATTGGTGGCATTGGCCGCAGCGTTGAAGTTGTTCACGTACAGGCCGTTGTTCATGTTGGTGTTGTTTTCACCAGTGCTGGCAGCCAGGTTCGCGCCGGTGGTGTTCAGGGTGTGACCGGCCACCTCGATAGCCACCACGGTGTCGTCGGAAGCGGTGGTGAACTCGAACATGTGGTCAAACAGGATGCCGAAAGCGTCAGACGCATAGGTGGAGGTGCCAAAATGGGCGTTGGTGTTGGTTACGGCGCTGGGGGCCATGTACAGCCAGCCCACGTTCTCAGCCTCAGCGGAAGTGGGAGTGGGGTTGACAGCGGCCGGACCGGCGCTCATGGCGGAGTGGGAGGCGTTGTCATACACGGGCCACAGGCAGATGGTGTTGTCGGCGGTAACCGGGGTGGCCACACCGTTCACATCCACAGTGCCGTTCATCTGGAGGGCGGTGTTGGGATTGGCGCCGTAATCCTTGTTGATGTCAGTGCCTGCATCGGGCACATTAATCCCTTGGCTCATCAGGAAGCGGTCAATCTCCACGGTGCCGGTGGTGCCGTCGGTGTACCGAACGGTAGCCATAGCCTTCACCTTGCCGTCGGTCTGGCTGTCGCCCTGAACGAAGGCGGCGTACACGCTGGTGATGACGCCGTAGTTGGTGGCCTTAGCGTCGCCGATGCCGATCAGGTTCTCGTACTGGTCGAAGAACCAGGTAAAGGTGGTGTTGGTCACGCTGCCGGCGCGATCCAGGAACAGGCAGATCTGATCGTTGTAATCAGTGCCGTCCACCTGATGCTTGCCCTGGTTCCAGTAGGTGACAGTCTGCTTGCCCTGCTTGGACTCAGACTTCTGGAGGACCCAGGCGTTGATGCCCTGGACCAGGGTGTAGGTGGGTTGACCAGCGGCAGCGATAACGACCTTATTGGTCTCGAACGCGGCCTTTTCCAGAGCGGCCTGGTCGCCGCGGACGATGTTGTTGCCCAGCGCATCCCAAACGGTGTCTTTCACGCCGGTGGTGTCCGCGTTATGATCCTTGTCGGTGTAGGCGTTGATCAGGATGTAGTCGCCAGCGGCATATTCATCCCAGTTGGCGGCGTCGTCGCTCTTCTTGGAGATGATGCGGGTGGACTGAGCGTTGGCGGCCACGCTGGTCACGTTGGTCTTGCTCTCGCCGTCATAGATGGTCACTTCCAGCTTGGCGGGAGTAATCACATGGCCGGCGGGGTCCAGCTTGGCGTCGGTCTTGGCGGTGACCCGGGCCAGCATGGTATCGACCATGGTGACCACCTTGTCATGGTTGTCCGCAGTGTCGGTGAACCAGGGGTTCACCATCTCGTAGTACACCTTGGTCAGACGGCCCTGGCCGCCCACCTTGGTCACAGTGTCGGTGGCGACTACACGGTAGTCGTCGGTGAGGGGAGTCTTCTGGTTGACGTACAGACGGAAATTCTCTTCGACGTCGAAGTCCACAGCATCGGCCACGTCGCACTCGTGGACCTGCTCAGTGGTCTGATAGTCGGGAGCCTGCTTGATGGTAGCCACAGGCGCACTGTCTCTGGTCGAGGTGTACCAGGGGTGGTTGGCGGGGATCATGTAGCCCTTGCCGCCGCTAACGGTGGTCACGGCGGAGCCGTTCCACGCGCCGTTGTTGTACCAGCGGTAGCCGGGGTTGCCCCAGGCGTCGATGACCTGCCATGTGATGTCATGGTACAGGCCGAACACCTGCTGGCCCAGGGTGACATTGAAAATGTTGCTGTCCGCGCCCGCCACACTCTGCTTGTCGTTGTAGGCCAGAGCGGGGGTGTAGGTCACGGTGGGGACGGTGGCGATGGTCATGAACACCAGGTCGGCAACCACCTCACGGGGAGCGGCCATGTTCAGGGTC
>ERZ779629.150-NODE-150-length-30037-cov-28.408045_pt1 | contig 30037 bp, 24 predicted proteins | sample MGYA00514192_ERZ779629 | MGnify/ENA primary metagenome ERZ779629 (study PRJEB29562, sample SAMEA4376709) | mouse gut metagenome | isolation source: Cecum | study: EMG produced TPA metagenomics assembly of the A DSS colitis mouse model was used to assess the... | reverse complement strand
GGCACAGAATTGGCTTGAACCCATAGAATCCCGCAAAGTCCTCAAACTGCCGGTTCATCGTGGAATCCTCCTGCTTCAAAAGCCGCTTGATGACTACCTGCTTCATATTGTCATACAGAATCTCCTCCGGGTAGCCTCCGAAATACCGAAACGCGTTCTGATGGCACCGTATCAACGTGTTTGTGCTCATATCTGTGACAAATTCGATGTACCGCATCCTTGAGTACCCCAGAATCATGAGAAAGCAGTACAGCTTCTTCCACTTCCCATCCTCGTACACCAGGTGATCCTCGAAGAATCCCCAGTCCATCTGCCCTTGCTTTCCTGGCATCGTCTCAAACCGCACCGTTGCTTTCTCATTCAAGTCCATCTTCCGGCTGCTCACATACGCCTTGACGATGCTGTAGTCCCCGTCAAATCCCATTTCCTGCAGCTTCTCCAATATCCGCAGCGCCGAATACGGTGCCTCCTCCAGCCACTCGTCCACGATCTGCTTGTACGGGTCCATCTTTGTTGGCTTGGGTTCGCTCAATGTGTACTCCGGCTTCTGCGGCGATTCCGCGTACCGCTTTGCCGTCCGGGGATCCATGTGGTATTTCCGTCCCAGCTCCACATAGCTCAGCCCTTTCTGTCTGTCGCTTCGGATATCCATCCACTGTGCTCCTTTCATTTCCTGACTCCCTTTCCGGGCTCTTTTTCGCCCTGATTGGAAGTCTATCTTTTTCCCTCCTCTCCGCCACAAAACTACATTTTTTCCTCGGCGTTTTTTTACATTTTATCACTGGCGCTGACACACCATGCGGCAGCGGCAGAAAGAGCGCAGCAGATACTCTCGACCATGGTACTCCTCCTCTGTGGCGGATTTTGCTGGTATCGGTTCTATTATAGCAAATTTTGATCATCATGCAAGGAAAATCAGTAGACGGCGTTTGATACACATGCGCTTTGACAACATCCTTTTTGTAGCCTTAAAATCAGGAGTTTTTCATCCAATCCTTAAATTCATCCAAAGAAATCTGCTCGGCATCACACGCATGCTTCCTCGCCTTCGCCTGTTTGGCCCAAGCGGAAAATTGTTCCTCGGAAATTTTTCCAGCTTTGATCCAAGCAAAGTGCCGCTTATATTCCCGGCGGTACTCGCTGCACACGACGTCCTTTTTACTGTTCTTAGCCCACTTCTGTACTGGAGCAATGTTCCGGCAGAGCTTCCCGGATGGCTGCGGCCTGCTGCAATACTCCGCAGTAACTCTCCCAATGACAGGAAAGTATCTGCCGCAGCTCCTGCACCGGCGGACTGGAATGTTTTTTGCAACACAGTCCCCCAGTGCAAAATCAATCAGGTCTCGAATATCGTTAGGATACAGAATTTTTCCACAGGAGTCCTCGCTTATTGGTCCAAAGCTAACTGGGACGGGTTTGAAACAAAACAGGTCTGGATTGTGCGGCTGGTCAAATAGATAATTCTTCCTTGTGTTCTGCTGCACGTCCCGTCCCACCTGGTCAATATCCAAAATATTCTCTATGAAAGTCTGCGCCTGTTTCTGATTCAATGCGAGTTGCTCCGGAAGCTGGCGCATTTCTTCCGCCATCCATGGCTCCACCTTAAAAGGAGATATTCATGAAACGATTACAAATCATAGATGCGGATACTTTGATGTCCACACCGCTGCCTGTAATAAGATTCATTGTGGAGGGGCTGCTGCCGGAAGGACTGCATATCCTCGCAGGCGCTCCAAAGGTCGGCACCCCCTGCCCCTGAAGGGGAGAAAGGAGCGAAATGCAGAAGAAAACGGCGATCATCACAGCCAGGATGACGCCGGAGGATAAACAGAAAATTGAACAGCGGGCAGCCAACGCCGGGATGACCGTCACAGACTGCCTGACCACCTGCCCCCTCGGGAAGAAGATCGTCCGGGTGGATGGAATTAGACAATATCCTCGCAGAGCTGAAGGCCCAGGGCCGGAATCTCAATCAGTTGACCGCTCTGGCACTGTTGGTGGAACTTCGAAAGCGGACATTTCGGGGAAAGCCTCTCCAGGAAGCATCAGAAAACGCGGGGACAGCTACCTCCTGGTAGTCTCCATGGGCTACGACCATAACGGCAAGCACCGGACTCCACGGCAGAAGACGGTGAAGCCTCCCGAGGGGCTCACCTCAAAGCAGAGAGAAAAGTGGCTCAATGAGCAGGCGGTGTTCTTCGAGGCGGATGCCTGCGAAAACCGTAAGCTGACAGAGGATGACTTCGTATTCCGCAAGCACTGCAGCAGCGATCCCATGACCCCCAGCTCCTTCACCTGGAGGTTCAAGCTGATTCTCAAAAAGAACGACCTGCCGGAAAGGCTGAACGTCCACTCTCTTCGCCACAGCAACGCCAGCCTCCTGATTGCCAACGGCACGGACGTAGCTGCCGTTGCCAGTCTGCTTGGCCACTCCCAGCGCTCCACCACGCTGGACATTTACACCCACGCCTTCGATAAGAATAAGAAAGCGGCCAGCGAAACACTCCAGCAGAGTCTCGAAATCTGAAAAAACAGGGTTGACTGCTGCGGTAGCGGTCAACCCTAAAATTTTAATTGCAACTTTTAGACAAGAGAAACCCGCATAAACAATTCGTTTATGCGGGTTTCTGGTACGCCCGACTGGATTCGAACCAGCGGCCTTGTGAGTCGGAGTCACACGCGCTATCCAACTGCGCCACGGGCGCATACCTGGCAATATGAACTTTTCCGCCGCCCGCCGTCCTGAAAAAGCAGCCGCAAAAAAGCGCGCCGCTTCTCCCTCCACCTCGTCGACGGCCTCTAGTATAACAGAAAAAAACCCCGTTGTAAAGAGAAATTTTCCTAAGCCGCCAAATTTATTTCCCTCACCCCTTCTTCCGCCAGGGCTTCTCGCTGGCCGGAATCAGGCGCAGCCGGCGAATCAGCTGAAAGATAGACGTAGGGAACAGCATCCCCACGGCGATGGACACCGCCAGCAGGACGGTGGTGAGGGCCTGGGAGGAGAACGCGTCCAGGTTGCTCTCCATAAAATACTGCATGGTGCGGTACAAGGAGCCGCCGGGAATGAGGGGGACGGAGGCAGTGACCAGAAAAAGGGTGGCGGGGCACTTGACCAGCCGGGCCAGCACCTCGGCGTAGACCGTCAGCACCACAGAGGCCGCGAAGTAGCGCACCACGTCCTGGTCGGAGGCCCAGCCCATCAGCAGGTAGACGCCCCAGGCCAGCAGTCCGCCCAGGCTGGCCAGCAGCAGCTTTTCCCGCCGCACGTGGAACAGCAAGGCGAAGCCCAGGGACCCGGCGAAGGCGGAAGCCAGCTGTACGGCATAATACATCATAAGCACACCTCCTGTTTCACAGCAGCCCCGCCACCAGGGCGAAGCCGCAGGCAATTACCAGCGCCAGCAGGACGGCCTCAATAAAGCGCATCAGGCCGGAGATGGTGTTGCCGCTGAACATGTCCCGCAGGGAGTTGGTCATGGGGATGCCGGGGATGAGGAGCATGATGTTGCCGATGCTGATCATATCCGCGTTCTCCCCCAGGCCGCATCTGACCGCCAGCCCCGCCAGCAGGCCGCCCAGGCAGGAGCAGAGCAGGGCGGAGAGGAAGGCGTTGGCCTCCGTTTGCCGGATGATCCGGTCCAGGTATTTGAGCACAATGCCGATGGCCCCGGCGGCCAGGGCGTCCAGGCTGCTGCCCCCGAAGAAGATGGTGAAGGAGGCGGAGATGAGGGCGTAGGTGAACAGCTGGGTGCCAAAGCTGTACTGAGGCGCAGCCTGGATGGCGGCCAGGGCCCGCCCGGTCTCCTCCGGCGTGAGGTGCTGGGCGCAGATGCGCCGGCTGAGCTGGTTGAGCAGCTCCAGCCGGTGGAGGTCGTACTGGGTGCCGGTGATCCGCCTGGTCTGGGTCACGGCCCCAAAGTGGTGGGCGTAGATGGTGACGACGATGCTGGAGGTGATGGTAAACACGTCCGCCCGCTCCGCGCCGAAGGCGGCGCACAGCCGGCGGATGCTGTCCTCCACCCGGCTCACCTCCCCGCCGCTCTGCAGCATGGCCTGTCCGATGTCCAGCACCTGGTACAGGTACTCGTTGGCCTTGGCGGCCTCGGCGGCGCGGGAGATATGATGGTTGAATGCGTCCATTGGGGGTCCTTTCTTTGCGCCGCTTCGCAGCGCAAGGGTAAATTCTTTTGAAACAGGCCGGCAGGGCGGCGCGCTCCGCGAGGGGCCCGCCTACATCAGCGTCGCCAGCGGCCGCAGGATCCATCCCACCAGCCGGCGGCCAAGGCTGTCCCGGCGGCAGTCCTCCAGGGTCACCTCCCTGCATTTGACAAGAGTCTGCTGGAAGTCCGCCTCCACCTCCGCCGGGGCGGCGCCGCCGCAGAGGAGGGCGGCGCACTCAAAGTGGAGGTACAGGCTGCGGTAGTCCAGGTTGATGCTGCCCACCACGGCGGTGCCGCCGTCGCTGACAAAGATCTTGGCGTGGACAAAGCCGGGGGTGTACTCAAAGATGCGGACGCCGCCCTCAATGAGCTCCCGGTAGTAGGAGCGGGTCACCGCGAAAACGGTCTTCTTGTCCGGCCGGGCGGGGACGATCAGCTTCACGTCCACCCCCCGCTTGGCGGCGAAGGTCAGGGCGGTGATCATCTCGTGGTCGATGATGAGATAGGGGGTCATAATGTGCACATAGCTCTCCGCCCGGTTGAGGATGTCCATGTACACCATCTCCCCCACGTTCTCCTGGTCGAAGGGGCTGTCGCCGTAGGGGATGACCCAGCCGGCGGCTTCCACCGGGGCGGAGGCCGCCAGATAGCGGCCGTAGTCCTCCTGCTCCCAGCTCTCCACGTTCCACATCTGCAGAAACATCAGGGTGAAGCCCTGCACCGCCTCGCCGGTGATGCGCACGGCCACGTCCTTCCAGTGGCCGTGGAGGTCCACACGGTTGATATACTCGTCCGCCAGGTTCACACCGCCGGTGAAGGCCGCGCGGCCGTCAATGACCATGATTTTCCTGTGGTCCCGGTTGTTGTAGTGGGTGGACACCAGGGGGCGCAGGGGGGCGTACATCCTGCAGCGGATGCCCAGCTCCTCCAGCTGCCGGGGGTAGCGGTAGGGCAGCTTCCCGATGGCGCAGGTCCCGTCGTAGAGCACCCGGACCTCCACGCCCTCCCGTGCCTTCCGCTCCAGCACGCTGAGAATTCGGCCCCACATGTAGCCCTCCTCCACAATGAAGAACTCCAGGAAGATGAACTTCCGGGCCGTCTCCAGCTGGGCGAGCATCTCCTCGAAGGCCGCCTCGCCGCTGGGCAGGTAAGCCGCCTGGGAGTTCTCAAAGACCGGCAGGCCGCTGCAGCGCTCCAGGTAGGCCGCCAGCCGGCCTGCGCCGGGGCTGTGCGCCCGCAGCCGCGCGGCGGCCTCCGGCCTGGGCGGGATGCAGCCGGCAGTCTGCTGGCCGATCTCCTCCAGCCGCCGCCGGACCAGCCGGTGGCCGATCTCCCGGTCCACATAGATGTAGAAGGGGATGGCGAACACGGGGACCAACATGATCAGGAAGATCCAGGTGATCTTCTTGGCGGGGTTGCCGGGCCGGTTGATGACCACCAGGGCCATCACCAGGCTCAGCAGCAGGGACCCGCCGTAGACCAGATATTCCCCCAGCCGCAGAAACCCCGCCGCCAGCAGGCCCGCCTGGGCGGCCAGCAGGGCGATGATCACCGCCGTGCGGCCGAAGACCAGGTGCCGCAGTCCCCGCCGCCCCCTGTTGAGCAGCAGCACGGCCTCCTTGTCCAGATGCCCTCTCTTCTCCTCCGCCATAGCGCGCCTCCTCTCCCCAAAATCCGTATGATGCATCATAGCACACCCGCCCGCCCTTTGCAAGCGCCCCGGTATTTTTGCGCAGAACGCCGGTTTTGAGAATAGGTTTGTGATTCCGGCGGATTGGTCGAAAACCGGCGGAAAGGGGGCGGAAATGTGCGCTGACCGCGGCATTCCCCGGCCGCACAGGGGGAGAGGGAGGGGCGTTTTCGTGAATATGCCGAATTTAGGGGGAGATATTTCCTCTATTTCTCCCATATGCTGTGGAGTCCCCAAAAGAGGCCTGCCGGACAATGTGCCGGGCAGGCCGCCGTCATATATGCCGCGAACCCGGAGGGGCCGCCGTCACCACCCCGCCGCTGTACAGATCAGGTGCACCCCCATGCACAGCGCCGCGCCGATGGCGGTGGGCAGGGCGACAGCCAGGGCGGTCCACTTTGCGCTCTTCGTTTCCCGCCAGATGGTCAGGCACGTGGTGCCGCAGGGGAAGTGGAAGAGGGTGAACAGCATGGCGCACAGGGCGGTGGCGGTGGTCCAGCCGTTGGCGGCCAGGATGCCCCGGAGCTCCGCGAGGCTGCCGTAGTCCGTCAGGGCCCCGGTGGAGAGGTAGCCCATGAGGATGCAGGGCACCACGATCTCGTTGGCGGGGAAGCCCAGCAGGAAGGCCAGCAGGATGAAGCCGTCCAGACCCATGAGGCCCCCCAGGGGCTCCAGCGCCCCCGCCAGGTGGGAGAGGATGCTCCCCCCGCCCACCGTCACGTTGGCCGCCGTCCAGATCAGGACCCCCGCCGGGGCCGCCACCACCACCGCCCGGCCCAGTACAAAGAGAGTCCGGTCCAGGATAGAGCGCACCAGCACCTGCCCCACCTGGGGGGCCCGGTAGGGGGGCAGCTCCAGGGAGAAGGAGGAGCTCTCCCCCCTGAGCACCGTCCCCGCCAGCAGGCGGCTGGACCAGAGAGTCATGGCCACCGCCAGCACAATGGTCCCCATCAGCGCCGCCGCCGCGGCCAGGGAGCTTCCCAGGCCGCTGCCGGTGACAAAGAACATGGAGATCAGGGCGATGAGGGTGGGCAGGCGGCCGTTGCAGGGCATGAAGGCGTTGGTGAGGATGGCGATGAGCCGCTCGCGGGGGCTCTGAATGATCCGGCAGCCCATGACGCCGCAGGCGTTGCACCCCAGGCCCATGCACATGGTGAGGCTCTGCCGGCCGTGGGCCCCGGACTTCTGGAAGAAGTGGTCCAGGTTGAAGGCCACCCGGGGCAGGTAGCCCGCGTCCTCCAGCAGGGTGAACAAGGGGAAGAAGATGGCCATGGGGGGCAGCATGACGGACACCACCCAGGCCACCGTCCGGTACATCCCGTCCACCAGGGCCCCCTCCAGCCACCAGGGGGCTCCCAGGCCCTGAAGCAGGCCCCGCAGGGGCTCCTGCCGGCTCAGCAGCAGCCGGGAGAGCAGCTCCGAGGGCACGTTGGCCCCCGCCATGGTCAGCCACAGCACCCCCGCCAGCAGCGCCAGCATCACCGGGATGCCGGTGGCGCGGCTGGTGAGCAGCCGGTCCAGGGCCCGGTCCCGGCGGTGGGCCGCCGCCTCGTCCATGGTCACCGCGCTCTCCGCCAGGGCCGCCGCCCTGGCCATGGTAGCCGCCGCCCGGCAGTCCTCGCACTCCTCGTAGCCGGGGCAGGGTGTAAAGCGGGCCGGGCGGAGGCCGGGATGGCGCACCGCCTCCTCCAACGCCCGGCGCAGGGCGTCCAGCCCCCGGCCGCTGCGGGCCGCCGTCCCCACCACCGGGCAGCCCAGCCGGCTCTCCAGGGCCGCCAGGTCCACCCGGATGTGTTTTTTGGCCGCCTCGTCCAGCAGGTTCACGCACACCACCACCGGCCAGGCAATCTCCAAAATCTGGAGCACCAGCGCCAGATTCCGGGCAAGGCAGGTGGCGTCCACCACCACCAGGGTGACGTCCGCCTCGCCGGTGAGCAGGTAGTCCCGGGTCACCTCCTCCTCGGCGCTGCCGGGATGGAGGGAGTAGGTTCCGGGCAGGTCCACCAGGGTGTAGGCGGTGTCCCGGTATGTATAGGTCCCCCTGGCGGTGGATACGGTTTTTCCCGGCCAGTTGCCGGTGTGCTGGTGCAGGTTTGTCAGGGCGTTGAATACGGTGGATTTCCCCACGTTGGGGTTGCCCACCAGGGCCACCACCGGGCCCGCGGCGCTGTTTGCCATCTTCCGTTCCCTCCTTGTCGTGCCGCCGTGAGGCGGCGGTACTGCCAGTGTATGCGCGGGAGGGGGAAGGGGTGCGGCAAGGCCGCCGGGGAAGGGGGTCCCGGCGGCCTTAGCGCCCGTTTCGCATATCAGCGTGCGCAGGGAGATGGAAAACAGGCGATGAAAGAGGTGCGGCGGCTTATCCCGCCGCGCCCTCCTTTTTCACGGTGAACTGCTGGCGGTAGCTGTCGAAAATGCTGCGGAAGGCGGCGTCGCCGCCGGTCTTCAGCGCGTTGAGGTACTCGTGGGCCTGGTAGGCGTTCAGGGCGGTCTCGATCTGGGCCACGGCGATGTTGGAGCAGTGGTCGCTGACCCGCTCGCAGTTGGTGAGCAGGTCGGAGAGGATGAAGCCCATCTCGATGGTGCAGTGCCCCCGCTGCAGCCGGGCGATGTGGTTGGACTTGATGTCTGCCACCAGCCCGTCGATGACCTGCTCCAGGGGCTCCACCCTGGCGGCCATGGACAGGTCGCCCTGGGCGAAGGCCCGTGTAGTGACGGAGAGGATCTCCTTCAGGGCGCCCAGCAGGACGCGCAGCTCCTCGGAGGCGGCGCCGGAGAACTGGATCCGCTTCTCATCGATCTCCTTGGCGGTTTTCAGCAGGTTGACCGCGTGGTCGCCGATGCGCTCAAAGTCGCCGATGGTGTGCAGCTGCTGGGAGATGTTCCGGCTGTCCTCGTCGGAGAGGGCCTTGCCGCTGAGCTGGACCAGCAGGGTGCCCAGCTGGTCCTCATACAGGTCCAGCCGGTCCTCGTTGGCGATGACCTCCTCCGCCGTCTTCTCGTCGTAGGCCCCCAGCAGGGACAGGGAGCGGAGGATGGTAGTCTCCGCCAGCCGGGCCATGTCCACGGTCTTGCTGGCGCACTCGGCGATGGCCACCGAGGGGGTGGCCAGCAGGCGCTGGTCCACAAAGGTGAACGTCTCCTCCTGCTCCCCCGCGTCCTCCCGGACCACCAGGTAGGCCAGCTTCTCCAGCTGCCTGGTAAAGGGCAGGAGCAGGACGGTGGTGGCCACATTGAAGATGCTGTGGAGCATGGCCACCCCGGCGGGGCCGATGGGGATGTCCATAAAGGCGTACTGGAAGAAGAGGTCGCTGCCGTAGAAGGCGGCCATGAAGACCGCCGTGCCGATGAGGTTGAAGGAGATATGGATGACGGACACCCGCCGGGCGTTGCGGTTGACGCCGATGCTGCTGAGCAGGGCGGTGACGCAGGTACCGATGTTCTGGCCCATGATGATGGGCAGGGCCATGCCGTAGGTAATGCCGCCGGTGAGAGACAGGGCCTGGAGGATGCCCACCGAGGCGGCGGAGGACTGGATGATTCCGGTGAACACCGCGCCCACCACAACCCCCAGGAAGGGGTTGGTGAAGGCGGTGAGGATGGAGGCAAATTCCGGCATGTCCGCCAGGGGGCTGACGGCGTTTTTCATCAGATCCATGCCAGTCATCAGCACCGCGAAGCCTACCATGATGGACCCGGCGCTGCGGGGGCGGCTGCGCTTGGCGGACATGGTCAGAATGACGCCCGCCAGGGCCACCACCGGGGAGAAGACCTCCGGCTTGAGCAGCTTCAGCCACACGGCGTCGCCCTCGATGCCGGACAGGGAGAGAATCCAGGCCGTCAGGGTGGTGCCCACGTTGGAGCCCATAATGATCCCCACCGTCTGCCCCAGCTGCATGATGCCGGAGTTCACCAGGCCCACCAGCATGACGGTCATAGCGGAGGAGGACTGAATGGCGATGGTAATGCCCGCGCCCAGCAGCAGGCTCTTGAAGCGGTTGGAGGTCATGCGCTTGAGCAGCTGCTCCAGCCGCCCGCCCGCCAGCTTCTCCAGGCCCGATGACATGGTGGACATCCCGAACAGGAAGAAGGCCAGGCCGCCGCACAGGGTAATCAGGGAGAAAATATCCATTTGATGGCTCCTTCGTACACGTCTTTTTTATTTCCAGATCGTCTCATACAGCCCGCATTATACCACGGCCGCCGCCGGCAGGGCAAGTGCTTTCCGAAAAATTTCCGGGAATTTTCCGGAAAGCAAAATCCCTGTAAAAAATTGCGCGGGAAGTATTGACAAGCGGACCGGCGTCTGCTATAATCCATACCGTTGTGCGGGCGTAGCTCATCTGGTAGAGCGCCACCTTGCCAAGGTGGAGGTAGCGGGTTCGAGCCCCGTCGCCCGCTCCACGTCGGAGCAAAGTCTACTCCGCTCTGTTTCAAGGCGGGCCCTTTCGGGGTCCGCCTTAAAACTGCGCTCCGCTTCCTTGCTCCCCCTTCTCCAACTCGAACCCGCTGCGCTGGGCTTCGAGTTGGTTGGGGTGCGGGGCGGGAGGTTTGGGCGGCTATTGAGATTATGATAACTTAATGGAGGGGGGACCGGCGCGGCCGGTCCCCCCTGGTTTGTCCAGCGGAAGTTACAGGTTCTTCTCGTAGGACTCGATCATCTTCTTGAACGTGTGACCCGTACGGCTTCTGAGATGGGCCAGGTATTTGTCGGTGGTTTCGCCGGTGAAGACCTTGATCTGCAGGCGCAGGGAGCCGTCCTCCTCCGGGGTGACAAGGATTTTGTCGATATATTTGTCGATGAACTCCTTGCTGATGAGACCCCGCGGGGCGTCCCGGCGGGCTTCGTTCAGCACCCGGCGGATGGTGTCGATCTGCTTGCGGAAGCCCTCCCTGGAGAGCTGCTGCTGTTCCAGGTCGTAGATCTGGCGCTCGGCCTCGCTGATCTCCCGCTCGCAGTCCTTGTTCATGGAGAGGAAGTCCCGGTCGGAGAGCTGGCCGGCGGCGTTGTAGCCCAGGAGCTTGCTCCTCTTTTTCTGGGCCAGGGCGATCTGCCGGCGGAGGGCGTCGATCTGGGCGGCCGCGCCGCTGCCGCCGTCCAGGGCTTTATACATCTCGATATACTCCGCCGCCAGCGCTTCGGCGTCTGCCTCTGTTTCGCTGAACACCTGAAAGAGAAGGGGCTTCAGCTCCTCCTCGTAGATGGGGAAGGAGGGACAGCTGTCCGCGCCGTTTTTAATCTTGCCGGAGCAGACCCACTTGCTGTTTTTGCGGCCCTGCCGGTCCGCCGACTCCCGGCGGTAGTAGGCTGTGCCGCAGTGGGTGCAGTAGAGCTTGCCAGTCAGGAGGTTGGCGTGGTTGCAGATGCCCTGGCGGCCCTTCACATCCTCGCTGCGCTTTTTCAGGACGGCGTTGGCCTGGTCCCACAGCGCCTCGGAGACGATGGCCGGGACGATCTCGCCGGTCTCGTCCTTGAACATTACCCATTCCTCCGGGGGTAAAAACTTCTGCTTCTTGGTAAACAGGTCCACCACCTTGACCTTGTTTCCCACATAGTAGCCCTTGTACTTGGGATTGGAAATGATGCCGGACATGGTGGTGTGGGCGATCCGCCTGCCGTTGTGGTTGCGGTAGCCCCGCTCCCAGAACAGGGTCTCGATCTGCTTCATGCTGTATTCTCCGGTGGCGTACAGCTCGAACAGCGACCGAACCATGGGCGCCTCCTCCTCGTCGATGACCAGCCGCCCGCCGTCCTTGACGTAGCCGAAGATGCGGCTGTTGCCCAGCACCACGTTTTTCTTGATGGCCTGGGCGTGGCCGAATTTGACGCGGCTGGAGAGCTTGCGCAGCTCGTCCTGGGCGATGCCGGACATGATGGTCAAGCGGAGCTCGCTGTCCTCGTCGAAGGTATTGATGTTGTCGTTTTGAAAGAACACCCCCACCCCGGCGCCGAGCAGCTCCCGTGTGTAGAGGATGGAGTCCAGGGTGTTGCGGGCGAAGCGGGTGATCTCCTTAGTAATAATGAGGTCAAAGAGCCCCGCCCTGCCGTCCTCCACCATGCGGTGGAAGTCCTCCCGCTTTTTTGTCGTGGCGGCGGACAGTCCCTCGTCAACGTAGCCGGGCACATATTCCCAGGCGGAGCTTTTGCGGATGAACTCCTCGTAGTAGGATACCTGGTTGCCCAGGGAGTTGAGCTGTTCATCGCTCTCGGAGGACACTCTTGCGTAGAAGGTCACACGAAGGGGAATGTCGTAGATGGACTTGGTGCGCAGGGTCTGCCGGATGCTGTGGATGTCCATGGAGGGTCTCCTTTGCGATTCGTTTTATCATCATCTAATTTGCAGTTTATCACACAGCGCAGAATAAAGCAAGGGGGCCGCGAGATTTTCGCGGTCCCCTTCGCTGTGATTCCGACTGCTGCGGCACAGCATTCGCTAAAGCAGTATCTATTGGTCACGCCTGTCCGGCCAGCTTCTCCTCCGCGTCCACGCCGTGGATGCCCTTGACCTTGGCATAGGCGTGGCCCCGGATAAAGAGAAAGAAGAGAATATGAACGAACGCAGTGATGGTCCAGCTGACAGGGTAGGAGAGGTACAGCAGGGCCGGGGTGGGATTGGCCCGGAAGATGGTGGCCACCCACAGCAGCCGTGTGCCGCAGGCCCCGATCATGGATACCACCATGGGCACCACCGAGTAGCCCAGCCCCCGCAGGATACCCACCATGGTGTCCATGATCCCGCAGATGCAGTAGAGGCTGCACACGTATTTCAGCCGCAGCACCGCCTGGGCGATGACCGCCTGCTGGCCGGGGGCGTAGATGCCCGCCAGGGTGGGGCCGAAGAACACCGCCAAGTTGCCCAATACCAGTCCGGTGATCACCACGTAGGCCTGGCAGAGAAACAGGGTGCGGTCCACCCGCTTGCACTGGCCCGCGCCGTAGTTCTGGCTGGTGAAGGTGAGGGCGGTCTGATAGAAGGCGTTCATGGAGGCGTAGACGAAGCCTTCGATGTTGGCGGAGGCGGAGGACCCGGCCACGATGACGGTGGAGTTAAAGGAGTTGATGGAGGACTGGATGACCACGTTGGACAGGGAGAAGACGATCCCCTGGAACCCGGCGGGGAGCCCCACCTGCAAAATCCGGCGCACCACCCGCTTGTCCAGGCCCAGCGCCCGCAGATCCAGCCGCAGGGCCCCCTGGTCCCCCATGAGGCAGCGCAGCACCAGGGCGGCGGAGATGTACTGGGAGATGATGGTGGCCAGGGCCACCCCCGCCACGCTCATATGGCAGCAGATGACGAAGATCAGGTTCAGCCCCACGTTGGTCACGCCGGCAATGGCCAGGAAGTACAGCGGCCGCCGGGTGTCCCCCTGGGAGCGCAGGATGGCCGCGCCGAAGTTGTAGAGCATGTTGGCGGGCATGCCGCAGAAGTAGATGCGCAGATACAGGGTGGACAGGTCGATCACGTCCGCCGGGGAGGAGGTCCACACCAGCAGCTGCCGGGCCAGCAGGGTGCCCGCCAGGGTGAGGAAGACACCGCTGAACAGGGCCAGGGTGACGGAGGTGTGGACGCTCTTGCGGGCCTCCTCCTCCCGGCCGGCCCCCAGATCCCGGGCCACCACCACGTTGGCTCCCACCGAGAACCCCACGAACAGGTTCACCAGCAGGTTGATGAGGGCCGTGTTGGATCCCACGGCGGCCAGGGCCTCCGGCCCCGCCCAGCGCCCCACCACCACCACGTCGGCGGCGTTGAACAGCAGCTGCAGCAGACTGGAGAGCATCAGGGGCAGGGCGAACACCAGCAGCTTCCCCGCCAGAGGGCCGCTGACCATATCCATGCGGTAGCCCCGCTTTTCCCGCTTTGCCGTTTCCATCAACAGGCACCTCCACAATTGAACGACCGATCCATATATCCCTCGCTTCGCAAGTTATACCATATTTAAAGGGAAAGAACAACCCCATACCCGCAAAAAACCGGACAAAAAGCGCCGGAATTTTCCGCCGCTCTTTGGGCGTTTTCCGTACCCCCGCCCTGTGCGCCCTGCCGCTCCGCCGCGGGCGGCGAAAAAAAGTGTGGCTGCCCCCTTGACAAACTGTAAATACTGTGTATACTGTTTATATACAGATGAACAGACGAGAGGTGAGGCAATGGACATTATCATCAGCAATTCCAGCGGCCAGCCCATCTACGAGCAGATCTGCCGGCAGGTCAAGGGGGCCGTGGCCGCCGGGAAGCTGAAGCCGGGGGAGCCCCTTCCCTCCATCCGCTCCCTGGCCCGGGACCTGCGTATCAGCGTGATCACCACCAAGCGGGCCTATGAGGAGCTGGAGCGGGACGGCTTCATCTGCACCGTGGCCGGGAAGGGCAGCTTCGTGGCCCAGCAGGATGTGGAGCTGGCCAGGGAGAGCAGCCTGCGGGAGATCGAGGGCCATCTCCAGTCCGCTCTGGAGCTGAGCCGCCAGATTAAGCTGCCCATTGAGGAGCTACAGGGAATACTACAAGTACTATCTGAGGAGGAATAAACGAAATGGAATCTAATGTGATTGCAATCCGGGGTCTGTGCAAGCACTACAGGGACTTCTCCCTGGACCATCTGGACCTGGACCTGCCCGCCGGGTGCGTGCTGGGGCTGGTGGGGGAGAACGGGGCGGGGAAGAGCACCACCATCCGCCTCATCATGGATGCCCTGGAGCGGGACGGCGGTACCGTCTCCGTGCTGGGGGTGGACAACAAGAGCCCGGCGTTTATGGACGTCAAGCAGGACGTGGGCGTGGTGCTGGACGAGACCTGCGTGCCGGAGGTCATCAACGCCCGCCAGCTGGGGAAGATCATGGCGGGGACCTATAAGAACTGGGATCAGGCGGCCTACGAGGGGTGGATCGAGCGCTTCCGGCTGCCTGCGGACAAGAAGGTGAAGGACTACTCCCGGGGCATGACCATGAAGCTGGGCATCGCGGCGGCCCTGAGCCACCGCGCCCGCCTGCTGCTGCTGGACGAGGCCACCGGCGGCCTGGACCCCATGGTCCGGGAGGAGCTGCTGGAGGTGTTCGCGGACTTCGCCGCCCAGGACGGCCACGGGGTGCTGCTGTCGAGCCACATCGTCAGCGACCTGGAGCGCATCTGCGATTACATCGCCTTTCTCCACAAGGGGAAGCTGGTGCTGTGCGAGGAGAAGGACGTGCTGCTGGACAAATACGCTGTCCTGAAGTGCACCAGAGAGCAGCTGGCCAACATTCCCCAGGAGGCCGTCCACGGCAAGCGGGTGGGGACTTACGGCGTGGAGGCCCTGGTGGAGCGGGAGCTCGTGCCCAACGGCCTGGTGCTGGACCGGGCTGCGCTGGAGGATATTATCCTGTACATGGTAAAGGAGTCCTAGGCAAGTCTCGGGCGGACGGCCCATGCGCTCCGCGCTGCGCAGGACATCTGACCCCGCCCCACGGCGGCGGGAGAGCTATCATTTAAGGAGGAATAACGAGATGATCGGACTTTTGAAGAAGGACCTGTTTGTGGCGGACAAGAGCGGCCGCCTGCTGATGCTGCTGGCGCTGGGGTTCAGCCTGATCCCCCCTCTGGGGGCCTTCGGCAGCACCTACGCCATGATGCTGGCGCTGATGATGCCCATCACCACCCTGGCCTACGACGAGCGGAGCAAGTGGGACCGCTACGCGGCCATGCTGCCCTACAGTCCGGAGCAGATTGTGTGGAGCAAGTACCTGCTGGCGTACATCTTCACGCTGCTGGCTGGGGGCATCATTGTGCTGGGCGCGCTGCTGCGGGGCGTCAGCACGGGGGACGTGGACTGGATGGAGACGGCGGAGATGAGCGTGATGCTGGGCGTGGCCATGCTGTTTGTAACGGCGCTGGGCCTGCCGGCGCTCTACCGGTTCGGCACGGAGAAGGGGCGGTACATGATGCTCCTGGTCATGGGCGTGGGCGTGGGCGCCGTCCTGGGCCTGCAGAGCATCTTCGGGGAGGCGCCCCAGCTGCCGAGACTCCCCCTGGCGGCGGTGATCGCCGGCGTGGCCGTCCTGGCGGTGCTGGCCACCTATGTGTCCTTCCGGGTGAGCGTGCGGGTCTATAAGAAGCGGCAGAGCGGGGCCTACAATGCGTAGAAGCGGGAGAAAGGAGGCGAGGGACCATGGGGGCGCTGCTGCGCAAGGAGTGGTACGTCATGGGCAGGACAGTGGTGCAGATCACGGCGCTGTGGGTGGTGATCGCGGCGCTGTTTGCCTGGATAGGCGATAAGCGGGCGGCGTGGCTGTACTGCTGCAATGTTCCAATCTTTTCAATAAGCTTTTCCCTCAACAGCCTGGACGTGGATGCGCGCTGCCGCTGGGATGACTGGCTGGCGGTGACGCCCATGGAGCCCTGGAAGATCGTGCTGTCGAAGTACGCCTTTACTGGGGAGGTCCTCCTCCTTCTGTCGGTGTGCGGGGTCCTGGCGGGCCGGCTTACTGCCTCCATGGAGTTGGAGGCCGTGCTGGTGTGGCCCGCTGCAGTGCTGACCGTTCTGATGACCGGGACGAACTTTCCTCTGGTCTACCGCCTGGGCCGCTTGAAGGGGACGCTCCTCAGCGTGGCCGTCTGGCTCTCCCTGCTCCTGCTGGCCATGGCGGGGGACGGGAGCGCATACCGCTGGGTGCGGGACGCCTCCCTCCCGGAGCGGGCGGGCGTCGGCCTCCTGCTGGCGGCGTGGACTGCCGGGTCCCTCTGGCTGTCCGTGCGGTTCTATGACCGGCGGCGGCGGGGGCTGTACGGCTGAGCGGCGGCGGATGAATTGGGTAGAAACACAATCAAAATCCAGGAAATTTGCCGCATTTTTGGCTAAAGCGCAAAACTTTATCTTCCCGTATTGACATAAAAATCACATCATGCTACCATAAAAGCGCCGCCCGCAAGCGGCGCTTTTTTAGTCCTCAAATCCGCCGGGTCAAGCTCCGGTGCGCACAACGAAAGGGAAGCGGACCCCTGGAAAGGAAGCAAGAGACAAATGGAAGAGAAAGAAATGAGACCCCAGGAGAACAAAATGGGCGTGCTGCCCGTCAACAAGCTGCTGGTGAGCATGTCGGTGCCCATTATGCTCAGCATGCTGGTGCAGGCCCTGTACAACATTGTGGACAGCGTCTTCGTCTCCCGGCTCAGCGAGAACGCCCTGAACGCGGTGGGCCTGGCCTTCCCGGTGCAGAACCTGATGATCGCCGTGGCTACCGGCACCGGCGTGGGCATCAACGCCCTTCTGAGCAAGAGCCTGGGGGAGAAGAAGTTTGAGCGGGCCAACCTCACCGCCTCCAACGGCGTTTTTCTGGGAGTGTGCAGCGCGGCGGTGTTCGCCCTGCTGGGGGCCCTCTTCTCCCGGACCTTTTTTTTGGTCCAGACCGACGTGGCGGAGATCGTGGACGGCGGCGCGGCCTACATCCAGGTCTGCACCGTCTGCTCCTTCGGCCTCTTCATCGCCATCAGCATCGAGCGCCTGCTCCAGGCCACCGGCCGGACGGTGTACAGCATGATCACTCAGATGGTGGGGGCGGTGATCAACATTATCTTCGACCCCATCTTCATCTTTGGCCTCGGCATGGGCGTGGTGGGCGCGGCCTGGGCCACGGTGCTGGGCCAGGTGGCGGGCGCGGCCCTGGGCGTCTGGTTCAACGCCCGGAGAAATCCGGAGATCACCCTCAGCTTCCGCCGCTTCCGGCCCAGCGGGGACATCATCCGGCGCATCTACTCCGTGGGCATTCCCTCCATCATCATGGCCTCCATCGGCTCGGTGATGACCTTCGGCCTGAACAAGATTCTCATCGGCTTCACCACCACCGCCACCGCCGTTCTGGGGGTGTACTTCAAGCTCCAGAGCTTCGTGTTCATGCCCATATTCGGCCTGAACAACGGCATGGTGCCCATTGTGGCCTACAACTTCGGGGCCCGGAAGCCGGAGCGGATGGTGAAGACGGTGAAGCTGAGCGTGCTCTACGCCGTGGGCATCATGGTCCTGGGCTTCGCGGCCTTCCAGCTGCTCCCCGGCCCCCTGCTGAGCATCTTCGAGGCCTCGGACTACATGCTCTCCATCGGCGAGACCGCCCTGGGGGTCATCAGCTTCCACTTCCTGCTGGCGGGCTTCAGCATCGTCGCCTCCTCCACCTTCCAGGCACTGGGCCACGGGGTGCTGAGCCTGGTGATCTCCCTGGTGCGCCAGCTGGTGGTGCTGCTGCCGGCGGCCTGGCTGCTGAGCCTGAGCGGCCGGCTGGAGCTGGTGTGGTGGGCCTTCCCCCTGGCGGAGCTGTTCAGTGCGGCGCTGTGCGCCGTGTTTCTGCGGTATGTATACCGGAAGGAGATCGTGCCCCTGGGCATGTGAACCGGATAAGGGAGTCCCCCGGCGATGCCGGGGGACTCCCTCTTTCACGCGAAGACGCAGGAGTTGGTCACGCTCATGGCGATCACCAGCGCCGCCATGGCCAGCAGCGCAATGCCCGGCACACGCAGGTACCACTCGCAGCGGCGGGGCACATCCCGGGTTCCGTTGGGGCGCCGCTGGTGCAGCATCCACCACAGCGGCCGGCTGAAGCCCACCAGCAGGGTTCCCAGCATCAGGCACAGCATACCCAGAACCAATACGGTATCCACACGGTCCATGTCTCATACTCCTTTCTCTGTCGCGGCGGGGGCGGACCCCCCTGGTTGTCTCTACGCCTTCCACCAGTCCCGGCGGAGGCGGCGGATGAGCAGCCCCAGTCCCAGGGCGGCCAGCAGCAGGCATACGGCGCTTTTTTTCATCTTGTCACCTCTCCACGATTTTGTAGTACGTCCGGGCGGTCAGCAGGTATACCACGCCGTAGGCGGCGAAGAACACCAGCACCGTCCCCAGGGTGCACAGGGCCGTCAGGGCGGTATTGTGGATATAGAACAGCGTCAGCAGCTTCTCCACCATGTTGAAGTCGAAGACGATGTGGACAGAGGCCACCACGATGGGCAGGAAGAACACCATTAAAATCTGGCTGTGGATGCTCCGCTTCACCTCGCCCCGGCTGAGGCCCACCTTCTGCATGATCTCGAACCGATCCTTGTCCTCATAGCCCTCGCTGATCTGCTTGTAATAGATCATCAGCACCGTGGCCAGAATAAAGATGAAGCCCAGGAAGATGCCCAGAAACAGGAACCCTCCCGCCAGCCCGTAGGCATTGGCGGCCCCATCGCTGCGCAGCTCCCACCGGCTGCGCGTCCAGTAGCCTGTGCCGTCGTAGAAGCCGTCGTCCTCCACGGCGTCCCAGTAGCGCTCCTGTACCTCCAGCAGCGTCTCCTCGCCGCAGTCCACGTCCAGGCAGGCGTTCCAGACCATGCTGCTGGCCTCGAGACCGTAGGCCTCCCGCTGCTTTGCCCAGAGGGCGTTGAGGGCCTCCTCGTCCCGCACCACCACCGTGACCATCTGGGTGATGTTGGGGCTGAAATCCGGGTTGTCCTTCAGATGCTTTGTAATGGGATAGGTGCTCTGCCCGATCTCCCGGTCCTCCTCGGGGATCACCCACCGGATGGTCAGCTCATCCGCGCTGACCCCGTAGGCGGCCACCTCGCCGGGGTCCAGGTTCAGCTTTTCGCCGGTGACGGCGGTATAGCGCGCCTCGGTGATGCAGGTGATGGTGACGATAGCCCCCACGGTCCCCTCCGCGAACCGGCTGGTGGTGTAGGTGCCGTCTGCCAGCAGCCCCGCGCCGAAGCCGAATTTCAGCCAGGTCCGGCTGCTGGTGACGGACACGCCCTGGCTCTCCACGAAGTCCGTCTGCAGCGCCAGCATGGCCTCCGGCCGGTAGGGCGACCAGTACTCCTCCATGGACTTCGGCAGGGACTGGGGGAAGTAGTCCACCGCGATGTTGATGTCGCCGGGATACTGCTCGTCAATGGCCTGCTTCGTCCCCAGGTACAAAGACAGGGTGCCGGAGAGCATGACCATCACCATGGTGCACAGGATGCAGATGTTGGCAAGGCCCACGGCGTTCTGCTTCATCCGGTAGAGCATCCCGCTCACGCTGATGAAGTGGCCGGTCTGGTAGTAAAACCGCTTGTTTTTCCGCAGGACCTTCAGAAGGGCGATGCTCACGGCGGTGAACAGGCAGTAGGTGCCCACGATCACCAGGAATACCGCCACAAAGTACATGACCAAAGCGTCCACGCCGGTCTGGGTGGTCAGAGCGGTGTAATAGCCGCCGCCCAGGGTGACCACCCCCGCCAGGGCCAAGAGCCACCGGGTCCTGGGCTCCCGCTCCCCCACGTTTCCGCCCCGAAGCAGCTCGATGGGCCGGGATACCCGCAGCTTGTTCAGGTTCAGCAGCAGGGTGAAGCCCAGCAGGGCGGCGAACACCAGGACCGTCCAGCCCATGCCGTCCCAGGAGACATAGAACCCCAGGGGCACCGGCATCCCCAGCATCTGGTGGAGGAAGAGGCTCACCAGCTTGTGGAGCACCAGCCCCGTCGCGATGCCGCCGCCGATGCCCAGCACGCCGATATACACCGTCTCGATGGCCAGCACCAGGGCGATGTGGCCCTTGCCCATGCCGAGAATGTTGTAAAGGCCCAGCTCCTTTTTTCGCTGCTTCATCAGGAAGCCGTTGATATAGCACACGAAGATGGCGGAGAAGACGAAGGCGATGAACATGCCGATGTTCATAAACACGCTTACGTACATGTATCCGTTGGGGCGGCCGGGGGTCATGTTCTTCACGCCGGGGTCCCGGACCAGGGCGGACATGATATACAGGGCCGCCACGTCCCCCAGCAGGGCCATGATATAGGGGAAGTAGAACCGGCCGTTGTTGCGGATGCTCTGCCGGGCCAGCCGGGGATAGAGACTGAGATTACGCATCCTCCTCACCTCCGGCGGCCAGCAGCGTCAGGGTATCGGAGATCTTCTGGTACATCTCCTCGGTGGTGCTGACGCCCTTGTAGATCTGGTGGAATACCTCGCCGTCCCGGATGAACATGACCCGCTTGGCGTGGCTGGCGGCCTTGGTGGAGTGGGTGACCATAAGGATGGTCTGCCCCTCGCTGTTGACCTGATCGAAGAGGTTGAGCAGGCTGTCGGTGGCCTTGGAGTCCAGGGCCCCTGTGGGTTCGTCGGCCAGGACGATCCGGGGTTCGGTGATGAGGGCCCGCGCCACGGCCACCCGCTGCTTCTGCCCGCCGGAGACCTCGTAGGGATATTTTCTGAGCAAATCCCCGATGCCCAGCCGCCGGGCCAGGGGCAGCAGCCTCTGTTCCATCTCCTGATAGCGCATGCCCGCCAGCACCAGGGGCAGGAGGATGTTGTCCTGAATGGAGAAGGTGTCCAGCAGGTTGAAGTCCTGGAACACGAAGCCCAGGTGGTCCCGGCGGAAGGCGGCGATGTCCCGCTCCCGGATGGTGACGATGTTTTTCCCGTCCAGCAGCACCTCGCCGCTGGTGGGCTTATCCAGGGCGGCCAGGATGTTGAGCAGGGTAGTCTTGCCGGAGCCGGACTCGCCCATAATGGCCACGTACTCGCCGGGCTCCACGGCAAAATTGACGCTGGTAAGGGCCTGGACCTGCTGGCCCCCGAAACGGGTGGTATAGATTTTTTTCAGATCGCTGACCTGTAGAATCGGCATATCGGATGTCCTCCTTGGCTTGATTGCAGGTCCTATTATACACCGCCCGCCCCGTCCGTTCCATCGTTTTACCTTACAAAAAGGACCGGAACCTTACATCGGCGTAAGGTTCCGGTCCCCGGGGGGCGTCAGCGCCCCATGGTGTGCTTGACGGCGGCGGCGGCGCTGTCCACCGCGTCCGTCACCGACTGCATGGTCTTGCCGGCCTTGGTCCGCTTGCCGGAGGCGGTGTGCAGGGCCATATCTGCCGCGGCCCCCGCCGCCGCGCCCAACAGGATGCCTTTTACAAATCCGTTCATTGGTTTTATACCTCCTCTCATGTGGGGATAGTATGTCCCGCCGAGGGGAAAATCATTTGCCAAATTGTGGGGAATCCGGTATAATAGGAGCGTCGCGCCCTCCGGGCGCGCGAGAGGCTGGGCTGCAGCCCTACCGCTTGTGGGGCCTACGCGGCCCCACGCCCCCGGTGCCGTCATTCGGCCTTTGGCCGAACGACCGGCCCGGCGGCCACAGGCCGCCCAGTTACTTTTTGTGCGAACAAAAAGTAACCAAAAAATCGCTGGAACCGGGGGTTCCAGACCTCCCTCTCGGGGCCGCCCTTTGGGCGCGCCGCCTCGGCGGGGGATTTACGGGGATTGGGTGGAATCTTTGATGGATTGGGTGCCACGTGAATTAGAAAATCCTACGGGGTTCTGATCTAGTGGCTTGGCAATCGACCAACTCCGCCTGCCGGCCTTTTAAAGGGGGAGAGCCAGCAATAGAGGAACGCACTATTGGAAGATTCGCGTAAATCCTCAAAAAGGAGCCTGTACCTCTTCCTGCGGCGCATGTCAGAGAGGCACCGCAGTTTGTTCCTCCAGGTATTGGCACTCCCCTGAGAACACTCCCAAACAGACGCAGAAGTCCAAGTAAGCGGCCAGCACCAATTTAGCCCAACCAACCTAGCCACGGGCGCAAAACAAATCAAACACATGCGGAATCCAAAACCTCCGGTTTTGGCAATTTTTTGGTTACTTTTTGTTTGCACAAAAAGTAACCGCAGGGCGTGGGGGCGCGCAGCCCCCACAAGCTTCCGTATAGAAGAATCCACCCCTCGCCGCCGGAGGCGGCGAAGAAAGGACCGCCATCTATGACCACAAAAATCTTTTTAGTCCGCCATGCCGAGGCCGAAGGCAACCTCTTCCGGGTGGCCCACGGTCAGTACGACAGCACCGTTACCCCCCAGGGCTACCGCCAGCTGGCCTGCCTGCGGGAGCGGTTCCGGGAGGAGCGCATTGACGCCGTCTATGGCAGCGACCTCACCAGGACCCGCACCACCGCCTCCGCCCTGTACGTCCCCAGAAATCTGCCCTTCCGCCCCCTGCCCCTGCTGCGGGAGATCCGGCTGGGCGCATGGGAGCAGATGAGCTGGGGGGACATCCAGCGCATGGACCCCCAGATGTACATCGACTTCAACAAGCGCCCGGACCTCTGGCGCGTCCAGGGGGCTGAGACCTTCTCCCAGGTCCGGGAGCGGATGCTCTCCGCCGTCCGGCAGATGGCCGCCGAGTGCCCCGGCCAGACCGTCGCCGCCGCCAGCCACGGGGCCGCCCTGCGCACCCTGCTGGGGGCCCTGGAGGGTATGAGCCTGGAGCAGACCGGCGCCACCGGCCACGGGGACAACACCGCCGTGAGCCTGCTGGAGGTGGACGGGGACCGGGTCCGGGTGGTCTTCCGGGACGATGCCGGCCACGTCCCCGCCCAGCTGTCCACCTTCCGCCGCCAGAGCTGGCACAAGGGCGACGCCGCCACCGAGCCCGGCCTGTGGTTCCGCACCCTCCGGGAGGACGATGCCGGCCGCACCGTGGAGGCCCTCGCCGGCGAGACCCCGGCGGGCCAGGTGTCCATGTCCCTGGAGCGGTCGGCCCTGCGGGTGACGGACTACCGGATTCTCCCCGCCCTGCGGGGCCGGCACTACGGCGTGCAGCTGCTGGGCCAGGCGGTGCAGTTCGCCCGGCGGCAGAACCGGGAGACCCTGGTCCTCGCCTGCCCTCCGGAGCTGGCGGCCTACTTCGCCAAGTACGGCTTCGCCCCCGCCGCCGCTGGCGGCCTGGTGCTGGACATCCGCCGGGTGGTGCGGGAGATTCCCGCCCTGGAGTAACCCACGGAGAGCCTGCCCGGCCTGTCTGCCCGAAAAACGCAGGGAGGAGCCCACAGAAACGTGGGGCTCCTCCCGTATGCTGTCTTGCGGGGACGGTCTCAGCCCGGCTTTTTCGTCAGGCCCAGCCGCTGGGCGGCCTCCTCCCGCATCTTGTACTTGAGAATCTTCCCCGCCGCGTTCATGGGGAAGGCGTCCACGAAGTCCACGTACCGGGGGACCTTGTGCTTGGCCATGTGGGAGAGGACAAAGTCCTTCAGCTCCTGCTCCGTCATGGTCTCTCCCTCCCGCAGGATGACGCAGGCCATGATCTCCTCGCCGTACTGCTCGTCCGGCACGCCGATGACCTGCACATCCCGGACCTTGGGGCTGGTGTAGATGAACTCCTCTATCTCCCTGGGGTAGATGTTCTCGCCCCCCCGGATGATCATGTCCTTGAGCCGGCCGGTGACCTTGAAGTTGCCGTTTTCGTCCTCACAGCACAGATCGCCCGAGTGGAGCCAGCCCTCGGCGTCGATGGCCTCGGCGGTGGCGGAGGGCATCTTGTAGTAGCCCTTCATAATATTGTACCCCCTGGCCACGAACTCGCCGCTGACCCCCCTGGGGCACTCCTCCCCGGTGTCCGGGTCGATGATCTTGCACTCCACGTTGGCGAACCGGCTGCCCACGGTCTCCGTGCGCACGTCCAGGGGGTCGTCGAAGCTGCTCATGGTGCAGCCGGGGGAGGCCTCCGTCTGGCCGAAGACGGAGATGATCTGCTTCATGTTCATCACGTCGGCGGCCTTGCGCATCAGCTCCGGTGGGCAGTTGGCCCCGGCCATGATGCCGGTGCGGATGTGGGAGAAGTCGGTCTTGGAGAAATCCGGGTGGTTCATCATGGCGATGAACATGGTGGGCACGCCGTTGAAGGTGGTGATCCGCTCCTGGTTGACGCAGGCCAGGGCCGGCTTGGGGGAGAAGTAGGGCAGAGGGCACATGGTGGCGCCGTGGGTCATGGAGGCGGTCATGGACAGCACCATGCCGAAGCAGTGGAACATGGGCACCTGGATCATCATCCGGTCGGCGGTGGAGAGGTCCATGTGGTCGCCGATGTACTTGCCGTTGTTGACCACATTGTAGTGGGTGAGCATGACTCCCTTGGGGAAGCCGGTGGTGCCGGAGGTGTACTGCATGTTGGCCACGTCGTGCGCGTCCACCGCCGCCGCCCGGCGGCGGACCTCCTGGAGGGAGACCTTCCCGGCCAGGGCCGCCGCCTCCTCCCAGGTCAGGCACCCGGCCTGCCGGTAGCCCACGGTGATGACGTTGCGCAGGAAGGGGAGCCGCTTGCAGTGGAGGGGCCTGCCCGGCTGGGCCGTCTCCAGCTCGGGGCAGAGCTCGGCGATGATCTCGGCGTAGTGGCTGTCCCGGTAGCTGTCGATCATCACCAGGGTGTGGGTGTCGGACTGGCGCAGCAGGTACTCCGCCTCGTGGATCTTGTAGGCGGTGTTGACGGTGACCAGCACCGCGCCGATCTTGGTGGCGGCCCAGAAGGTGATGAACCAGGCCGGCACGTTGGTGGCCCAGACGGCCACCTTGTCGCCGCTCTTGACCCCCAGGGCGATGAGGGAGCGGGCAAACTGGTCCACGTCGTCCCGGAACTGGGCGTAAGTGCGGGTGTAGTCCAGGGTGGTGTACTTGAAGGCGTACTGATCCGGGAACTCCTCCACCATTCTGTCAAGCACCTGGGGGAAGGTGCAGTCGATGACGACGTCCTTTTTCCACACATACTGCCCGGTGCCGGCGGCGTTGAAATAGAGGTTTTTCCGCCGGGTCTGCCGCTGGAAGCCGGCCATACAGACGGCGAAGTGGGTGAGGATCATCTCCGCGTCGTCCAGCCCCGCCACCCAGGAGGGGTCCCAGACCAGGGAGACGAAGCCGTCGTAGTTGACGCTGCGCAGGGCGTTCATCAGCGCCTGGAGGGGCAGCTCCCCCTCGCCCGTGAGCTCCGGCCCGCCCAGGGCCGTGCCGTCGGTGATGCGCACGTGCCGGACGTAGGCCCCCAGGTTGGTGATGGTCTGCTCCGGCGTCTCCCCCTGCATCAGGCAGGTGCTGTGGGCGTTCCAGCAGGCGGCCAGGTGGTCGCAGGCGAAGTAGTCCAGCACCTCCACCAGCTTTTTGGTGTCCGCCAGGGCCCCCGTGCTCTCCAGCAGCAGGGTCACGCCGGCCTTCGCGGCGGCAGCCGCGAAGGGGGCCAGGCGGGCGGTGACGGCCTGCCCGTCCGCGCACACGGTGTGGAGGACCACGTGGGGGACCAGCAGGTTGGCGGCGGTCTCGATGGCGGCGGGGATCTCGTCCTCCGCCTCCTGGCCCATGAGGTCCGCCGCCGTGCCCACGCAGGGGACCGACAGGTCCCTGGCCGCCAGCTGGCGGCGGGCCGCCGCGGCCAGCTCGGGATTGGTGGGGCTGTTCCGGGTGGTGAGGACGGGGTTTCGCACGCTGTCGATCTCCAGGCCGCTCAGCTTGGCGCCGGCGGCGGCCTGACAGGCCTGGGCCCAGTCCAGGGCGTTCCAGTATTTAATGGAAAATGCAGTTTTCATATCACGTTTCCTCGTAGACGATCTTGTTTAGTGCGCTGATGTAGGCCCGGATGCTGGCCCCGATGACGTCGGTGGAGATACCGCTGCCGGAGTACAGCTTCCCGCCGGAGCGCAGCTTCACCAGGGCGGAGCCCATGGCCTCCCGGCCCTCGGTGACGGTCTGGATCTGGAAGTCCGCCAGCTCGTAGTGATGGCCGATGATCTGCTCGATGGCCAGGAAGGCGGCGTCGATGGGGCCGTCCCCGGCGCACACCCCCTGCTGGCGCTCCCCGTCCTTCTCCAGGGTGAGGCTGGCCATGGCGGAGGCGGCGCTGCCGCAGGTGATGACGTAGGTGACGATGCGGTAGACCGAGGGCACCTGCATGGCGGTGGAGGCCACGATGGCGTCCAGCTCCCGGGTGCTGACGAAGTGCTTTTTGGCGGCGATGCGCTGGAAGGCCTCGTAGACCCTGGCGTTGTCCTCCTCCGTAAGGTCATAGCCCAGGTGGCGCACCACCTTCACCATCTCGCCGATGTCGTCCCCGGCGGTGAGGCACACGGCGGGCGCGCCGTCGTCCACCCCGCTGTCGAAGGGGGAGCCGCTGCTGCGCTGGCTCTGGAGCAGCCACCGGAGCTGGGCGGCGGCCCGGCTGAGCTCCGTGGTCCGCAGGTTCCAGCGTAGGCCCCGGCTCTCCCCCCGGGCGGAGAGGTAGGCGGCGAAGTGCTCCGTGGTGGGCGCGTCCATGGGGGCGATGGCGGTTTTCACCAGCCCGGCCCCGGCGTCCAGGGCGGCGGCGGCGCAGGCGGAGGCCATGTGCAGCCCGTCGGACAGCTCCACCCCCAGCAGGACCTTCTCCAGGCCGGGAACGGCCTCGTACAGGGAGCGGATGAAGTCGGCGCACTCGCCGGGGGTCATAATGCCGGCGGAGTCGCACACGGTGACGGCGGAGGCCCCGGCCTCCAGAGCGGCGGAGAGGAGCTGGTGGAGGAACTCCGGCTCCGCCCTGGTGGCGTCCAGGGCGGAGAACTCCACCTGCTCGGTGAAATACCGGGCCCTGCCCACCAGGGCGCGGGCCAGCTCCAGCATGGCAGGCCCCTTTTTGTGGCACATGTACTCCATCTGGACCGGGGAGGCGGGCAGCAGGATGTGCAGGCCGGGCTTCCGGGCCCCCCGGACGCTCTCCCAGGTCAGCTCCACGCTCTCCTCCGTCAGCCCCGCCGCCGCCGACAGGCGGGCGGAGGACACCACGGAGGCGATGGTCTTGTTGCTGAGCGCGCCGGCCTTGCCGTCCAGGATGGGGGGCAGCTCCACGGCGTCCACCTGGAGCCGGTCCAGGGTGCGGGCGATCTCCACCCGCTCCTTGAAGCTCAGGGCCCGGTCCCCGCCGGTCTGGCGGAGGGTGATGTCGGCGATCTGAACAGTTCTCATGGCAGTTATTCTCCTTTTTGTGGCTGGTTGTGTCTGCTCCGGGACAGAAAAAGCCCCGGGAGCAGAGACTGCTCCCGGGACGATAAAACAATTACCGCGGTACCACCCGGCTTCGCGCAGGAACCTGCGCGCGCTCAAAGGGCTCAGACAAGCCCCTGCCCGGATAACGGAGGCAAACCCGTGACGCCCTACTGGAAAGCAGCTCGTTGGGGCGTCCCGCTCCGGCGCCAGCCGACCCGCCGCCGCTCCCCGGCTCGCACCGACCGCCGGTTCTCTGAGAGCGTCCACAGCGGGACATAACGCCATCCACGCATTTGAGGTATGTTCGCTTGGGTGGGATTATAGCACAGAGAAAAACCCGCTGTCAAGAGGAAAATTCCGGCTGTTGCGCTGTTTTGGCCGGCATTTTGCCGGCCCGCCCCGAAAAAATCCCCTTCCCCCTTGCATTTCTCCTCCAACCGTCCTACAATAGAAGCGACCAACAACGACGAGGAGGCCCCTATGGAATCGCGGCGGAAAAACGACTTCTCCCAGGGCAGCATCCCCAAAAACATTCTCTCCCTGGCCATCCCCCTGACGGTGGCCCAGCTGACAGTGGTGCTCTACAACGTGGTGGACCGGGCGTTTATCGGCCACATTGACGCCATCGGGCGGGACGCCTTCACCGGCATCGGCCTGGTGATGCCGGTGACCTATATCATCACCGCCTTTGCCAACCTCTGCGGCACCGGCGGCGCGCCCCTGTGCTCCATCGCCCGGGGGGAGGGGGACGAGGGCCGGGCCAGCCGGATCATGGGGGTCAGCTTCACCTTCCTTCTGCTGCTGGGGGCGGCGCTGACGGCGGTGTTTTACCTCTTTCACGAGCCCTTTCTCTACCTGGTGGGGGGCAGCCCCGACACGGTGGAGCACGCCAGGAGCTACCTGCTCATCTACCTGGCGGGCACCATCCCGGTGATGATCGGTCTGGGGATGAACCCCTTCATCAACGCCCAGGGCTTCGGCAGGACGGGCATGATGACCACGCTGCTGGGGGCGGTGATCAACCTGATTCTGGACCCCCTCTTTATTTTTGTTCTGGGCATGGGCGTCCGGGGGGCGGCGCTGGCTACGGTGATTGCCCAGGTCTGCTCCGCCGCCTGGGTGCTGGCCTTTCTCACGGGGCGGCGGGCCATTCTGCGCCTGGACCGGGGGAGTCTGGGGCTGGATGGGCCCATTTTGCGCCGGGTGTGCGGCCTGGGCCTCACGGGCTTTACCTTCTCGGTCACCAACAGCCTGGTCCAGGCCATCGGCAACGCCCAGCTCCAGAGCTGCGGCGCGCCCTCCGGCACGGGGGATCTGTACGTGGCGGCCATGACCGCCATCACCTCCGTCCGGGAGATTGTCTTCCAGCCCATTCGGGGCCTGACCCAGGGGGCCCAGCCGGTGCTGGGCTACAACTACGGCGCGGGGCGGTACGGCCGCGTGCGGGAGAGCATCCGTTTTCTGACGGTGTCCTGTCTGGCGTATAACGTGGTAGTGTGGCTGCTGCTGCTGGCCTTCCCCGGCGTGTTCATACTGCTGTTCAACGACGACCCGGCCCTTTTGGAGGTAGGCGTCAAAACCATGCGGATCTACTACGCGGCCTACGTGATGATGAGCTTCCAGATGATCGGGCAGAATACCTTTGTAGCCCTGGGCCGGGCGAAGCAGGCGGTGTTTTTTTCTCTGTGGCGGAAGGTGGTCCTGGTCATGCCGCTGATGCTGGTCTTTCCCCGCTTCTGGGGGCCCGCCGGCGTATTTGCGGCGGAGCCGGTGAGTGATGTTGTCGGCGGGGGGATTTGTTATCTCACCATGATGGCGACGGTGGGGAGAGAGATGAGGGAGAGGGAGCTGGCAGAGTAAGCGTCGCGCCCTCCGGGCGCGAGGGGGGCTGGGCTGCAGCCCTACAGCTTATGGGGGCTACGCGCCCCCACGCCCTGCGGTTACTTTTTGTGCGAACAAAAAGTAACCAAAAAATCGCTGGAACCGGGGGTTCCAGACCTCCCTCTCGGGGCCTCCCTTCGGTCGCGCCGCCTCGGCGGGGGATTTGCGGAGATTGGGTGGGATCTTTGGTGGATTGGGTGCCACGTGAATGAGAAATCCTTCGGGTATCTGATCTAGTAGACTGGTACTTGAATAACTCCGCCTGCCGGCCTTTTAAAGGGGTAGAGCCATCAACGGGGAACGCCCTATTTCAGATTCGCCTAAACCCCCAAACAGGAGCCCGTACCTCTTCCTGCGGCGCATTTTAGAGAGGCTGTGCAGTCTGTTCCCCCAGGTATTGGCACCACCCTAAGAACACTCCCAAACAGAAGCAGAAGTCCCCATAAGCGGCCAGCACCAATTTAGACACCCCAGACCTAGCCTCGGGCGCAAAACAAATCAAACACATGAGGAATCCAAAACCCTTGGTTTTGGCAATTTTTTGGTTACTTTTTGTTTGC
>ERZ779629.145-NODE-145-length-30597-cov-27.425774_pt1 | contig 30597 bp, 40 predicted proteins | sample MGYA00514192_ERZ779629 | MGnify/ENA primary metagenome ERZ779629 (study PRJEB29562, sample SAMEA4376709) | mouse gut metagenome | isolation source: Cecum | study: EMG produced TPA metagenomics assembly of the A DSS colitis mouse model was used to assess the... | reverse complement strand
GGGGGCCGCTCATGCAGAGCGGCCCCCGTTCATCATGCCGATATACTTATAAACCGTTGTGCGGCTCAAATTGCACACCCGCGCTAACTCGCTGACGTTCAGACTTCCAGCGGCAAAGGCGGGATAATGGCGGAAGAAGATAGGCGGTATATCCTCGGCGGTGGTCTGCGGCCTCCCTATCTGCTTTCCCTTGGTTTTTGCGTTTGCCATTCCAGAACGGACGCGGGCGCGTATCATGGAAAGCTCTAACTGACTGAATACCCCAGCCATTTGTAAAAATGCCTCGCTCATGGGGTCGGCCTGTCCGTTGCGGCAGTCAAGGGTGATACTGCCTATTATCTGCAATCGCAAGTGCCTTTGCACTCACTGTGTCGATAATCTCGCATAGCTGCTGCGTGCTGCGGGCAAGGCGTGGGACTTCCAGGGTGATAATACTGTCCCCGGCCTGGGCCTGTTCCAGCATGGCCCGCTGTTGGCTCTTGATTTTGCTGTCCCCGTGTTCGTACTCCAAAAATATCTGTTCTGCTCCCGCCGCTTTCAATTCGCGGACTTGTCTGTTTATGTCCTGTTTGCTCTCATTGGTGGAGCATCGCGCATATCCGTAAATCATATTTATATCCCCCTCTATGGGGGCGGGGGATTGCCCCCCGCCCTGTGTATGTTACCCGGCAACTACCATTTGCACGTCACAGTCTAAACAAGCGATATTGACCGTTTTCGTGGCCCGGACGGAATTTCCGCAACAGGGGCAAATATACTTTCTCGTGCTGGACGGTCGGCGCGGCGGGGTCGTTCCTGTGCCGCTGTGCGTTCCCGTTCCTGTCACTTGGAAACCGCCGTATTCGTTTCGGTTAATCAGAATATCGGTCAGGCCGTTTTCAAGGATGAAGTCTAACAGGGCTTCGCTGGGGGCGGTATGTGACCAGCCGTATTTGTCGCTGTGGGTGACGGTCAGGCCGTGGGCCTCGGCTGCAACCTTAAAGCGTTTATTGTGGTATGTATTCCCCCGGCTGCAATCCTGTACCCCATTTTCATAATTGAAATAGTGTACCATTTCATGTAACAGGGTGGCGGCTACTTGCTCGATGGGCCGCGCCAGCGTCCCCGCGCCGATGTTGATTTCGTGCGTATCGCCAACGGCGGAAACCCATGTGTTATCCCGCAAAGAGAAGTGACCGTATGCGCGGGGCGTGGATTGAATGGTGATGGTGGGCCTTGAAAGTGCGCTTTCAAAAAATTCAGCGTTCAGCAGGTCAAAAAGTTTGTTCAGATACCCAGCAACCCGATTATAGCTTGTCAACTGTTTCATTTCTGAAAATCTCCTTTTATATCTTGATTTTGTGGAGAGGGCAAGCTATAATGTTCTTGCCCTCTCCATTGACTGGTAAAGGGTGGGGCCTCTTGCCTGTTGCTTTGGTCGGCTGTCAGGCAAGGGCCTTTTCTCATGCGCTGATGGTAAAGCGGCGGCTGGAAACGGCCTTGGTATAGGCCTTGTAAACGTCCGGCATAACCTTTTTGAAAGCCGTGGTATCGAACCTGTTGGATATGATGGAAGTCCAGCGTACAATATACTGTCCAGCGGTCAATTCCTCTGTTTCCCGTTCCAGCATTTCAGCTTTGATACTGTCCCGGATGGCTTCGGCCTCTGCCTTGGCTTCTTCAATGACGGCCTCCCATTCGTTGAGGGCTTCAATCTTGGCTACCAGTTCATTTCTACTCATGTTCAAATCTCCTTTTGTTTTATTGGGGTGTTCCCCTTAACTGTCTCTATTATAGACTAAATCACGTGCATAGTCAATCGGCAACATGCACGAAATTTAGTCTTTGTTTTTGTGGATTTCATGCACTTGACATCGTGCATAACCTGTGCTACAATAGGGACAATGGAAAAGGGCCGCAATTTTTCAGCGGCCCCCGGATGGGAGGAAATACAATGGCGTTGCAATTCAAGGTCAATATCTTGGAGGCCCTAAAGGGAAAGGGGTACACCACTTACAAATTACGCAAGGATAATATTCTAAGTCAATCCACGCTTCAAAAGCTACGGGAGGGCAAGGGGCTGGCCTGGGAGAACATAGAGCGGCTTTGCGCTTTGCTGGACTGCCAGCCGGGGGACTTGCTGGAATACGTCAAAGAGGCGGCGGAACCTGTCCAATAAAACAGATGGTTTCGTGAACACTTGCGCGGCGGCGGAAATGGGGGAAATATCCCCGTTTTCGGGGTCGATTTTGTCCAGGAAAATACGGCTACCCTTTTGTGAACACTGGGCCGCTGCGCGGCCTGTCGGAATGGAGGATTGCCCCATGTTTCCAGATACAGACTTGCCCCTTGCCCTTATCATGGAAGAAATTCTTGGATGGGAAAAGAAAGAAGATAGCGACACGGAAAAAGAAGATACTGCAAGTTAGCAACATCTTTCTACAAGAAATAAGAAGTCGGCGGGAGATTGTTACATCTTCCACCGACTTCTAAACTTTATTCAAACAAAAATCATCATACCGAGCGGGTGTCAAGGTTTCCGGTTCACTTCGATTTTTTGTTTCTCTTGTTTACTGCGTCCTGTATCGACTTCTCTAATTTTTCGGCTATCTGCTGCCCGTACCTCTCAAAATCTACGCTGGGGGCCTGTCCGCGCTGCAATCTATACAAGTAATAGCTTGTCTCCTGTATCAACTGTTTATTGTCCTTGTTCCTGGCCTAATACGCCAGAATGGGCGCAATTTCATTTAACATGGCTGCGCCTCCTTTCTCCAAATGGGTTAATATTTATGTAAACAGGCGGCAGCTCCGCGCCGTTCTTCCCGGCGCGGCTTGCCTGATATGCCTTTTTAGGTTTCAATACCTCGGCGGCGGTGGTAGAAAATCCGCCGTGAAATTCTTGTCCTTAATTACCGCTTTATAACAAATATTATTCAAAATATCATAAAATGGTAATTAAGGACAAGAATTTTTGAGGTACACTTTTCAAGCGTGACACGTCTAATCAAATATTTTCCAGCACATACCGCTTTACACCAATCTCTTTTATCACACCTTTTCTAAGCCGTGTTATCACGTTCTTGGAGTAACCCCAGCTATTCAAATCCGCTGTTGTAAACTCTTGTCTATCATCTTCCAAATGTGAACGAATAGCGGCCCAATCCTTATTTGCTTTTGCTGTCTTTCTGGCCTGTGCTAATTCGGTTTTCTGTTCTCTGTTCCGTTCCCCCAGAACTTTTCCGCTGTCGATGTATTCCACATCTTCACTGTCGAACATTACCGTAAATTCATAATCACCATCAGGCGTTACCCCTTGGAGCGGGAAGTCTCCACGGCAACCGCCCAGCAGCCATGATTGAACCTATTGATAATCCTCGGCGGCATACGTCATGCGGCACACTCCGTACCCTTGAAACTGGCAGTACATAGCAGGACGAACCGCGTCCCATAGTTTAGCGTCCTTGCCGCTCAAAAAATCATTGTACGCCGTTTTTATTCCATAGGCCCATAGGCTCCAATCCAAGGCAACACCTCTGTACCTGTTGCCGCCCTTTACCGCCTCTTTTGTGTAGCACCATGTAAATTCAGCGGCTCCGGTCTGTTGTCTGCCCGCGCCAAAGGTGGCAATCTTCTTTACACCATCAACATAATTTAAGCGGCGTAGTGTTTCTTTTGCTGTTGAACAATCATCCGATGCAAAGAACGCAACCAATTCTTTTTCGTCCTGTTCATCAACAGAAACCAATTCGTCAATATGCCTGTGATAGAGCGCGTCATATTCAAGAGCTGTGCGCTGCCCCGTTGTCAGCCTTAAAATGTTGTCTGCCGCTGCGCCCTTGAATATTGCTTTTTCCCTGATTTTCTTATAGTCCGCTCCCCATATAGCCCTAAAAAAATCGTCTCGTTTGTATTTGCCAGCACCCCATAAAATTCTGTGGTGTGCATTACCGCTCTGTTCTTCTTCGTCTAAAGCGTTGTCAGCACTTACATTTTCATGTTCCCATTGAATAGGCAAGCCTCGGAATGTTAGCGGCTCGGCGGCTGACAAATTTGTATCTACACTTTCAATTTCGAGCGGGAGCGGGAGTGACGGATTATCGGCTGGCATTTTCGCTTGCCGCTCGGCCCGTATTCTCTCGCCTAATTCCTTTAGCTGCTGCTGAATTTCCGCTTGCCGCTGTGCTTCTTCTTCACTAACAATTCTGTCAAGGCCCATAATAGCCCGCCAGCGATTATTTGAAAGTGTGCGTTCTCCGCTTGAACATTGCTCATTGACAAACTCCCATTTCCTTACACACTGAAACGGCACATATTTTTCACCGCCCCGCTTGCTCCACCAGAGGAATACTTGTGCTGCCAGTTCATCGCCATCGTCCGTCTGAAAGACATGCCAAATATCGTAAGCAACACTTGTCCATTTACTGTCGTTGCAATCTGATGGAATATTTTTCAAATCCTCAAATATTTCACGCTGTTCTTCTGTCATTTCTGACTTTAATTCATTTTCTGTTTTGCCCTCAATTACTATACCTTGGTATTCAACATCTTTTCCAGAAATGTTTTTCTTCTTAGGATTACTTTTGGTCGACCGCCGTTGACGAGTGGTATTATTGGCACTTGACCGCCTATTATCTTTTGTCCTCTCAAATGAGAAGTTTGCCTTAATCAGCTCATAGATTTCTTGTGTCTTGTCTGTTAAACCCCAGTCACTGTCCCATCCTGCCCGTTCATAAATAAGGCGTCCGGTATCGCAAAATAAATCGACTTTGATTCTCTTATCTAATGTGATTGCTCCCTTTTTACAGACATAGCTTGGTCGACCACTGGTAACCAATAAATTAATGCTGTCAAATAGCAGTGTTGCTGTCTCCTTATTTATACCCAAATACATGTGATACCCGCCGTTTGTTGACATTTTTGTATGGTCTGCGATTTTTTTGGCATCTATGAAAAATGGTGCTTCTGTGTCTACGGGCTGCTTTTTGCCGTTTTTGTCCTCCATTTTGTCGAAGTCGATAACAAATACAAACAAATCATTATACTTTGCGTTTTCTAAGTAAAAACTGGGACTTAATGTTGGACAATCTCCATGTGCGTGTTTATAACATGCTGCCATGTCCGCTACAACTTCAAAGGTTTGATGGTAGTGTGAATAATAGTCGCTTTCATTACCTTTTTTGTTCGCTGGCACTACGTTATCCCATCCATCAATATAGTAGACCTTCTTATCTTGCTGTGCAAGGCAAAAACAATCGTTATAGCCTTGCTGCTTTTCCGCCAGTAACGGAACCGCTGGTGTTTCCATGATAAAATTCCTCCTTATAGATTTTGACAAGTCACAGATAACGTGTTACTGGCACTAAGCGGAACCGTGGAGGAACAGAGCAGCGGCGGCTCCATCATGGAACACGGCCCCGCTGTTCAATCTGCGACTTGTCAAAACCCACAAGGAATAAGCGTTGTTTCCTCACTTTCTGATTATATTATACTGCAAAAATTTTTTCGTAGCAAGAAATGTGAATTACGCTCATTTTTACAACATTCTAAAACATTCTTGCAGACTTCATGTAAAAACATGTTGCCGACACGCAAAAAGACGTTGCAGCTTCTTGGAAGATGTTGCTTTCACGCCCTGTTTTCTTTCCCTGGCTCGGCGGCTGGCAAAATTGTATCTACACTTTCAAATTCGAGCGGGAGCGGGACTACCCCCTACCGCAACGGGGCAGCAGCCAGCCCCCTACCGGGGGATGGTTTTGGGAAAATCACATTTTGATTTTTCAATGCTGGTTTTCTCGGCGGATTCCCCGACCGCTGAAAGATCACGGCGGAAACGGGCGAAAACGGCGGACGCGGCGGAGGTTATACCCCATGCAGAAAAGGCAAAGAAAAAGGGCGGGTTTCCCCGCCCTGACTACTCGATTTCCAGATTTTCCGCAACTATTCCTTTATAAATGGGACGCTTTCCTTTAGCATATTCAACACAACTGCCAACTGATTGTCGGTACAATTTTCCAACAGCTCATTTATTTCTTTCAGGTAGAGGCTATTTTCTCTCGTCTGTCTCTCGCTTGTATATGGTATTGAAATAATGTCGTTTGCAGTAATGCCAAAATATTCTATCAGGTCAACTAATTTGTCTAAGCTGAATCTGCGCTCTCCGCGTTCGCATTGTCCTAAATAGTTCGTCTCTGTCTCCAATACCTCTGCCAACTTTTCAAGTGTTAGACCTTTCAGTTTTCTATATTTTCTAATATTCTTTCCTATCTCAAAGGATAATTCATCCATTAAAGCACCGCCTTTCTTGTTACCGCCTTTCTTGTTAGTATTCTACAGGCAGCAACGCTGACAAACGAGTTACGCAATGCTTTTTATTCCATTGCAAATTGCAATGATTTTGATTGACACACGCATATTGCTTGTGTTATCATAGCAATATGGACTTGTCAGGCCCGAATACAAAAAACATAGACGGAGGTAACAAAGAATGAAGAAACTTTTGGTACTCATGCTTGCGGTGGCTTTTGCCCTTTCACTGACGGCATGCGGCGGGACAAATATTGAAAAATTTTGTGACGGTTATTCTATTTTTTGGGATAATTACGAAGGGCAGCACAATGACGAAATACACTATTATGCCCTGTTTGAAGACGGTGTCCTGACGATTGAACAAAGAAAACTCCAGCCTTTTTCTGCTTCTCCGACAGGTACGGCATATTTAGTCGAAGAAACAGAGACATATAATTATGAGTTGGAGGGAAATGATACCATAATTATTGATGGAGAAACCTACACCTATGAAATATCGGATAATAGAGTTGAGTTCAATAAAGACCTCATGGGAATTTCCTCGTGGTGGAAAAGATGAACGAATAGGAGGCGGTTAGATAATTATGGAAGAAAAAGAATTAAGCAAGGGCATATTTGGGAAAATGAATGTCCCAGCATTTATCTGTCTGCTTTTAGCAATTCTGTCTGGGATTTGGTACAGCGACCTATCGACAGATAGGTGGGCCGCAACAGATGAAATAATGATGGCACTAATACTTACTGTGGTTTTTGCCGTTCTTTCGATTGTGTTCTTTTTCTGGATGAGCGGCTGTAGTATCACGGTAACAAATAAAAGGGTATATGGAACAGGGGCTTTTAGAAAACGTGTTGATTTACCCTTCGATATGATTTCTTCAGTTGGAAGTGGTGCTTTTAATAGTGTTGCTGTAGCAACTTCTTCGGGTAAAATTTGCTTTTGGTTTGTTAAGAATAAAAACGATATTTTTAATGCAATTACAAATTGTTTAGTTGAAAGACAAAATAAATCCGCTACCACTACCACCATTAAGCAAGAAATTCCGCAAAGTTCCGCTGATGAATTAAAGAAATACAAGGATTTATTGGACAGCGGCGTTATCACGCAAGCCGAGTTTGACGCAAAGAAAAAGCAGTTGTTGGGGTTGTAATTCATACATAGCACCGGGCGGGAGCAATCCCGCCCCGCGCCATTTTTGCACACTAAAGGGGGCGGCACATCAACGTGCCGCCCCTCTTGCGTTCATATTGCCTTACCAGCCGCGTTCTTCCAGGATTTCCATCCTATCCGCTTCATAATCCTTTTTGGCTTTCTGTTCAGCTTCATACCTGATTGTTTCCAGGGCACAGTACAATTCTTCATCGGTCATACTCTCATACCCGGCCCTGGCCTGTTCGCGCTCGGCTTCTTCATCCTCTGTGTAGCGGGACAGCAGCAGGGCAATCGTGTTGCGGCGTTCATCGTTCATAGTCATTCCTCCTTTTCAGATTTTTGTAAAGTGTATTTCAAAAAGCGGATTGCTTCTTGATGGTGATTAGCTAACCCTGGCAAGCTCCGCACCCTCGGCGGGGGCCTTGCGGCTGCTTTCCGCTGCATCGTCCTTTTCGGCGGCGGGAGGGTCAACGGGGAGGACATACAAAATCTTGCCGCTGCTGCTGATGTTGGGAATGTTGCCAAAGTCGGGGAACTGCTGCATAAACCAGCCCCTTGTGAACAGGTAGGGGTTTTTCTGCTTGGCGGCAATCGCCTTGACCGCCTCAAAGGTGACAAGCAGCTTGGCGGCGTTCTCATGCAGATTGATGTACCCCTCCATGCGCTCATAGGTCAGGCCCTTGTTCGCGTTGGCCTTGGAGGGGGAGCGGTGCGTCTTGTGGACAATCCTCATGCCGGGGTAGGCTGCTTGGAGCTTGGACAGCTTTTCGCATTCAGCGGAAGTGGGGTCGCTGGCGGCATCGGCAAAGCTCTTGCTGATGGTGATGGTGTTGGCGGTGAAGTTGATTTTGCACTCTTTCATTTTGATAACCTCCATATTTTTATAAAATTTGTTGAGTGATGGTCTGCGTCAGGCCGCTACATCTTCGGCCTTGGGCTGATGATTGTTGATTTCATTTTCTTTGCCATACATCGGATAGTTTTTGAGGAACCACGCCTTGACCTTGGGATAGCTGGGGGATTTTTTCCCTGCCGGGGTGTAATATTCCTTGATATTCTGAAAGGCTTTCAAAGCCTCGCCGCCGTTGGCCTGGGACTTGATGTACTTCTCCATCTCGTTCAGCGTCAGGCCCTTGTATTTGGCCTTGTCAGCGGTGATAACGGCGGTTCTGCGCTGGATGGTGTAGTCCGGGAAATCCTTGTGGAGCTTGGTCAACTCCCGGTATTCCCTTGTGGAAGTGTCAGCGGCGCGGGTGGCGAACGCCTTAGTGATAGTAATGGTCTGCGCTCCGTGGTTGATGATGTAGCCGTTTTTCATAATGTTTTCTCCTTTTCATTTTTGAATTTTGTTTTTCAAGAGGTGTACGCTCCTCGTTGTTTCTGAAAATAATATAGCATAGGTCAAAGAAAAACCTGTTGTAGCGCGACAAAATTTTTGAGAAACTCGGACAGCGAAAATGAGAAAAAATAGCGGGTTTCTAAGAAGTAATTCTAAGCCCGCCCGCTTGCGGCGACGGCCCCCAGAACGGGGAGCAGCCCCCGCAGGAGGGCGGGCGTTTATAGGCCCCCGGAGAAGCGGCACACGCCGCCCTCCGGGGCCGTTTTCGTTGTAGGTGGCCGGTTACTCGCCCTGGAGCTCCCCGGGCCCGTCCTGAGCCTCCTGGGGGGCTTCCTGAGCCGGTTCCGGCTCCTGGTACTCATCCCAGCCATAGACGCCCGGCTCCCAGACGTTTCCGTCCGCACCAGAGACCCACCTCTTGCCGTTGTGGGTCACTTTCGCCCCCTGGTCGTAGGCGTCGTGGGCTCCGATAGGCTGAATCCACTCCGGGAACTCCTCCAGGGGATTGCCGATGCGCGTCCACATGGAGGGGGTGGCCGAAGGCTTGGTATTCTGGCCAGCGTCCTTGACGTCGTGGATGGAGCGATAGAGCTGCCCCTCGTCCTGCACGATGTCGCCCGCCTTGCCCCGCCAGTTTTCATCCCACTGGACGAAAAGGTCGGGATACTCAGAGATCGTCGTCTCGTCGAGCTGCTGCTCCTGGGCCATCTTGACAAACATGATCTCCGCGACGGCCTGGGCGGAGCTGCTCCGGCGAGCTGCCCGGTTCAATTCCCCGACAGACTTCTTCGGGGTCAAATACTGCACACTGCTCATTCGTAGGCACCTCCAAACCCAGATACAGAAACTTCGCCCTCGTAGCCCTCGTTCTTGGTGATGGTGAAGCGGATGTTGACGCCCCACTTGTCCGCCGTTTTGGTCTTGTTGGTAAAGTTATAGACCCGGTTGATTGCGACCATGGCGGTGATGTCCTCCCAGGTGGGCTCCGCGTCGAAGGCGTTGTTGCAAGCCTCCACCAGAGCGGTCGCGCCCTCAATGTGCCAAGTCGGAGTGACCAGCACCTTGGATGCGGCCTCGTCCGTTTCCTCCGGCTCATTGAGCTGGAACGAGATAACGCTCTCCGTCTTGGAGAATGTCCAGACCCGCACCGAGGTGGCAAAGTTGCCGTCCACGGCCTCAACCCGGAGCTGGTGGTTGCCATTGGTGAGCGTGAGCCACTTTTCCCGGGTGAGCACGATGGTTTCCTCCTGGCCCAGCGTTGCCTGATAGCTCCTGATCTGCACGTCGTCCACGAACTCGGTGACGACCACGTTGTCGCCCTCAATATCGGTGACGGTGTACTTCTCAGCGAAGCTGCCGGTCTTATGCCCCAGGGCAGTGTCCTGGCCGGAAATGCTCGGCGCGGAGTTGGTGCGCTTGAAGGTCAGCCTCCGGTAGCTGGTGCCGCCCTTGCCGTCCGAGACCATGATCGTGATGGTGTTGACGGAATTGAGGCTGAGAGTGTAGAGCTTCTCCGAGGTGATCGTCACGCCGAGGGTCTCTCCCTTGGGGGCGTTGTTGATCGTGCGGATGGTCTCGTCGTTGAGCTGCTCCGTCACGGTGAGGGTGTCGCCGTCCGCGTCGTTGACGGTGTAGTCGTAGGTGAAGCCCAGGTTTTTATCTCCCAGGTTGCCGTCGACGCCGCTGATGGTGGGTGCGCTGTTGGTTCTGGTAAATGTCCACGTCCTGGTGGCCGTCCCGCCCTTGCCGTCGGTGACCACGACCTTCACGGTGTGCGTCCCAAGGGACAATTCATCGACCGGGACGGTGATGGTATTTACAAAATTTCGCGTCGGGCCAAACGACTTCGTCGTTTGGCCATCAATCGACTCCGTCGCCGTCAAGACGTCGCCGGAGTCGGGATCGTCGACGCTGTACTGTATCGTGAAGTTGGTGTTCTTATCACCTAAATTGCGGTCACTGTCAGAGATCAGAGGGTCAGTGTTCAGGATTTCAAGGACGGGGCGAAAACCGACGTTCACGAGCCCATGCGTAGCATGGTAGTAGTACCAGTGGCGGGCCGACACCCAGCCGCGAACCGCACGAGACGACGAATTTCCGGAATATACCTCCTGACACCAGGAGTAGCAGCCCATCCAATTCCAGAATTGATTGTGAGCACTCGTCTTATCGGCAGCGGCAAGGGAGGTGTCCAGGTCGGACGATGTGGGAGCCGGGAGCCCGGTGATGACCTCCTCGCGGGTGACAAACCTGTCCCACTCGTTGTTGGTGGGGGTGCCGCCAGCATACCAATCGCTTGACCGGGGGCCTGTGCCGCCCGTCAGAACGCGGCACTTGTAAGTCGCGCCGTCGATAGTGACGGTCTTGCCGGTGATGTAGCCCTCGGCGTTCAGATTATTCCAGGAGACGGAGACCAGGATGTTCCGGTCGCAGATCAGGAGGGTCTTGTCCCCATCCTTGATCTTATGCCACTGGAGCTTGTTGGCGTCCGCTGCCGGAGTGCTGCCGAGCGTATAGTTTGCCATGCTCCCGCTCATCTGCGGGATGTCGCCGACGCCGCAGCCGCTGTACGGCTCCGAGTCAGGCCGCCAGGGTTTTGTGGGCCTTTTCAGTATCGTACCGTTGTTGTAGAATCCGCCGAGCTTGACGAGACCGAGATATTGCGCCATAAGGTAGCTCTCCTTCCACTTTGATGAAGCGGTAGGGCGCGAATATCTTCTTCGCCAGATTGTAGGCGCTCGCCCAACGAGCAAAGCCGAGCCAGGAGTCAACCTCTTGCTGCATCTCCTTGCGCGTCTTCTTGCCCTCCCGGAGCTTCTCGATCATGGCCTTAACCCTCCGCTTCTCCTTCCGCTTGGACTCAGTGCGAAGCTCGAGGTGGGTCGCCTTGATCTTGTAGCCGTAGGCGTTCACGCCCTGCCGCAAATAGAATATTTTCGTCTTGCTGTTGAGATCGAGGTGCAGATTGTCTTTGACAAACTGCTTGATCTTTGCAAGCCATTCCCTCGCGGTCTCTTTGTTCGGCGCGATGATGACGGCGTCGTCAGCGTATCGCCTATAGAGCTTTGCCCCAAGGAAACGGATGCAGAACTGATCGAGCTCATTGAGGGTGATGTTTGCGAAGTCCTGGGAGCTGACGTTCCCCAGCGGGACGCCCTTCTCTCCTTCAGGGCTGGAGTCGATCACTTTGCAAAGAAGACGATAAAAGCGGAGGAGGTCTTCATAACGCTCCGGGTGCTTCTTTCGCAGCTTCTTGAACCGCTTCGCCAGGAGCTTTTTCAAGACTTGGCGGTCGATAGAGTAGAAGAACTTTTTCACGTCGATCTTTATGACGGCAGCTTCGTCGCCCCACTTCATGCGGGCGACCCTCATGTCATGCTGCACATCCAGCGCGGCCCGGATGGGCCCCTTCCCGTAGAGACACGCATAAGAGCGGTCTACAAATACAGGGCGATAGATGTTCTGCAAAATTTCATGGACGGTAGTCTGTACGATCTTGTCCCGGAGCTTCGGAATGTGGAGGCTGCGCTCCTTTGGCTCCTTAATCATTCTGTGGCGATAGGAGCCAGGAACATACTCCTTCTTCCGCTGGTCTGGGTCTGGCCGTACTTTGATTGCCGTGAGCTCACGCCATAGCTGGACATTATTCACCTCGGAGAGAAGATCGTATAAGACCGCCTCCCGGGTGTACTTCCGCTGGCCTCGGAGCGCGTTTTTATAGCTGGCTCCGATTGTATCCCACCCGACCATCTCCTCATACGGTCTGAGAGGCATGATCGGTGGAATCTGGGGGTGTTTGACCTTCTGCGCTGTCTTTACTAAAATGGGGAATTTCGTCATTGTGGCATCCCTTCCTTTTGAGAACGGCTTGGCACCTATGACGCGGGTTGTTACCCACATTGTAGACCTCCCACCACCTTCCCAATACGAGAGGGCCGGGCGGAGCTTGGTCACTGTTTTTACGCCGTCAAAGACAAGGCGAAGGATTACCTCTCCCTTGAAGTATAACAAGGACTCGCCAGTAAAGCCGTAGCCGTACCAGACGAAATAAACCTACAAGGCGGGGCGAAAACCGACGTTCACGTTCCTATTCGTTGCATTGTTGTTGTTCCAGTTGCGGGCCGACACCCAGCCGCGAACCGCACGATTCGACGCCATACAGAGATAACCCTAAGTAGGTGCTTTTACTTTTTGGCTTGCGGAGCGTTGCCGCTGTTGATGAAATACTTCTGCAAGCCTCCGATGATGCGCCCGATCTCGTTGAGCCTCCCTTGCAATTCAAAGAGCTTCTTCTGCGTGATATACTTCTGGTTCTTCGCTATGCCGAACAGGACGAGGAGCAGGGTCTTTTCTGCGTCCGCCTCGTCCAGCCACTCCAGCCGCTTTTTGACGACAGTGAGGTTGTTCGCCATAACGGTGGCCCGGATGAGCTTGTAGCACGACTGCTTGATCTCTTGATTGAGGGAGAACTTTTCCGCGACGGGGAAGTTTTTGAGCAAGGGGTAGACGTCCCTTTCCAGGAATATCTCAGCCTTCTTCTGCAGGGTAGACGGTTCCGCCATAGCCGACGCACCTTCCTTTCCTGATGCGCTCGATCTCGGCGATGTCCCCGTAAAACTCGAAGCCGTAGTCAGTGAGCTTGACCGTTGCCGGTTCGCCCGTGATGGAGCTGCGGCCCTCTATGGTCAGGCTGGCCTCGCCGGTGAGCTTCAGGCCATCCCTGGTGATGAGGGCCAGCTCGTCCCGGGGACGCCGCTGGCAATTTTCGCATACCTGGGAGAGCCCACTGAAGAAATTCCCGAGGATGCAGCTCGCTTCTTTACGGGTACAAGCGACCCTATACATAGATTTTCCGCGCCACGGGGTCATAGATGCCGGACGCGATTGCCACGGACGTTACAGAGACAAAATTGATGAGAAAGACGTTGTTGACCATGTTGTTCAGGGTCGCGTCCTTCAGCACCTTGATCTCACGCTGCGCGTCCGCGATCTGGCTGTCATGCAGGATAATGGTCTCCCGGTTCTGCCAGATACCGTCGTCCATGTGGTTCATGTTCGTCTGGCTCACGGGCGTCCCTTCCTGGATGACCTCCTCGGTGATGATGTCGACCACGTGGTCGAGCCATCCTATGCGCTCATAAGACTCCATCGCTGCTTTCGACCTCCATTTCTTTGACATTATATTTGAAGGCTACATAGAGCCCCTTGCCCGGTGTTTTTGTGAAGACCCGGTCGTCGGCCTTGGCGACGATGTCGCCGTCCTTGTCCACCAGCTCCACGTTGGCCACGTCCCCGATGACGGTGTCGTTGAAATAGATATAGACCCGCACGTCGGAGCCGTTGACCATGGTGCGGAACGGAGGGACGGTTTTCGGCTCCCCGTTCAGGGTGTAATTCGCGTGGTCGATGGAATCGACAAAGCGTCGACCGATCTTCTGGATGCCGAGGTCAGTGAGTGTTTTCGCCATTTAGCGTCCGCCTCCTCTGGAATGTGTTGTGGATGAGCAGCGGGACGATCTGGAGCACCTCAAGTATTCCTTGACGCCCTGCTGCGCCTTGGAGCCCGCTGCGAGCTCGGAGGCCAGTCCCTTGTAGATGGTGTTCTCTCCGAAGCAGTAGCACCTCTGGGATGCCGCGAAGGTGCCGATCTGCGGGAAGGTGACGTCGCTGGACTCCGCCCGGCCCTGGGGCGCGATGGTCGAGGCGATGATGCTGCCCACGCCGCCGTTGATGTCGGTGGTGGGAGAACAGCGGGTCGGCTCGGCGCACCTGAGATATATCTTGATGCCGCGCTGCTCTTGGGACGCCGCTGCAAGAACGGAGCCGAGCCCGGCATATAGGGTGTACTCGCCATAGTGATAGAACTCCTCCGAGGCCGCGATGGTACCGGCCCTCGGGATGTTGACGTCGCCGGACTCCGCCCGGTCACCGATCACAATGTCCGACTTCAGGAGATAGCCAATGTTGGCCACATGAGGCCACACGCCGCAGACGATCTGGTTACAGCGGGGATAGTCGGAAACGCCCCGCTCCAGCCGGGAGAGCAGCAGGATGGTGTTTCCGCTTTCCGTCCCATAGAACGGTCTGCTGCTGCCCTCTTTGACCTTGCGAACTTCGGCGTCAATGACAGCGAGGTTATTGACGCCGCTCTGCTTGCGCCCCTTCAGGAAGATGATGAACTCCGCCCAGTGCTCCGGGTCTTGCTCATAGACCGGCTCAATGTGGCTCTGTTCATAACCCAGGGCTGCGAGGACGTAGAGGATGCCCTGGCGGGTACCGCTCCACTTTGAAATAATGCCCTTCATGGACAGCCGGGTGCGGTACGCCTCTGCGTCCTCCCCCTCCAGCCTGGGCATATCGCGGTCTTGACCGTGGACGGGGAGCATGACCTCCGACGCGCTGGCGACATTGGCCTCGTCCCTGACCCGCAGGATCACCGCCTTCAGATCATCGAACTCCCGCCCGATGACCCGGAAAAAGATAGCGAACTGGTTGACCGCCCGGCGTCCCTTCTTCAACGGTGCAAACAGGAGGTCGAACATATACTCGCCGAAGGTGTCAAACCGCTTCATCCGGTCACTCCCTTTCAACCGTCACAGAGACAGCTCCGAGGATGATGACCTTGTCCTTGTCCAGCTTGACGTCCTGCTCCGGGGCCGTGACCTTGACGTTGGTCGTGTCACTGTAGCCGCTGCGGATTGCGTGGTTGATGTCCGAGAGGGTCAGCTCGTAGAGCTTGCGGCCCTTACGGACGGCCAGGAGCTCCGCGAGGATGGAATGGACGCGGCCCTTGATCTCCTCGTCGGTCGCTGCGTCTGCGGTTGTGACGGTGACACTGATGTCCTGGGCCACGGTGATGGATGACTTCACCAGGATATTATCATACGGCCCGGCGATATTGTCAACAGCTTCCCGGACAAGTTTAAGCAGACCCTCCGTTGCTTCACCCGCCGTACCTGTGACAATAACGTCCACGGTGCCCTGGCCCCGGGGATGGTCGCAGTCCGCCTGGGCGAACAGGACGCCGGGGACGCCCTCCGCCGTGTTGATAAATGCGTCCTCGATCGCCCGCTGCGCCAGCTCCGACCAGGAGCGAAGGGTGCGCGTCCTTGCGCTTTCGTCGTCCTCGGTGTCACTGCCCTCCCGGGTTATCCAGTCCTCGCCGTTGCTGATCTCCACCTCTCCGATATAGGTGAGGGAGGTGGTGATCTGGCCCTGGGGGACATTGTAACGGGCCCCCTCGATCTCGGCCTCCACCAGCACATCGACCGTCCGAGCCCCTTTCTGGAGGACGGTGGGCTCCAGGGAGAAGAAGCGCAGCTCCTCGCCGTTGATGTCCAGGGCGGTCTTGAATACCTGACCCTTGGCGATCTTGATCGCCTCGCCCTCCATATCCAGGCGGGTGACAGTCACAAGGCCCCGGGCCTTCTGTGCCCGCTTGCGCTTCTTGGAATAGTCCGCCATCTTCAGGTCAAGCCATATCCCGGTGGCATGGGAAACGAACATATTATTCAAAACCAGCCGGAGCAGCTCAATGACCTCAATCTTGATGCGGAGCGCGATCATGAGCATTGTGTGGAAGACGCCGCCCGAGTGAAAATTGGTGATGACGAAGCCCTCGTTCTTCAGCTCCTCCACCTTGGCGTCCCGCAGCTCCTCCAGACTGGGAACCGGGAGAACGGCGTCAAGGGTTTTTTTGTCAATCATGCTGCTGTCACCTCCACACTGACCGCGTCGATGATGATGTTGAGTGCCCTGGCCTCGTTCTCCCCAGCGAAGCGGAAGGTGCAGCGGAGCCGGAAGGTATCGTCGGCGCGGATGATCTTAACGCTGATACTCTCCGGGAGGATGACCTCCCGCTTCTGCAGTTTGCTTTTGACGCGCTGCGTCATTTCCAGGCGGGTGAGCTCGGTGTCCTCCGACTGAATAAAGTCGTAGAGGCCCCAGCCGAACTCCGTGTCGTAGAACAGGTCGCCCGGCTGCGTGATTGCCTCCAGGACGATGTTCTGGTAAAGGCAGTCCAGCCCGGAGCACAGAGGCGCGTCCCCGTCTGCCGCCTGGGTGAGTTGCCAGGAGTCGTCCAGGCGGATGTCGGTATCTTTCAGCCCTGTCACAGCTTCACCTCCCCGATGATTGCCGGGGCCAGCTCTCCATAGGGCAGCGCGATCGCTACCGTCGCCCCCTGCTGGAACTGCTTCTTAGACTTGATCTGAGGGAGGGCTGGGAATGCCTTGTCAGGGCTTCCGAAGCGGTCAAGGACGGTGAGCTTATACTCGTACCAATGGGCCACGATATGCCCCCGGAAGCTGCCCCCCGTGTCGTCGTTGTAAATGACCAGCTCCTTGATCTCATAGGTGTCGAGCTTCTTTACCGAGTCCACCTTTGCGAAGACGACGGTGGGGAGCTTCAGATGCGGGTAGTCCACGGCGATAGATTTCTTAACGATTGACCTGACCATTTCCTCAAGCATTGACGCGCCCCTCCTTTCTGCGGTCAGAAATAGATATAGGTGCGGATGAAGCCGGAGTCGTTGGTGGTGGACACCACCTTCAGCACTTCCTGCTCCCCGCTGATCTGGGGGTGGATGAGGTTAATTTTGTGGGAGTGTTTGACGAAGGGCGCGGAGACCGTTTCCAGCTCCCACACGCCGCCCGCCCGGGTCAGGTTGATAATGTTGACCCCATGCTCGAAGGTGTAGACCTTGCTCTGCTCCGGCTTCTCGTCCCAGTAGAACGTGCCGCCAGAGAAGAAAAAGGGCACCTTGAGCCCCCAGGCCGCATTGACGGTGTTGATTGCCTGAACAACGCTCTGCTCCCGGATGGGGAGCATCTTCCGCTTCGGGTATCCCTTCGAGGCGAGCTTCATCTTAGAGAGTCCCGCCTTGGAGAGAAAGAAGGAGATCATCTCCTGGGGCGTGGTGTTCAGAAATGTGTCGTTGATGATGGTCTCCTCCAGGAGCAGCATCTCGTCCTTCAGGTTGACCTCGTTGATATAGGCCCCGCCGTCATACTCCTTGGCAACAAAGCCGGAGAAAACCTCGTCCAGCGAGCCGTTGTAGCCCATCTGGATGGAACCAGGGGCCTTGCGCGGGAGGGCGATCTTCGGACGGAACTGCTCCGTGAAGCGGATTTTTGCCCAGTCAAAATAAGATGACTTGGCGGAGTATATCTCGACCTCGATGCCCTTGTCGAAGGAGTAGCCTCCGGCCTGGGCCGCGATCTGCGGATAGTAGAGCTCTGTTGTTTCCACGGTGCGCCTCCTCAATATGGCATTTGCGTCATTACCTTGTTTAAGGCGGCGGTCGCCGCGCCGGTGACCATGTCGCTGGCGGGCGACTTGCCCCGCTTGGTTCCTAAGTATTGCTGATAGTCTTGGTTGAGGTTGCTGGTTGCTGCTGCAGCCTGAGAGCTGCCACCGCCAGACAAGCCCCCGGAGCTGCCGGAACCGCCCGAGCTGCTGGTGGCGGTGATGGTCTGGGGGATGTATTCCCACAGCTCCAAGTTTGCCACGAGCTGCGACTTCTTGTTCTCCCCCTTATGGGTGAGCTTTTTGAAGATGACCTTCTCAATGCCGTGGGCCGCTGTGTCCTCGCTGACGATGGGAATGGGCTGGGGAACATTCTGCCCCGGTTTTCGGAAGATCTCACGCAGAACGGCGTACCGTTCATATTTGGTCTGCCCCTCGGTGTCGTCGATAATGAGCTCGATGTTCACCTTGGCGTCTTCGTAGCCGGTGGCCTGTTTGGGCTTGGTCGCGCTGCCCTCTACCTCCTGCTCGTCCACCTTTGCCGTCTCCGTGACCTCGATACTTTTTACAAGGCCAGGGAGGACGACCCCGTTCAGCTTAATGCGCTCGTCCTCAATGAAGATCATGGTCGTCCCCCCCTTCCTTATGCCGGGCTCGGTGTGGCGTCCGGGTCATTGTCGCCGTTGCCTTCGCTGTAGTCCTCGACCTCCTTCAGCAGCGAGAGCAGCATCTGCAAGTCCTTGATCTTCTTCAGGTCAACCTGCATGATGAGCTTCTGAATGATGACCTGCTTGCCGTTGCTGCGAGTGCCGTCGCCCTCGGCGGTATCGGCGTCCTCGCCGCTGTGGTCGCCGCCGATGTTGACCTTTTCGACCGGCTCGCGCCCCAGTGCTGCCTTTGCCTTTTGGAGCCCCTGCTCCATTGCGTCTGCAGGAGCGTCCTGGGCCAAGGCCAGCCCGTGGGCGTAGGTGGTCATGGTGCGCTGGCCCGAGAGGGTCAGGGTAGAGAGCGGGCCCTCCTTCGCGTCTGAGAACGGGAGGAGGTTGCGAATTTTCTGGAGTCCGCCCTTGACCGCGTCCACTGCGCCAGAGAAGGCCGAGCGGATGCCGTTGGCGAATGTGCTGACGATCTTCTTGCCGGAGTCGAAGAACCACGTCACGGCCCCCGTGACTGTGTTTTTGATGTTGCCCAGGCCGGTCATAAAGGCCGACCCAGCCTCAGTGAATTTCTGGCCGATGCCCTGAACGATGCCGCTCATGGCCGTCGTAAATTTGCCGCTGATCTCAGAGAGCTTTCCCCCGGTGAGATTGTCCAGGAAAGTGAAGCCCGCTGTGTAGTAACCCTTGACGCCCTCGATTGCGGCAGCGGCGATGCCTTGGACTCCGCCGCCATGCTGCTCGTAGGCCGTCCGCATATTCCCCAGCTTTTCGCTGACCGTGGCTCCTGCCGCGTCCAGGATGCTGCCGACTGTGCCGGTGATGGGGGATAATTTCTCAGAAAACTTGTCCTTGATCTCGGTCAGTTTCCCGCCTGTCAGGTTGTCCAGGAAATTGTACCCTGCACTGAAGACGCCCTTGACGCCCTCAACCGTAGCCGCTGCTGCGCCTTGGATGCCGCCGCCGTTTTCTTCGTAAACGGCCTTCAGCTCACCCAGCCGTTGCGCTGCTGTGTCCTTGATCTCGGAGAGCTTGCCCCCGGTCAGGCCGTCCAGGAAGGTGAAGCCCGCGCCGAAGATGCCCTTGACGCCCTCGACCGTAGCCGCTGCCACGCCTCGGACGCCGCCGCCGTGTTCCTCGTAGGCGCGTTTCAGGCCGTCCAGCTTGCCCCCGGTCAAATTATTCAGGGTGTTGAATCCGGCCTCTGTGACGCCCCGGATGCCCTCCATGGTGGCCGCTGCCGCGCCCCGGATACCGCCGCCGTTTTCTTCGTAGACGGCCTTCAGCTCGCCCAGCCGCTGCGCTGCTGCGTTCTTCAGCTCGGTGAGCTTGCCTCCGGTGAGATTGTCCAGGAAGGTATACCCAGCAGTGAAGACGCCCTTCACGCCCTCTATCGCAGCTGCTGCCACGCCCCGGATGCCGCCGCCGTGTTCCTCGTAGGCGCGTTTCATGTTGTCCAATTTCTCCTGGACGGTGGCCTTCGCCGCCCCCATGACGCGCCCGATCACGTCGCCGATTGCGCCGAAGATGTTCCTGGCGACCTCCAGGGCCGCGCCCAGCTTCTCCTTGAAGAAACTCAGGATTGCATTGACGCCATTGCGAAACCACTCGCACTTGTTGTAGAGCAGCACCAGGGCCGCTATGAGGGCCACGATGCCTATGACCACCCAGGTCACGGGGTTGGCGAGCAGGGCCGCTGTGAAGCTCCACACGGAGCCTATGAGCGGTGCCAGTGCGCCCTTTGCCAATAGGAACCCGGCCTTGAGTATTTTGAAGGCGGAGACCGTCTTGGTGATGACGAGGCCAACGCCGCCGACGACCGCGATCACGGTGCCCGCCACGGTGAGGAATCCGCCGATCGCCAGCACGATGAGCATGATGATCTTGACGAGCTCCTTGTTCTCCTCTATCCAGGAGGCGACCTTGGTAAGCACTTGCTCCCCCTTTCCCATAAGGTCATTGACCGTGGGGAGGAGGCTGTTGCCTATGGACTCGGTTACATTGTGGATGCGCTGCTGCAGGCGAGCGAACCGCTCCGGCTCGGTCTCCTGGATCGCAGACGCCATCTCCTGGGCGACGCCGGTACCTTGCCCCATCGCGTCGTAAAGATTGAGGATGTTGTCCTGCAAATCCCCGGTCTTGGAATACAACAGATCAATGAGGGCGACGGCTTCGGTGTCCCCAAAAGCCTTCTGCAGCTCCATCTTCTCAGCGGCGTCCATTGTCTCGCCGAACTTGCCCCGAAGCTGTTCGAGGATTTCGGGCATAGACAGGAGCTGGTTGTTGGCGTCAAGGAAGGAGAGGCCCAATGCCTCGCCACCCTTCGCCGCCGAGCGGAGGAAGGCTTTGTACTTTGTACCGGCTTCCGCCCCTCCCATGGTCGCTTGCAGCATACCGAGGATTGCAAGCTGTTCTTCCAGAGGGACGTTGGCGGTGGTGGCCGACGCGCCCAGGCTCTGGATGCCCTGGGCCATGCCGGTGCCGGACGTTTTGAACGCCCGGACGCTTTCCGCTATTCCAGCGGAGAACATTTCCCCGAACTGGATGTCGGTGAGGTCGTCATAGTAGCCCTTATAGATGCCGTAGCCGGTGGCGAACAGGGAGGTCATTTCCGAGGCCGTCGACTTGGTGGCCTTGGCGGTCAGGGCCGCGAGAGCGGTAAACTCGGCGACGCCCTCGTCCGACAGAGATGATATGCCGCTCTTGATGTCATAGGCCGCGCTGATGAAGTCAGCCTTTGTGGTGCCGCTCCACTGGTCGGAGAAGTTTCGGGCCGCGCCCTCCAGCGCGTCCAGGTCTTCCACGCCCAGCGAGGCCAGCTCGCCCAGGGCCCGGCGCGTTTCAAACGTGGCCTCCACGGGTGCGAGCACTGCGCTGGTGATCTGGGAGCCAGCCTCCTGCATCGCGGTACCCGCTTTGACGAACCCGCCGAAGGTCTGGCCCAGCGCGTCCAGCTTGGACACGTCTGCCCCCACGCGGGAGGCGATACCGGCCAGCGGCCCGGAGAGGTGGTCGACCATGTTCATAACAAGCGACAATTTGAAGATGGATTCTAAGCTCACACTGCTCTCACCTCCATTTACGAGGAGAACACTTCGCTGATCGCTCGAGCGAGGATGTCCTTTTCCATCTCCTGGACGACGCGGGCCTTTGCCACATAGTCCAGAAATTCGCCGATGTCGCTGATTGCTTCAGGGTCAAATTGCTCTAAGAGAGGCGGGGGAAGGAAGCGGTATATCTCCAGGAGCCCTGTTTCTATAGCGTTCTCCCTGACCCCCGCGACCTTCTCCCTTAGAGTTTCTTCAAATTTACCGCGTTGGTCAGGCCCAGGATGTCCGTGAGCTTGCCGCCGATCGCGATCGCCACGCCGGGATAGGTCTCGGCGTCGGCGGTGAGCCGGGCCTCGTCCTCCTCCACCACGGCGTCCAGCATGAACCGCTTGCTGGCCTTGGACGCGCCGATCTGGGCCAGCGTCTTGACGTAACGGTCGTAGCTGGCCACGCTGGGCCGCTTGAAGCGGTAAACGAGCTCGATCTCCGTCTCGTCGTCCTCGGAGACCGTCATGCCGATGCGGTAGACCTTGCCGTACTTCGCCTTCAGCTCCTCGTCGCTGGCCAGCTTGGTCGCAGCGGGGAGGGTCGGGGCGGGGTTGCTCTTCATGCCTTCCATGGAAGTGTCCTCCGTTTCTCAGTTATTTTGGGATAACGCTCAGGCGGGCTCCAGGCCGTCTGTCACGATACCGCCGACGATCATCATGTCGATGTCCACGGTCAGGCCCTTGTCGCCTTGAGCGGCCTTGTGGCTGCGCTTGGTGAGCTTGACCGTCTTCAGCTCGTCCATGTGGGTCTTCTCCCCCTCGTTGGCGTAGGAGACAACGATGGAGGGGATGGTCAGCTTGTAGAACGGGACGCCCTGGGCTCTGCACCACGCCAGGAACTCCTCATAATCATCCCGGAGCAGGGAGATTTTCCCGGAAGACTTATAGTTTCCGGTGCCGTAGCCGCGAGGCCGGTGGCCGTAACCGTAAGACTCCTCCATCTCCATCTCGTCGTCGTAGCTGATCTCCTGCACAACGAGGGCCAGCCCGGGGAACTTGACGTCGACGTCGCCCCAGTCGTAGGCTTTGCCGTTTACTTTGAGGCTCATAGGCTTTTATCCTCCTTCCTATGCGGTGATGGGGGCGCGGCCCAGGTCGATCTCCACCTCGCGGATGTAGCCACGGGACAGATACCGGATTTTGACCCGCATGGTCTCGTCCTCCAGGAATGTCTCCTCGTGGCCCTCCTTAACGATGATCTCATAGGAGCTGATCTCCTTTTGCTTCACCATGCGGTCAAGAGGGGTGGCGATGAACTTCGCCCGGGCCTCCAGCTCGCCCTGGATGTCCGTGAGGTCGATGTCGTCGTTCTTGAACAGCAGGGCCTTCTTCCGGGTTTCTCGCACGATCTTGTTTCTGACGCGCACGTCCTCGGCGTAGCGGTAGTCGCTCCCGTCCGGGCACATCATCTTGGGGTGATAGACGTAGAGGTCGTCCAGGCCGTCATATTCCCGGAAGGTCAGGTATCCGGCCACGTCCAGGAACTCGATGATGGTGTTGTCGTAGCCAGCCGGAATCAGCTCCAGGAGCTGCGTCTCCGGGAAGCCGTAGCCCGCCTCGGGCTGGGTCTTGCCAATGGAGACCTGGACGGGGGCCTTGGCGTAGCGGCCCGACACCAGCCCGGCGAGGTTGACATTCTGGGTGGTACCGTCCAGCCGGACGAGTCTGCCCCAGGCCGCGCAGACCTGGATGTCGGTGTTCTTGATCTTCTTCCGGTTCGCTTCCATCTGGAAGGCCCAGTCGTGAAGATCGCCGTCCACGTCTGCCTGGGGGAACGCTGCCTCCAGCAGAATGAAGGCGGGCTTGTGGTAGACGTTCATGAGCTCCTTCTGGGCCTCGCTCATGGCTTGCCAGAGGGGGAGGGTGCTCTCGCCGACGATGTGGATAAACTCAAACTCCTGCGTGAACTCCTTCAGCTTGTCTACCGCCGCCAGGACGTCGCCGTTGGTCATAGCCGGGGCTGTGGAGCTGAAGGTGAAGGTGTCGCCCACCAGGAAGGAGCTGGGCTTCTGGTCGGCGTCCGCTGCCTCGGCGAACTGGACGGTCAGCCCAGTCCCCTCCAGAGCATAGGAGCCGGTCACAGGGACGGTGATTTCATCGGTGAAGCTGTGGCCCCCGTTAATGGAGGCTTTGAAGGCTGCGGTGTTCAGCCCACCCTGGGCGGTGATCTGGATGACCACCTGGAAGGCGTTGGTGGGGGAGCCGTTCACGGTCAAGCTGCCGCCGCCGTCACCCTCCTTCACCACGGGGGCCAGGGTGCCCGCCGTAGTCGCGGCGACCGGGAGGCAGAAGATGCGGGCCGCGCCGCCCTGGACGGCGTCCATGGTGGCGTCCGCCAGCGGGGACAGGCCCAGCCGACCCCTGATCTTGGCGGCGTCCATGTCGCCGGTGACGATGATCGGCGTGTCGGACACCACGGGCGAGGCCCCGATCTTGACACTCAGGCCGTCGCCGGTGGCGGTCGCAAAGCCGAGCAGACCGTCGGAGATAAATGTTGTAACGTCTCTAAGCATTACTTCTTAGCCTCACTTTCCCTGGGGTGCGCCCATGGGAGCCCCGGTAAAATCGGCGACCGCCTGGAGGAACGCCTCCTCGGTCATGGCCCTGCCGGGCTTCCAGTCGTTCGCGGCACATACGCCAGCGAAGATGGGGCGCGTGATCTTGTGCTTCTCCCGGAGCGTGTCGATCGACAGCAGCTCCTGGGGCTGCTCCAGCTGCTGCGCCGCTGCGGGCGCGGCCTCCGGCTTATTCTTGGTTGCCATCTGTATTCTCCTTTCCGTTTATTTTCTCGATCTCGACCACCTTGACGTGGGTCAGCGGCCCGAAGTCCGTGTCCTTATAGACGCCGCCGTTGAAGGTGACCGTCACGCGGACGGCGACCTGGGCCTTGAGGAGCGCGTCCTCGGTATCGACCCACTCCACGCCCTCTATCTCCAGCGGGACAAAATTCCCGTCGACCATGATGCCACGGTCAAGCAGAGAGACAAACTTCTCCAGCATGGTCTCCACGGCGTCGTCCGTATAGTCGCCTATGAGTACAACGAAGGTGACAGCCCGATCGAAAACCTTGCGCCGTTTGTGTTTCGCTCCCTCTTCATCCCTAAAACGCTTTTTGGAGCCGTTTCGGGCGTAGGCTTCCCGTTCAAACAAAACTGCACCGACGTGGGACTCCTGGCTTTTCTGAAGGGCCTTCAGAGCCGTGTATGGCCTTGACTTGAGGCCCGCCTCCGTGAGCTTCTCCAGGAGGTACTGCTTGCTTTGCCCGTAGAGCATGGTCAACCCTCCCTACCGATGAAGTCCTCCACGGTGGCCTTCATCTCCTGCATATCTTCCTCCGACAAGCCCAGGAAGGGCCGGGCCGGGATTTTGACGCGCACCTGCTTCTTGGAGACCCACTTGCCGTTATACTGGAAGCGCAGCACCTTCTTCCTGCGGGCCCGGATAGTGCGCCCCGGCTCGCCGAATTGGTGGGTCGCTGCGTGTTTGGCGTTGGTGCCGACCGCAAAGCCGGAGGCGTCCGATCTCGTGTGGATGGAGTTGCGGAGCTGGCCGGTCTTGACCAGGGTCTTGCCGCCCTCCAATATTGCCCGCTTGGAGCTCTTCCACCGTCGCCCGTCCGGGCCCTTGCTCTGCCGGAAGCGTTCGAGGGTTGACTCCCGGACGCCCTCAGCGAGCGCGGCGTTAATGCTGCGACGGTCGATCTCTGAGAAGCTCCGTATCCTGCGGAGCATGGCCCGGGTGTCCCCCTCCAGGCGGATGTCGTACATGACTCACATCCCCCTCATCTGCCCCCGGCTAAACAGCCGGGGGTTTGACTGGACGGTGAATCCAATCGCAGCTGCGCTGGCGGGGTCTCCGTCAGCATCGGCCCCGAGGGAGACCTTGCCCTCCGCCACCAGCGTGAGGAACTTGACCGCCGCATTGTAGCGGTTGAGGTAGGTCTTCTGGTCTGTCCCCTCGTCGATGCCGATGCGGGAGAACAGGTTATAGACCGCGATGTCCTTGGAAAACTTGTTGATGACCTTGGGGACGGGGGCGAGGGGGACGGCGTACCTCTTGGCGAGGTAGCCGTCAATCTCGCCGTCCGCGTCGGCGATCGCCGCGTCGATGATGGGGGCGACCAGCTCCTCCCGCTTCGCGGGTTCCTCGATAAAAGTGTCCCCGATGATCGCGTTGAGGGCGTCGTCCTTAATCATCTCCCGAACTTCCGCCCTGGTGCTGTAGCTCATGCCGCCCCTCCCTTCCGTCAGCCAGCAGCCCCGGTGCCGTCGGAGCCGAAGGCCATCTGCCAGAAGCCGAAGCCCGCATTGCCCCGGCTGTCCGCGCCATAAAGGAACTGCTTCTTCATGAACACGTTCTCGTCGGTCTCCTGGGTCTTGGACACGAACTTGGCCTTTTTCCGCTGCTGGTAGATCAGAGGCTTCACGGGCCGGTTGGTGCAGAGCAGGAACCACATGGAGTCGTGACCGGCGAGCTGGGGAACGACCACGGGCTTCGCGGTACCCTGCATGGTGTTCTTGGTGCCGTTCACAAAGTCGGCGACCAGGATGTCCCGGGCTTCCTTCTCCAGCGCGGGCGGGACAATCAGCTTATCCGGGACAAGGTTCAGGGCCCGGCCCTTGCTGTTGGTGAGAGACATGAGCGCGGTGCGGGCCTTGATATAGGCGTCCATGCTCAGCTTGGCGTGGCTCATATTGGAGACGGTCTTCTCGCCGATCTTGTGAGCAGCGGAGAAGAACGGCTGGCCGTCGAAACACTTCTCGGTGAAGCCGGAGGCCAGCAGCTTGAAGATCAGCTCGTCCGGGTGCGCCGCCGCCGACTGCGCCAGCATCTGGATGGAGACATTGTAAAGGCCGAGCTTATCGTCCTCGACCGCGTTGCGGTCAACGCCCACGGTCAGCTCGAAGTCCTTGTTGCGGATGACATAACCGCTGGCGGTGAGGTTCTGCACCTCGCGGTCGCCGATCCACTCCCTCATGCCGGGGATGTCGCCCAGCCAGGCGTAGGTCTCCGACTCCGTGGTGGAGGGGATGACGGAGGCGACCTCCGTGTACATCGGCTGCACTTCCGTCAGGGCCTTGTTGAAGATGGTGTTAAACGCGACGTAGATGCCGCGCAGGGTCTGGGGATTGATAACCATAGCGTCTTATCCTCCTTTTGTTTGTTAGCTGCCGCTGGCGGGGGCGGTGGCCGGTACGGTCAGGCCAGTGCCGATCTCCACGGCGACGCCGTTGTCGTCAACCCGGATGACCAGCCCGGCGACCGAGGCTCCGGTGGCCAGGGCGGTCACGGTCTGGTCGTCCTGGATGTAGCAGGGCTTGAGAACGTGGCCCACGCCGACCTTGTTGGCTGCAGTGCCTGTGTTGGCGTAGACGAACACGCCCCGGGTGACCCGGATGACCAGCTCGCCGTCGCTGCCCGTGTTCTCCACAGTCTCCTCGGCCCGGCCCGCCGCCGTCAGGCACTCCGCCTTCTTCCCGGGGACAGCGTAACCGTCCGCGTCCAGGGCGACCAGGGCCCCCTGGTAGATGGTGGTTTTGGCCTTTACCGGCAGAACGAGCTGCTTGCCGCCGTTCATGACCTCGACGGTGTCTCTTGCATTAGTCAAAGCTCCCATAGTGACTTACTCCTCCTTCCCGTATTTCTCCAGGTCTTCCTGGCTGACGCCCAGCTGCTTGCAGACCAGCGTGGTCGCCTCATCCGGCGCAGCGGATTTGAGGGCCACGCCACCTCCCAGGTCGATCTCGCCCATGGGGACGACCTGGGGGGCCTTCTCCACGAACGCGCCGAAGCCCTTGGGGTCGGCCAGGGCATAGCTCAGAGCCCAGTCCTTCTGCGCCGGGGTGATCTTGCCCGCTTTCAGGGCCAGGGTGACGGCCTCGTCCGCGTCCCGCTGGGCGTTCTGCTGCTTCAGGGCCTTCAGCTCCGCCAGCACATTGACCCCGTCGATGGTGCCGCCCTTGAGCTCCATGATCTTCGCGGTCACATCCTCGGTGGGAGCCCCGGCCTTCAGGCCCAGCAGCTCGCAGACCGCTTTGTTGGCGACGGTGGCCTCGTCCCCGGGCTGCTTGCCTTCCTTGAGGCTCTTGTTCTCAGCGGCCATCGCCTGGAGCGCCTCCATAATCTGCTCCTCGGTGGCGTCCGGGCCGAGCCCCAGTGCCGCTGCCAGCTTCTGCATATCCATGTTTTCATGTCCTCCTTCAAAATTGTCTGAGTTGACGATCGGGGTCATGTTCTCGATCGCGGGGGTGTTGGTCAGGGCCAGGGAGTGCAGCCCTATGGCTTTATTGTCCGTCTTGCGGACATTGACCACGGGGGAGAGATAGCGGTACTCCCGATTCTTCAGATACTCCGCTCCCCGGGGTGTCCACTCAACGACGGCCACAATGTTGCCGTCCTCCAGCTTCAGCTCCTTCACCCAGCCAGCAGCGGGGGCCTCGACCCCTTTGAGGGTCTGGTGCTCATAGTCCACCACCAGATCAACGCCGCGCTGGGCGATCTGCGCCTTCATCGCCTGGAAGCTGCCCTCGTCCACGTCGAACTCGCCCTTGGAGCTGACGACGTGGCCCAGGGGGAGGACGGTGATGGTCTCCGGGGCTCCCGTGAGCTCCACGCCGCCGCCCTTCAGAATAAAAAAGTCCTTCATTTGCTGGTGTCCTCCTTCATGCTTGCGCCGTTACCCGTTATAACGCCGTTAGTGCGCCCCACAACGGGCCCCGGGCCCCTGCCCCGTAACTTTACCCTCCCGGGCGGTGGCGGCGTTGTATGGGCCCCTGTGCGCCTATTTGGGGGCTCCCTCCTTTTGCCGGGCTTGGTATGCTTTCACCAGCTGCTCCGGGTAGCCCTTCAGGTCGGGCTCAAAGCGCACCTTTGCCGGGTTGGTGCCGAAGTGCGGGTCGGGCGCGACTGCCGGGTATGAGGTCTCCACGGTCAGGCCCCGCTGCTCCACCTGACGCCTGGAGAGTGTTCTCACGGTGCAGCGGCACTTGAATCCGTTGGGCGGGAACCAGGTATTCCAGACGGGGGAATCTGCCGGGAAGACGCGGCCATCCATCTCCAGGTGACTGGGCCGGGTGTGGGAGTCGTTGACCGCGTCATATTGCCAGAAGGGGCGCAGCTCCATGACGGCGGGGTCGGTCATTTGCTGGTAATGGCCCACGTTGTAGGCCGTTTGGATATTGGTGCGGAAAATCAGGTCGGCCTGTTCCGGGTTGAGCCCTTCGTAACCCTCCGACTCCAGGAAGTCGTTCATGTTGGCCTGGAACTCCTGGAGAGTGCTGCCATCCTCCAACGCGGAGAGCAGCTCGTCGTAGAACTTTTTCAGGATTTGGGCCTTGGTGTAGCCGCTGACGGTGAAGGCCAGGGCTCGGTATTCCTCGGCGATCTTGTAAAAAGTATCTGCCGTGACCGGGACGCGCTCTTTGAAGTAGTCCACGGCCTCCTGAAAGGTCATGTCTTCCCGGCTGAAAATCGTATCAATGCCGTCCATCTTCCAGGGCCCTCCCCTCCAGGTTGGCGTACACCATAACCTTCTGGAGCAGCTCCTCCGCCTGGGTGACGTCCATCGCCTTGTAGAGCTCGGCGACGGCCTTCTCGTCCTCCATCATGGCCCGAAGCTCCTCCAGGCTCCCCGCATTCTCAATTATTTTGAGAACCGGGGCGAAGGCTTTTTTGAAGCAGCCAGCCCCGCGCCTGACGGCGGCGTCGGCCAGCCGGTCGATATGCGCCTGGGTACCGGGCTCTGCGTCGGCTCCGGCCTTCAGCACAATAGATGGTGCGGGCGGTTCCTGTTTGAAGGGGAGGACGCCCGGCCCCGCTGCAGCCCGGGGGGTGGCGACCTCCTCGTCGGCCTCCGGCTCCGGGATGCTGAACTTCTTGTAGATGTAGCTGGTGGGTACCCGCAGCCCGATCTTCCCAATGAGCACGTCCAGGATGTTGGCGGTCTGCTCCAGGTCTTCCCCTTCCTCGCAGTCAAACTGTATCTTGGGGATGCGCTTGTCCTCACCGAAGTTGAAGATGCACAGGGGCCGGATGAGGTCACGCCGGAGGGTGGAGGCCAGGGCCTTGCAGTCGGCCACGGTCAGATCGTGCCGGACGTCGTTGTGAGTCTTGCTCTGGGCGTAGCTGCCGCCGCCCGAGTCTGAGGTGAGGGTCTGGCCCAGGATCGCTTTGCTGATCTGCTCGTCGCAGTAACGGGCCAGCCGTTCATAGAGGTCGGTGGAGCTGGTCTTCTCCGTGGTGATGAAGTCGATGGTGGTGCCGTCCGGGATGATGCCCGCTGCGTCCGCGCCGATCTGGATGAGGGCTTGCATGAGGGCCACCTTGTCGGCCTCGCTCGCTCCTGGCGCATACTTGCCCAGCCGGAGCGGGAGGCCATAGACCTCGGCGAAGCTGACCCAGTCCTTCAGATCGTAATTTTTGAACAGGTACATCCAGGCCACGACCCGGAGGATGCCCGCCCGGGAGGTGTGCCCGCTGCGGGCCTTGTACTTGTGGACGATGAACTTGTTCGCCGGGAGCAGCAGCCCCTCGGTGTGTTCTTGGGTGCGTACCTTGAACGAGTCGTCCAGGCTATCCCAGAAGAACCGCTTCTGGTGCCGGGATTTGATCTGGGTGGCGACAACGTGCCCTTCGTCATACCCCCACATGATCTCCGAAACAGCGAAGCCCTTTCCGATCGCGTCCAGCAGATCGTTCTCCACGTCCTCAAAGCCCTCCATGCCGCCGAGCTGCTCCTCGATGAAGGCGGCGATCTCCTTGTCCCGGGGATCGTCGCTGAACGGGATGATCTCGAAGTCCAGGCCGGTGACGGCGTTCTTCCGGG
>ERZ779629.144-NODE-144-length-30731-cov-7.590201_pt1 | contig 30731 bp, 26 predicted proteins | sample MGYA00514192_ERZ779629 | MGnify/ENA primary metagenome ERZ779629 (study PRJEB29562, sample SAMEA4376709) | mouse gut metagenome | isolation source: Cecum | study: EMG produced TPA metagenomics assembly of the A DSS colitis mouse model was used to assess the... | reverse complement strand
GCTGGCGGACATCGACAAGCTCATCACCCGTATCTATGAGGACATGGTACTCGGCAATCTGAGCCAGGAGCGTTACCAGAAGATGCTGGAGGGCTATGAGGCGGAGCAGGCCAGTCTGAATAATGAGATCATCGGTCTGGGCGATTGGGTGGCGACCCGTGAGGAAATGGAGGACAATGTTGACCAGTTCCTCGCCCTGATGGAGAAGTACGTGGACATCCCGGAACTGACGCCGACCATCGTGAACGAGTTTATCAAGCAGATCATCGTCTACGCCCCGGACAAGTCCAGCGGCAAGCGGACGCAGAAGGTCAAAATCGTTTTCAACTTCCTGGAGGAAGTTGAAGTACCGGAAATCAGCGAACCTGTTATTACTGAAACTACCTATGGACGCAGAAAGACGGCGTGACACTCGGTCACGCCGCCCTCTGCGGCAAATAGTTACTTGTCACTATTAAGCCTTGCACCGCAAGGGTTTTCCGATTTGTCCTTATTATGACATAAGGGCATACTTGTGCCAGTCTGCTGTTGAAGAACGGGGTATCCATGAAAGAAATCCAGGAATGGCTGGGCCACAGCAACTTCTCTACCACGGCGAACATCTATGCCCACCTGGATACCAGCGCTAAAAACACCTCCGCTGCACGAATGAATGAGTCCTTCAGCATCTCCCCTGGTATCCGCCCCGGCCTCTAAGAATTTGAGAGAGGTAGGAGAGAACTACAGGAGAGAACCGGCAAAAAGGGCATGAAAAACCCGGCTCCCAAAAACCGGGAAACCGGGTGTTTCCAATGGTGCCGGTGGTGGGACTCGAACCCACACGGGGGATTAGCCCGGCGGATTTTGAATCCGCTACGTCTACCAATTCCATCACACCGGCACGTGGTTGTGCGCACCTTTCCATTTTGGAGTCCCGGTTCTCTCCCGTCTCAAGTGACAGGAGAGAACCAAGGAGAGAACTCGTAAAACTGCCGAACCCATCATAACGCAAAACCGTTGAAAAATCAAGGGTTAAGCGGGGGTTGGAAACGGCAGGCGTACTCGCTTTTGAGTCAAGTACGTCTACCAATTCCATCACACCGGCAGGTGCAAAGGAATCATACCACGTTTTCTTCGAGAGCGCAAGGGTCAACCGCTCTCTTTTTCCGAATTTTCTTCTCCGTCCTCCAGGTCCAGGTCCGCCACGGTGAGGGCCATCAGGTCCTTTCTCTCCGGCGCCTCCATGGCCGCCACCCGGTTGGCCTGGCTGGCCACCGCCGCCTCGAACACGTTGCGCACGTCCCGGGCGTTGCCGAAATTCTCGTCCCGGCGCTGATACAGCAGCTGAAACGCCTCGGCGGCCGCCTTGTCCGCCGCCTCGTCCAGCTCATAGCCGTTCTTCCGGCACATGGATCGGAAAATCTCCGCCAGCTGCTCCCCGTCATAGTCCTCAAAGTAAAAATACTTGTTGAACCGGCTCTCCAGACCAGGGTTGGCGTGGATAAAATCTCCCATCAGGTCGGTATATCCGGCCACAATGACGATCAGGTCGTCCCGGTGGTCCTCCATCCCCTTGAGCAGCACTTCGATGGCCTCCCGGCCGAAGTCGTTGGCGTTGTCCTGATTGGCCAGGGCGTAGGCCTCGTCGATGAACAGCACGCCGCCCAGAGCCTTGTCGATGGCCTCCTGGGTCTTGAGGGCGGTCTGGCCCACAAAGCCGGCCACCAGTCCCGAGCGGTCCACCTCCACCAGCTGCCCCTTGCTCAATACGCCCACCGCGTGGTAGATCTTGGACAGCAGCCGGGCCACGGTGGTCTTGCCGGTACCCGGGTTGCCCATAAACACCAGATGCAGCGACATGGGCGGCACGGGCAGCCCCGCCTCCTGACGCAGCTTGCGCACCTTCACCAGGTTGATGAGCCCCTTCACGTCCTCCTTCACCTTGGCCAGCCCGCACAGCCCGTCCAGCTCGGCCAGCAGCTCCTCCAAGGAGGGCGCCTGCTCGGCGGGGGGCTCGGTTCCGGCGGCCTCAGTCTGGGCGGGGGCCGGAGATACTGCCTCATCCTCCGGCCTGCCCGTCTTGACCGGCGCGCCGTCGGTGCGGCGGGCCACAAACTCGTTCACGTCCAGCCCGGACTTGCCGCCTCTCACCCCGGCGTGGTCGCAGTAGGCCGACAGGGAGTCGGCGCAGGCATTGACAAACCCCGCCTCCGCCTCGCTCACCTTGCCGTCCACCGCGGCGAAGAGCAGCGCCATCAGGGTGAATGTGTCCACAAAGCGGCGGCTCTGGCTGCGCCCGCCCTCCAAGTCCGCCTGGACCAGGCGGCGGAAGAAGCTGGGCAGCGCAAACCCGGGGAACTCCGCCACCGCGGAGGCCAGCTCCCAGTACAAAGCGGTGGGCACCGGGTTCCCCTTGGAATAAAGGGCGTTATAGTACTCCACGTGGAGGGGGGTAAGCCCCTGGTCGGCGTGCCAAACGCCGCAGGCGCACTGGCGCATAAAGCCGTCAGCCTCCCGGCCGAAGGCCACCCGGGCGGCGGGGTCGGCAATCTGGCGGCGGAAGGCGGTCATCGCCTCGTCGTATTGCTTATGTACGGCGGCTGGGGTCATGGGCTGGGACATGGCTGGCACGCTCCTTCTCTATATCCGCCCGGGCGGGCCCGGGCGTGAAACTGATTGATCCGATTATACTCCATTTCCGCCCGGCCCGCAAGGGCAAAACGCAGCAGGGTTACATAATAAAGGGATTGACGAACGGGTGCAAAACGTGTAAGATAGGGATAACCGACAAGTTTCGAGTTTTCCCGGCCAAGGAGGAATCCCAATATGCCGTCCAAGTCTTCCCGTGACACCCTGATTCACTGCGCCGCCTGCGGCGAGGACTACAGCGCCACCTACCGGCGCTGCCCCTTCTGCGGGGAGCGCAACGACCCCCGCCGCGCCCCCGCCCGTGACGAGGCCCCCCCTCCCTCCCGCTCCCGCGCCCGGGAGCGAAACGAGGAGGAGCTGGACGACGGCTTCATCTTCGACGGCCAGGACGCCTTTGACGACGAGCCGGAGGAGGAATATTACGCCCCCCGGCCCAAGGGCGGCAAGCGGCTGGCCCCCAAGCAGAGCGGCGGCTTCGACCTGCCTCCCGTCAACTGGCCCCGGCTCATCACCTTCCTGTGCTCGCTGGTCATCATCGTGGCTGCGCTGGTCATCGTGTTCACCTCGCTCTACCCACAGCTTCACGAAAACAAGGACAAGCCCACCACCTCCCCGTCCCAGTCTCCCGTCAGCCAGGGGCCGGTCCTGCCCACGCCGGATATCACCCAGCCCACCGCTCCCGTGGACCCGGTCCAGCCCTCCGCCCCTGTGGACCCGGTTCAGCCCACCCTGTCCGGCATTGTGCTGAAAACCTCCTATGGACAGGCCACCACCGACTTCACCCTGGCGGTTGGCCAGGGCGAGCAGCTCACCGCTGAGTTCACCCCCGCCGACTGGACCGGTCCGGTGACCTGGAGCTCCACCAACCCCGAGTGGGTCACTGTGAGCAGCACCGGCTACGTCTCCAACGTGAACAGCAGCGGCGCGTTCCACAACGTATACATCACCGCCGAGGCCGGCGGCGTGTCCGTGCAGTGTATCGTCCGCGCGCTGGCGGGGTCCAATCCCGTTCACTCGGCGGCTCCCTCCGAGTCCCAGCCCCCGGCCAGCGAGCCCCCCGCCAGCCAGGCCCCCGGCGGCTCCGTGACCGTGGGCAAGGACGGCGTCGTCGTGGGCGCCGACAGCGGCCTGCGGGTGCGCTCCGGTCCGGGCACCTCCAACGAGGTCATAGGCAGCCTGGTCAACAGCAATCCCGTCCACGTAGTGGCGGAGGCCGGAAACGGCTGGTACCAGATCAGCTACATCGACGTGAACGGAGCCACTATGTACGGCTACGTCCTGGGCGAGTACATTTCCACCGATTAACCACACAGGAGCGCCGCCCCGGCGGGCGGCGCTCCTATTTTTTGAGGAGGGTCTGCCATGCTGAACGTGGAGCGTATCAGCGTCATGAATCTGGAAAACGCCATGCGGGGCGCCCGCAACCCCATGAACAGCTGGGCCCGCTCGGACAGCCGGTATGACGAGCGGGGAGAATACCTGCTGGGGGAGAACGACCTCGCTCTGGCTGTCCGCCTGTGCGCCGCAGGCAGCGACCACCGCAAGTTCATCCGCCAAATTTTCGTGTCCATGGACATCACCGCCCCTTTGTACTGGTGGAAGGAGTTCGACACCTATAAAATCGGCACCGTGGCCAACTCCACCTCCACCATGCATAAGCTCCACGCCCGGCCGCTGGAGCTGGCCGACTTCTCCACCGACCACCTCACCCCCGCCTCCATGGCGGAGTTTCAGCGGTATGTGGCCTATCTGGAGACGGTCCGGCAGCGCTTCGCAGACCAGGGGGACCGGGCGGACTGGTACGACCTGATTCAGCTGCTCCCCTCCAGCTATAACCAGATGCGCACCGTCACCCTGAACTACGAGGTGCTGGCCGGCATCTACTACGCCCGCAGGCACCATAAGCTGGACGAGTGGCATGTGCTGTGCGCCGCCATTTTAGACCTACCCTATGCCCGCCCCCTGCTGGGCGCCATCGGCGGCGAACCCCTGGAGGAGAAAGGAGCGCAGAAGCCATGAGCGCAAGCTGCCGTCCCATCGACCTGGAGGGCTGGCCCCGCCGGGAGCATTTCGCCTATTTCAGCGCCATGGCCGACCCTTATGCCGGGGTGACGGTGCAGGTGGACATCACCCGCTTTCTGGCTGCCTGCCGGGAGGCACGGCTTCCCTTCTTCCTCAGCTTTCTCTACTGCGCCGGACGGGCCGCCAACGCCGTGCCCCAGCTGCGCCAGCGCATCATAGACGGCGCGCCGGTGCAGTTCGACTCCTGCGACACCTCCCACACGGTGATGCGGGACGACGGCACCTACAGCTACTGCCGCCTGGACTGCATGCAGCCCTTTGAACGCTACCTTCCCGCCGCTCTGGCCGCTCAGGAGCAGGCCAAGGAGCGCGGCGGGCTGGACGACGGGGAGGACGCGGTGAGCCTGTTTTTTGTCTCCACCCTGCCCTGGGTGGGCTACACCGCCCTCCGCCAGCCGGTGCCCACCCCCGCGGACAGCAATCCCCGGCTCACCTGGGGCCGGTTTGAGGAGCGGGACGGGCGGGCCGTCATGCCGGTGACTGTGTTGGTCAACCACGCGCTAGTGGACGGGGTTCACATCGGGGCGTTTTTTGAGGCGCTGGAACGGGAAACCGGGGCCTTCGCCGCTCAAATGCGGCAAAAGCCCCGGAATTGAACATCAAAACCGCTCCGGCCTATGTATCCCGGCCCCTCAGCGCACGAAGTTGGTGGACTGGCGTGGCTCCTTTTCCGGCAGGCCGAAGGCCTCCCGGCCCAGCGCGATGCTCTTCATCAGGAACGTCATGTTCCGGGCCAGCGCCCGCATGGTCTGGAGGCCCTCCGCATCCTGGGCGCCCTCCCCGGGCAGGCGGCCGTGGACGCTGTTCCAGTACTGGCTGGAGGCCACCGGCATCCCTGAGATGGTGAAGAACTTGTTCAGCTCGTCGAAGGTGGCGGACAGCCCGCCCCGGCGGGCCACCACCACGCTGGCCCCCACCTTCATGGTTTTGTCGAAGTGGGTGCTGTAGAACAGCCGGGTCAGCAGCGCCACCAGCGTGGCGTTGGCGGACGCGTAGTACACGGGGCTGCCCACCACCAGGCCGTCACAGGCCTCCAGCTTCGGGGCCAGCTGGTTCACCGCGTCGTCGAACACACACTTACCCAGCTTGGCGCATCCGCCGCAGGCCGCACAGCCCCGGATGACCTCACCGCCCACCTGGACGGTCTCGGTTTCGATTCCCTCGGATTGAAAAATCCGCTCCATCTCGCCCAGGGCGATGGAAGTATTGCCCCCGGCGCGGGGGCTCCCGTTGAGCATGAGGACTTTCATAAATTTCGCGCCTCCCTTGAAAGATTACAAGACCCAGTATACCACAATCCCAGCGCGCTGGAAACGGGAATTGGGGAGGATGGCCGCTTTTTTGCAGCGGGGTTCTTCCCAATCTGCGTATCGGAAAACGCCTGCCGGCCGCCCGGCGGGCGTTTTTTGCGTCGGTGCTCATGGGATAAGCGGCCACACCTTCGGTACGATCCATAGAATGGAAAGGATGCAAACCAGATTAAAGGGGCCGCACCATTTTACGTAAACAATGAACCGGTACTCCCCTGGCCCCAATACCAGCGTCATAGACGGTGTGGCGATGGGCGTGGAAAAGGAAAGATTTGTAGCGGCGCATATCCCCATCAGCAGAGCCGCCGGGTTGACGCCTAGCTGGCTGACAAAGGGGAGTGCAATGGGGGTCAGCATGGCGGCGACAGCGGTGTTGGACATAAACTGGGTGAGCAGCGCGGCTGTGACGACGAACATGAAAAACACTGTGCGCGGGGTCAGCGCACCCCGGAACAATCCCATAAGCCATCCGGCGATCAACTCTCCGCCCCCGCAGTGACTCAGCCCGTTGGCAAACCCGATCCCTCCCGCCAGAACGAAAATGGTATTCCAGTCAAAGCGCAGATAGACGTGTTTGAGGGAAATGCACCCCGCCGCCACGCACAGTCCGGCCGCCGTCATGGCAATCGTCCCGTTGGAAATACCCACGTCCGCCACCATCAGGCAGATTGCCGCCGCCATGATCGCTGCGGTTATCCCCTGCTTGCAGCGGATATTTTTTTGATCCCAACCGTCCATATCTTTTGGGCTAGCGGGGACAAATTCGCGCACCGCCTGGGTGTGCGGTATTCCTTCCGGCCACAGCCGCCTCCCACCCCACTTGCCGATGGTGCCCATATAAAGCACAAACAGCAGACATAGCGGCACACCGATCCAGGCAAACTCGAAAAAGGAAAATGTGGCATAGCCCTGGTCCTCCAAAGCGTTTTGCACGATCATCTGCGAGGTGGTCCCAATCAACGACAGCATCCCTCCAGCGTTTGTGGCTGCGGCCATGGGGAGCAGCCACCGCTTTTCGTGAATCTGGCCGCCGGAAGTCGCCGCAAGGCCGATCATTACCGGCATCATGGTGGCCACGGCGGCGGAGTTGTTCATAAACCCAGACAGCACCATAGCCACTGTGGTCAGACAGAAGCAGGACAGATACGGCCTTCCGCCCGTACGGCGCAGAATCCAATCACCCACGCTCACCGCCGCACCGGTCTCAATGAGGGCATTGCCCACCACCACCATACCCGCCACCACCAGCGTCGTATCCGCCGCAAGGCCGGACCAGACCACCGGCGCCGGGGCCAGCCCCATCACTGCAAGCGCGGCGCAGGAGCCCAGCGCGGTGACCGCCAGCGGGACGGCCTCCGTAGCATACAGCACCATCACGATCACAAGGATTACGATACTCCACTGCTCAGGAGTCATTCTATTCGCTCCTTTTCATCAGTACGGCTGTCCTTCCCGCTCGCCGGTGAGGAGCCGCATGGAAAGACATTATTCCACTGCTTGCGTCCCGCGCAGGAGATTACCGCTGCTACAGTTCCGGCATTTTTCCATCCGGCGCCGTGTCGCCTGTCCCTGTGAGCCCCTGCTTCAGCTTCCACATATTCATGCGGATCACATAGTTCTGCCTGGTGGCGATGTCGTCAAAATCCGCGTACAGCAGGTCTCCTATTTTTTTGATCCGGTAGCGCAGCGTATTCTCATGGATGAACAGCTCCTGTGCGGCCTGCTTGAATGTGCCGTAGCGCAGGTATGCCTCCAGGGTTTGCAGGCAGTCGAAGGACGTATTTCCCGCCTCCTGCCGGAGCTTTTCCAGCCCATCCAGATATGTGGGGGAAATGTCGCTGTTCATCATCAGATAATAGGGAAACACCTCTTCAAAATAGCACAGCCGCCGCAGCGGCCACATATGCCTTCCGTACTGCTCAGCTAGTCTGGCCTCCTGCCAACACTGCCCCAGTTTTTTGTAGGCGTCGTAGACATTGCTGACAAATATAGATTCATGTGTCTCCTCATCCAGCAGATACTCCCCCGCACCGTGCATAATCTGGCGCAGCTGTATCGCCGCATCGCAGTGCTGCTTCAGCTTGTGGAACCGGAGCAGCACCACCGCCCGCAGCTTCTCCAAATGATAAACAGCAAACACCTTGGTGTCAAAGCGGCAGCTTCTGATAATATCCTTCAGCTCGTCCACGATCTTTTGTGTGGCGCATGCCTCAATGTTCAGCATGCAGTAATATCCGCCTGTCTGCTTAATGCACTGCTCCAGGTTTTCCAACAAACCCGGCGAGATCTGCTCTCCCACCATCAGCAGCGGCAGGGCCTGACCGATCATGTCGTCCTCTGACCCCAGCATAAGCCTCTCGTCATCCCGAATGATGCGCGCGTCTATCAGGATATCTTTCAGCTCACCGATGATATTTGGGGAGTCGGAGGAAAACACCACGTAGTGCGCCCCGAACTTTTCCAGAATGCAGCGGCAGCACTGGTAATATCTTCCGCTGATCAGCTTTTTGCTCCACAGATCGGGCATTTCCCGAAGCAGCTCCAGGGTGGTCTGTTTCAGCTCCTGCTGCTCCGCCTGCGAACCGCAGCAGGCCAGAGGAGTCCACCGCTGGTCCAGAAACAGCATGGGGGTGTCAAAGAAGAGATGGACCTTCTCCCCAATCCATTCCAGCCCCTGATTGGCGCTGACGCGGATTTGCCCAACCAGCTTTGATTTCAGCGTGCTGTACTTCCCCTCTCGCTCCAGGTTATAGCTCATTTCATAAAAAATGGAGATCAGGTCTGTCCACACAAAGGAGTAAGGAATGATAATCAGCGGGAAGTTGTTCCGGTCGCACAGATCAATCAGGCTCTGGGGCACCTTGGTGAGATACCGGCCCATTTTCAAACCGAAGCCGCAGGCCTTAATATGAATCAGCTGCTCACAAAAGGAGCAAAGCCTGTCCGGGTCGTTGTTGAACAGGAACGTAGAGGTCAGGATCAGCTCGCCACCCTTGAGCCAGCTCGGCCCATCCGGCGCGTCAAGCACGGTCACCCGCGCGACCACATTGTCCATTCCTTCGCTGCCCGCCACTAGTATAAGGTCCCTGTTGCGATGATCCTGTAAAAACTTTCTTAGTGTAATGTTCATGCCAATACCCGCTTCCTTCCCCTGGGCCGCCTATGCCTGCACCAGCGCAGGGCAATAAACCTATGGCCGGAAATGCCGTGCGCTCTCCTGTCAAACCGTTCCACACTGCTTCAGCCGCTCAAATTGCTCATGCGTGTAGCCCAGCATACCGCAATATACCTCCTCATTGTTTTCACCCAGCAGCGGCGCGCGCTTCTTCGGCACTTCGATGGTGGAAAACTTGGGCACAAATGCGGTGACGGGATAGGAGCCCAGGCCTGGATACTCAAATTCCAGAATCGACTGCCTCGCCTTGACCTGGGGGTCCTCCATAACCTGAGAGATACTCTGCACGGGGGCGCACGGCACATTGGCGGCCTCCAACATCTTTACCAGTTGAACAGTAGTATAACCCTTGGCCCACTGCGCAACAATCCCCTCCAGCTCCTCTTCGTGGCTTTTCCTCCGGGAACCGGTCTCATTTTCCGGCGCCTGCGCCAGAGCCCCCCGCCCCATCGTCTTTGCCAGGGCTGTCCAGTGCTTATTCAGCGTGGCGGCGATATAGATATAGCCGTCTGCAGTGGGATAGGCGTTGACCGGCGCGTAATTATCCCGTCGGTTCCCGCAGCACTTGGGCTCCACGCCGGTAAAACGGTATTGGGCAAAGAATGCGTCCAGCAACGACATGCCGCAATCCATCATGGACACGTCCACGTGCTGTCCCTCACCGGTGCGGTCGCGGTGGCGCAGCGCGGCCATAGCCGCCAGGCAGCCATAGATGCCGGACAGAAAATCGGAAACCGCAGGTCCGTTTTTCGTTGGCTGACCGGGCGGTCCGTTCATGGACATAAAGCCGCTGATGGCGGAGATCGTCATGTCATAGGCCGGTTTTGAGGCGTATGGACCGGTCTGTCCGAACCCGGAAATGGACACCATAACCAACCTGGGATTGATCTCCTTCAGTGCCTCATAGCCCAAACCCATGCTGTCCAGCACCCCAGGGCGGTAATTTTCCAGCATGATGTCGCTTTCCCGCACCAACCTGTGCACGATCTCCCTGGCTTCCGGCGCCTTCAGGTTCAGTGTAATCCCCTTTTTGTTCCGGTTATAAGTCGGAAAGACGATGCTGATTCCCGCCTCGTTTTTCAGCGCTTCCTCCCGGTAAAACTCTCCCACGCCCGGACGTTCCGCCTTGATTACTTCCGCCCCCAGATCGCCCAGCAGCATACCGGCCACGGACCCGGAAATCACATGCGTCAGCTCAAATACACGTATACCCTGCAATGGGCACGCCATAGCATACTACCTCCTCGTTATACTCTTGATGTCCCGCTGCCCGGCCGTCTATCTGACAGCCGGGCGCGGCAGTCCCTCATACCTTACAGCTCCCGGTTTTCCACAACATCCTTTGCCAGCAGATTGACCACAATGAATACAATCAGGGATGCGCCCAGTCCCCAGAACACATGCGTACCGCTCTTGCCCAGAACGAAGTAGGCGATAATGTCCATCACAGGGCCCGCAATGGCCGCCGCGATTCCGGCACTCTTGGTCAGCCTCCCCTTGTAAAAGAACGCCGCCAGCATGGGCACCAAAAATACCGTGGTGCGCATCCCATAGGAGAGGAAGATAAACGTCTGAATATAGGTGCCCAATGTAGTCACTGAGAACACGCAGCTCAGCGCCACAATCACAACGATCAGAACACGCAGGATAACCAGCTGCTTTTTCTGGTCCATATCCGGCTTATTGCGGCAGATCACATCCCGCTGGAGCAGCGTCGCCACGCTCAGCGAAAGACCCGCGTTGGAGGTCAGCGCAGCCAGCATCAATCCCCCGATGAAAATGCCGGCGATCACCCCCGGATAGTGCTGGACCATAAACATGGGCAGGACGCGGCTGGCCTCCATGTCGGGGAAATTGACCTTCATATACATGCCGATCAGCGCGCACAGGAAGCCCACGGGCAGGCACAGCGCTCCGCCCAAGATACACCTGTTTCGGGCCGCTTTTGCATCTCGTGCGGACAGGACAGCTTGAATGTAGGTTTGGGTGACCAGCACACCAAGAATAAAGCCCACGCCGATACCAATATCATAAAAGCTGCCGTTCTTCCCTGTACTGCGGGCGAACAGGCTCCATACATCGCTGCCCAGCTTTTCGGTTATGCCGGAGAAGCCCCCCACCGAAATCATGGCAATAGCCGCGCTGAGGATCACCCCGATATAGACCAGGGCCATTTTCACTAGGCCGCCCACACTGTTGGCAAAGATACCGCCAAACACCACAAAAGCGCATACCAGTACGAAGCAGATCCCCGCAGCAGTGTAGTTCGACACGTCCATGATAGACGTAATCAGCGGGATGAATCCCTTGGACTGGGACAGAATGGAAAAGAAAATGGCGATGGAGCTGAACACTGCAGTCACCGCGACGATTTTTTTGCCGTAGGTGTGCTTCATGATTTGGGAAATCGTCTGCGCCGTGGTCATCTTATAGATAAACTGCGATAGGCAGCAGCCCAGGATAAAGCACCCGATGGACAGTCCCAGCGTCTGCCACCACCCCACAATGCCATAGGTAAACGCAGTCTGCGCCGTACCGATGGTGCCGCCGGAGCCCACGATGGCACACAAAATGGTACCAGCGATCATCACCGGGGAGGCCCGCTTGCCTGCTACCACAAAATCCTCCGCGTTTTTGATCTTCCTCACGGAGATGATGCCCAAAACTGCCATGCCAATGAAAACGACCAAAATTCCGATAATGATTGATAATGTAATGCCTTCCATGCGTACCCTCTCTTTCTTTAGCCGCCGGTGAAGTTTGCGCGCCTCTTCTCCAAGAAAGCGCTCATCCCTTCCTTTTGATCGGCCGTCCCATACAGGCCCGACCACGCCTCAATTTCCCGCTCCATTCCCGCATAGATGTCCGAGCCCCACGCCGCATTGACCGCCTTTTTCGCCTCGCGCAGAGCGGCAGGCGGCCGTCTGCACAGCCGTTTCGCCCAGTCCATCGCCGCATCCATCAACTCCCCGGTGGGAACGACCTTGTTGACAATCCCCATCCGGTACGCCTCCTGGGCGTCAATGGGTTCCCCGAAGAAAATCATCTCTTTGGCCTTACAGATGGACGTATTCTGCACCAGACGCTGCGTCCCCCCTCCGCCGGGGAATATGCCGACCTTAATCTCCGGAAGGGCAAACCTGGCGTTTTCCGCCGCGATGCGCAGATCGCACAGCAGCACGTTTTCCATTCCACCGCCATAGGCGTAGCCTGCCACCGCCGCAATGGTGGGCTTGGGCATGTCCATCAGCAGCTTCTGATAGTCCAGTCCGCGCATGGCGAACGCCTTCGCCTCAGCCTGGTCAAACCGGGAAAAGGCCGCCAGATCTCCGCCGGCGCAGTATGCCGTTTCATTCCCGGTGATGATCACCACCTTTACGTCAGGATCATAGGCCAAGCCCGCGTAGAGTTCCACGCGTTCCATGCTCATCTCAATATTTGCCGCGTTCATGGCCTCCGGCCTGTTGAAACGCACCACCGCAATGCCGTCTTTCCGCTCTACGCGAAGGGTGTGATAATTTTTTTCCAAGTAAGTCACCGTTTTGCTCACCCTCTTCCCTGCAAATCATATTTGGCAGAACATAACCGTTCAAAAATGAATATCCGTTCTCAGTTCTTTTTTGCCGGAGGTATAGTCATACCAGCCCTTTCCGGTTTTCCGGCCCAAATCGCCCGCCTCCACCAGCTTTTTGACCATCAGATTGGGACGCCACTTGGGATCTTTGAAATTATCATAAAGAGTGGCCGCAGCGGACAGGCCAATGTCCAGCCCCGCAAAATCATTGAGGGCAAAGGGTCCCATCGGATGCCCGAGGCCCAGCTCCACGGCGGTATCAATGTCCTCCATAGTGGCCACGCCCTCCTGCAGGCAGATCAGCGCCTCATTGCGGAACGCGTGCATCAGCCGGTTTACCAGGAACCCGGGCGTGTCCGACACCACCACCCCCACTTTACCCAGCTCCGCGACGAGCTGTTTGGCCGTGTTCAGCGTTTCGTCCGACGTTTTGAAGCCTCGGACGATCTCCACCAGCTTCATCACCGGCGCGGGGTTGAAGAAGTGTGTGCCCACCAACCGGTCGGGCCGCCCGCAGCCGTTGGCCAGGGTGCTGATGGGAATGGCTGACGTATTGCTGGCGAAAATCGTGCTCTCCGGACATATCTCATTGAGTTTGGCAAAGATGCCGGTTTTCAGTTGGGCGTCCTCATAGACACATTCGATGATGAATTCACAGTCTGCGGTGTCCTCCAGTTTGCTGGTGATCGTGATATTCTCCAGCGCCCGCCCCTTTTCCTCTTCTGACATACGGCCTTTTTCGACATTGCGGGCATAATTTTTTTCAATCATCCCAAGGGCGTTGGATACGCTCTGCTCAGAAATACCGTCCAGCACCACCGGTATGCCGCACGCCGCGATGTGCTGCGCGATGCCGGAACCCATTCGCCCCTCTCCAATTACGGCCAGTTTTTTGACAGACATGTTTTTCCCTCCCGTTTAACAAATGCGGATGACCGCCGCCAGCGCCTGTCCGCCCTCCGCGCCGCACACCGCCAGGCCCCACCGGCCGCCTCTGGCCCTCAGTCCATACAGCAGTCTGTGCAGCGCGATGCAGCCGGACGCTCCCCAGGCGTTCCCTGTTGCCAGTGCTCCACCAAAGGGATTGACCCTCTCCCTTGCCCCTTCCGGCAGTCCCAGCTCCTCAATGGCCGCCATTGCCTGCGCCGCGGTGATTTCGTTAATCTCAATCATGTCCATATCTGCGGCCGTCCTCCCAGCCTTTTTCAGCGCCTCCCGGATGGCCCGCGTGCCCACCATGCCTGCGCCGCCGGGCGAGCCGGCGCTGATCCCTACGGATACCAGTTCCGCTGCCCCTCTGATTCCCCGCCGCTGCGCGGTGTTCCCGTCCATCAGCACGCACATAGCCGCCGCGTCCGCCGGTCCTGCGGTCACATTCGCCTGGGCGTACAGCTCATCCTCCGTGACCAGTTCCTGAGTTTTTTTCACCTTGACCGCCACAGGAGTCAGCGCTTCGTCCAGCCCCGGCACTCCGGCCTTTTCCAGACTCGCCTGGGCATAGGCCCGCTGAGCCGCCAGCGAATAGCCATGGGCCGCCGCCACCGCATCGTTCATCTGCCCGATGGTCAGGCGGCCATACCGCTCTTCCGGCTGACCACCGGCCACCATAGCCCCGATGGGGTCCATTACGATCTTATCCGGCGAAAAGCTGTACCTGGCGTTTTGAATCTCATAGGGTATCTGCGTCATGCTCTCAGCCCCGCCAGCCAGAATGACACCGGCGCTGCCCGCTCGAATTTTCATAAATCCGTTTATCACCGCCTGCATTCCGGAAGCGCCCTGGCGCTGCACCGTATAGGCGGGCACCGGCTCCGGAATATCCGCCGCCAGACCGATGTAACGCGCGGCGTTGGAGGGCGAACTGGTCTGCTTGGCAATGCCCACAATCAGCTCGTCCACATCCTCCCCGCCGATCCCTGTCCGCTCCAGCACGGCCTTCGCGGCAATCACGGCCAGCGACTGCTCCCTGTGGTCCTTAAGCCTGCCGTCGTAAATACCAATCGGGGTTCGGGCGGACCCTGCGATCAAAACCTTGTTCATCGTCCCACTCCTCAACATTTCTCAATGACCACAGCCACGCCCAGCCCGCCGGCGCAGCACAGCGTAATCAATCCATACCTCGCCTCCGGGCGTCTGTGCAGTTCATACATGCATTTGACGGTCAGCGCGCAGCCGGTGCAGCCCAGCGGGTGCCCGTGAGCAATGGCGCCGCCGTTGGGGTTGATCTTCGCCAGCAGCTGCGCTTCCTCAATACCCAGCTTTTTCCACTCCTCAATCACCGCCAGCGACTGGGCCGCGAACGCCTCGTTCAGCTCAATCACATCCAGGTCATGGATGCTCACTCCCGCCCGGCTCATCGCCAGCCGCGAGCTCTCTACCGGCCCCAGGCCCATCACCGTGGGATCGCAGCCGCTGCTCCCCACGCCGATCACCTTGGCCATGGGCCGGTACCCCAAGGCCATCATCTTTTCCTCCGACATCATCAGCACAGCCGACGCGCCGTCGTTGCGGCCGGAGGAGTTCCCAGCCGTCACTGAGCCGTCCTTTTTAAACGCCGGCTTCAGCGCCCCCAGCTTTTCCATGGAGGACAAAAATGGGTGCTCATCCACCTCAAACACACGGCGCGCGTCCCCCTCGCCCACGGTGACGGGGACGATCTGTTCCCGAAAGCGTCCGCTCTGGATGGCCTGCGCCATTTTGACTTGGCTGTTCATGGCGAATTCGTCCTGCTGCCGCCGGGTCAGCCCATATATCCCGGCCAGCTTCTCTGCGGTAATTCCCATGGGATGATAACCGTAGCGCTGCGCAGGAATTGCGCCCGGCCCGCCATCGGTCAAGGAATCCTCAATGGAATACGCACCGTTTCCCAGGCCCTCGCGGGCGCCGCGCATGAAGTAGACCGACTGGCTCATATTCTCCACACCGCCCGCCACGATCACTTCCGCTTCGTCTGCCGCAATCATCTCACAGGCGTCTATAATCGCCTGGAGCCCGGAACCGCACTGGCGGTTGACCGTATAGCACGGCACCTCCTCCGGAAACCCGGCCCGCAGTGCCGCCACGCGGGCCACATTGGCCGGGTCGGCCTTCTGCTTGACCTCCCCCAAAATCACCTGGTCGATCTCTCCGCGGCCGATTTTGGCCCGGTGGTCGATCAGATCGTTGAGTACGGTCACTGCCAAATCCGTATCGCAGACATCCTTCAGCGATTTGCCGATCTTGCCAATCGCAGTGCGCACGCCGTGGGTAATTACCACCTGTCTGTTTTTCATCATTTCTCGTTTCCTCGCATCATGTAATTTCATAAGGGTACCACACAGTCTCCGACGCGGCCGCACGCCTACTTTCCGGTGAAAACCGGCGGCCGTTTCTCCAGGAAGCAGTCCACACCCTCTCTATGGTCGTCCGAGGTGTAGCAGGCGCTCTGGGCAGCCCCCTCCGCCTCCAACGCCTCCGCCAAACCTATGCTCATGCTGCCATAAATGGCGGCTTTGCCCAGGCGCAGCGACTCCGGGCTGGTGAGCAGCATGTCATCACAGAGCCGGCGCACCTGTGCCCGGAGCTGATCCGCCGACGCCACCAGATTGACCAGCCCCATTTCCTTCGCCTCCTGTGCTCCAAACGAGTTTCCTGTGGACGACAGCTCAATGGCCTTGGCCGGCCCCACAATCCGGGGCAGGAAGTAGGTGGCGCCCCAGTCCGGGATGAGCCCCCGCCTGCCGAAGGGCAGGCCGAATCTGGCGCAGTCCGCAGCCACCCGGATATCGCACAGCATAGCGATGCTGCATCCCGCACCGTATGCCGCCCCGTTCAGCGCAGCAATTACCGGCTGGCGGATGCCGCGCAGCAGCAGCACCATATCCGCCACATCCCGCCGGTAGGTGTCCAGCCGCTGGTCATAGCTCGTTCCGTCCTCAATGCGCTTCTTCATCAGCTTGATATCCCCGCCGGCGCAAAAGGCCTTTCCCGCGCCGGTAATGACCACAATCCGGATCTCATCCTCATGGGCGTTGATATACGCCACCGCCCTGCGCAGATCGGCACGCATCACATCGGAGAGCGCGTTATACGCCTCGGGACGGTTGAGCGTGATCGTCGCAACATACCGTTCCACCTCAAACAATATCTCTTTATACTCTTCCATAATTTCCTCTCCCTCAGCTCGGCGGCTGTATTGCAAAAGTCCCCTTTTATCGTCTTACGCCGGCGTATTTCACACCGGCGTAAGACGATTTCCCTAAACCAGTTTTATTTCCCGGCTTTTCGGACCGCTTCTCAGCGCCGGATTACATGCTCTGTGCGGCCGATCACGTCCTCCTGCAGCATGTCGCTCAGGCCGGTAAAGAACGCGCTGTAGCCCGCCACGCGGACGATCAGATCATTGTGCTCCTCCGGGTGGACCTGCGCGTCTCTGAGCGTATCAGCGTCCACCACATTGAATTGGACATGCCAGACCCCGGCGTTCATAGCGCCCTTGACGTATTCCACAAAATTCTTCAGCCCTGCCTCTCCTTCCAGCGTGGAGGGCGTGAACTTGATATTCAAAATAGAGCCGCCGCTCATCAGCTCATGGCGCAGCTTGCCGCAGGAGATCGCCGCGGCGGTAGGACCGTTCACATCTGCGCCGTGGCAGGGCGAATTCCCGTCGGACAGGGGGGTGTATTCCCTGCGGCCATCGGGCAGCGCGCACACAGAGGTGCCATAGGGTACGTTGGCGGACACCGAGCTGAAGCCGGGATGGAAGCGGCCTCCGAACAGGCTGCGGTACTTATCCGTCTCGCCGCCATAGATCTCCACCACCCGCTTTGCGATCTCATCCACATACTCGTCGTCATTGCCGTAGCGCGGCGTCTTGTTGGCCAGCACCTGGCGCATCTCCTCGTCGCCCTCAAAGTTCCGGTCCATGGCGTCCAGGACCTGCTGCATAGTGTACTTCTTTTCCTCAAACACCCACTTTTTCAGCGCGGCCAGCGAGTCTGCCACGTCGGCCAGACCGATGCCCCGCGGGGTGGGGCCGGAGTTGATGAGCGCGCCGCCAGCGCTCTTGTCCCGCGCCTTGCCGATGCAGTCCTGAACAAAACTGGAGATATACGGCGTGGGACAGATCGCCTTGTGGGCCTGCTCCACCTTAACCGCGCTGCGGGAGTATATGCCGATCATATAGGCCAGCTGCTTTTCAAAGGCGTTCATTACCTCGTCGAAGCTCTTGAACTGGGCCGCGTCGCCGGTGTGGATGCTGACCTGAGAATTTCCCTTCTTCCAGAAACCGTCACGCAGAGCGAATTCCAGCGCCGAGGCCACATTGATATAGCCGCAGTTGTGCGTGCCCTTATCCTTGCGGGTGGGCTGAACGCTGGCGCAGCCCACCGAGCAGTAGTCCCGGGCGTCCTCCAGCTTAATACCCTTAAACACCAATGCGGGCACACAGCGCAGGTCATTGAAGAACGAGGGATGCCCCGCGCCCATCCGCGCCAGGCGGCAGGCCTGTTCAATCAGAGCGTCCGGCGTTCCTTCAAAGTAGCGCACCGAAATGCTGGGCTGGTGCAGCAGTGTGTTGATAGACGCCTGTATGCACATGTAGCTCAGCAGGTTGGTGGCGTCCTCACCGTCCGGCGTCTGGCCGCCCACAATGATCTGCTGCTGAGACGGGAACCCGGACACCACATAGCTCTGGTGCTCGGAATTGATGTAGTTGGTCTCGGGGAACTTCATCCACAGGCAGTCCAGCATCTCCTGCGCCTGGGCCTCGGTGATGCGCCCCGCGTCCAGATCGGCTCTCAGGAAGGGGTAGGCGTACTGGTCCAGGCGGCTGCAGCTGAAGCAGCGCTCAAACGCCTCCATCTGAATGCCTACAAAGGTGAACCACACCGTCTGTAGGCACTCCCGGAAGGTGCGGGGCGGCAGGCCGGGCACCCGGTCGCATATCTCGGCCAGATCCAGCAGTTCCTTCCGGCGATGCTCATCCTGCTCCTGTCCGGCCATCTCCCGCGCCAGGGCGGCATAGCGGTGGCCGAAATCGGTGATCGCGTCACAGCAGATGATAACCGCTTTGAGGAAATTGACTCCCTCCTCGTCCTTCTCTGCCAGGGCCTCCTCCAAGCGCAGCTCAGCCTTGCGCTTGATCCCCTGGAAGCCCAGCTCCATGATCGCCTGATAATCGGGGCTGATATGTCCTGCGGGGCCGTTCAGCGGAACATCCAGAGAGAAAATATAGGTACCGCCCACGATGTTGTGCTCCGGGTCCTTCAGGAAAAAGCGCTTGTCCTCCAGCGGCATATCACCGAACACAAAGGAACGCATCCCCGCGCCATGCCACTTGCGGAGCTTCTCTTCCAGCACAACCCGGTCCTCCTCAGAGTACTCAAATGGGTCGATGGGACGGGTGGGCAGCTTGCGGTACTCTGCCACCATATCATCGCCCAAGGTCTCCGGATAGATGGGGAACGCCCGCGGCTTGCGCCCGAAGGAGCCGGCGAAAAGCTGGTCCTCCTCAATGTAGATGGTGCGTTCCTTCAAAAACGCCGCGAAGGCCTTCGCTCCGGCAATGATCTGGGGATACCCCTTCAGCTCATCCGATTCCTTGAACAGCCGGGTGTAAATCACCGCCCGCTCGATATCCACGTTGGGCTTGTAGGTCAGGAACCTCTCTCTGAGTCTTTTCACTCTGTCAGTGGCTTCGTAAAACATAATTTCCTCCTTTTCTGCACATCACTTTTTGTGCCGCAAAAGCAGCTATTTCGTCCTGGCTCTGGCTGTTCCTGCACCGGATTCTTGCGGACACCTCCTTTTCCGCTGTGTATGCCCCGCTAAACATGTGCCGCCCGGAACCTCCAGGGTCAGATTTTCCCCACCCATACCCTGTGACCGCACACTGAGAGGACTCGCTGAAACTGCGTTACGTCCTCCTCCCCGCTGTTAGGCCTTCCGGCAAATTCGTAGCAGCGGTCCAGCTTGGCATATTTTCTCTCTCCGAAATTGTGGAACGGAAGAATCTCAATTCCCCGGCAATGATGCAGCGTTTTTAAAAATCTCGACGCAGCTGCGGCGTCCGCCTCGCTGTCATTCATTCCGGGAATGACCGGCATACGGATAATAAAATCCTTTCCCGCATACTCCGGCGTCCCAAAGCATTCGTCCGTCCGCTTGAGATTGTCCAGAATCAGTTCATTCGAAACCCCGGTTATCTCTCGATGGGTCCGATCGTTTGCCGCTTTCAAGTCCATAAACACCGTGTCTGCGGCGGATATGATCCGCTTCAGCCAACTCCACTGGCCGTACCCGCTGGTTTCCACCGCAGTATTGATTCCCTGCGCATGGCAGCCCTGGAGCACCTCATACACAAACTCGGGCTGCATCAGGATCTCTCCGCCGCCCAAAGTGGCCCCGCCGCCGCTGTCTTTGTAAAAAGCGGCCTCCCGCTGGATGATATGGACTGCCTCGCGCACAGTGACGCGCCTGCCCACCGCCTCTTTGGAGCCGGATGGGCACGTCTGCGCGCAGATGCCGCAGCGCTGGCAGCGCTGGCGGTCGATCTGAAACCCGGTTTCCGCGTTCAGTGAAATCGCGCCGCTTGGGCATTCCTCCCGGCACTTCCCGCACCCGATGCACTTTTGCGGCTCGGACAAAATATCCATTCCGCCCGTCAGGCCCTCCGGGTTGGAGCACCACCGGCAGCGCAGAGGACAGCCCTTCATGAAAATCAGCGTCCGAATCCCCGGCCCGTCGTGTATCGAGTAGCGCTGGACATCAAATATCAGCCCCGTCAGCTCCTCAGTCACAGTTCCCATGACCTTGTTCACCTGCCTGTCCTCCAGTTTATGGTTTTATCATAGCACGCTCAATCTGTGCTATTCATCTCATAAATTGAGAAAATAGATTGAATCATTTGTGAGAATTCACAACTTTCAAACAGCGCTCACAGAGAGGTCCAGCGGTCCCCATCTGAGTCCATCTCATCCAATTCGTCCTAATGATGCGCCAAGAAGCATATTGAACTTTCCAGCAATCTATGGTATAATGTGCCGGAATCTCAATTTTCCGCTTCGACATCCTTGCGGAAGGACAATATTGGGAAAATGTCATTTGATAAGGAGCATTTCATGGAATACAGCGGATTTTTGTCCGGCGAAGGCAGTCTAAAGCTGTCGGGCTGCGCCGGACTTCAGGACAGCGGGCGGGAGAACCTGGGCGCAGACCTGCCTGTGGCGGTGTACCGCCTCTTGGAATATTCTTTCAAGGATGAGCTCACCGAGCGGTTCGGAAAAGAGGCTCAAATTCAGATCTTCCGGGGCGCCGGCTGCCGGGCAGGGACCTTCTTTGCCAAGCACTATCTGGACCTGACGCTGGAGCTGTCTGATTTCATCGCCCAGCTGCAAAGGAAGCTGGAGGAAATGAAGATCGGCGTGCTCCGGGTGGAGGAAGCCGAAGCGGATACCGGCAAAATGGTCCTCACCCTTGCGGAGGACGCAGACTGTTCCGGCCTTCCTACGCTGGGGGAAACGGTCTGCAATTATGACGAAGGCTTTTTGGCGGGAGTGCTCACCGCCTATACGCAAAAGCCCTACAGCGCGGTGGAAGTGAATTGCTGGGCCACCGGCGACCGGGTATGCCGCTTCCAGGCGGAAGTAGATGAAGGGTCGTGACTAAATGGATCAGGAAATCAAGGAAGTGAACCTGCCGGAACAGAGTCCTGCGCCCCAGCCGCCGGAGGACGCCCAACCTCTGAGCGTGGAGGAGAGCTGCCTCCTGCTGAGCAAATACTTAGAGGACATTCTGCGCGACGCCAGCCAGGCCCGCCTGGACATGAGCCGTCTCAGCCAGCCCTGCCGGGAGCTGGGCGAGGCCCTGCGCTCCTTCCAGAGCCTGGCGGAGGAGCTGGTGTCCTATTCCACCCAGCTGTCCAAGGGCGGCCTGTCCCAGGCCTTCCCGGAGAGCGGCAGCTGCCTCTACAACGGGCTGAAAAATCTCCACGCCAACCTCAAGCACCTTACCTGGCAGGCCAAGCAGGTGACAAAGGGGGATTATTCTCAGCACGTGTCCCATCTGGGCGAGTTTTCCGAGGCGTTTAACACCATGACCCAGCAGCTGCTGGAACGGGAGACGCAGCTGAAGCAGGAAATCCAGCGGGCCCAGCGCCGGGCCGGAATCATCGAAAGCTATACTGAGATGCTGGTGGATCTGCTGGACCAGCGGGACGAGTGGCTGCTGGTGGTGGATCAGGAGACCCGGGAGGTCGTCCACTGCAATAAGCGCACCCAGTCCGACCACGAGGACGGCTCGTACTGCGGCAGCTGCCAGCACCGCCTGTCCATCCGGCCCAAGCTGCTGGAATGGGATTCCTCGGAGCGCTATCGTGTCTGGGAGCAGGAGGATGAGCGGGGCAAATGCTACCGCATCATCTCCTTCCCCATTGAGTGGAAGGACCGGCCCTCCTGCATCCACATTGTCATGGACATCACCAAGGAAAAGATGAACGCCCGCCATCTCAGCGACCGGATTTACCAGGACATGGACACCGGCATTCACAACCGCCTGTTCCTGGAGGAATTTATGGGGCACGTGCTTCAGGAGCGGCAGGACGTCACCCTGTGCTATCTGGACCTGGAGGGCGTGGCGGACATCAACACCGCTTACGGGCGGAAGGTGGGGGACGCCTATATCCAGAATTTTGTGGAGATCGTTCGGAAAAATTTCCGCAGCGGCGACACATTCGCCCGAATCCAGGACGACAGGTTCTGCCTGGTGCTGACCGGCAACGTCAAGCATCTCATCGAGCGGAAGATGGACGAGATCCTCACCACCTTCCAGCGGAACGACGACCGGGTATTCTGCCACGAGTGTAATTTCAAGTACAGCATCATCGAGGTGGAAGGCCAGACCAACATGCTCAATCTTGACAGCCTGCTCAAGGAAGCGGAAACCCTCATTCAGCAGAAAAAGCGAAAGCAGCAGCGCAAGCAGCGCAGCGCCTTTGAGTTTGAGGATTGGTAAAATAAGAACAGCGGAGCATCCACGCAAGATGCTCCGCTGTTTTGTTTTTATGGATCAATTCCGGTCTCTGCCGCAGGTGCGCCGCTCAGGGCGCCACCCTTTTCAGCGCACCCAGCAGCGCCTCCCGGGTGAGCGGCTTGAAAAGCACCGCCTGCGCGCCAATTCCGTAGACCTCCTGAAGCATTTCGTCATCTCCCAGCGAGGAGATCATAACGATTCTGGCTTCGTCATGCTCATACATGAGAACCTGGGCCGCCTCCAGCCCGTCAATCCCCGGCATAATGATGTCCATGGTTACCACATCCGGCTGGACCTCCTCGTAGCGGGCAATGGCGTCCTCCCCGTTTTCACAGTAAGCCGCCACCTCATAGTCGGTCCCCTCCAGCAGTTTGCGGATCTGGAGCTCCATCATCCGGGAGTCATCCACCACCATGATCCTTTTCTTCATAAAAGCCGTCCCCTCTTTTTGTTAGTTCCTTATCTGCCCCTGCGCGGGGCGCAGTCACATCACGATAATTTCGCCGCACACCATTTTAGCGACGCACTGCCGCTCTTCATGCCGCAGACGGATCATTTCGTCCTCAATTGAGATCTCCGTCCCCGCATAGGCCACGCCGCACTCCAGCCGGCCCTCTTCTCCCTCCTTCAATTCCTCCTGGATATCCTGAAGGTCCTCCTCCAGCTGCTGAAGCCGCAGCTCCGCCGTGTTCAGCTTCACGCGGACCTTGCTGAGCAGGCTGGCCTTTACCGGGCTGTCCAGCTGACACTCCAGCTTTTCCAGCTCCATCTCCAGGCTTTTCAGCTCCCGCTGAACCTGCTCCCGCTCGAAGTTGGTGCAGGGCAGTCCGCCCAAGGTGACGGCCGTCCGGCATTCCGACTTGGAGCCTACGGCTGTGGCGCTCACCTTTTTGGCCGCCCACACCCGGCCGCCCATGATGGTGCCCCGGCCGGAGCGGACCAGGATATCCCCGTCGCAGTAGATGTTTCCGTTGATAATCGCGTCGGTTTGCAGATTCTCTTTTACATAGATGGTGGCGTTTTCCACGTACTTGGAGAAAATGCACCGGTGGGACCTGACGGTGGTTGTGCCGTCCCCCAAAATGCCCTTGACCACGGTGAGATCGCCGCCAGCCTCCACAGTGCTGCCTGCCTCAATGACGCCGCCAACCCAGACGCTGCCCATGGCCCGCACCGTGAAGCCGCTGAGCACATCGCCCTTGATGTTCACGTCCCCCAGAAACTTGATATTCCCGGTGGAGAAGTCCACATCTCCGTCGATGTCCAGCACCGGCTTGACCTGAAAGCTGCGCCCGGTGAACTCCACATGGCCGGAGGACAGCGCCACCAGCGCGTCCCCGTCCTCGCTGATCTCCGTGTTGCGCCCCTTTGGCAGGGGGACGGACTTGCCGCTCTTGGCCGGAATCTCCTGGTCCAGCACCGTGCGGCCCGGCTCGCCCTCCGTGGGCCGGATCAGGCGGCAGATCTCCTGGCCTTCTTTCACGTTGTGAATCAGGTTCAGCGCGGTATAGTCCACCTGGTCGTACTCATCCACCTCCAGCACCCGCTCTATCACCCGGGGGAAATAATCCACGATATTGCCGTTTTTCCCGTCGAAAGCGGGCTTGCCCTTGGCGATCAAAAACAGTGTAAAGTACCGGTTTTCGTCGTGGGACAGCCGGTCCACCAGCCGCTCGTCCACCCCATAGGAGATCCCCTGCTCATCCAGGCTCTGGAAGAGGATGTCTCGGGACAGCGGCCGCCCCTGGCCGGTGGGAGGCAGAACCATCATCCACGCATACAGCTTGTCGGACGAGAGAAAGAACCATGGGAACGCATCCAGGCCCTGGGGCTTGGCCTCCTCCTCTTCCTCCTCTTTTTTCTCCTTTTTTCGCTTATTCCCGTTGTTTTTTGTGGATTTCAAGCGGAAATTACACGCGTTTTTCAGCGCTGATTCCAGCCGGGACTTTTCTTTGCGAATCATCTCCGCCGGGAGAACCCCGTCCTCGTCCATGCTCAGCCTGGGCGCGGGAAGCCTGCCCGCCTCCTTCCGACGCAGGTTATAGAGCTGATACAGGGGATGCTCCCCCGGCAGCTTAATCAGCGCCGGGTCCTCCTGAACAAAGTCCAAGGTCTCAGCGGGCTCCTGCTCCGGCTGTTCCGCCTGCGGGCGGGGGCGCTCCTCCTTCGTCTCCTCCGATTTTTGGCCAAACAGGATTGCTGCGATCTTCTTTTTGATCGACATAGCATGACGCCTCCCTTCCATGTGGCACATGATATCGCTATTATAGCAGGGCCGCACCCTTTTTGCAAGGCGCAGCTTCAGCTGGATGAATTCGTCAAAATATCCAAAAATTGCTTTGCTTTTTCTCTGCGCAGTTTGCAGGTTCATGCGGATTTTTGCCATTTACTGCTAAATCGAGCTTGACAAGATCGCTTTAGCGTGGTAAAATAATCCTGCGAAGTTTCGTCGGCCCGGCGGCGGAATCCCGCCGCCGGGCCTCTTTCTACCCTGGGAGGTATTTTCATGTTCCACAAGCAAAACGCCCGCCAGCCCTTGGCCGTTATCCTGCTGGCTCTGCTGCTGGCGCTGACCTCCGCCTTTTCCTGCATCGGCCTGTCCGGCTGGATCTCCTTCCAGCGGCAGCTGGCGGCATTGGAAGCCAATTATACGACTGTGGCCTACAATATTGACAACAATATGTGGACCACGATATATGATCCCCCCGTGGAGGAATACATGGACGACGGCTCCATTCTTTTTGAGGACGGGACCATCCGCTCCAGCCCCCAGCGCCTGGAGCGCCTGGCGGACAGCGCGCCGGGATTCCTCCGCCGCGATACCAATGTGCTCACCGCCGCCCACACCCCCGGCCTCAAGGGGATGAGCTCCGGCGCTGCGGACCCGCTGACCTACATGAAAGCCTATGACGAGGGCCGTTACGCTCAGTCGGTGGTGGCCATGCGCTGCCTGTCGGTGGAGGACAATCCAAATTCTGAATCGTCTGATTTCATCTGGTTTGAGTGGATCGACCCGGTGTGCCGGATGGCGGCTTACGACCTCCCGGAGCACTCCCGGGTGATCCGTTTTTCATATCCCGGCAACAGCCTCTTTACCGACGAAAACGGAACCATCCGCATCCCTTTCGAGCCGGGCAAGACCTACCTGCTCCGGGGGACCTTTATAGACTTTGAAACACAGTTTTGGTATATATCAGAAGAGGAGGGGTGGGGCTGGTACCGCTATACTCAGGATTACCTGCGCGAGCTGAAGCCCGATGTGGACCCCACGCTCAACCCCACGCAGCACTTGAGTGACACCCCGTGGCAGATCTTGGACATATCGCTGCCGCAGCAGTGGGAAGGAAGCAACCTCACCCCTCAGGACACACTGGGGCGCCCTTACCCGCTGGTGCCAAACTTTTACCTGGATTCTGTCAGATGGGACGACAGCTCCCCGTGGAAGTGCAGACTCGTTCTCCCGGAGGGCAGCTGGCCGCTGTACGCGGAGTACGAGGGGGACTGGCGGGACTTCCTGGAAACCGAGGAGGGCCGGGTATGGAAGGAGGAAATTATCCCCTGCTATGAGCGCAGCCACGACTCTGCGGCCGTGCTGCTCACCGACAATATCCAGAGCCTGTCCCAGTTCTGCCAGGAGGAATCCGCCCTGCTGGAGGGCCGCTTCATCACCCGGGAGGAGTACGATTCCGGGGCGGCCGTGTGCATGGTAGGGGCAGACTACGCGCTGTATAACGACCTCCAGGTAGGGGATACCATCACCCTGGACCTCTACAAGCCCGCCTATTTTTCCACCTTCGGTCAGGTGTGGCAGGGCCCCAACGGCGCAGTGGTAAACTACACCTGCTGTATGCCGCTGGTGGACGAAAACCGGCTGGACGTGGTGCGGGATTACACCATTGTGGGGCTGTATACCGTCCCCGCCCGGCCGCTGGACCCGGATGGTCACGGCTTCCGGGGGGACACGGTGCTGGCACCCAAAGCGTCGGCTCCCGAGGTGGTCAATGCCGCCGAGGAGGACAAGGTGACGCCGCTTTTAAACACGCTGGTGCTGAAAAACGGCTCAATCGAGGAATTCGAGGCGTATATGGCGGAAAACGGTGCGGCAAAACGCTTCCGCTACCACGACTACGGCTACACCGAGATCAGGTCCTCCCTAGAGTCCATGGGGGAGGGCGCTCTGCGGCTGGCGGTGCTGGGCGGGGCGGCGTTTTTGATCGGCGCGGCGGTATTTCTGCTGGCCAGCTTCGCGCGCATGTCGCCTTCGGCGCGGAGCCTGCGGCTGCTGGGGGCCAATTCCCGCAGGGTGACGCAGGACATGCTCTGCGCTCTGGTGCCGCTGACGGCGGCGGGGGTGCTGATGGGCGGCGTGCTGGGCGGATTGCTGTACGGACAGGTGTGCCAGCTCGTCTTGTCCCAGGTCCTCGCCCCGGACTGGGTTGGGCTGGCGGTATGCGCGCTCTTGCAACTGGCCGTGCTGGGCGCGGCGGAGGCCGTTTGGGCCGCCCTCACCGCCAGGCGCAGCCTCATGCGGCGTAAATAGGTGGGAGGAGGCATTTGAAATGAGCGAAAAGCGGCGCGGGCCGGGGTATCTGCCGGTGCTGTCCCTGCGGGTGCTGCTGCGCCGGGCGGGGTCCAGCCTGCTGCTGGCGGCGGTGGCGGCGCTGGGGGTTTACGCGGGCTGCGCTCTGCACAGCCTTGCCCTCCAGCAGCAGCGGGCCATGGAGGACGCGGTGAACAACACCGTCATCCACTGCACCGTCACCGACGTGCGGGGGATGAACGCCGACAATCTGAACCTCAACTCCACCTATGTGGAGTCGCTGCTGGGCCGCCGGGCTCACCGGGACCCCAGCCTCGCGGACATGGACAAGGCGGTGACCAACGTCAAGGCCAAAGCGGATTGGGAGCTGGTCCGCCCCTTTGATATGATCTTGTGCCGCCTGCTGAGCTTCACCAGCGACGAACGGCTGGAGGGCGCGCAGGTCCATCTGGACCCGGGCTGGACCGAGGAGGATTTCCAATGGGACGAGCTGGTCTGCATCATCCCCGAGGGCATGGAGGCCGGCGAGTACGTGGACATCCTGCCAACCCAGCGGGAAAACAGCCTCTCGCTGAAGGTGATCGGCCGCTACTCCGGCGGGCCGGACAACGTGATTTACTGCCCCTTCTTCATGGGCTGGGGGGACGGACTGAGCCACGCGTTCACCATACAGGCGTGTACCTTCGATATCCGGGACGCCGCCCGACTGGAGGAATGCAAGGCGAAGCTGTTTTCCACCCCCTTCTTCGCCCCGCCGTCCATGGACGCTAGGCCCGACGGCTTTCTGACGGGGGTGCTGGTCCACGACGAGGTGTATTTGAAAACGCTGGAGGAGCTGCGCTCCAATCTAGATATGCTCCGGCTTTTGCAGCCGCTGCTGCTGGCGCTGATGGGCGGCATCAGCTTCTTCGCCGGGTTCCTGGTGAACCGCCGCCGCAAGCGGGAATTTGCCGTGATGCGCTGCCTGGGCCTGCGCCGGCGGGCCATTTTCGCCCAGGTGCTGGGAGAACAGCTGGCGCTGGGACTGGCGGGCGGCCTTGCGGGGCTGTGCGCCGCCCTGGCCACGGGAATGGAAGTACACTCAGGCGGATTGGCCTTCTCCGGGGCGGTGGCCGGGATGTTCCTGCTGGGCGCGGCGGTATGCGCGACGGTGGCCGCCAGCGGCAGCGTGATGAAATTGATGAAAACGGAGGAATGACGTTATGGCGATCCTGACGGCGGAACAGGTAGAATACACCTATCAGACCAAATACCAAACCGTTTACGCCCTGCGCGGGGTGGACTGTGCCTTTGAGTCCGGACAGATGACCGCCATCGTGGGCACTTCGGGCAGCGGCAAAACCACCCTGCTGTCCCTGCTGGCGGGGCTGGACGTGCCCACAAAGGGCAGCATCCGGTTCCGAGGGCAGTCCACCGCAGAGCTGGACCGGGACGGGTGGCGGCTGGAAAACGTGTCGGTGATCTACCAGAACTTTAACCTCTTCGCCCATCTGACGGCGCTGGAAAACGCGGCCTATCCCCTCTACCTCCAAAAGCGCCCCAAGAAGGAGGCGGAGGCGGAGGCCGCCGCCCAGCTGGCCGCAGTGGGCATACAGCCCGACCAGTTCGGGCGCTGTCCCCGGATGCTGTCCGGCGGCGAGCAGCAGCGGGTAGCCATCGCCCGGGCGCTGGCGGCGGGCAGCGAGCTCATCCTCGCAGACGAGCCCACCGGCAACCTGGACGATGAAAACAGCCGGAATATTTTCACTATCCTCCAGGAGCTGGCCCATGAGCGGCAGCGGTGCGTCGTGGTGGTCACCCACGACATGGAGCTGGCCCAGCAGACTGACCGCGTTGTGCGCATCAAGGACGGCAGAATCGCGGAGGAAGAATGAGCTCCCGACACGCCGGGCATTCCAAGTAAAGAGCCGTACCGGCAGCCCGGCACACGCGGACGCGTCTGGGATGCCGGTGCGGCTTTTCCATTTTGTCCGCTCCGTGTAAAGAAATATGTTGTATTTTGCTTTACATGTGATATAATAAACCTAGAAAGAAAGGAGGCGGTATTCATGGCCCAGGTCATGGTCAATTTTCGCATGGATGAGGACCTCAAGAAACATATGGAGCAGGCTTGCAAGGAGATGGGACTGAGCATGACGGCCGCCTTTACTATTTTCGCCGCCAAGGTGAGCAGGGAAAAACGGATTCCCTTCGAAATAACCGCACAGCCCCACGCTGCGGCGGACTGCCTCCGACAGCGCGCCCGGGAGGATGCCGCCTCCGCCCTCCAGCGCAGGCAGGAGCGGCTGGAAGAGCTGTGTGGGGATATCCGCCGGACGCTTACCGCCATCCACACCGCCATTCCCGCCTCCATCACGGGGCTGACCATGGAGCGCATCCGGCTGCTGTGCGGCGACGAGCTCAAGGAGAAGACCGCCGAGGCTGCAAAATCTGCCGGAGCCCTGTTTTCCGGCAGAAACGCGGGCGCCCTGCAAAACCGGGACCTGGGCGTGCTGGACGAGTACCTGGACGGCCTTTCGGCCATCGCCCAGCAGCTTCAAGAGGTAGAGCGCGCCCTGATTCCCGCCATGAAGTCCCGGCGGGACGGGGATAGCGGCGGCTTTGAGCCCTGCGAGCAGGCGCTGGCTGCGGCGTCCCAGGAATTCGACGCCCTCGCCCCAGTGCTGGAACGCTTTCTGCACTCCGCCGCCAGCGGCGCCCATGCCGTCCGGGCCCGGCTTCGGAAGGCTGCGGCTGCCGTGGAAACAGGCTATGTCCTGGCGGCGCTGGACAATCTGGAGGGCCTGGTCCTCCGGCAATACGATTCCCTGGAAGAGCGGACCCGTGTCCGCGTCGAAGCCGACTATCTCCAAACGCTGGAGCTCACCCTGCGGGAGCTGAGCCAGGCGGAGCGGGAGGCCGGGGACGTGGGCGGAAAGGCCGCGCTGTGCCTGCGTGCGGTGAATGTGCTGCTTCAGGTGGTGTCGGAGGGCAGCCAAGCCCGCCGGGAGTGGACTGATCGGAGCCTGGAAGCGGAGGTGGAGGCCCTGGAGCGTCTGGCCGCCATGCGTGGGGACGCCGCTGGCAGCGTCAAGCCGGAGGGCTGAGAAAATTCCAAGCCGCGGAACAGCGCCCGGCTTGTCATATATAATTCAGAGAGGCAACGTGTTCCATTTGAAAGGAGGAGTCCCCATGCTTGATTTCATCATCAACGCGCTTCCCTTTATCGGCATCGCTGTCGTCGTCCTCGTCGTCATCATGCTGGGCTATGTCAAGGCCCCGCCCGATCAGGCGTACATCATTTCCGGCCTCAAGCGGGAGAGCAAGGTGCTCATCGGCCGGGCCGGAATCCGCGTCCCCTTCCTGGAGCGCCTGGACCGGCTGTACCTGGGCCAGATGACCGTGGACATCAAGACGGAGCAGTCCGTCCCCACC
>ERZ779629.141-NODE-141-length-31640-cov-32.707899_pt1 | contig 31640 bp, 24 predicted proteins | sample MGYA00514192_ERZ779629 | MGnify/ENA primary metagenome ERZ779629 (study PRJEB29562, sample SAMEA4376709) | mouse gut metagenome | isolation source: Cecum | study: EMG produced TPA metagenomics assembly of the A DSS colitis mouse model was used to assess the... | reverse complement strand
TATGCTGTCTGCGGGGAATGACCATGATTCAGTCCATGCCGTTGAACTGCTGGAAGTATAAGAGTTCTTTAGTTGGTTCCTTCTTTGGTTTTTTCGCTTTGCGTATTTTACATCACCTCAATAACTTTCTATCGTGCGCAAGCGGTGTTTCAAATCCACTAATCAAGCGTATCAATACGCTGTATAATGCGCAAATAGACAGGCCCCCGCTGGAAGCCATAAAAAAACGGATTCATGAGCAGGGGCTATTAGCATTGCCGCCCATGACTGCCGTGGAAAGGATCAGTCATGAGGGAGAAATCAGTAAGGAAGGGTTTCGCGCAGTACAAGACGTTGCAAACCAAGCAAAAGAGGCTCTTATTCAAGCCACAGAAGACAAGGCTGCCTATGAAAAGCAATACATCAAGTTTCGCAAGTTTCTTTCTGCCAGTAGTAAAGATATTCCGCTCAGTGAAATTGTGGACTGTATTGATAAAGTGTGTAAGTTTGTCAAACAAATTGGACAAGGAATTCAAGAGGAGAAAACCATTGGAGCGGCCGCATCGGTAAGTTGTTGGAGCGGCGATTATGAACAGCGAGCTGTTTGTGAAAGTCAGCCAGAGAGAAGAAAGAGTGGACAGAATAAAAGCGTTTCTGATCTTCCCGGTGGCTACGTTCCACCTTACCATTATGTCTGGGAGTGTAAGGGCGAATCAATTTATGCTGGACACCCAGCTCAGCGGCGGTTTTCTCAAAAAGGGTCTGAATATCCCGTTTACTGTTGGAAAAACGGTTAGTAAATTCAAAGCCGTTGTCAGTCTGGACACATTCCACGCGAATGCCCCTGCGGGCATACCACTTCACCAGCCGCTTCAAAAAGTCGGCGGAGGAGTAGGTGGATTGCTCCGGATAGGCGGCCAGGAAGCGGAGCCTGGAGAACTCGTCAATGGCGGTATATTGGAACAGGCGCAGTTCCGGGTCCGTGATGCAGCGGCGGGGGACGATCTTTACATCTACCTGGATTCTTTCTCCCGGACGGGTCATCTGCTGGTAAGGCTGTGGCGTATAAGTTTTTTTCTTCTTCTCCTGTGGGAACATTCCCAGTTTGCGCATAACGCGAAACAGGCTCTCAGGCCGGCGGGTATAGCCGCGCTGCTTCAGGCGGCGCCACAGCTCCACCAGGCCGATCTGTGGATTGCGGCGGCGCATATCCCGGATCAACTTCAGCTCCGCTTCGGTATGCTGGTTTGGATGGCTGTGAGGACGCCGGGACTGGCAAGCCAGAGATGCCACACTCCCATCCCAGCGGGCACGCCAAAAGTAAATATACGACCGGCCCTTGTTGTACTTCCGGCTGGCTCGGCTGACGCCATACATGAAGCGCTGAGGCATGAGCTGCCAGCGTCCGGCGAAGCGTGCCCGGAAACAGAATCCTAGGGGCATCTAAAGGTGGAAAAGCATGGAGCGGCTGATTCGTGCTTCAAAACAGAAGGTGTTCCTGATTCTAGACAATCTGAAGGTCCATCACGGCAAGCTTGCCGCGGCCTGGCTGGAAAACCATAAGGATATTCCTTTGCTTCCGGTTTGGGGATAGACGCCTCCGGAATTGCTGCCGGCTCTTCCTCACTGAACCGTTCCCGGAATGCCGCCAGCGTGGACGCCCCAATTCAGAGCAAACGGAAAACGGCCCCAGTGCCGCTCCCCGCCTCCTACAGCATAGGAAATCTCTTCTCCCGGTGTTCCGCAACCGCCTCCGCCAGCGCATCAATATCCCCCCGCTCCGTCTCCGGCCCAAAGCTGACCCGCACCGTCCCGGCGGCGGTCCGCCGCTCCACCCCCATGGCGCTGAGCACGTGGCTCACCCGCCCCCTGTGGCAAGCGGATCCGGCGGAGATGTAGATCTCCCGACCGCTCAGCTCGCTGACCAGGTTCTGGCTGGGGTAGCCGGGGAGGGAAAAGGACAGGATGTGGGGTGCGTCGGCGGGCCCGATGAACTGCAGGCCGGGTATATCCCCCAGCCGCCGGCGGGCGTAATCCCGGCAGGCGGCCATGTGGGCGTTGACCTCCTCCAGGCGGGCGCAGCGCAGCTCCACCGCCTTAGCGAATCCGGCGATCTGCGCGACGGCCTCAGTGCCGGGGCGGAGGCCGGACTCCTGGCCGCCGCCCACCAGCAGGGGCCGGGTGTTCCGGGCCCTGCCGCCGATGTAGAGGGCCCCGATTCCCTTGGGCCCCCCCAGCTTGTGGGCGGAGAGGGTGACAAAGTCCGCCCCCAGGCTCCCGGCGGTAAAGGGGACCTTTAAAAAACCCTGGACCGCGTCGGTGTGGAGCAGGGCGGGGTGCCCCCGGAGCCCCGCGGCGATCTCCTCCACCGGGAAGCGTGCCCCGGTCTCGTTGTTGACCAGCATAACGCTGACCAGGGCCGTGTCCTCCCGGAGGGCGGCCAGCACCTGCCCCGCCGTGATGTGCCCTGTGCCGTCGGGCCGCACATAGGTGACCGCGCAGCCCTCCTGCTCCAGCCGCTTGACGCACTGGAGCACCGCGCTGTGCTCCACGGCGGTGGTGACGATGTGCCGTCCCGTCCGGCGGTTCTGGTGGAGGGCGGCCAGGATGGCCCAGTTGTCCCCCTCCGTGCCGCAGGAGGTGAACGCCACCTGCGCCGGCCGGCACCCCAGGGCGGCGGCGACACACCCGCGCCCCTGCTCCACCAGGTCCCTGGCCCTACGGCCCAGCTCGTACTGGGCCGAGGGGTTGCCGAAATTCTCCGTCAGCGCCTCCGCCATAGCCTGGGCCACCTGGGGCGGCACGGGGGTGGTGGCGGCGTGGTCCAAATAGTGCATGGCGTCTCCTCCTTTACCGCCCGGCCCGGCGGGGCCGGGTCCGGGACGCGATCTCCTGAAATTTCTGCTGGCTGGGCAGACCGGACAGCCGCTCCCTGGGCCGAAAGGCCCGGTCGAAGGCGGCGGCCCCCGGGGCGGGACTGCGGCGCGCTGTGAAACTCCCGCTTGTCAGGGCGGGCAATGTATATTATAATGGGTCCGTCGCCTGCGGCCCGCGGCGCGCCGGGGAGCCGCAAGCCGCCGCAAAGTCAATTTTTTATGATACTACAATTCGCCCGAAAAAGCAAGAGGAGGCCGGGATGAATATCGCCATCTACACCTTGGGCTGCAAGGTCAACCAGTACGAGACGGCAGCCATGGAGCGGGAGCTGACGCGCCGCGGCCATGTCCTGACGCCCTTCGAGGGCCCGGCGGACGCCTACGTGGTCAACACCTGCTCCGTCACCGCCGTCAGCGATAAGAAGTCCCGGCAGATGATCCGCCGGGCCAGGAAGCGGAGCCCCGCCGCCGTGGTGGCGGTGTGCGGCTGCTACCCCCAGACCCACCCCGAGGATGTGGCGGGCCTGGACGTGGACCTCATCGCCGGCACCGGGGACCGGATGAAATTCCTGGATCTGCTGGAGGCCGCCGTCCGGGAGCGCGCGCCGGTGGTGGCCCTGGACCGGGCCCTGGACCGGCGGACCTTCGAGGCCCTGCCCGCCGGCGGCCTGGCCGCCCGGACCCGTGCCATGCTGAAGGTGGAGGACGGGTGCGTCAACTTCTGCTCCTACTGCATCATCCCCTACGCCAGGGGCCCGGTGCGCTCCCTGCCCCTGGCGGCGGCCGCCGCGGAGGTCCGCCGCCTGCGGGAGGAGGGCTACCGGGAGCTCGTCATCACGGGCATCGAGATCTCCTCCTGGGGCCGGGACCTGCCGGGGCGGCCGGGCCTCATGGACCTGGTGGAGGCCGTCTGCCGGGAGGCGGGAGATCTGCGGGTGCGCCTGGGCTCCCTGGAGCCAAGGACCATTACGGAGGACTTCTGCCGCCGTGGGGCGGCCCTGCCCGGTCTCTGCCCCCACTTCCACCTGTCCCTCCAGTCCGGCTGCGACGCCACCCTGGGGCGCATGAACCGGAAATACGACACCGGGCGGTATCGGGAGAGCGTTGCGCTGCTCAACGCCTGCTTCGACCGCCCCGCCGTCACCACGGATCTCATCGTGGGCTTCCCCGGCGAGACGGAGGCGGAGTTTGCCGCCACCTTGGACTTCGTCCGCCAGTGCGCCTTTGCGGAGATGCACATCTTCCCCTACTCCATTCGCCCCGGCACCCCGGCGGCGGCCATGGAGCAGGTGCCGGGCCCGGTGAAGGACCGCCGGGCCGGGGAGGCCGCCGCCCTGGCGGCGGAGCTCCACGCCGCCTATCTGCATGCCTGTGTGGGCCGGACCCTCTCCGTGCTCTACGAGCAGCCCGCCGGCGGCGGGCTCTGCCAGGGCCACGGGGAGAACTACATGACCGTCCTGGCGGTGGGGGAGAACCTGCGCAACCAGGTGCGCCCCACCCGCATCACCGGCGTCCGGGACGGCCTCCTGCTGGGGGAGCTGGCGGAGGTATAAGGACTGCCCGGCGCGCAAAAGAAAAGGACCGCCCCATCGGGGTGGTCCTTACCTTCTTGTCTGGTGAGCAGTCAGCCAACCTGGTTCAGCTTCAGGGTCATGGCGCTCTTTTTGTGAGCGGCATTGTTCCTGTGCAGAATACCCTTGGCGGCAGCCTTGTCCACGGCCTTCACCGCGACCTTGTAAGCGCCCTCGGCCTCGGTGCGATTGCCATTTGCGGCAGCGGCCTCAAACTTCTTCACGGCGGTTTTCATCGCGGACCTCTCGGCCTTGTTGCGGGCGTTGCGGGCCTGGGCCACCAGCACGCGCTTCTTCGCGGACTTGATATTCGGCAAACCAAACACCTCCTCCAATAGGGGCTATGGGGCGTCCAAAACAGACTCCTCCACGCAGAATAGTATTTTAGCACGGCTCTCCGTAAATTGCAAGGAATTTTTTGAATTTTCTTTTCTTTTTTTACATATTTCCCGCAGGGCGCGGAAGACTAGGGGGGAACCACCAGATTTTGTGCTCTGAGAAACGGGGGAACGCAATTTATGCTGACCATTCGCACCGACCTGGCCGCCGAGGCGCGGGACCTCTGGCGGGAGAGCGCCGGGGAGACCACCCGTCTGCCCGGCGTCCGGGCCCGGGACGAGGAGGCCCAGGGCCTCCCCGTCGCCCGCGTGGAGATTCTGGACGCCGAGGGGGAGCGGGCGCTGGGGAAGCCCCCCGGGGTCTACCTCACCCTGGACGTGGCCGCCCTCTGGCGGCGGGAGGAGGGGATATTCGCCCGTGTGGTCCGGGCGATGGCGGAGCTGCTGGGCCCCCTGCTTCCGGAGGGCCCCGTGCTGGCGGCGGGGCTGGGCAACCCGGCCATGACCCCCGACGCCCTGGGCCCTCGGACGCTGGACCATCTGCTCATCACCCGCCACCTCCAGGAGGTCCTGCCGGGCTTCCGGCCGGTGGCGGGGCTGGGGGCCGGGGTGCTGGGCACCACGGGACTGGAGGTGGCGGAGTGGGTCCGCGGCGCGGCGGAGCACGTGAAGCCGGCGGCGGTGGTCCTCATCGACGCCCTGGCCTCCCGCGGCCTGGACCGGCTGTGCAGCACCGTGCAGCTCTCCGACACGGGCCTCATCCCCGGCAGCGGCGTGGGCAACCACCGCATGGCCCTGAACCGGGAGACCCTGGGGGTGCCGGTGCTGTCGGTGGGGGTGCCCACGGTGGTGGACGCGGAGACCGTGGCCCGGGACCTGCTGGCGGACAGCGGCGCGGAGGAGGCCCCTCTGCTGGCGGGCCGGGGCCGCCGCCTCTTCGTCACCCCGGACAGCATCGACGCCAAAATCCGGGAGCTGGCCAAGGTGGTGGGCTACGGCCTGAACCTGGCCCTCCAGCCGGACCTGGAGATCGAGGATCTGGACGCCCTGCTGGCCTGACTCCGGCGGCCATTTTCAGGGGAGGTTGCACCGCAGCGTGCAACTTCCCCCCTTTTTCCGCCCCCTTATTGTAGGGAGCACCACCACCGCGGTAACCAAGTCCGAAAGTAAGTGCGACTAGGCCAGGTACCGGGCCGCGTGCGGCAGGGTCAAGAAGACCGCACAGAGCGCACCTTGACAACCACATATGGCAATGAGCAATAGGCGGAATAATCCCCCGCCCCCTTGCAATCCCCCGTCCCCGGTGCTATACTTGACCCGCGCGGCCCGGCCGCCTAAGCCGGGCCGCAGCACGCCGTATGCATCCCAGGGAGGTGTACGCCATGGCGGAGCAGCCAACATCCCGCCCCTATTTTCTCATGTGTGAGCGCAATTGGGTTTACGACGTCCTGATGGCCGTCGCCGGCTTTTTCGGCGCGTACACCTACCTTCTGCGTGGAAACGTCTTCTGCAACGCCCAGACGGGGAACGTGGTGCTGATGGGCCTGGCCCTCGGCGCGGGGGCGTGGGGACAGGCGCTGTACTATCTGATCCCCATCTCCGCCTACATTCTGGGCGCGCTGGTGTCGGAGCTGCTGCCCAACCCCGTCAAGCGCCGCCTGCCCCTGCGCTGGGACACCCTGCTGATCGCCATTGAGATGCTGGCGGCGGTCCTGGTGGGGCTCATTCCCCTGTCCGCGCCGGTGCAGATCTCCCAGGTAATCATCAACTTCATCGCCTCCATGCAGTACAACACCTTCCGCCAGGCGGAGGGGGTGCCCATGGCCACCACCTTCGCCACCAACCACATCCGGCAGATCGGCGTGGGCCTGGCCAAGGAGCTGGCCCACCGCCGCACCGGCGATCACGCCCACCGGCGAAAGCTGCTGCGGCACGCCCAGATGCTGGCTTTTTTCACCGCCGGCTCCGTGGCCGGGGCCCTGTGCTGCCGGCTGCTGGCGGAGCGGGCCGTCTGGGCGACGCTGCTGCCCTTTGCCGTCGTCTTCGCCGCCCTGCTCCGCTCGGATCTGACCACGGAGCGGGACATGCTGGAGCGGAAGCCCGCCGGCCACTGACCCCCCCGCCCGCGCCGTTTTCCAAACAAATCATAAACAATTCCTAAAATCTGTCCCCTTGCCTTGGCTGTCGAAGTTGGGTATAATATGTCCAAGCACATAACGCATACGCCGCCGGTTTTCCGGCGGCGGGGAAGGTGATGGATTGGAACGCTTTTTTGACGCCGTATTTGTTCTGCGCCGGGCGGCGGAGCCCGGCTGGCCCCTGTGGAAGAGGGGAGTTTTCTATCTCTACCGGGTTCTGCTGCTGCTGTGCGCCGCCGCCGGACTGGGGGCGGTGCTGCTGCTGTGCGCCTACGGCCCCTACATGTGGGGGGTGTTTCTGGGCTACTTCCGGATCTGGCAGATCGCTGTGCTGAACATCCTGCCTGTGGCGCTGCTGATGCTTCTGTGCTACGGCATCACGGGCAGGACCTGGGCGGGCTTTCTGCTGGGCGGCGGCGTTGCTCTGGGCTTCAGCCTGGGCAGCTACTACAAGCTCCACTTCCGGGGAGATCCCCTCCACTTCGAGGACCTGCTGATCGTGCGGGAGGCCGGCGCCATGACCACCGGGGGCCGCTACGAGCTGTTTGTGGACAAGCGGGTGGCGGCGGCCTTGGGCTGCCTGCTGCTGGGGACGCTGCTGCTGCTGGGGCTGACCCGGGGCCGGCTGGAGAGCTGGCGGCAGCGCCTGGCCCTGTGCCTGGCGGCCCTGGCGTGCGCCGCCGTCCTCTCACCGGTCTATCTGGACCAGGAGCTCTACGACTCTATCAAAAACTACGAGTGCGTCACCCACTGGAACCCCACCGAGGACTACATATCCCGCGGTTTTCTCTACCCCTTTCTCCACAGCATCAGCGACTTTGTGGAGACGCCTCCCGAAGGCTACAGCCGGGGGAAGGGCGGAGCCATGCTGGAGGGGTACCAGGACGAGGACATCCCCGAGGAGCGGAAGGTGAACGTCATCGCCATTATGCGGGAGGCCTACGCCGACTTCTCCCGCTTCGGCATCAAGGGCCTGGACGTCAGCGGCTACGACCTCTACCACGCCCTGGAGGCGGAGAGCTATACCGGCAATCTGGTGACCAACATCTTCGCCGGGGGCACCATCGACACCGAGCGCAGCTTCCTCACCGGCAGCCAGCGGGTGCGGGAGTACCGGATTCCCACCAACTCCTATGTCTGGTACCTCCGCCGGCAGGGCTACACAACGGAGGGCTGCCACCCCTACTACAGCTGGTTCTACAACCGGGTGAACGTCAACGCCAACCTGGGCTTTGAGCGCTACCGCTTTTTGGAGGGGGATTTTGACCGCTTCTCCTCCGCCACCTACCCCGAGGACGCCGTGCTCCTGCCGGAGATTTACCAGGACTTCCAGGCCAACAAAGCCACGGGAAAGCCCTACTTCTCCTTCTCCGTCAACGTGGAGAGCCACGGCCCCTATGCCACCTGGGACACAGGTGCCCGCAAGTGCCTGTCGGAGGACTACAGCCTGGAGTGCCGCAACGCCATGGACGACTACCTGACCACCATCTGGAACACGGACCAGCAGCTGGCCGACCTGATGGACCGGCTCAGGAAGGACCCGGAGCCGGTGGTGCTGGTGACCTTCGGCGACCATCTGCCCTGGATGGGGGACAACAAGTCCTTTTACGAGGAGATGGGCGTCAACCTGGATCTGAGCACGGAGGAGGGCTTTCTCAACCACTTCTCCACCCGCTATCTCATCTGGGCCAACGACGCGGCCAAGGAGGTCCTGGGCAGCAGCGTCCAGGGTGAGGGGCCCGACATCTCCCCCTGCTACCTGATGAATCTGGTCTTCCGCCAGCTGGGCTGGAAGGGCCCCGCCTTCACCCAGGCCATGGACCGGCTGATGGATGTTTTCCCCATCGTCAGCATTAAGGACCGCTACGTGGTGGACGGCCGGCTGGTGGAGGAGATTCCTCCGGAGAGGGAGGATTTGTTCCAGGGGCTGCTGTATTTGCAGCAGTACTGGAGGGATGAGTTTCTGTTCGGGGAGCCGTGAGCCCTCCTGCCGGATACAGAGCGCCGCAGGAAGAAGTTTTTCTTCCTGCGGCGCTTTTTTTCTGTCCAAGGGGAGATTCTCTGATAAAAATTCAAAGTGCAACCGCCGGTTGACACCATTGTAAACCCGAGGTGGTTGACTTTTGTTCCATTTTATTATATAATATGTCCATCACTATTTGTGTATCAGAGATATTTCCTGCTTGACTGCAGCAGGCAGAAAATATATATTTTTTAGACAAAGAAAGGAACAGCTTCAACATACCTGATGGCCTTCGTCACCGGGAAATACAACATTGTGGTTACAGATTGGCCCTGATCGTTGAGCCTACTTCTGACAGAAAGAATGGAGGTATAATGAACCGCAGAGCCGCCGGCATTGTGCTCCTGGTCCTGTCCGCGCTGCTGCTCATCACCCAATACCTGTGCGCGGCCATCCTGTTGACGGGCGCTTCTCTATCCGGGCCCGCGTTCACGTTTATGCTGGAGTATATCGGTCCCGTCCTCCCGACCGCCAGCGCCGTGTGCCTCGCAGTGGGTATCTTCTATTTGGCGGCTGCGGAGATTATGGACATCCGCCATAAAAAGTCGTAGAATCGTATATCTCAATCAATAGGAAGCCGTCCGCAGACACCCGAAGGGTATCTGCGGACGGCTTCCTCCTATCTTTTTCGGGCCGGCGCGGTTCACTCCTTCTGCGCATCCACCCGCTTGAGCACAACCAGCGCGCCGACGGTCAGCACCGCGCCCAGGGCCAGGCAGAGAACGGCGTTCTGGACAAACCCGGCGATGATGAAGCACACGAAGCTCACCGCCGCCACTGTGACGGCGTAGGGCAGCTGGGTGGACACGTGGGTCACGTGGTCGCACTGGGCCCCGGCGGAGGCCATGATGGTGGTGTCGGAGATGGGGGAGCAGTGGTCGCCGCACACGGCCCCGGCCAGGCAGGCGGAGATGCCCACGGTCAGCAGGGTGCTGCTGGGCTCGAAGACCGCCACCACGATGGGGATGAGAATGCCGAAGGTGCCCCAGCTGGTGCCGGAGGCGAAGGCCAGCAGGCAGGCCACCACAAAGATGACAGCGGGCAGCAGGCTGTAGAGGCCCTGGGAAGCGCCCTTCATCACGCCCTCCACAAACACGTCCGCCCCCAGGGCGCTGGTCATGCTCTTCAGGCTCACGGCCAGGGTGAGGATGGTGATGGGGGGCACCATGGCGATGAAGCCCTTGGGCACGCAGGCCATGGCCTCCTTGAAGGTCAGCACCCGACGGGCCACCAGATAGACGACGATGAGCACCAGGGAGACCAGGCCGCCCCAGGGCAGGCCGATGAAGGCGTCGGTGTTGCCGAAGGCCCCGATGAAGTCGCCGGCGCAGTCCGTGCCGCCCCAGGCGTCCACGCCGAAGAAGCCGCCCACGTAGATCATGCCCACGGTGCACAGCGCGAAGAGAATGATTACCGGGATGATGAGGTCCAGGACCCTGCCCTTGCCGCTGCCCTCGCCGGAGGCGCTGCCCTCCAGCGCGCCCAGCTCGCCCTTGTTCACGGCCTTGTCCTCCCACAGCTTCATGGGGCCGTAGTCGAAGCGCATCACGGCCAGGCCGATGATGAAGACAAAGGTCAGAAGGGAATAGAAATTGTAGGGGATGGCCCGGATGAAGAGCTCAATGCCGGAGACACCGGTGTCCAGATCGGCGGCCACGCCGGAGACTGCGGCGGCCCAGGAGGACACCGGGGCGATCATGCACACGGGGGCGGCGGTGGCGTCGATGAGGTAGGCCAGCTTGGGCCGGGAGATCTTGTGGCCGTCGGTGACGGGGCGCATGACGCTGCCCACGGTGAGGCAGTTGAAGTAGTCGTCGATGAAGATCAGAATGCCCAGCACGAAGGTGGCCAAGGTGGCCCCCATGCGGGTCCTGATGCTGCGCTGGGCCCAGCGGCCGAAGGCGGCGGACCCGCCGGAGGCGTTGACCAGGGCCACGATGACGCCCAGCAGCACCAGAAACAGGAAGATGCCCGCATTGCCGGCGATGGCGTCCACAAAGCCCTGGTTGACCATGGTGTCCAGGGTGGCGACGGGGGCGAAGTTGCACTGGAACAGCGCGCCCACCAGCACGCCGATGAACAGGGAGGAGTAGGCCTCCTTGGTGATGAGGGCCAGGACGATGGCCACCACCGGCGGCACCAGGGCCATGAAGGTGCCGTACATGTTGGAGAGGGGCGCTTCGCCCTCCGAGGCGAAGGCGGTGGCGGTCAGCGCCAGGGCCGCCGACAGGGCCAGCACCGCGGTGAGGGCCCGTCTGGTTCTTGGGGTGTTCATGTGTGTTCCTCCTAAAAACAAAAGTCCAGTCATGATGCAATCATGACCGGACGCACAACACGAACAAAACCCGCCATGACAGCTCTCCACGTTTCCGTGACAGTCCGCCGGATGTTCTCCGGCGGCCCAGCCTCCTCTCCCGCCAGACAGCGGGAGGGGCGCTTCGGCGGCGTTCCCTTTCCCTCCCCCGCTGTCTGACGGTTTACGGGGAGGTACTGATGGCGGCCGCGCCTCTATCATAACCACTATTTTCTGAGCCGGCGAGGCCCAGTTGTCCTCTATTATAAACCACTCGCCCTGAATGTCAATGCTTTTCCCTCCGATTTGTTGAAAACGCACAGGAGATGGAAAAACTTTTCGAAAATATGGACATTTTCTACACATCGGCCCTTGCGCGGCGCGGGGAGAAATGGTAAAATAGAAAATCAATATCCCAGCATGAGCCCCACCGGTTTGTGTACGAAGGAATGTCCCCCTCGCGCGGCGCGCGCGGAGAAAGGCACCCCCGGAACGAAAAATCAAATACAGGATGGAGGGCAAACCCCATGCGACGAGGAGAACTGTTACGAGAACTTTCCGGCGGCGGCCTCCGGGGCCGCCTGTCCCAGGTCTATGGGGCCGGCGCGGCGGAGGCCGCCGTCCGGCTGCGGGAGCTGGTGCTGGAGTACGCCGGCACCTTTCCCTGTGACGAGTCCGCCGACACCTGGCTGTTCTCCACGCCGGGGCGCACCGAGCTGGGCGGCAACCACACCGACCACCAGCGGGGCGCCGCCCTGGCGGGCAGCGTCAATCTGGACACCATCGCCTGCGTGGTCCCCAACCGCTCCCGCACCATCCGCATCAAGTCCCGCCACCACCGCATTGCGGAGGTGAACCTGGACGACCTGTCCATCCACCCGGCGGAGACGGGCTCCTCGCCGTCTCTGGTGCGGGGGGTGGCCGCCCGGCTGACCCGGCTGGGGTACGCCGTGGGGGGCTTCGACGCCTACACCACCACGCGGGTGCTCCGGGGCAGCGGGCTGAGCTCCTCGGCCGCCTTTGAGGTGCTGGTGTGCACCATCATGAGCCACCTCTTCTGCGACGCGTCCCTCTCCCCCGTCCAGCTGGCCCAGGTGGGACAGTACGCCGAGAACGTCTACTTCGGCAAGCCCTGCGGGCTGCTGGACCAGCTCTCCTGCGCCGCCGGGGGCGTCATCTCCGCCGACTTCCGGGACCCCGGGGCCCCCGCCGTGCGGAAGGTCCAGGTGGATCTGGCCGCTCACGGCTACGCCCTGTGCATCGTGGACAGCCGCGCCAGTCACGCCGATCTCACCGACGACTACGCCGCCATCCCCCGGGAGATGGGGGAGGTGGCCCTCTGCCTGGGCTGTCAGGCGCTGGGCGAGGCGGACCCCCGGCAGTTTTGGGAGCAGCTGCCCCATCTGCGGGCGGTCTGCGGCGACCGGGCCGTGCTGCGGGCCCTCCACTTCTTCGCCGACGACCGCCGGGTCCCCCTCCAGCGGGAGGCCCTGGAGCGGGGGGATTTTGAGACCTTCCTGGCCCTCACCCGGCAGTCGGGCCGCTCCTCGTTCATGTATCTGCAGAACGTGTCCAGCTACCAGGACAGCCGGTTCCAGCCGGTGGCGGTGCTGCTGGCCGCGGCGGAGGAGCTGCTGGCGGGCCGGGGGGCCTGCCGGATCCACGGCGGCGGCTTCGCCGGAACCATCCAGGCCTTCGTCCCCCTGGACCAGCTGGAGGACTTCACCGGCTCCATGGAGGCCCTGGCCGGGCCCGGCACATGTCACGTGCTGTCCATCCGGAGCGCTGGCTCCGTGCTGCTGGCTCGCTGATACACCCAACCGAAAGGAGAACCGCCATGCTCCACGAAACCGTCCGCCTCACCGTGCCCGGCGCGGAGGAGGCCGCGGAGCTGATTACATATGCCCCCTCCAATTTCCCCGAGCTGGGGCCCGACCGGCGGCGGCCCGCCCTCATCATCTGCCCCGGCGGCGGCTACCACTGCCTCTCTGACCGGGAGGCGGAGCCGGTGGCCCTGCGCTTCGCCGGGCTGGGCTACGCCTCCTTCGTCCTGCGCTACCGCGTGGCCCCGCGGGGGCTCTGGCCCCTGCCCCAGCGGCAGCTGCTGGCCGCCATCGACTATGTGCGCACCCACGCCGAGCGCTACCACGCGGACCCGGCGGCGGTGATCCCCATGGGGTTCTCCGCCGGGGGGCACCTGGCGGGCTGCGCGGGGCTGATGTGGAACAAACCGGAGGTGTACAGGCCTCTGAAAAAGAAATCCGCCGCCTTCCGGCCGGACGGGGTGGTCATGTGCTATCCCGTGGTCACCAGCGGGCCCATGGCCCACCGGGGCTCCATGGACAACCTGCTGGGGGACCGGGAGGAGGAGCTGGCGGAGATAGTTTCTCTGGAAAAACGGGTCCGGCGCGGCGCGCCGCCCTTTTTTCTCTGGCACACTGCCGACGACACCTGTGTCCCCATGGAGAACACCCTGCTGCTGGCCAAGGCGCTGGAGGCCAGGGGCGTGGACGTGGAGGCGCGCATCTACCCCCACGGCCGCCACGGCCAGTCCCTGGCCGACCACACCGCCTTTGCCCCGGATGAGGCCCGGCACATCTCCGTGCCCTGCGCCGTCTGGGTCCAGCACTGCGACGCCTGGCTGCAGCGGCACTTCGGTGCGGGACGGAGGGAGGAGGTGAGCGCGGAAAGAAAATAGAATAGGCGCGGCATGTCTGCTTCCCTCTGCGGGTTTGCACAGCAGACATGCTGTTTTGCGCGGAAGGTGAACAGACATGCTCCGCCCGTCCCTATGAGTAGAGAAAGATGTCAAAAGGACGAGAGGAGACATGACCATGAAAAAGCTTCTGATGTGCGCCGTAACCATGCTGCTTGTACTCTGCCTCATCGCAGGACCGGCCTCCGCCGCCAGGGCGGCGGGGAGTGCGGGAGGCGTTCCGCCCCTGTCTGCGGGGGCCCTTCCGCGCCTTGCCGGCGAGGAGGGGGACCCAGACGAGGAGGGTGATCCCGGCGCGCCCGACGACTCCTATGACCCGGATGAGTCCGGCGATCCGGATGAGCCGGGCGATACGGGCGACCCGGAGGAGCCGGAAGAGCCGGAGGAACCGGGCGGTCCCGTTGAACCGGAAGAGCCGGAGGAACCGGGCAATCCTGGTGAACCGGAGGAACCGGGCAATCCTGGTGAACCGGAGGAACCGGACAATCCTGAAGAGCCGGAGGAGCCGGACGTACCGGACAAGCCGGATGAACCCAGCCAGCCGGAGGAGCCGGATACACCGGACGCCTCCGATGAGCCGGACATCCCGGAGGTCCCCGGCGGGGAGCCGCCCCAGGAACCGGAGCCGCCCCATGCGCCCATGTTCCCGGAGGAGGAGGAGGTTTTGCCGCCTCCCAGGCCGACCGTCCCCGCACCTGCTCAGCCCGAGTCGGAGGAGGGGCAAACAGAGGGGAAGGCAGAGGGTTTTACCGGCGATGCCGGGAACCCCGGCATCGCCGGAAGCGGTGTACCGCTTCCGGAATTTCCTTTGACTGACGTGTCGGAGGAGGACTCCTTCGCGGCGGCGGTCCGCGAGGTCCGCAGGCGGGGGCTGATGTCGGACACGGGCGGGGGCCGGTTCACCCCCTACGGCCGGCTGAGCCGGGCTATGGCGGCCCAGATTCTCTACAACCTGGCGGGACGGCCCGCCGCCTCCGCCGAAGCGGCCTTCACCGACACCCCGCCGGAGTCCTGGTTTACCCCTGCCGTGGCCTGGTGCGCCCGGACGAAGCTGATCGGGGGCTACGGCGGCGGCCTCTTCGGTCCGGAGGACGACGTGACCAGAGAGCAGATGGCGGTGATGCTCTACCGCAGCGCGGCGTACCTGGGACTGGACGTGGGCGCTGCGCCGGAGGACGCCGCCGTCCCCGGGGCCGCCCCCTGGGCCGCGGAGGCCATGGGCTGGGCGCTGCACGCCGGCGTTGTGGAGAGCGGCGACGACCCCGCCGCGCCCCTCACGCGGGCGGAGGTCGCCCAGATGCTGGCCCGCCTCTGCCAGCTGCTGGAGCCGGAGGCGTGAGGATATGCGGGCGGGGCCGGAAGGTCCCGCCCTTCCCGTTCCGCCCGGCGGCGGTACGGCTCCTCCGGCGGGGAGGCGCGCCAGGCGACAACCAGGGGCAAAAGAACACATTGCCGGCTATGGATTGCGCCGGCCCTTTTGGTATACTATAAGTACCATCATATCATTTGAGGAGGGCAAGAGCCGTGCAGTATGGACACTTTGACCAGCAGAAGCGGGAATATATCATCGACCGGGTGGACGTACCCGTCTCCTGGACCAACTATCTGGGGGTGGAGGAGCTGTGCGCCGTGGTCAACCACACCGCCGGGGGCTACCTCTTCTGCGGGAGCCCGGAGCACCACCGGATCACCCGCTTCCGGCCCAACGGGGTCCCCATGGACCGGCCGGGGCACTACCTCTATCTCCGGGACGACGAGACGGGGGAATACTGGAGCGTCTCCTGGCAGCCCTGCGGGGGGGATCTGCGGGATTACCGGTGCCGCCACGGGCTGAGCTACTCGGTATACGAGTGCGGCCGCGGGGGCATACGGGCGGCCCAGACGCTGCTCATCCCCAGGGGGGAGAGGACGGAGCTGTGGGATCTGACCCTGGTCAACGAGAGCGGGCGGCCCCGGCGCCTCAGCGTCTGCTCCTACGCGGAGTTCTCCTACCACCAGATCCCCATCGACAACCAGAATTTCCAGATGTCCCTCTACTGCGCCGGGAGCAGCTATGAGGACGGCATCATCGACTATGAGCTCTTCTACGAGGGGGCCCACCAGTTCATGGCCGCCTCCTTCGAACCCGACGGCTTCCACTGCCTCCGGGACAGCTTTTTGGGGCCCTACCGCACGGAGTCCAATCCCCTGGCGGTGGAGCAGGGGGCCTGGGGCGGCTCCGCAGAAAAGGGGGGCAACCACTGCGCCGTTCTGCACAAGCGGCTGACATTGGCCCCCGGCGAGGAGGCCCGCCTGGTGTGGATGCTGGGGGAGGGGGACCGGGAGGAGGGCCGCCGGGTGCGCGCGAAGTACCGGGACGCCGCCGCCGTGGACGCCGCCCTGGCCCATCTGGCCGGGTACTGGGAGGACAAGCTCTCCAGGCTCCAGGTCTCCACCCCGGACGAGGATATGAACACCATGCTCAACACCTGGAACCTCTACCAGAGCGAGGTCAACGTGATGTTCTCCCGGTTCGCCTCCTTCATCGAGGTGGGGGGACGCACCGGGCTGGGCTACCGGGACACCGCCCAGGACGCCATGACCATCCCCCACTCCAACCCCGGCAAGTGCCGGGAGCGGATCTTGCAGCTGATGCAGGGCCTGACCAGCCGGGGCTACGGGCTCCACCTCTTCGACCCCGCCTGGTTCGGGCCCCTGCCGGAGAAGCCCCCCTTCAAGTCTCCCACCGTGATCCCCGCGCCGGAGCGGGACAGCATCGTCCACGGCCTGGCGGACGCCTGCGCCGACGACGCGCTGTGGCTGGTGGCGGCGGCGGTGGAGTATGTGCGGGAGACGGGGGAGATGGACTTCTTTGACCGGACGGCGGGCTACGCCGACGGGGGCGAGGGGACCGTCTACGAGCATCTGAAGAAAATTCTGGACTTCTCCGCCGAGCAGGTGGGGGCCCACGGCATCTGCCGGGGGCTGCGGGCGGATTGGAACGACTGCCTGAACCTGGGGGGCGGGGAGAGCGCCATGGTGAGCTTCCTCCACGTGTGGGCCCTGGGCCACTTTGTGGACGCGGCCCGGGCCCTGGGGCGGGAGGAGGACGCCGCGCACTACGAGGCCATGCGCGCCGGGGTCGCGGAGACCTGCCGGCGGGAGCTGTGGGACGGGGCGTGGTACCTCCGGGGCATCACCGCCGACGGGCGGAAAATCGGCTGCCAGGCGGACCGGGAGGGCCGGGTCCACCTGGAGAGCAACGCCTGGGCGGTGCTCTCCGGCGCGGCGGACGGCGAGCGGGGCCGGAGCGCCATGGACGCGGTGGACCGCTGCCTCTACACGGACTTCGGCCTGCGGCTCAACGCCCCCTCCTACACCCGGCCGGACGACGGCATCGGGTTTATCACCAGGGTCTATCCGGGGGTGAAGGAGAACGGCGCCATCTTCTCCCACGCCAACCCCTGGGCCTGGTGCGCCGAGGCGGCGCTGGGCCGGGGGAGCCGGGCCATGAAGTTCTACAGGGCCCTGTGCCCGGCGGCGCAGAACGACAAGATCGAGATACGTCAGAGCGAGCCCTACTCCTACTGCCAGTTTGTCATGGGCCCCGACCACACCGCCTTCGGCCGGGCCCGGCACCCCTTTATGACCGGCTCCGGGGGCTGGAGCTACTTCGCCGCCACCCGGTACATTCTGGGGGTGCGGCCCCAGTTCGGCGGGCTGCTGGTGGACCCCTGCGTCCCGGCGGACTGGGAGCGGTTCACAGTCACACGGGTCTGGCGGGGGGCGGTCTACCACATCACCGTGGAGAACCCCCGGGGCGTGGAGAAGGGCGTGGCCGCCGTCACCTGCGACGGGCGGGCGGTCCAGGGGCTGATCCCCGCCTGTGCGGCCGGCACCAGCCATCAGGTCACAGTGACCATGGGTTGAGAAAGGAGCGTTTCCTATGAGCATTCAATTCGGTACCGGCGGCTGGAGGGCCGTCATCGGGGACGGCTTTACCAAGGCCAACGTCCAGCTGCTCACCGCAGCCCTGGCCCGGAAAATGCGGGCGGAGCGGGCGGACCAGCGGGGGTTCCTGCTGGGCTACGACCGGCGGTTCCTCTCCAGGGAGGCCGCCCACTGGGCCGCCGAGGTGATGGCCGGGGCGGGCATCGCCTGCATGGTGGTGGAGCGGGAGGCCCCCACGCCCCTGATCATGTTCGCCGTGCGCTACTACGACCTGGCCTACGGCATGGCCGTCACCGCCAGCCACAACCCCGCCCTGTATAACGGGGTGAAGGTGTTCACCAGGGGGGGCCGGGACGCGGACGAAACCGTCACCGCCCGGATCGAGGAGGAGATCGCCGCCCTGGAGGGGCAGGAGATCCCCGCTGTCCCCTACGAGGAGGGGGTGCGCACGGGGCGGATTCAGATCGTGGACCCCATGAACGCCTATATTGACGCGGTGATCCGGTCGGTGAACATGGACGCCATCCGCTCCCGGGGGCTGAAGGTGGTGCTGGACCCCATGTACGGCGTGTCCAAGACCGCTTTGCAGACCATCCTGATCACCGCCCGGTGCGACGTGGACGTGATCCATGAGCGGCGGGACGCCCTCTTCGGCGGCCGCCTCCCCGCCCCCAACAGCAAGACCCTGGCGGGGCTGCGCAGCTTCGTGCTGGAGAACGGCTGCGACATCGGCATCGCCACCGACGGCGACGCCGACCGGCTGGGCATCATCGACGACCGGGGGGAGTTCCTCCACCCCAACAAGATTCTGGTGCTGCTGTACGACTACCTGCTGCGCTGCAAGGGCTGGCACGGGGCGGCGGTGCGCAACCTGGCCACCACCCACCTGCTGGACGCCATCGCGGCGGAGTTCGGGGAGACCTGCTACGAGGTCCCCGTGGGCTTCAAGCACATCTCCGGGAAGATGCTGGAGACGGGGGCTGTCATCGGCGGCGAGAGCTCCGGCGGCCTCACGGTGCGGGGCCACATCCAGGGCAAGGACGGCATCTACGCCGCCGCCCTGCTGGTGGAGATGATGTCCACCACCGGCAGGAGCCTGTCGGAGCTGTACCGGGAGATCACCCGGCGCTGCGGCAGCTTCGAGATGGTGGAGCGGGGGTACCGCTTCTCCCAGGAGGAGCGCGCGCGCATCGGGCGCACCCTCATGGAGGACAAGGCCCTGCCGGACTTCGGCGTGGACATCCAGCGCGTGAGCTACGCCGACGGGTGCAAGGTGTACTTCCGGGACGGCGGCTGGGTGGTGTGCCGCTTCTCGGGCACCGAGCCCCTGCTGCGGGTGTTCTGCGAGATGGACAACGCCGGCCGGGCCGGGGAGATGGCGGGGCGCATGGAGGCCTTTCTCGGTCTGGAGGGGCGGAATATCGAATAGCGCCCAGGCCCCGCCCCTCGGGGCGGGGCCTTTCCCGCGGGAAAACGGATAAGGAGGCGACCCATGGATCAGAACAGCCGCATCCCCTCCCTGCGCCGGCAGATGGCGCTGATCATCCTGCTGTGCTGGCTGCTGCCGGTGGTCATCGCGGCCTCGGCGGTGGGCTGGTACGTCCTCTCCGGCACGGGGCGGGGGAAGGAGGAGGCCCTGTCCCAGCAGTTCCAGCTGAATCTACAGCTGGGGGCCGACCGGGTGAACAGCGCGGTGGAGGCCTCCCGTCTCCCCTCCTACGACCCGGACTTCCGGGAGGCCTGGAACCAGTACCGGCGGGACGGGGAATACACCCTCCTGTACCGCCAGTACTCCTCCCTGTTCACCCGCCTCTACCAGTCGGACAGCCGGTTCCGGCACGCCGCGTTCTGCTTTTCGGAGGACCCGGCGGACATGTCCATCGTCGTGCTCAGCAGCAGCGCCGGCCTGCTGTCCAGCCGCCAGGTGCGGGAGCAGTGGCAGAGCGACCTGCCCGCCGTGCTGGCGCTGGCGGCGGAGCTGGACACCTCCGTGGGCTTTTTGGAGCGGGAGGGGCGGGTCTATCTGGTGCGAAACCTGATGGACGCCGACTACCGGTCCATCGGGGTGCTGGCGCTGGCCATGGACACGGACTACTTCTTCGGCGACCTGGCGCTGCTGCCCTGGGCCGCCTCCGTGGCGGTGGACCTGGGGCGGGACGCCGCCCTGGTGGTGAAGGGGGACGCGCCGGCCTGGGAGGAGAGCTGGCCGCTGGAGTACACGGTGCGCCAGCAGGACTTCACCGTCCGGGGCTGGGCGGCGGTGGACTACGGCACGCTGCTGGAGGGCTTCCGGACCTACCCCTGGCTGCTGGGGGCCATGGCGCTGAGCCTGCTGCTGCTGCTGCTGCTCACCTTCCGGTTCTTCCGGCGGAAGATCTCCCGGCCCATCCAGGTGCTGATGGAGGGGGCCGAGCGGATCCACCGGGGGGAGCTGGGCTGCCGGATCGACGCAGGGCGGGACAGCCGGGAGTTTGTGTACCTCACCGAATCCTTCAACCAGATGTCCGGCCAGCTGCGCCATCAGTTCGACCGGCTCTACCAGGAGGAGCTGGCCCGGCGGGACGCCCAGATCAAGGCCCTGCAGGCCCACATCAACCCCCACTTCCTCAACAACACCCTGGAGACCATCAACTGGCAGGCCCGGATGAGCGGGGACGTGGATGCCTCCCGGATGATCGAGGCCCTGTCCACCGTGCTGGACGCCGCCCTGGACCGGCGCAGCAGCCCCCAGGTGCGCCTGGCGGAGGAGATGACCTACGTCAGCGCCTACCTCTACATCGTTACCCAGCGCTTCGGCGAGCGGCTGGAGGTGGACGTGGATCTGCCGGAGGAGCTGATGGACTGCCTGGTGCCCCGGCTCATCCTCCAGCCGGTGATCGAAAACGCGGTGGAGCACGGCATCACCCCTGCGGGGCGGGGGCGGGTGGCCCTGCGGGGCCGGCGGCGGGGGGACCGCCTGATTCTGGAGATCGAGAACAACGGGGGCCTCTCCCGGGAGGACGAGGCCCACATCGCCCGGCTCCTCTCCCCGGACTACGACATGCAGAATGAGCCCGCGGGGAACATCGGCATCGCCAACGTCAATCTGCGCCTGCGCATCCTCTACGGCCAGGACTGCGGCCTGACCATCACCCGGGGGGAGGGCAGTCTGGTCATCGCCCGGCTCACCGTGGCGGTCCAGCCGTGAGGGCCGCTGTTTGTACCAAACAAGAAGGGACAACAAATGGCAAGGTTGGTTATTTGTTCCCGCCCGCCGATGGTGTATGATAATAGTGCACAAAGGAAGCGCGAACATACCGAAAAAACATGGAGGTTCTAACATGAAAAAGAGAAGCTTGCTTGCCCTGTTCCTTGCCTGTACCCTGGCCCTCGGCCTGCTGGCCGGCTGCGGCGGCGGCAACGCCGGCAAAAATACCGGCGGAGATTCCGCCGGAGGCGGCGACAAGACCCCCGGCGCCTCCCCGGTGGAGCTGACGGTGGTGACGTCCTACGGCGGCGACGACGGCAACCGGAAAAACTACGAGAACGCCGTGGCCTCCTACGAGGCCGCCAGCGGCAATAAGATCATGGACGCCTCCGCCTCCTCCAACGAGGAGTGGAAGGCCAAGGTGCTCACCGACTTCCAGACCGGCACCGAGCCCGACGTCCTCTTCTTCTTCACCAACGCCGACGCCGAGCCCTTCATCCAGGCGGGCAAGGTGGTGGACCTGGCCACCATCCGGGCCTCCTACCCCGACTACGCGGATAACATGCGCGACTCCATGCTGGCCGCCGCCCAGGACGGCAAGAACTACGCCGTGCCCTCCTCGGGCTTCTGGGAGAACATGTTCGTCAACACCCAGGTCCTGGCGGACTGCGGCGTGGACGTGCCCGGCCCCGACTACACCTGGGATCAGTTCCTGACCGACTGCGAGGCCATCAAGGCCAAGGGCTACACCCCCATCGCCTGCTCCCTGTTTGAGGTGCCCCACTACTGGTTCGAGTTCTGCGTAATGAACAACGGCACCCTGGCCAGCCAGCTGGACATCCCCGCCTCCGCCGACGATGCCGCCGGTCAGAAGTGGGCCGCCGCCCTCAACGACATCAAGGACCTCTATGAGAGGGGCTGCTTCCCCGCCAACACCCTCACCGCCACCGACGCCGAGACCGTCCAGATCTTCGGCGACGGCGAGGCCGCCTTCCTCATCGACGGTTCCTGGAAGGTGACCCACTTCGTGGACAACTACCCGGAGAACCTGGAGAACTTCTCCATCTCCTACGTCCCCGCCAAGGGCGAGCGCAAGGCCAGCGAGGCCATCGGCGGCATCTCCATGGGCTACTTCATCACCAAGAAGGCCTGGGACGACCCCGCCAAGCAGGCCGCCGCCGTGGAGTTCGTGCAGCATATGACCTCTGACGAGGTGATGAGTACCTTCGTCACCACCGAGGTCACCGCCCTGAAGAACGGCGCCTCCCCCTCCGGCCTTAACGCCCTGCAGCAGGCCGCCGCCGACGCCAACGCCAACATCACCGGCGTGATCGGGGCCGTACAGAACGCCGTCAGCAGCGAGTGCAAGGCCGATCTGTTCGCCAACGTGCAGAACGTGGTCACCGGCAAGATGACCGCGGAGGAGGCTGTCAGCTCCGCTATCGCCCTCAACTGACGCGCCGGAGGGCCCCGCCGCCGGGCGGGGCCCTCCCGCTTAAAGGAGTGACTGTCTATGGGATCCACGCTATACAGAAAAAAGGGGCCGCTGATCGCCTTTCTGCTCCCCGCATTCCTGTTTCTGCTGCTGTTTTTGTACTACCCCTTCGTTCAGAACATCCTGAACAGCTTCTCCGACATCACCGGCCTGGGGGCCCCGGCCCAGGGGCTCAACGACCCCTGGTATGTCAACTACGCCACCCTGCTCACCGACCCCAAGCTGCGCACCGCCCTGGGAAACACGGTGCTCCTCACCGTCTGCACCGTGGTCTTCCAGGTGGGCATCGCTTTGGTGCTGGCCCTGCTGGTGGACTCCATCCGGGTGGGGGCCCAGCTCTTCCGCACCCTCTACTTCTTTCCCATCGTCATCTCCGCCACGGCTTTGGGCCTGATGTTCAACCTGATCTTCCTCTACAACGGGGGGATGCTCAACCAGCTGCTGGTCAACCTGGGGATCGCCGCGGAGAACATCGACTGGAAGGACGCGGATCACTTCCTGCTCACCATGTTCTCCCCGGTGATGTGGCAGTACGTGGGCTTCTACTTCGTCATCCTGGTGACGGGGCTGAACAACATCTCCCAGGACCTGTACGAGGCCGCCGCCCTGGACGGCTGCACCGGGCTGAAGCGGGTGCGGTTCGTCACCCTGCCCCTGCTGCGCAACGTGCTGTGCACCTGCCTGGTGCTGGCCATCACCGGCGCGCTGAAGGTCTTCGACCTGCCCTGGGTCATGTTCGGCGCGGGGATGCCCCAGGACCAGGGGTGGCTCACCGGCACCTACATGTATGACCAGACCTTCAACCGGGGCAACGTGGACTACGGCTCTGCCATCGCGGTGCTCATCGTGGTGCTGGGGGTGCTGTTTTCCAACGTGGCCAACCGGGTCTTCAAGCCCCGGTCAGACCTTTGAGAGGGGGAGCCGCCGTGAAAAAGATAACGCCCGCCAAGGCGGGGACATATGTGGTGCTCACCTTCTGGGCGCTCACCACCCTGTATCCCTTCGTGTGGGTCGTCCTCAACTCCTTCCGGGAGAGGGGGCTCATCCGCAAGGACTCCTTCTCCATCCCCCTGCCGGGGGGCGGACTGACCATGGAGAACTACGCCAAGGCCATGGACCGCTTCGATTTCGGCAACGCCTACATGAACAGCCTGCTCATCTCCATCGTGGTCACCGTCGCGGTGGTGCTCATCGCCGGCTTCGCCGCCTACGGGATGGTCCGCTTCCGCTTCCGGCTGCGGGGGCTGTGCCGCAGCCTCATCATGGCGGGCATGATGTTTCCGGTGTTCTCTACCATCATCCCGGTGTTCCGCATGGAGGCCGCCTGGGGCATCGCCAGCAGCGGGAACCGCTGGCTGAGCCTGCTGGCCGTCATCCTGCCCCAGATCGCGGGGAACCTGTGCTTCGCCATCATTGTGCTCATGGGCTTTATCGAGTCGGTGCCCATCGAGCTGGAGGAGAGCGCCTATATGGACGGCTGCCATGTGTTCCAGGTGTATTTTCACATCATCATGCCGGCGGCCAAATCCTCCTTCGCCACGGTGGCCATCTTCGCCTTTTTGTGGAGCTATAACGATCTGTTCACCCAGAATTTCTTCCTCCGGGTTCCCCGGGAGAAGACCATCACCCTGCTGCTCAACGAGATCAGCTCCCAGGCGGGGGTGGACTACGGGCTGATGGCGGCCTCGGTGATGCTCATCGTGGCCCCGGTGCTCGCCGTCTACGTCCTGCTGCAAAAGCACATCATCAAGGGGCTGACGGCGGGGGCCGTCAAGGGATAGGGACTTGCTTTTCTCCGGGAACCTGCTATGATGAAGCCAGGGAGGTGAGGGCCATGTACAAGGTGGTGCTGGTGGACGACGAGTCCATTATCACGGAGGGACTGCGCCGGGTGGTGGACTGGGCCGCCCACAACTGCCGGGTAGCGGCCCTGGCCCAGGACGCCGCCTCGGGGGCCCTGGCCATTCGGACCCACCGGCCGGATATTCTCTTTACCGACATTAAGATGCCCGGCGAGGATGGACTGACCATGCTGGCCGGACTGAAGGGGGAGTTCCCCCGGATGCAGATTGCCGTTCTGACCGGGTACCGGGATTTTGAGTACGCCCAGCGGGTCATCCGCCTGGGCGTGTCCCGGTTTCTCCTCAAGCCCTCCAAGATGGACGAGCTCAACGAGTCCTTGGCGTATATGACCGGCGTGCTGGACCGCCTGCCCCCGGAGGGGGAGGCGCCCCCGCCCCCTCCGGGGGAGGAGGACCCCAACAGCTTCCTGGTCCGCCGGGCCCAGGGCTACATCGCGGAGCACTTCGCCCAGCGTATCTCCCTCCAGGACGTGGCCGACCACTGCTACGTGAGCCAGTGGCACCTGAGCAAGCTGCTCAACAAGCACCTGGGGCAGTCCTTTTACGACCAGCTCAACGCGGTGCGCATCCGCCAGGCCAAGGGGCTGATGGCCGACCCGGCCCTGCGCATCAGCGAGGTGGCCGAGCGGGTGGGGTACGCGGATACGGCCCATTTTTCCCGGGTGTTCAAAAAGCTGGAGGGGGTTTCCGCCGGGGAGTGGCGGAATATGCACGGGGGAAGCGGTGAACAGGCGCGGCGGGCAGAGGCCCGCCGCGCGCTGGATTCTTTGCGCTTTTTCTCCGGCCGCAGTTGCGCGCGCCGGCAAAATGTGCTATGCTGTTCCCATCCACAGAGAGGGAGCTGCCTATGAGACGAACCAAAAAAGCCAAGCTGTCCAGCGTGCAGATCATTGCCCTGGGCTTTTTGATCATGATCGGGCTGGGCACAGCCCTGCTGATGCTGCCCATCTCCAGCCGCGATCCCGGCGGGGCCTCCTTCGGCGACGCCCTGTTTACCGCCACCTCCGCCTCCTGCGTTACGGGGCTGGTGCCCCAGGACACGGGGACCTACTGGACCACCTTCGGCCAGACGGTCATCATCCTGCTCATCCAGGTAGGCGGTTTGGGGTTTATGTCCATCGCCACCCTGTTCCTGCTCCTGCTGCGCCGCCGGCTGGGCCTGCGGCAGCGGGAGGTGGTGGTGGACAGCATCAGCTACAACCAGCTGGGGGGCTTCGTGCCCTTCCTGCGGCTGGTGTTCCTGGGCACCCTGCTGGCGGAGGGGCTGGGGGCCGCGCTGCTGTCCATCCGGTTTGTGGGGCAGTACGGCTGGGGCCGGGGGATCTACCTGGGCGTCTGGCACAGCGTCTCCGCCTTCTGCAACGCCGGGTTTGATCTCATGGGGCCCCACACCGGCCCCTACTCCTCCTTCACCGCCTATGCCGGGGACCCCCTGGTGAGCCTGACGGTCTGCGCCCTCATCCTGGTGGGGGGGCTGGGCTTCCTGGTGTGGGACGACCTGGCCCGGAACCGGCTGCGCTGGCGGCGCTACCGGCTGCAGACCAAGGTGGTGCTGGTGATGACCGCCCTGCTGACCGCCGGAGGCGGTTTGCTTTTCTTCCTGCTGGAGCGGAACAACCTGGGGGCCGGCCGGCCCCTGGGGGAGCAGGTCCTCTCCGCCCTCTTTGACGCCGTGACCCCCCGCACCGCCGGCTTCAACTCCACCGACACCGGCGCTCTGAGCGCCGGCAGCCTGCTGCTGACCATCGCCTTTATGTTCATCGGCGGCAGTCCCGGCTCCACGGCGGGGGGCATCAAGACCACCACCATTTTTGTCATTCTGCTCCACACCTTCTCCGGTATCCGCCGGGACCAGAGCGCCAACGCCTTCGGCCGCAGCATCGGAGACGGCGCGCTGAAGAAGGCCACGGCGGTGCTGTTCACCAATCTGCTGCTGGCCCTCGCCGGGGCGGTGGCCATCTGCGCCATCCAGCCCCTGGAGCTGTCGGCGGTGCTGTTCGAGACCTTCTCCGCCATCGGCACCGCCGGCATGACCACCGGTATCACCAGGGACCTGCTGCCGGCGAGCCGGTACATCATCGTCTTCCTCATGTACTGCGGTCGGGTGGGCAGCATCTCCTTCGCCGTGGCCCTCCTGGAGAAGCGCGCCCGCCCCCCGGTGACCCAGCCGGAGGAGGCTATTACCATCGGGTAGGCATACATCCCATAAGCAGGAGCCCGCCCCGGCACAGCCGGGGCGGGCTCCTGCTTGTCTCCGGGTGGGACGGCAGACCGGTCCGTTGCCGGCTGAACGGGTCAGCCGTCCAGATCCTCCAGCTCCTCCAGCCACAGCCGGGCCACGGCGTCGCTGGGCATCCGCCAGTCGCCGCGGGGGCTCAGGGCCACGGAGCCCACCTTGGGCCCGTCGGGCATACAGGAGCGCTTGAACTGCTGGGCGAAGAAGCGGCGGTAGAAGCTGCGCAGCCACTTCAAAATTACTTCCCGGCTATAGCTCCTGCCCAGGGCCAGCTCCGCCAGCCGGAACACCTTCCGGGGCCCGAAGCCCCAGCGGAGCACATAGTACAGGAAGAAGTCGTGGAGCTCATAGGGCCCCACCAAATCCTCGGTGCGCTGGCTGATCTCCCCCTGCACCGCCGGCAGCAGCTCCGGGGACACCGGCGTATCCAGGATGTCCTCCAGCACGTCCGTCAGCTCCTGGTCCTTTTTCAGGTTGTCCCGTGCCACGTAGTCCACCAGGTGGCGCACCAGGGTCTTGGGGATGGAGGCGTTGACGGCGTACATGCTCATATGGTCCCCGTTGTAGGTGCACCAGCCCAGGGCCAGCTCGCTGAGATCCCCGGTGCCGATGACCAGGCCCCCGGTCTGGTTGGCCACGTCCATGAGCACCTGGGTCCGCTCCCGAGCCTGGGCGTTCTCGTATGTCACATCGTGCTCATCCACGCTCTGACCAATGTCCCGGAAGTGACTTCTCACCGTCTCCCCGATGGGGATGGCGCGCAGGGTGGCCCCCATGCGCCCGGCCAGGACGACGGCGTTGTTCCTGGTCCGGTCCGTGGTGCCGAAGCAGGGCATGGTGACGGCGATGATGTCGCTGGCGGGACGGTGGAGCATCCCCATGGCCAGGGCGGTGATGAGCAGGGCCAGGGTGCTGTCCAGCCCCCCGGAGAGGCCCACCACTGCGGTCTTGGCCCCGGTGTGCTCCAGCCGCTTCTTGAGGCCCAGGGCGGCGATGGTGAGAATCTCCTCGCACCGGGCGGCCCGGTCGGCCTCGTTCTCCGGGATGAAGGGGGTGGGGGAGACGCAGCGGGTCAGCTTGGTGACGCAAGAGGTGAACGCCGCCTCATTCCGGTACAGCCCCGCCGTGTTCACCGCCGGGAAGGGCGTCAGCCGCCGCCGCTCATAAATCAGCCGCTGCACATCCACATCCGCGATGGTCAGGCCCGTGGAGAAGCGGTGCTCCGCCAGCAGGGCCCCATTCTCGGCGATCATGTTGTGCCCTGTGAACACCAGGTCGGTGGTGGACTCCCCCTCCCCCGCGTCGGCGTAGACGTAGGCGCAGCACAGGCGGCCGGACTGGCCCACCGCCAGCTGCCGGCGGTAGGCCGCCTTCCCCACCACCTCATTGGAGGCGGAGAGATTCAAAATCACCGTGGCCCCCGCCTCCGCCAGGCGGCGGGAGGGCGGATCGCCGGCCCACAGATCCTCGCAGATCTCCACCCCTACCTTCAGCCCCGGCACATCCGGGCAGTCGATGAGGCACTGGCCAATACCGCCGTAGCTGTTGAAGGCCAGCACATCATCAAAGGGCCACAGGTCGTCCCCGCAGTCTGCGCCACTCCGGAACCAGCGCGTCTCATAGAACTCCCCGTAGTTGGGCAGATAGGTCTTGGGCACCACGGCCAATACCGATCCCTTCTGGATCACCACGGCGCAGTTGTAGAGCTTGCCCCCCGCCCGCACGGGCATCCCCAGGGCCGTGAGGATCTCCAGGTGCCGCGTAGCCTCCAGGATGGTCCGCAGACCCTCGGCGGCTCCGTCCAGCAGGGTGTCCTGCAAAAAGAGGTCGCCGCAGGTGTAGCCGGTGAGGCACAGCTCCGGCAGGGCCAGAATCTTGACCCCCTGCTTGTCCGCCTCCCGCATCATGGTGAAAATCTGCTCCGCATTATACCGGCAGTCGGCAACCCGGATTTTGGGCGTTCCCGCCGCTATGCAGATGAAACCGTCTCTCATAGGAAAGCCTCCTCTTTTTAAATAGCCTCTGCCGCTATTGTACCCCCATCCGCCGAAAAAAGCAACCGCCCGGCGAGAGGCCGGGCGGTTTCGTCTGTATTCTTTCGCCGTCCGCTACCGCGGTTCCGCCCGCTGGGCCCGCATGGTCTCCAGCAGCGCCTCCAGTTCGCCGGCCGTGAAGGTATACGTCTTATCGCAGAACTGGCACCCCAGCTCACAGCCCCCCTGCTCCGCCAGCAGGTCCTCCAGCTCCTCCACGCCCATGCTGATGAGGGCCCGCTCCACCCGGTCCCGGCTGCAGCTGCAGCGGTAGGCCACGGGGGTCCGCTCCAGCACCTCCACGTCGAAGTCGCTGAGCACGGCGCGCAGCAGGCTCTCCGGGTCGCTGTCCCTGTCCAGCAGGCCGGTGACGGCGCCGGCGGCCAGTACGCCGCCCTCCACCTTGGCGATTACATCCTCCCCCGCGCCGGGCAGCAGCTGGATGATGTAGCCCCCGGCGGCCCGGACGCTCTGGTCCCGGTCCACCAGCACCCCCAGGGCGCAGGCGGTGGGAATCTGCTCGCTCTCCACAAAGTAGGCGGCCAGATCCTCGGCGATCTCGCCCCCCAGCAGCCCCACGGAGCCGATGTAGGGCTCCTTCATCCCCAGGTCCTTGATGACTGTCAGGAAGCCGTCCCCGCCTACGGCGGCCCCTACGTTCAGCTTCCCGTCCTCCCGGAGGGGGAGGTCCGTGTGGGGGTTCTGCACGTAGCCCCGCACGTTCCCGCCGGCGTCGGAGACGGCCAGCACGGTCCCCAGGGGGCCGCCCCCCTTGATCTGAAGGGTCAGGCTGGCCCGGGGGTCCTTGAGGGCGTTGCCCATCATGGAGGCGGCCGCCAGGGCGCGGCCCAGGGCGGCGGTGCCCACCGGCAGGGTTTTATGAATGTTCCTCGCCTGCTCGGTGAGGGAGCGTGTGGTGACGGCGACGGCCTGGACGAGGCCGTCTGCGGTAATGGCGCGGACCAAAGTATCCATATAGGAGAGGCTCCTTTCTTCGCGCCCCTTCGGGGGCGCGGCGTGTCTGTAAGGGCGCTGCATGCCGTTTTTGCGGGGAGGGACGGGGCCGGAGGGCCCTTGCCGGGTCCATTATAGGAGGAATGCGGCGGTATGTCAAGGCGCTCCGCGGCGGCGCACTGGGCGCGCTCCGGGCCAGGGCGAGAAAAAATTCCCCGCAAATGCCATTTATCCTGTAAAATATGAGGTGCGGCGCGTCCGTCTGCGGCAGACAGAGACAAACGGAGGATGGCATTGATGGCGGGAAACACTTACGGCTATATCCGCGTATCCAGCACGGACCAGAACGAGGACCGGCAGGTTCTGGCCCTGCGCAGCGTGGACATACCGGCGGAAAATATCTACATGGACAAGCAGTCTGGCAAGGACTTCAACCGGCCCCAGTACAGACAGCTGGTGGAGCGCCTGCGGCCGGACGACCTCCTCTATGTCCAGAGCATCGACCGCCTGGGCCGCAGCTATGAGGACATCCAGGTGCAGTGGCGCATCCTGACCAAGGAGATCGGGGCGGACATCTGCGTCATTGACATGCCCATGCTGGACACCCGCCGGGGCAAGGACCTGATGGGGACCTTCATCGCCGATCTGGTGCTCCAGATCCTCTCCTTCGTGGCCCAGAACGAGCGGGAGAGCATCCGCCGCCGCCAGGCCCAGGGCATCGCCGCCGCCAAGGCCAGGGGCGTCCGCTTCGGCCGCCCGCCCGATCCGCTGCCGGAGAATTTTCACGAGCTGCACACCGCCTGGCGGGACCACGAGCTGACCCTCCGGGAGGCGGCCGCCGCCTGCGGCCTGCCCTCGGGCACGTTCTACTCCAAGGCGGTGCGGCTGGAGGAGCAGGCGGAGAAGGCCGAGACGGAAGGTGCTCCGGCCGGCTGACGGGGGAGGCCGCCGGTCCCAGTGACCGGCGGCCTCTGATCGCTGGCGCGTCAGACGTTGAAGCGGAACAGGATGATGTCCCCGTCCTTCACCACGTACTCCTTGCCCTCGGAGCGGATCATGCCCTTCTCCCGCGCCGCCGCCATGGAGCCTACGGACATGAGGTCGTCATACGCGATGACCTCCGCCCGAATAAATCCACGCTCGAAGTCAGAGTGGATCTTCCCCGCCGCCTGGGGGGCCTTGGTGCCCCGGGTGATGGTCCAGGCCCGGCACTCGTCCTCGCCGCTGGTGAGGTAGGAGATGAGGCCCAGCAGGGTGTAGCTGGCCTTCACCAGCCGGTCCAGGCCGCTCTCGCTGACCCCCAGGTCCTCCAGGAACATGGCCTTCTCCTCGCCCTCCAGCTCGGCAATCTCCGCCTCCAGCTTGGCGCACACGGGGATGACCTGGGCCCCCTCGGCCCCGGCCCGTTCCGCCACCTGGCGGTAGTAGGGGGTCCCCTCGGGGTTGGCGAAGCCCTCCTCGTCCAGGTTGGCGGCGTAGATGACGGGCTTGAGGGTGAGCAGGTCGCTGGTGGCGATGACCGCCCGGGTGTCGTCGTCGCAGCTGTAGGACCGGGCGGCGTTGCCGTCGTTGAGCCAGGAGAGCAGGCCCTGGAAGATCTCCACCTCGCGGAGGAACTTCTTGTCGCCCTTGGCGGCCTTCTGGGCCTTGTCAATGCGCCGCTCCACCATCTCCACATCGGCCATGATGAGCTCCAGATCGATGATGTCGATGTCCCGGATGGGGTCCGCCCCGCCCTCCACGTGGATGACGTTCTCGTCGTCGAAGCAGCGCACCACATGGACGATGGCGTGGGTCTCCCGGATGTTGGAGAGGAACTTGTTGCCCAGGCCCTCGCCCCTGGAGGCCCCCTTCACCAGGCCCGCGATGTCCACGAACTCGATGACGGCGGGGGTGGTCTTCTTGGGATTGTACATCTCGCTGAGCCGCGACAGCCGGGCGTCGGGGACCGCCACCATGCCCACGTTGGGGTCGATGGTGCAGAAGGGGTAGTTGGCGCTCTCCGCGCC
>ERZ779629.139-NODE-139-length-31742-cov-9.707135_pt1 | contig 31742 bp, 44 predicted proteins | sample MGYA00514192_ERZ779629 | MGnify/ENA primary metagenome ERZ779629 (study PRJEB29562, sample SAMEA4376709) | mouse gut metagenome | isolation source: Cecum | study: EMG produced TPA metagenomics assembly of the A DSS colitis mouse model was used to assess the... | reverse complement strand
CCAACCGGGAGCCCCTGGCCGGGGTGTGCTTCAAGCTGACGGACGGCTTCGGCGCGCCCATCGGGGCCGGGGACGGCACCTACTACACCGATTCCAAGGGGGAGATCGTGATCCCCAACCTGGAGCCGGGCACCGTGGTCAAGGCCCAGGAGGTGGCCACGGTGGAGGGCTTCGTGCTCAACGGGGAGCCCAAGAGCATCACTATCAAATCCGGCAAACAGGCCCCCGAGCTGGTGTTCTGGAATGAGAGGGCCGGGACCCTGGTCATCCGCAAGCTGGACTCTGTGACCCAAAAGCCCCTGGCTGGGGTGCAGTTCGAGCTCACCCACCCGGACGGGCGGTATGTGGACGCGGACAACGGCCACCTGTCCTCCAAGGGCATCTTCCAGACCGACCAAAACGGCGAGATCCGGGTGTCCGTCACCGGCACCGTGGTGGTGAAAGAGGTCAAGACCCTGCCCGGATATTCCATCGACCCGGCCACCCAGATCCAGACGGTGGAGATCAACCCGGACGACACGCAGTACCTCACCTTCTACAATTCCCCCGCAGGCAATTTTGAGCTCATTAAAGTGGTGGCGGGGAACAAGGAGAAGCGCATCCCCAACGTCACCTTTGAGATCAGGCGGGCCGACGATGATGCCCTGGTGGACACCATCACCACGGATAGCGATGGCCGCGCCACCCTCCAGCTGGATGCGGGCAATTATTACGCCGTGGAAACGGAGTGCCCGAAGGAATTCAAGCTGGACTCCACCCACCACACCTTCAACGTGAAGGACGGCAAAAACACCACTTTGACGGTGGAAAATAAGGCTTTCTCAGGAATTCTGATCCACAAAACCGACAGTGTCACTGGAAAGGGCATCTATGGTGTTACCTTCTTGCTCTACGATAACACCAACAAGCCCATCGGTCAATACACCTCGGACAATTCCGGCTACGTCTACATCGAGGACCTGGCGGACGGCGGCCGCTACTACCTGCGGGAGCTGGAAAACAAGGGCTATATCCCCGATACCCAGATGAAAACGGTCTATGTGAAGGCGGGCGAGACTACCCTCATTGAGTGGAAGAATACGCCCATCACCGCCCAGATCCAGATCACGAAAAAGTCCGCCGACTACAACTCCGTCAACGGCCTGCCCGCCGGCACTCTGCTGGAGGGCGCTGTCTTTGAAATTCGGGACAAGGCGGGCAATCTGGTGGACACCATCCGCTCCGACAGCCGGGGCGTGGCCACCTCCAAGCCCCTGCCCCTCTCCCGTTACACCATCAAAGAGGTGAAGGCTCCGGCCAACTACGGCGTCAGCGACCAGGAGCTGACGGCCTACCTGGAGCATCCCGGCGAGATCGTCCGCTTCGAGGTGACCAATAAGGCCCTGTCCACCGGCGTGTCCATCACCAAGACCGGCCCCAAGCAGGCCATGCGCGGCCAGCCGGTGAACTACACCTTCTCCAGCATCGGCAACAATTCCAACGTCATGCTCACCTCGTTCTATTGGAGGGATACGCTGCCCGCCGAGGTGCGGCTGGACACAGTGGTCACCGGCACCTACAATTTCCCGGGCCGCTACAAGATCACCTACCGGGTGAACGGCGGGGAGCCCCGGACCCTGGCGGATAACCTCTCCACCCAGAAGAACTACACCCTGGCGGCGTCCTCCGCCGCCCTGGGGCTGGCCTCCAACGAGCGCGTCACCGAGATCATGTTCGTGTTCGGCCAGGCCCCGGCCGGCTTCGCCCAGGTGGAAAAGCCCATGCTGAAATGCACCGCGGTGCGGAACATGGCCTCCTCCGCCTTCACCAACATCGCCGACGTGGGCGGCGTGCACAACGGGGTCTGGGTCCAGGCCATCAGCCGGTGGGTGACCACCGTCTATGGCAAGCCCGTCGTGCCCTCCCTGCCCAAGACCGGCTATTGATCCACCCACAGGGGGCCGCCGCAAGGCGGTCCCCTACATTATAATATAAGGAGTGAAAACGCAATGCTGAAGATCACAGCCACCGGCAACCTGACCAACGACGTGGAGCTGAAGCTGAACGAGGTCACGGGCAAGCCCTACGCCATCCTGCGCATCGCCTCGGACCGCCGCTACCGCACCCGGGAGGGCATCCGTCCCACCGACTTCATCTCCGCCAAGGTGCGGGGCAGGCTGGCCCAGCGGTGCGCCGCCTACGCGGTGAAGGGCTGCAAGCTGGCCGTCTCGGGGGACTTTGAGACCGTCACCTTTGAGGGAGAACCCAACCGTCAGCCCGGTTTTCTCATCAAGGCGTATGACGTGGAGTTCCTCGGGTCCCCCGAGGTGGCGGAGGCCGCCAACGCCCTCCCGGACCCGGCTGATACCGCCCAGCCCGCAGCCTGATGCGGAACACCGGCACAGAGTACGCCAGCGGCGAGGCCACCCCCGTCGTCCTGCCGGAAATGGCCCAGCTGCTCCCCCCGCTGACGGGGGAGCAGCTCTCGGCCCTGGAGGCGGACCTGCTGGCCAACGGCTGTTATTCGCCCGTCATCGTCAACGAGGACATGGTGATCGTGGACGGCCATCACCGCCATGAGCTGTGTGAGAAGCACGGCATTCCCTACAAAATGGCGGTGTTTTCGTTCCAGGATATGCTGGAGGCCAAGCAGTGGGCGCTGGACACCCAGAAGGGCCGCCGCAATCTGGACAAGTGGGAGCTGGGCAAAATCGCCCTCAAGCTGAAGCCCGACATCGAAGCCAGAGCAAAAGAGAATATGTCTTTGGGTGGGCAGGCGTTTCGGCCCTCCGAGGATGCGGAGGAAGGTTCGGCAATATTGCCGAACCTTCCTCCCGTTGACACCCGCAAAGAGCTGGCCGAGGCGGTGGGCCTAGGGGAGCGGACCATGGGCAAGGTGATGCAGATCGACGAGCACGCCCCCGCCCCCGTCCGGGAGGCCCTGGACAGCGGCGACCTGTCCATCAGCCAGGGCTACAACCTCACCCGCCAGCTCCAGGAGGTGCCCGAGGAAGAGCGGGACGAGGCCGCCGCCCAGGCGGTGGAGCTGGCCAAGGCGAAGAAGGAGATCCGGACGCTGGACGCCGAGGCGGACCGCCGGGGCAAGATCGCGGCCCTGTTCTGCAAAGCCTTTGAGCGGGCGGTGCTGCTCACCCCCAGTGAGGAGAACGTGCGCCTGTGGGTGGAGGGCACCCGGATGCGCCCCGATGAGATCGCGGACTCCGTCCAGGAGGCCCGGGAGCTGTCCGGGGTGTTCTCCACCATCGCGGATATTTTGGAACGGATGCTGCCGGTAGAGGCAGATATTACAGAAGAAGGGGGACATGATGATGATGATTGACAGGGCGCAGGTGGAGCGTCTGCGGGAACAGCACCCTATTGGCTCCCGGATCGAGCTCCACGAGATGACGGACGACCCGCGGCCCATTGAGCCCGGGACCATGGGGACCCTGCTCGACATTGACGATGTTGGCACCCATTTCGTTAAGTGGGACAACGGGCGGTGCCTGGGAGTGCTGCCGGGGAAGGATGCGTTCTCCGTCCTGCCGCCTGAGAAGGCTGGCCCCGACGCCCCCTCCAAGCCCCCCTTGCGGCACAAGACCGGGCGCGGCGGACAGGAGCGGTGACCTGAAGAAATAACTGGCTGGGCCGGGACGCTGATGCGCTCCGGCCCTTACATTATATCATCATAGGAGTTGTGTCGAAATGGCAGTTTTCAGAGTGGAGCGGACGCGGGACTACACCGTCATGAGCAACCACCATTTGAAGGATATGAATTTGTCCCTGAAGGCCAAGGGGCTGCTGTCCATGATGCTGTCCCTGCCGGACTCGTGGAACTACACCACCCGGGGGCTGGCCGCCATCTGCAAGGAGGGGGTGGACGCCATCGGCTCCGCCGTCCGGGAGCTGGAGAAGGCGGGCTACATCGTCCGCCGCCTGCTCCGGGGCGAGGGCGGGCGGATCGCCGACACCGAGTACGTCATCTACGAGCAGCCCCAGGGCGGGCCGGATACGCTGCCCCCGGTACCGCCCGCGCCGGATACGCCGTCCCCGCCATCGGGCGGACCGGATATGGCTTCACCGCATCCGGGAAACCCGTATGCGGCGGGGCCAGACGCGGCCGCGCCATGTGCGGGAAAGCCCGTGCAATTAAATACTGATCCAGTAAGTACGGATCGATCAAATACCCATCTATCCCGACCGACCGAAGGAAACGCGCGCGGGGGCGCGCCCGGCGAGGCAGCGGGCTGCTCCGAGCAGGCGGTCCGCTTTGAGCGGGAGCGCATCCGGGCCCAGATCGAGTACGACCGCATCATCAACGTGGAGAACCGGGAGCAGGTGGACGAGTTCGTGGAGATCATGCTGGCGGCCAGCCTCACCGAGAGCCCCACCATCCGCGTCGGGCGGAAGCGGGAGTACCCCGCCGCCCTGGTGCGGGAGCGGTTCCGGCAAATCGACAGCTCCCACATCGAGCGCCTGCTGGACGCCATCCTGGAGAACAAGGTCCCGGTGCGCAACACGAAAGCCTACCTTCTGGCGGCGCTGTTCGACGCCCCGGCCTCCAAGGACAACTACTACACCATGGCGGCGGCAAGCAGCGGATGAGGGAGGAAAACCATAAACTTTCACACAGGAGGTGTTTTGTTGAAGAAATATTCACTGGGGAGGGATGGCGGTGCGTGAGGATGTTTCCGTCCGCCAGTGGCAGACAATGTACCGGATGGGCGCGTTCAACGACAAAGACAGATCCGTCCAGATCGAGGCGGGCTGGTACGACTGGTTCTGCCGGGACGAGTCCCTGGCGGGCCGGCTGAAGCAGATCGCACCCGTTGTCCTTGGCATCACTGACCCCTTCATCCTGGACAATTTCTACGTCTGGTTCAAGAACAACTGCCCCTTAAACGGCCCGCTGTATGACGATGTGCGGTTCGAGCCCCTGTCCGGGGAGCGGAGCGGGAAATATTTCATGGTGACCAAGGACAGTCCCCATGAAAAGGCCAAGTGGGTGCTGTACACCGAGCGGTACGGTTTCCAGGAGCCGGAATTCCAGTGCGGCAATGTGCGTGACATGATCCGCTACGTCAACCAGCTGGGGCCGGAGCTGCAGCGGGGCGCGCCCGATCCGCACCGCCATCTGCCGTCCAAGGCGCCCAGGCGGAAGGAGGCGGAGCGGTGAGCACAGAGCAGATAACTGTCCGCCAGTGGCAGGAGAACTACCGGGCCGGAGCCTACAACGGCAGGGACATCGAGACACAGCGGGCGGCGGGCTGGCGGCATTGGTGCTGCCGGGGAGACGCCCTGGCCGGGCGTCTGAGGCTGATCGCGCCGGTGATCCTGGGTGTCAGCGACCCGCTCATCCTGGACAACTATTTCATTTCCTTGACGAACAACATCGGGCAGGAGGATCTGATATACGACTGTGCGGCGTTCCGGCCAGCGGATGGAGAAATCGGCGATATTCCATCCTTCGAAGTGCGCCTCGGCAGTCCGGGGCTGGACAGGTGGACGCTGTACACGGAGCGGTTCGGCTTCCGCACACCGGAGTTCAGCTGCGGCCACGTTCAAGATATGACGAAGTACATCGACGCAATGGCCCCGGAATTGGAGCAGGGTGTGCGGCCAGCGATCCTGGACGAAAAACAGGCCGTGATGGAGTACATCCTGTTTTGGAACTCCATCTTCCCCCTGGACCTGCGGCGGGAAGGAGAGCACAGCTACAGCTTTCTGGACCGGGACGATGGCCGGAGGAAAACCGTCCATGTGGCCGCCCGGCTGGAGAACGCGCCGCCCGGCTTCCAGGCGGAGGGGTCTGTGCGGATCAACAGGCTCTATGTGTCCTGTCCCGATGACCGCGCCAAGGAGGCCGTGATCTTACCCCCTAAAAAATCTCACAAAAAGAAGGAGGCCGAGCGTTGAACGATAAGACCCGCGCAAAAGGGGCCGGTCCCCCCGGCAAGCCCGATCTTCCGCCCCAGGCGGAGGCGGAGATCATGGAGCGGCTGTACGCCGACATGAGGATCAGCTCCGGGGAGATCGCCGCTATTTTGAAAAAATATGACGTCTGCGGCGATGTTCCTGCCCTCCAGGACAGCTATCGCAAGCGGCTGGGCCAGCGCCTGATGGCCAGCATCCGGGACGAGAGCGGCAAGCGGGAGGTGCTGGCCCACGGCAGCCAGTATGTGGTGGTGGAGTGCTGCAACGACCGCCAGGCGCTGCGGGCCATCCGCCGCCGCATCCAGGCGCAGATGGGCGGGCTGGACGTGTCCGCCGCCAAGGTCCAGGGCCGCATCCATGTGCTGGACCGGCTGTTGGCCCGGTTTAGAAGGGCGGCCTGACCATGGGCTTTTGGAAAGACCTGCGGGCTGTGCTGGCCCGCCCGGACATTGTGCGTGAATTGGAGCTGGAGCATCATAAAAACGAAAAGCGAGGCGAAGCACGATGAGCGGCATAGTGGAATTGAAGCTGTACAGCCCCCTCCAGGTGGACATCATCGACCGGGACACCCCCGGCCATGCCATCCCTTTTCAGGCGTTGGGCCGTGACCGCCTGGGAGAGTACACCGGGATGATCATGAAGGCTTTTAGGGCGCTCCAGTCCCAGGAGGATGCCCGGGACGCCTTCGTCTCGCCGGACCAGGACTGGTCTGAGGTGTGTGACAAGATCGTGTCCCTCACCCGCACGGTGGAGGTGGTGGACGGCAGGCTCTACGGCGTTTATACCTGCCGGAGCCAGGGTGAACTGCGTCCGAACGAGCTGGATGACCTGGAGTGGTACTGCCATGATCAGTGGGAGAACGGCTGGGGCGAGGGCTACGCCTGCTGTCCCTGTGAAGGGGCCGGCCTGGGGCTGTATATCCACTTCTGGCAGGATGCCGATGGGCCGCTACTGGCCCGGGAGGAGCTGGAGGGGCCTCGGAGTGCGCCGCTGCTCGGGCCCGCTGTCACGGAGATCACGCCGGACACCTTCTGGACCCTGCTGGACCAGGCCAGGACGGCCTGTGACGGCAGCCAGAGGGCGGCGGCGTACTGGCTGACAGAGCGGCTGATCAGTATGGGACCGGAACAAGTGATGCATTTTCACAGCATCCTGCACGGGTACATGGAGCTGGCGGATAAGTACGGGCTGTGGAACGCGGCCATCCTCATCCATGAGGACGGCTGTTACATCGATGGATTTGAGGACTTCCGGGCCTGGCTCATTTTCCAGGGCCGGGATACTTACCTGGCGGCACTGAGGGACCCGGACTCCCTGGCCGGTGTCCCCGCCAGCGTGGAGGAGGACTGCCGGTTCGCGGACTTGCCCTATGTGGGTGAGATGGCATACGCACGGCTGACAGGCCGTAACGCCTATGACGATCTCGACGCGGCCGGCCACCAGCGCATGGTGGCAGAGCTGAAGAAAGATATCGTGTACAGCGCGGGGATCGAGTATCCTCACGAGTGGTCCGAGATGGCCGCCTACCTCCCCCGCCTCACCGCCCAGCACACGACCCCGGAGGAGCTGCGGTCCCGCGCCCGCCGTGGCCCCATTTGGGACCGCAACGCCCCGGACATCCAGAGAGCGAGGGCCGCGGCTTCCAAGAAGCAAAAAACGAAAAACGGCAAAAAGAAGGGGGGCGAGACCCGGTGAGCGACACCATCACCGAGGTGAACAAGGACACCTTCTGGGCCCTCATCGGCCAGGCCAAAGAGCACCCGGGCGGCCCCGGCGAGTGGCTGATGGAACAGCTGGTGGATATGGGGCCGGAGCAGGCAAAGCGGTTTGACACCATGGCGCGGGTGTACATGGACCTGGCCTATCAGTACGGCCTGTGGACCGCCGCCAGCGTGATGGAGCGGTACGGCTGCTCCGATGATGGGTTCATTGATTTCCGGGCCTGGCTGGTAGGCCAGGGCAAGGCTGTGTACATGGCCGCGCTGGCCGACCCGGACTCCCTGGCCGGCGCGGCGGACTATCAGGACCAGCGTTTTAGCTTCCTGCCCTATGTCGGGGACTGCGCCTACGAGGAGCTTACAGGCTGGGGCGCCTACCAGGACTTCGACCCCGCCGGGTACCAGGCGCTGAAAGCGGAGCTGGAGAGGGATATCGTGTACGGCGACGGCATCAATTACCCCTACGATCTGGCGGATATCCCCGCCTACGTCCCCCGGCTGTGCGCCAAGTACCTGACGCCGGAGCAGATCCAGGACCTGACCCAGTCCCGGGGCTGTACCTGGAACCTCACCAGCCCGGAGATCCTGGCGGCGCGTCAGAATGCGAAAAAAAGCGAAAAAATAAAGGACAAGAAAGGAATCGAACGATGAGCGAAACGATCACGATTGGGGTGGATCACGGCTACGCAGCCATGAAAACCGCCCATTTCTCCTTCTCCACCGGGCTGGTGGAGTACGCGCACGAGCCCTACACCCGGATGGATGTGCTGGAGCTGGACGGCAAGTATTATGTTGCCGGTACCGGCCGCCAGCCTCTCCAGAAGGACAAGACCGCCACCGAGGACTACTACCTGCTCACCCTGGCGGCCATCGCCAAGGAGCTGGACTACCGCCAGGCGGGGCCTGTGGCCACCGTCCACCTGGCGGCCGGCCTGCCCCTTACCAGCTTCGGGCGGGACAAGAAGAAATTCAGAGAATACCTATTCCGGGACGGCAAGCCCGTCACCTTCCGCTACGAGTGGACGACCTACACTGTCACCATTGAGCGGGTGTCCCTGTTCCCCCAGGGGTACTCCGCCGTCCTCACCCAGCAGGACCTGCTGGACGAGCCCTCGGTCATCGTGGCGGACATCGGGGGCTGGACGGTGGACCTCATGCGGCTGGACGGGCGCATCCCCAACGCCGCCGCCTGTCGGAGCCTGGAGCTGGGCATGATCCGCTGCCTGGACGAGACCGCCGAGCAGGTGCGCCGCTCCCTGGGGCTGTCTTTGACGGCGGCGCAGATCGAGAGCGTCCTGCGGGGCGATGTGAGCGGCGTGGACAGCCGGGCCAAGGAGATCATCCGCCGGGAGGCCGGGGCCTACACCCGCCGCCTGCTGTCCGCCATCGCCGAGAGCGGCCTGGACGCGCGGGCCATGCCCGCCATCTTCCTGGGCGGCGGGGCGGCGCTGATGCAGCGGCACGTTTCGGCCATAGACGGCCTTTGTCGGGCCCTAATTTTAGACGACGTATGCCTGAACGCCAAGGGCTATGAGCGCCTTGTGGAGCAGATCTCCGCCCGTGTCAGCGATGGATAGGCGGCGGCTGAACCTGTCCCTCTCCATGGCCTCGCCCCTCCAGCGGGAGGCGTGGGCCATCCTGTCCGCCATCCCCGCGGGCCAGCGGACCGACGCTGTTTGCCACGCCCTCTGCCGGGCCCACGATGAGGGCACCATGCTGGACGCCCTGCGGGCGGTGCTGCGGGAGGAGTGGGGCGGGGTCGGCTCAACAACAGAAAAGCCAGTGCAGGCGCGGGAGGCCGGGGATGTCGGGAGCGACGTCCTCGGCTTTCTGCTTGACCTGCAAAGCGATGATGAGACCGGGTTCGTGACATGAGAAAATATTTTATTTGGGGGTTTCCTGGCATCGGAAAATCCGCCGTAGATCCCAAATTCCGCATCGTAGACGCGGACTGTGAGCGTTTCAAATATGTGCTCCCGGCGGATGCTCCCGACAGCCCGCATTCGCTCCAAAACACAGCGTACACCCGGCGGGACCCGTCTTTCCCCCAAAATTATTGGGACTACGTTCACTCAGTGGATGCGGACGTGGTCCTGCTCAACTGCCACATCAGCTTGCTGGGCGCGCTGGACAGCGAACGGCTGCTGCTGGTCTACCCCTCCCCGGCTTTGAAAGAGGAATACCTGCGGAGATACGCGCTGCGGGGGGACAACGGGACCTACCTGCTCCATATGGAGGCCGCCTTTGACGGGATGGTGGCGGCGGTCAGAGCCAGTCCCTACAGAAAATATGAGATCACAGATCCGAATACTTATTTGCAAGATTTGATAGAAAAAGGGATGATCATGGAACAATTCATTACCAAGAAAGAGCTGGTGGACCTGCTGGGAAAATGCGTACAGCTGGGCGTCTACGCCCCGGAAGGGCCCGCCGCCGGGAAAACGCCGGACGAGCTGGCGCAGATGCTGTTTGAGGGGAGCCTCTCGCTGGACGTCGCCGGTCTGAAAAACGATCTGGCGGCCAGGCAGGCGGAACTGGACCGGGAGCGGCTCCTGCGTGATCGCAGGGGCGGCCTGAGCCATGAGGAACTGAGCGGCAGGATCATGGAGGGGATCGTGAACGGCGCGCTGAACATACGCCACACCGATGTCGCGCCCTATTCTTTCGGCTATCAGGTGACGTTCCGATCCGCCAAGCATGGCGTTACCTATCGCTGTGCGTGCTACTGTTCCCTTCCGGATGTGCCGGAGGAAATCACCCGCAAAATCGAAAGCGGTACGCTGACGATAGACGTCCCGGACCTGCTGGCGGAGATTGGGTCGGCGGAGGAGCGCAAGATCAAATCTTTTGTTTTGGAGCGGGACTCCGGGCTCCAGCCCCGCGGCAGTTATACCGGCCATGTGGCAAGCGCCCGGGACGTCCATCGGGGGATCGCGCTGGACGGCATCATCCGGGGCCATTATCAAGGGGACTACAGCAGCATGACCACCGGGACGGAGAACGACACGGTGCGCGCGCTGGTGGCATTGAAGGGCTTCTGCCTGGACTGCCTCAATAAGCTGCCCTCGCGCCCTCTGATCGAGTTCGTCACGGCCTATCTGAAGGACCACGGCACGGACGTCTCCACCCCGGAAAAGCTGAAAGATTGGATCAGGAGAAATCCCGATAAATGCGCGCTGCCCGAAAACCGTGAGCGTTTTTCGTCCTGTTTGGAGGCTGAACAGGCCGCTTTGGGGCAGAAACCGAAAAAGTCCAAACGGAAAAACCAGTGTGAACGATAAAACGAGCGGCGGTGGCCGGGGATGAATAGCGTCCCCGGTTTTCTGCTGTTCCGTAAGACGATGGAGGTGAAAAAGCATCTGATCCGCTATTTTGATATGTTCGCGGGCATCGGCGGGTTCCGGGCGGGCCTGGACCGGGCCGGAGGATTCCAGTGCATCGGGCACTGCGAGATCGACAAGTACGCCGACGCCAGCTACCGCGCCATCCACGAGATCGGAAAGGAGGAGGTCTATTATCCAGACGCCAGAGAAATTGACCCCGGAACTATGCCGGACTTTAATCTGCTCTGTGCCGGTTTTCCGTGCCAGCCCTACAGCCTCAGTGGAAAGCGCAGGGGCTTCGAGGACGCCCGAGGCACTCTGTTCTTTGAAATTGCCCGACTGGCTGAAGCCAAACGACCTGCGTTTTTATGTCTTGAAAATGTTCCCGGACTGCTTTCGCATGACCAGGGCCGGACGTTTCACGCCATCCTCACCACGCTTCATGAGCTGGGGTATGGTCTGGAATGGTCTGTGCTCAACAGCGCCAATTTCCACATCCCCCAGTCGCGGCGAAGGCTGTTCCTTGTCGGATATCTTGATCCCCGATGCGCCGGAAAAGTATTTCCTCTCGGCGGAAATGACGGCAAAGCTCTTATTCAACTCATCGGAGGCCCCCAGGGATACCGGGTCTACGACCCCAGCGGAGTAGCTTGTACGCAAACCTCCGGTTCAGGAGGAACGGGGGCCAAAACGGGGCTGTACCTGGTGGACCTGTGCGCCGGACACCCCCAGCCCAGCGAGATCGCCCGGTGCCTCACCGCCCGGTATGGGCAGACGACCCTGTCCACCCACCCCCGGGAGCGCTCGGGGGTGCTGCTGATCAAAGAGGCCACCAAATGCGGCTATAAAGAGGCCCACCCCGGCGACTCCGTGGACCTAGGCTACTACGGGAGCAACACCCGGCGAGGCCGGGTGGGCCGGGACATCGCCCACACCCTGGAGACCAGCAGCATCCAGGGCATCGTGGAGCGCGGCGGGCGCATCCGCCGCCTGATGCCCCGGGAATGCCTGCGTCTCCAGGGCTTCGCCGAGGATCAGATCGACCGCCTGCTGGCTATCACCTCGGACGCCCAGGCGTACAAGCAGGCCGGCAACAGCGTCACCGTCAACGTGATCGAGGCCATCGGGCGGCGCATCCGGGCGGTGGATGAGGAGCTGAGAGGGGGCGCGGCGGCGTGATTGGTTTGAAAGACCAGTGCTTCGGTGTGGAGGTGGAAATGACTGGCATCACCCGGAGGCAGGCTGCACGGGCGCTGGCGGAATATTTCGGGACAGAGGCTCAGTATACGGGCGGCACTTATGACACCTGGGTGGTAAAAGACTCCAAGCGGAAAAGCTGGAAGCTGATGAGCGACAGTAGCATCCTCGCGGAGAAGAAAACCGTCAGCGGCTATGAGGTCATCCCCGATGATGACGAGGGCAGGTACTACTGGGTGGAGATGGTCACGCCCAAGCTCACCTATGACCAGCTCCCCGTGCTCCAGGAGTGTATGCGGCGGGTGGAGCGGGCCGGGGCCAAGGTGAACGATTCCTGCGGCCTCCACGTCCATGTGGACGGGGCCGGCCACAACCGGCAGAGCCTGAAAAACCTCATCGGCATCATGTTCTCCAAGGAGGACATCTTGTTCAAGGCCCTCCAGGTGAACGAGGAACGGGCCAAAAGATGGTGCAAAAAGGTGCGGGAACCCATGCTGCGGGAGGCCCGGGCCCTGTCCGCCGACGAGACGAAGGACCTGACCGCGCTGGAGGAGATCTGGTACGAGGGCAATGTGGAGCACGACCACTACAACAAGACCCGCTACCACGCCCTCAACCTGCACTCCATGTTTTACCGGGGCACCGTGGAGTTCCGCTGTTTCAACTCCACCCTGGACCCCGGGCTGGCGACATCCTATGTCCACCTGTGCTTGGCCATGTCCGCCCAGGCCATCGCCCAGCGCAGCACCGTCATGCGCAAGACCCACAGCGACAACGAACTGTTCACCTTCCGGGTGTGGCTGGTGCGGCTGGGCCTCAACGGGCCTGAATTCAAGGAGACCAGGGACCAATTACTCAAAAATCTGAGCGGCGACAGGGCCTGGCGCCACGATAAGGACAGCTATGAAGTCAACAGAAGAAAAAAGCGTGACCGAAACGCGGAAAGGTAGTGAACATGAAGATCCGTATCGACGGAAGGACCTATGAGGGGACGGGAGAGGCCATCATGGACCAGCTCCGGTTGGCCGCCTTCGACCCCACCGAGCACCCGGACGCTGAGAGCTATCTCCAGCAGCTCCGGGCCAATTTCATCCGAACCACGGGGCTGGACTGCCCGCTGCCGTCCGGCAGCGTGGAGCGCCAGGCCCAGGCCATGATCCGCCATCTGGCCAGGTACGGCGCGCTGGAGGTGATCCACGATGGCTGACGGTTCCCTTTATTTTGCGTATGGCTCAAATATTAATTTGGAACAGATGGCCCACCGCTGCCCCGACGCCCAGGTGGCGGGTCCGGTGAAGCTGGAGGGCTGGGAGCTACTGTTCCGGGGCAGCGGAGTTGCCACCATCGGCCCCAAGGAGGGCGCCGCCGTCCACGGTCTGCTGTGGCAGCTCACCCCGGACTGTGAGCGGTCCCTGGATCGCTACGAGGGCTATCCCCACCTCTACGTCAAAGAGCCGGTGACGGTGCGGGACGCCCAGGGGCAGGAGCTCACGGTCATGGCCTACGTCATGACGGAGCGGTACCGGGCCCCCGCTGTGCCGCCCGCGTCCTATTATCAGGGCATCCTGGAGGGCTACCGGCAGAACGGCCTGCCGGTGGCGGCCCTGGAAAAAGCCTGGGAACAGGCTGTGCGGGAGGTCCATGAGTACACCAGCCGGATCAACGGCATGGCCGTCAAACAACATGAGAGGAGGAAGCGTGATGAGCGGTAAGATCAGGGTGCTCGTGGCAGAGCCGGGGAAGCCCTGCCAGGCGCGGGAGGTGGAGGATGAGCTGAAGGCCCTCCAGGCCCTCGTGGGCGGGAGCATCGAGGTCGTGACATCCTCTGCGGAGGATATCGCCATCGTGTGCAACGAGGAGGGAAAGCTGTGTGGCCTGCCCCCCAACCGCCCTCTGCTGGGCCCTTCCGGCCAGCCCTATGACATCCTTTGCGGCACATTCTTCATCACCGGAGTCCAGGGGGAGAGCTTTGCCTCCCTCACTGATGAGCAGATCGGGCGGTTCAGCTCCATGTACGACGGCATGATGCTTCGCACCGCCGAGCCCCAGGAGAAGCGTCCTGAAAAGAAAAAGGGAGGTGTCGACCACGAGAGATGAGCTGACCGGCCTCCAGCCGGGGTGACCATGGGCAGGCCGCTCCACATCGCCGGCTGTTCATTTGGCAAGGACAGCTTAGCGGCCATTCTGCTGGCCAAAGAGCATGGCGAACCGCTGGATGAGGCGGTGTACTGTGAGGTCATGTTTGACCGGGACATCTCCGGCGAGGTGCCGGAGCACCGGGACTTCATCTACAGCACCGCTATCCCTGCCCTGGAGCGGATGGGGGTGAAGGTGGTGGTGCTCCGCTCGGAGCAGACCTATGTGGGGCTGTTCACCGGGCGGGTGACCCGAGGGAAGCGGAAAGGCATGGTGCGTTCCTTCCCCCTGTGCGGCAAGTGCGCCGTCCAGCGGGATTGCAAGGTCAAGCCTCTGGAACGCTACAAGGAAACGCTTCCTCCCGGGACGGTCCGGTACATTGGAATCGCCAGTGACGAGCAGGACCGCCTGCTGCGGCTGGACGGGGCCCAAAAAATATCGCTGCTGGAAAAATACGATTACACAGAACAGGACGCGAGGAGCCTCTGCGAAAAAGCGGGGCTTCTCTCTCCGATTTATGAGTTTTCCGACCGGGGCGGCTGCTGGTTCTGCCCCAACGCCAAACGGCGGGAACTGCGCCACCTCTACGATCACCACCCGGACCTGTGGGCCCATATGCTGGAGCTCCAGGCCATCCCGGGCAAGGCCACCGAGAAGTTCAACCGCACCCAGACCTTCGCCGACATCGACCGGCTGTTTCGGGAGGAGGATGGGCAGATCCCCAAAGCGGCGTAGCCCGCCATTGTTGGTATTGCTGGGTTTTCACACTCCATCTTTGTTGGGTATCGTGATAGCTTTTGCCGCAAAAAGCTGGTATGGTTGTGGGCTGGACCCACCAAAAAACATCGAGGAGGCTGAGAAAAATGACAAAATACGAACGCCACCCCGCGCCGGAGAAGCTGCTCCGGCAGATCACCACCGAGGCGGTCAACCTGCTGGCCCTGGGCACCCCGGACAAGCCCGGCGACGCCTCGCTCCCGGAGGCGGGCGCCACCCTCATCGTCAAAGCCTGGGGGCTGCCCCAGGAGCTGCTGGACAACAGCCTGGCCCTCATCCAGCGCCAGAGGAAGCTGGTGGGCGACGGCAGCGGCAAGGCCGCCCTGCCCGACGACCAGCTCCTGGAGCCCTACGACGGCGGGATGATCGCCGAGCTGGTCTGGGGCCTGTTCGAGACGGCCATCCGGCTGGACGGCGCGGAGGACCGCCAGACCATGTACCAGCTTGCCCTGCTGCTGGCCGACATCCTGGACTTCGACGAGTGGATCGGCCAGTGCGGGCCGGATGGACCGAAAAATTGAACTGTGCGCGGAGGGGCGCTGTCCATGGGGGCGGCGCCCCTCCTGTGCGTGAGGAGGTGATGGATATCAGCACAGAGATCCAGATAGACCGGGCGGAGCTGGAGCGGCGGGTGGTCGACTACACCGGCACCGCCGCCTTCCAGGAGTGGCTGGCGGACGCTGCTGACGCCTACCGGGCAATGGGCCTCCCGGTCCCGTCCTACGAGGTGCTCCGGGCGGAGGAGACGGACGAGGTCCGCAGGTGCATAGAGAACCTGATGGTCTGCGAGGCCAAGGGCCATCTGTGGACGGAGCGGGCCGATCCCGAAAACGGGACCAGCACTCTCTCCTGCCGCCGCTGCGGGGCGGAGGAGCACCTGCGGTGGTAGGAGGACGTTATGGCAAAAATCAAAAACTTGAACGGCTACGAAACCTGTGTTCACAGCCAAAAGCGAAAAAGCGCCCCCTGGCGGGTGACCGCAGGCTGTGATAACCGGGCGGTCCTGTTCACGGGCAGGCACTACGAGTTACCCAATTCCAGCATCTGCGTGACCTGTCCATTTTACCACCAAAGCGGGGCGAGTTCAACATGATAGACCTGCATATGAGGGAGTTGGACGGCGCCACCTTCGGGATGCCGGTGGAGGCATCCTCTCCGGCGTTCAGGCGGATGAAACGGAACGTGTTCACCAAAAAAATGACGCTCCACGGCGGCTGGGTCGAGCGGACCGTCCGCTGTGTCCGGGCCTCCGATGTGGCGGCGGTGATGGGGCCTGTCGGGTGGTTGGTCAGCGAAAGGCGGGAGATGGAGACGATCCGATGGGGGACCGACAGCAACGAATATTACATCATTTACGAGGGAAAAGACGATGAAACTGGCAAAAGAGGATAAGGCGTTTTTGATTTCCTTGGGCCATGACGAATGTGATTTGCCGCAAATTGAGGATGCGCTCCACGCAAGCAGGACAACGTACAGTCTGGATGGCGAACCGATCACCCGTGCTCGGGCGCTCCAGCTGCTGGGCCGAGAGAGCTACCTGGCCGGAATTTCCAGGAGCGCCTTTCACTTTACCGCGGCGCAGACTGCTGAAAATGGCAAAACCGTATATTTTGATTCCTACAAATTATTCCAATAGGGGGCAGTATGACAAACCAAAAATATGAAATTACCGATATTGTCCACGGGGAATACCCCTTTCTCCACCGCGTCCGGGCCCTGCGGGACATCGGGACGAACGTGAAGGCCGGGGACCTGGGCGGCTTTGTGGAGCACGAAGGCAACCTGTCCTTCGAGCCGGGGGACGACGCCTGGGTTTGCGACGAGGCCATCGCCGCCGGGGACAGCGTGGTGGAAAAGGGCTCCGTCCTGCGGGGCCGGGCCGTTGTCTGCGGCAGCGCCTGTGTCTCCCACGGCTCTGTGCTGTTCGGCGACGCCAGGGCCGAGGACGATGCCTATCTGCGGGGAGCCACCATGTGGGGCTGCGCCAGGGCCTCCGGGGCCAGTGTGACCGTGGCCTCGCCGGACGATCCGGCCCGCGCCCCCAGGCTGTCCGGCAAATGCTGTGTGTACGGAAAAGTCATGGGCGATGTGCATCTGCTGGGCAGCGCCGTGGTCATCAGCGGCGAGGAGGTGTGCAACACCACCCCGGACGGCCTAATCCTGGATGGGAAAACGCGGACGGTGGCGCGCTCCTCTGCCCGGGATGTGCTTCGCCCCCGCCAGCCGGAGGAGACGGCGGAAAAGAAAAAATCAAAGCATAGGGAGGCGGTCCGATGAATCCAGGCAATCAAAAGTTTGAGATCACGGACATCGCCCACCCCGAGTACCCCTTCCTCCACCGCATCCGGGCCCTGCGGGATATTGGCCCCACGGTAAAGGCCGGGGACCTGGGGGGATTCGTGGAGCAAGAAGGCAACCTGTCCTACGAGGACAGGGACTCCTGGATCGCCCACGACGCCATCGCCGCCAACGGGGCGTTCGTGACGGATGGGACTCTTGTGCGGGATCAGGCGGTGATCTGCGGCGAGGCCCGCGCCTATAGGGCCGTGTTGTCCGGCCGCGCCAGGGTGGAGGATCATGCCCGTGTGGACGGCGGGCGGGTGGAGAACTGCGCCCGGCTGTCCGGTCACGGGATGGCCGCCGCTATCACACCGTCCAAGTACCCCGTCCTCTCCGGCGAGTGCATCGTCCACGGCATTGTGAAGGGCAATGTGCTGGTGATCTCCCATGCGATTGTGCTGGGCGATGAGAAGATCGTGAACGAGGCCCTGGACCGTCTGGTGGTCACCGAGCACGGCCGCGTCATCGAACTCAGCCCGGACCGGGACAAGCTGGTGCCCAGCGCGGTGTATTTTGGGTATGACCCGCCGAAACGGAAACAGAAGCACAAGCGAGAGGGGGCGGAACGGTGAGCAATTTCTTTGAGCAGGAGCTCCGCAAGCTGTTCGAGGACGGGCAGGTCGTCCCGTCCCCCAAATTCGTGGGCCGGGCCTGCCTGGGGGACCTGGGAGGCGACCTGCGGGTGCGGGCCGAGTTCGTGACCACGGACATGGGTTACAGTGAGGCCCTGCGGCTGACGGTGCTGAAGCGCACAGACGGTGAAGTGGACCGGCTCGTCCTGGGTTTCCGGGACGTGATCGGGATGAAGCAGAGCTCCACCGACCCCAAATTATCCAGTGAGGTGTCGCCCTGCATTCGGAACAACTACGGGACAATAGAGTGGTATCCATTCCAGCCCGCCGATGCCGACTACCAGGCTCTGCGCAGGGCGGCAGGCGATTACCTGGAGATGTTCCGGGAGCGCACACCGGAGCAGGAGCGGCCCGCGCCCGTCCGAAGATCTCCCGGGCGTTCGGCATCCAGGAAAGGAAGGGATGAACGGTAATGGATCAGAATGATATGCTGCAGATGCGGTTGGATCAGAACTACACGGACTATGTGGCAGGGCTCCAGGGCAAGACCGCCGACGAGCTGATCGCGCTGGCCCCGGAGATCACCGCTGCCCAGCAGCTCCGGGACGAGCTGGCCGACGCCTGCTCAGATGAAAGCCTGGACTTTCTGCTCGGCTTTGAAGATCCGCTGGGGTTCGTGGTGGACTATTGGAAAGCGGAACTTATGCGGGACAGCCACAGCGATGAGATCGGGCGTATGCTCTGGGAGGTCGAACGTCAGGGGGAGGTCCTTGCGCCCACACCGCCCCGTCCTCCGGCAAAACACACGCCGCCCCGCCTGGGGCGGGGCCAAGAGAGGTAAATATGGTAAAACAAATCACGACCGACGACCTGCGCCGCATGGGCGGCCAGGAGGGCATCATCCTCCAGGGCTGCGGCGGCGACCCCCAGGAGTGGGTGGACGGCATCAATGAGCTGTTCGCCGAGGCCGGCATACTGCTGAACGGCAGCGCCTTCAAAGCCGAAAATGTGTCCCTCTTCCAGAACGGAGAGCTGACCTGTCTGCTGTTCCCCTTCGAGGGGGTGCAACTGGACGCGGGCAGGCTGGCCGTGTGGCGCATCCAGACCCATGGGCAGTTCGGCGGCACTTGGCTTTCGGATCATGTGTCCAACAAGCTGGGAGGTTTTGTTCAGGAGGAGTCCCCCGTCCCCGCCAAGCCCTCCATGGAGCTGCTGGGCCACGACGGCAACATCTTCTCTATTATGGGCCACGCCGCCAAGCTGCTGCGGCGGGCTGGTATGGCTGAGCAGAGCGAGGAGATGGTGGAGCGCGTCACCGCCTGCGGAGACTACTATAAAGCCCTCCATATCATCAGCGAATATGTGGATACGGAACTCTCCGACCACACAAGCCCCCAAAAATCTCAAAAAAAGAAAGGAACTGACGCCTATGAACGTTGACCCCCGCTGGGAACTCATCCACGGCGATTCCCTGAAGCTGCTGCCGGGGTTCGCCCCCGGCTCCTTCGACGCCGTCATCACCGACCCGCCCTACGCCTCCGGGGGCCGCACCCAGGCGGAGAAGAACAAGTCCACCGCCAAGAAGTATTCCAGCATGGGGGACCACGCGCCCCCGCCCTTCGAGGGGGACGCCAAGGATCAGCGCTCCTGGACCCGCTGGGCGGCGGAGTGGCTGGCGGATGCCCGGAAGCTGTGCAAGCCCGGTGCGCCGGTGTGTATGTTCATCGACTGGCGGCAGCTCCCCGCCGCCTCGGACGCCCTCCAGTGGGCGGGCTGGATCTGGCGCGGCACCGCTGTCTGGGACAAGGGCAACTCCCGCCCCCAGAAGGGCCGCTTCCGCCAGCAGGCCGAGTACATCGTCTGGGGGTCCAACGGCGATATGCCCATCAACCGCCCCGTCCCCTGCCTGCCGGGGGTGTTCAAGTACGGCAATCCCCAGAACCGCATCCACCTGACGGAGAAGCCCCTCCAGCTCATGCGGGACATCGTGAAGATCACCGAGCCGGGTGGGCATATCCTGGACCCCTTCGCTGGGTCCGGCACCACCGTCCTGGCCGCCGTGCTGGAGGGCTACACCGCCACCGGCATCGAGGTCACGGACGAGTACGCCCGCCTCGCCAGGGAGCGGATCGCCCAGGAGCTGGCCCAGGCGGCGTGACCGATAACTGTCTGCCGATTCATCTGGATATTGTCAAAAAGGTGCGGTATGATGTGGGCTACCAAACAACAGGAGGTGTCGCAAAATGAAAGTGAAATTTTCCTTTGACAAAGCCGCCGTAGAGCGGCGAGGCCACACGCTGGAGGATGTTCACCGGACGGTAAAAAGCCTGTTCGCCGCCCACAGCCTGCCCTGTGTCTCCGAGGGTGACCCCCTGTCCTTCCAGGACAAGGGCCACGGCGATGACTTCGCGTGTATGTGGGATATTATCCTGTCTCTGCTGCGCTCGGACTGGTTCATGGCCTGCGCCACCGCCTGCGTCTGGCAGGATGAGGACGGCGAGGAGGACGTACTCGCCCAGGCCGGAAAGGCACGGGGTGCTGTGTAACATGGGGATGAGCCGGAAAGAAATCACCTTCGATCTGAGCCAGGAGGCGCTGAGACAGCACTATCCCCGCAAGGAGACGGCCCAGGACCCGCAGTTTTTCAAGCGGGCCTACAAGGACATCCAGCGGTTCATGGCCACCCACGGTTTTGAGCGGGGGCAGTATTCCGTGTACGTTTCCAAGGAGAAGATGACCGCCCTGGATGTCGCCGTCCTGACCCAGAGCATGGCGGAGCAGCTCCCCTGGCTGCGTCAGTGCGTCAAGGAGATCACGGCGACCAGCGTCGGGGCGCGGCATAGCCTGCTGGGGCTGCTGCGCTCCGACGCCCCGCCCGTGGAGCTCCTGACGCCGCCCGCTCACAGGGAGCGGGCAAAAAACAGGAGCGCCCTGGAACGGAGGTAGTAGGGATAGAACATAATATGAACTGGTATATCAGCCTGCTGAACCGTGCGCAAGCCTATGAATATACGTCGTATCCGTATACATACGAAAACTTGGAGCGGGCGAAAATCATCAAAGAATTAAGGAGTTCGCTTCGGAAACTGCTTGACGAAAACGAAAAACAGGCGGCAGAAATTGCGGAGCTGAAGGAGCATTTAGAAAAGGCGCGGAAATCCAACGGAAAATCTGCGGCAAAGAGAAAAAAAGGAATGTATGAAAATGAGCGGTAAGCTCACATAGCGAGGAGGTTGTGCGTGAAATATTATCCCATCAATGAGGACCTGGCCCGGCGGGCCAACGAGATGAACAGCTATTTCGAGTATGTGCCGGGCCGTGCCACCCAGTCCTACCGGGCCGAGGTGGACGAGGCCGCCGCCCTGGCGGAGCGGCAAAAGCAGCGGGTGGACCCCATACATCATGACAAGATCGACCATCTGCTGGACACCTTCGCCCGGAAACTGGCGGACAATATTAACCGCCGCAATGAGATCGCCGCCCGGGTGCCCTCCATCCTGGTGGCCGGGGGGAGCAATTTCCCCGTCCGAAAAAAGCAGAAGCAGAACCAGGCGGACGCCGCCGCCATGGAGGAATACCAGCAGATCCGGGGCCTGCTGGACAAGATCCGGGGCACCGGCAGGGGCGGGATCAGTGCGGACGATCCCGCCGCTGTGGACAAGCTGAAGGTCAAGCTGGCCGGCCTGGAGGCTTTTCAGGAGAAAATGAAGGCGGTGAACGCCTACTATCGTAAGCACGGGACGCTGGAGGGCTGTCCGCAATTGTCCGCTGTGGAGATCGAGAGGCTGAATGCCCGCATAGCCCGGAGCTGGCAGAAGTATCCCAGCCCCTATGACAGCTTTCTCCTAAACAACAATAACGCCAACATCCGTCAGACAAAAAAACGGATCGAGGAGCTGTCTGCGAAAGCGAATATAGACTATGAGGGCTGGGTTTTTGAGGGTGGCGAGGTGAAGATGGACCGGGAAATCAACCGGCTCCAGGTGTTCTTCCACGAGAAGCCGGACCGGGACACCTGTTCGGCCATGCGGCACAGCGGCTTTAAATGGGCGCCCAGTGTGGGCGCTTGGCAGAGGCAGCTCACCAGCAACGCTATCTACGCCGCCAAGCATCTGGACTGCCTCCGGCCCCTGTCCGGGGAGCGGCCCGCACCGGAGCAGGCTGGATCTGTTCAAGAACCAGCCCACGATGCCGCTCCCGGCTGGCGGTTTTACATCATCGCCGACCTGAAAACCTGGGCGGACAACGCCCCGGAGCCCAGTGAGCTGGAACATTTTGATTCCTTTGAAGCGGCCCGGGCCCGGTTTGAGGAGCTGCGGGACCAGGACTACAACAGCGAGGCGGCGGAGCCCGGCCCGGACGGTCAGCCCCCTGCCCGCCTGACGCTGGGGCTAGAGAGCGCCGATGGTACGAGCGCCGCCGACATCCTCCATGTGCGTCAGGGAGAAAACTACCTTGTCACCGACTTTACCCGGTCAGAGCGGCTCCGGGACGATCCCGCGGTCATGGAGATCCTCGCCCGTGTCTCCCGGGAGATGGGCTTTGACCGGGTGCGGGTGTGGGAGCAAGGGGACGGCGGCCGTCATATATTGTCTACCATTCCTTTTGCGGAGTGGGACAACCCCTGGTTCCCCTCCGCTACGCCGGGCCGGATCGCCGCCCGGTATTATGAGTTCCTGGATCTGTGTCATCCGTTCCAGTGGGACGAGGCACAACGCCAGTCGTGGATCAGAGAGACCGTCCAGCGCATCCTGCGGGAGGGAGAGGAAGGCATCGTACATATGGCGCTGTTCGCTGCCGGAACCGCGGTAGCGCAGAGCGATATGGCTCCCAGGAAGCTGTTCGACGAGCTGCGCCAAGAACTGGATGAATATCTGGAGCAAGGGTTGGATGCTGTGCAAAAGCAGAAACCGCCGCGCAGAAAATCGCGGGAGCGGTAGAGGCCAAGGGGTTACGGGAAACCCCTTGGCCTCCTTTTTGAGCCGAATTTGTTCTATCACGGTGTCTGTGCTGACACCGGAAGGGAGATGATCGTTTGCCCCGATCTGAGATCAAAGGCTGTTTCTTCTTCAAGGCCAGCCACGCCCAGGAGCTGATGGAGGAAAAGCCCGCGCAGACCATCCATGTGGAAGTGGTCAGGGTCATCCATCTGTCTGCCCAGCACTTCCAGCACTTTTCCGCTAATCTGCTGCGGGATATGCCATTCCTCGCCCCCTATAAGGACAGCACCAGCTATGATAACGGTGTGACCCGCTGCCTGCTGGTGACCACCGAGAGGCACCATGACGGGATCTTGGTGAACTGCGAGGGCTATGATTATGCCCGATATTCCTGTTATGTGTCTGACAAACACAGCCTGGATCTGCGGGATGTGCCCGTGGAGCACTACGACCTGAAGCGGCAGCCCCATGACAGGCAAGAGAGGTGATCGTTTACACGGGGCCCCCGCCGCAACCCAGCGAAACGGTTGCGGTGGGGAGAGGAAGAAGAAATGAAGCGGGCGTAGTCCTCGCTAAACAGCGGGGACTACGCAGAGCGAAATTTCTTCTGACGAAGGGCGGGCTCCGCCCGCCCGAGGGGGTCGCCGCCGCTGGCGGCGACCCCGCAAGCATAGCGCAAATGTACATTTTGCGCGCTTGCAGGGGTATCCCCCTGTCCCCATATGCCGCCTGCGGGCGGAAAATCGGCGGCGGTGCCGCAGGAAGGAGTGTATCCAACGAAAAAATTAACTTATGAACAGGCGAGAAGTTATATTAGCGGTGAGGCGCCATTTGACAAACTGGAGTGGGAACGTCAACATATACTGCACTTACGAGACGCTGTGGAAAGGGCACTTTTGGAATTGGCTCCTTGTTACTTTGAAAATCTGAGAAAGACCTGCGCCCGGTATATTGAAAATCATAAAGATACGCCCAATCGGAAGGAGTTAAACGCTCTTATGGAAACCTACGCCAAAGTTGTTCGGGCCACCGACGATTTCCGCATAAGAGGAACGATTTCAGATGGAAACCATATAGGTGGCCGCTCAAAGAAGGTGAAACGAAATCGAAAAACACCACCTTCACGTTGAGCTGACACCAGCGCAGTATGAGCGGCTGGTGACCCAGGCCAGGCAGTGCGGTCTCTCCCGGAGGGCCTACCTGGTCCGTCTCATCGAGGGAGTGCCCGTCCGGGCCCGCCCCTCCCAGGAGATCAAGGAGCTTCGGACGGAGATCCACCACATTGGGAACAATATAAACCAAATTGCCCGCAGCGTCAACGCCGGGATCGCCAGGGCGGAGGACGCCAAGCGGGGGCTGTTCCTGCTGGATCAGGTCTATGAGCTGATGTACCAGATTGCGAAAAAATAGGGTGCTTCGATTCCCTTTGAGGCGGCAGTGTGGTATAATAGCGGCAATTAACGATTGGAGGAACCCCTGCATGACAGAATTGGAAGCCATCCGGGCGCGGCACAGCGTCCGGCAGTATTTGAACAAGCCCCTGAAGCCGGAGGAGCTGGCGACGCTCCGGGCGGAGGTGGACGCCTGCAACCGGGAGAGCGGCCTGCACATCCAGCTGGTCACCAACGAGCCCAAAGCCTTTGAGGGCACCATGGCCCGGTACGGCAAGTTCAGCGGGGTGCAAAACTATTTCGCGCTGGTGGGCAAGGCCGGGCCGGACCTCCAGGAGAAGTGCGGCTACTGGGGGGAGCGGCTGGTGCTGAAGGCCCAGATGATGGGGCTGAACACCTGCTGGGTGGCGCTGACCTTCACCAAGGTGAGGTCGGCCTACACCCTGGGCGACGGGGAGAAGCTGGCCGCCGTCATCGCCCTGGGCCACGGCGCCACACAGGGCGTCCCCCACAAGTCCAAGCCCCTGGAGGAGCTGGCCAGGGCCGAGGGGCCCATGCCAGACTGGTTCCGGGCCGGGATGGAGGCGGTCCTGCTGGCCCCCACGGCGGTGAACCAGCAGAAATTCTTGTTTGCATTGGAGGAGGACGGCAGGGTGTCCGCCCAGCCGGGCCACGCCTTCTATGTGAAGATGGACCTGGGCATCGCCAAATACCACTTTGAGGTGGGTGCGGGGAAAGAAAATGTTCAGTGGGCGTGACCATCCCAGTATGCCATGCCTTTCAGCTATGGCGACCTATTCATTTTAGGCGTTTGCTTTTCCGCCCCGCTTGCTGTAAAATGAGCATATCATACGAATTATGGAGGAAATTTTCATGGAATACCGGATCAACCGGACCACCGGCGACCGGATCAGCGTCATCGGCCTGGGCACCAGCTACATCTGCGACGCCAGCGAGAGGGAGGCGGTGGACGCCCTGACCTTCGCCTACGAGAACGGGGTGAACCACGCCGACCTGGCCACTGCAAAGGCGGGCACCTTCGCTTACTACGGCGCGGCCTTCGCCTCGGTGCGGAAAAATATCCGCTACCAGGTGCATTTCGGCGCCAACTATGAGACTGGGGAGTACGGCTGGTCCACCGATCTGGACACGGTGAAACGCTCGGTAGACTGGCAGCTCACCCAGCTCAAGACCGACTACATCGACTACGGCATGATCCACTGCCTGGACGAGGAGAAGGACTGGCGGGCCTACCGGGACGGCGGCATCCTGGACTTTCTGCTGGACATGAAAGAGCAGGGGGTGGTGCGGCACATCGGCCTGTCCTCCCATACCCCCGCCCTGGCCAATGAGGTGCTGGACACCGGGCTGGTGGAGCTGCTGATGTTCTCCATCAACCCCGGCTACGACTACCACCATGGGGAGTTCGCCAACGGCACCGCCGGGGAGCGGATGGAGCTGTACCGCCGCTGCGAGGCAGCGGGGATCGGCATCACCGTGATGAAGCCCTTCTCCGGCGGCCAGCTGCTGGACGCCAAAGCGTCACCCTTTGGGCAGGCCCTCACCAAATATCAGTGCATCCAGTACGCCCTGGACAAGCCGGGGGTGCTGTCCGTCCTGCCCGGCATCCGGGGGAAGCAGGACATGGTGGAGCTGCTGGGCTTCCTGGACGCCCCCCCGGAGGAGCGGGACTACTCGGTGCTGGGCACCTTCGCGCCCCGGGACGCGGCGGGGGCCTGCGTGTACTGCAACCACTGCCAGCCCTGCCCGGCTGGGCTGAACGTGGGCCTCATCAACAAGTATTACGACCTGGCCCTGGCCGGGGACGCCATGGCGGCGGACCACTACGCCAAGCTGGACAAGAAGGCGTCCGACTGCACCGGCTGCGGCCACTGCGACAGGCGGTGTCCCTTCCATGTGGCCCAGAGCGGCAGGATGAAGGAGATCAGCAGATATTTTGAGATACAAAAGGGATGAAGTAATCATATGAGCAAATTCACGGTATATTTTGTCCGCCACGGCCTGACCACCAGCAACGAGAAGGGCCTGCTGTGCGGCTCCACCGACGCGCTGGTATCTGAGCAGGGGCGCCGGGAGCTGCATGAGCTGAAGCGGCTCTATTCTTACCCGGAGGTGGACCATCTCTACGCCAGCCCCGCCATCCGCTGCCGGGAGACCGCCGCCATCCTCTACCCCGGCATGGAGCCGGAGTTGGTGGAGAACTTCTGGGAATACCGCTTCGGGGAGCTGGAAAACCGCCCGGCCTCAGAGATCATGGAAGGGGCCGCCGGTAAAAAATGGCTGGAACAGGCCCCTGACCTTGGCTTCCCTGGCGGGGAAACACTGATGGAAACCCAGCTGCGGGCCCTGGCCGGGATGACCCATGTGGTAGCGGAGGTCCGGCGCAGCGGGTACAAAAAGGTGGCCATTGTCGCCCACGGAGAGGTGTTCTCCCTGCTGTTCCAGGCGGCGCTGGCGTCAGACCAGCCCCCGGAGGCGTTCCTGCTCTGCCCCAACGGCATGGGCGTGGCCGCCGAGGTGGACTGCGAGACCTGGTTCCGGGAGCGGAAAATGGATTTTCTGGAGTTCTTTCCCTTCGGCGCGCCCCGGCTCAAGCCGGAGGACTCCCCCTATTTTCAGCCAAACATGAAATAGCCTTCTGACTGAGGAGAACGGATTCTAAATGATCCGTTCTCCTTTTTTGCGCTGTTTCGCCGAAGCAGGGCTGTGAGCCGATGCACCGGATGGCAAAAAAACTGTTTCATGTTTACAGCAGAAAAATGTTGTCCACCTGTTTTTGCTTGTTTCAAGCACGAAAAAATGGTATAATAACCTATTACATCGAAAGGGTGACGAAATGAAAACCGCGAAGAACATTGCGAAACTCACCGAAAAAATGATCAAGTTTTATGACGGTGATCTCCACGACATCAACCATTTCCTGAAGGTCTACGCCTACGCCAAGACCATCGGCCAGTGCGAGGGGCTGGATGAGATGTCCCAGATGAGCCTGGAGGCGGCGGCCATCGTCCACGACATCGCCTGCCCCCTGTGCCGGGAGAAGTATGGCAGCGCCGATGGCAAGCACCAGGAACAGGAGGGCCCCGCGCTGACCATCCCGTTCCTGAAGGGCAGCGGCCTACACCAAGCCTGTGTGGGGCGGGTGGTCTACCTGGTGGGTCACCACCACACCCCGGAGAAGGTGGACGGGCCGGACTACCAGATCCTGCTGGAGGCGGACTATCTGGTCAACGCCGATGAGGGGAACTACACCCGGGAACATATCGAGCAGGCGATGGAAAAGCTCTTCAAAACGGAGACAGGAAAGTCGTTTCTTCAGTCCATATATCTGAAAAATTGAAAGAAAACGCTGCGGGCGGGCTCTCAGGAGTCTGCCCGCTTTTTTTGAGGTGATCCATGGCCGTCACGAAAATATTAGCCCGCCACGCCCGGCTGGACCTGGGCATCAAGTACATCCTCAACGGGGACAAGACGGAGGAGCATACCCTCACGGTCCACCTCAACTGCGATCCTGGCCGGGAGTGCCGCCAGATGCTGGATACCAAGCGGGAGGTGGGCAAGACGGACGGGGTGCAATACTACCACATCATCCAGTCCTTCAAGCCCGGCGAGGTGTCCCCGGAGCTGGCCCTGGACATCGCCAAGGCGTTCGCCCAGGAGCATTTGCCGGGGTACGAGACGGTGATCGCCGTCCATGTGGACAAGGAGCACATCCACGCCCACCTGATCTTCAACTCCGTCAACGCCGACACCGGGGAGAAATACCACAGCAATGCCCGGACCTACTACAGCCAGATCCGGGCCGTGTCGGACCGGCTGTGCCGGGAGCACGGGCTGTCCGTCCTCATGTCGGGCCAGCCCTCCCAGGCGGTGAGCTACGCCGAGTGGCTCCGCCAGTCCAAGGGACAGCCCACCTTCCGCACCATGCTGGAGGCCGACCTGCGCGCCGCCATCGACAGCGCCAACGATTTGGGGCACTTCTACCTGTTGATGGAACACGCAGGGTATGAAATTTACCACGGCAACCGCCTGGGCTTCCGGCTGCGGGGCCAGGATCGGTTCATGTACCCAGGCCGGAGAAACGGGTTGTTCACCGAGGAGGGCATCCGGGCCGCCATCGAGGGCAACCTCACCGCCATCGAGGCGGGACTGCGGCCCGCCAATTTGCGCCGCCCGGCGTACCGGCCCTATAAAAAGCACCCGAAATATACCGGATTTATGGCGCTTTACGTCCACTATCTGTATGTGCTGGGCAAGGCGGGCCAGCGGCAGTATCCGCCCAAAGTGACGCCCCGGCTCCGCCAGGAAGTGACGCGGGCGGAGCGATACCGGGCCCAACTTGCCTTCCTCCGGGAGAACGAGATCAGCACCCCCGAGGAGATGTCCGCCTTTGAGGCCCGGACGGAGGAAGCGCTGGCCGATCTCACCAAGCAGCGGATCGTCCTCAACGTCCGCAAAAAGAGGCGGAAAAAGTGGTACGACGCCCTGGCCGACGCGGAGGCCCTGGCCCCCGCCGCCCGGCTCTACGGGGAGGGCCTGTCCGGGATGGAGGAGGAATTCGCCCGGTATATGGACGCCCTGGACGTGCTGGAGGGGTGCCCCATTCCCCGGGACCGGCTGACGGCGGAAAAGGCGGATATCTACCGCCAGCTGGCGGAGGTCAACCGGCAAATCCGGGCGGAGCGGAAAAAGCTGGCCTTTTGCCGGGAGATCCGGGAAAACCTGCCCAGGATGGAGCGGGAGATCCAAAACATCAAAATGAAAGACGAGGTGATCCGAGATGACGATAGGAGGCGGTGAGGCCGCCGACCAGATGGTGCGCATGATGCTGTCCGGGGGCGAGGTGATCGTCCGGCTGGGCGGCTCGGCACTGAAAAACCTGCTGGCGCTGACCATGGCGCTGGCCCGGAACAACAAGGCCCTCTCCGGCAAGGTGAACATGGAGCGGATGCTGCGGGAAACGAGGGACCTGCGGCTGTTCCCCATGTCGCCCGAGCAGTACAAGCAGTTTCAAAAGCACGCAAAAAGGCAGAAAATCCTGTTCTCCGCCATCAAAGACCGGGACGGCAGGGGCCGGGTGATCGACGTGTTGATGCCGGTGACCGAGCTGGACCGGGCCAACCTGATCTTTGAGCGCATCCTATACCAAGGCCCTGTCCGGCAAGCCCCGGAGCAGGGCGAGAGGGCCCCGTCCGAGCCCCAGAGGGACCGTCAGGAGCCCTCCCCGGACCAGGACAGGGGATCGCCCCAGCGGGCCCGGAAGGGGCCCCAGGAGGGCCCTCCGGGACAGGAGCGGCCAGCACCCCAGGCGGAACGGGAGGACACCCAGCGCCCCCCGGCGGGGCGGGCGGAGGACAGGTGGGACCCTCCCCCGCCCCGCTCCCAGCTGCCGGACGATCCCTGGGACATCCCGCCAAAAAACGGTTCTCAGTCGCAACCAGACTCGCCCGATACCAGAGCCAGCTCCTCTGCTTCCAGAGAGAGCGGCGGGAGGAGTGAGCGGCCCTCCATCCTGGCCCGGCTGGAGGGGTACCGCGTCCGGCTGAGCAGCGGGGAGCGGTCCGCGCCGGTCAGGGAGAAAAGCAGGGCAAAACCGAAGCAAAGATGATCAGTCGCCGCCGTCCGGCCTGTCCCAGTCGATCTGGAACAGATCGTTGGGCGTACAATCCAGCAGCTGACACAGCGTTTCAATGCGCTCCAGCTTGATGGACTGGGTCTCGTTGTTGACCATTTTATTGAAGTTTTGATAGCTCATGCCCAGTTGCTTATATAGCCAGTATTTTGACCTGCCTTGCTGGGCCAGGAGCTCCAGCACCCTCAGTTTCACCATGTCTCATGCCTCCATTATCTAATGTTTCAATAAGATAATAGGGGCGTTTCCCTTTCTGGGTATAGACTGTAACATTAGATAATGCTATAGTCTACCCCAGGAGGGATGATCCATGACAGAGACTGAATTGAGGAAACACCGCTGCTGCTTCAGCGGGCATCGGCCCGAAAAGCTGAAGATCACGGAAAAGGAGCTGGCCCGGCTGTTGGAGGTGGAGATCAAACGGGCCGTCGCCAGCGGCTTCACCACCTACATCACCGGCATGGCGAGGGGGACCGACCTGGTGGCCGCCGAGATCGTCCTGCGCCTGCGGGAGCGTGACGACCGGCTGAAGCTGATCTGCGCCCTGCCTCACCCCGGTTTCGGCCAGCACTGGGGCGGCGGCTGGTCGGAACGGTCCCAGCGGGTGCTGGCCCGGGTGGACCTGACCCGGACCATCTGCCCCAGCTTCTCCTACGCCGCTTACCAGGCCAGGAACGAGTGGATGGTGCGGCACTCAGGGCTGGTGATTGCTGTGTTCAACGGGGAGCGGGGCGGGACGAAAAACACGCTGGACTTTGCCCAAAAGAGCGGGGTCCCGTGCGTGGTGATCGACGGTTAAATTTTGAGTGGGGCGCCCGATGATGGGCGTCCCCCTTGCCATTGGAGATGATGAATTGAACCGACCTGACCGGGCGGGCGGCATTGCCGTCCGCCTCTTCTTGTACCTGTTCGTGGTCTGGGCAGCGCTGCTGTTGGCCCAGTCCCTGGGCGGCGACCGGAGCCCGGCTGGCGGCCTGCCGGACATCCTGACTAATTTGACGGCGGCGCTGGAGCACCCTTTCGCTATCCGCTGGACCGAACATAGCCTGGTGTCCATCCTGGTCTGCTCCGCCCTCTACGCCGCCGCGTTGTGCTACGCCTCCGCCAACCGGGGCAGGACCCGGGACGGGGCCGAACACGGCTCCGCCGCCTGGGGAACGCCCCAGCAGGTCAACGCCATGTTCGCCCAGAAGCAGAACAAGCTGCTCACCCAGAACGTCCGCCTGGGGCTGGATACCCACAAGCACCGCAGGTCGCTGAATGTGCTGGTCATCGGCGGCTCCGGCGCGGGCAAATCGAGGACCTATGTGAAGCCGAATATCCTGGAAGCCAACACAAATTATGTCATTACGGACCCCAAATCGGAGGTTTTGTTTGCCACAGGGGGCTATTTGAAAAGCCAGGGTTACGATATCCGGGTACTGAACTTGGTGAACCTGGAGGAGTCGGACGGCTACAACCCCTTTCGCTACATCCGGGATGAGAAGGACGCCCTGCGGCTGGTGAACAATCTCATCCAGGCCACTACCCCCAAAGGCAGCCATGAGTCCGATCCGTTCTGGACCAAAGCGGAAACCGCTCTGCTGCAGGCCATCATCCTCATGCTGTGGCAGGAGGCCCCGGAGTACGAACAGAACTTCTCCATGGTCATGCGGGTGCTGGAGTACGCCGAGGTCAAGGAGGAGGACGAGGAGTACGTCTCGCCCCTGGATCTGCTCTTCCAGTCCATTGAGCGGGAGAAGCCCGACAGCGTGGCGGTGAGGCAGTACAAAGTCTTTAAAA
>ERZ779629.137-NODE-137-length-31859-cov-5.782166_pt1 | contig 31859 bp, 28 predicted proteins | sample MGYA00514192_ERZ779629 | MGnify/ENA primary metagenome ERZ779629 (study PRJEB29562, sample SAMEA4376709) | mouse gut metagenome | isolation source: Cecum | study: EMG produced TPA metagenomics assembly of the A DSS colitis mouse model was used to assess the... | reverse complement strand
TCCAATACACCAAAGACCGCCGGCAGATATCCAGCGAAAAATAAAGGAAGGAAAGGTCCATGTGGAGGATATCCAGGACAGTGAGGAGAAAGTACTGGAACAGGCAGGCAACACGGAGACAGACAAGGCGTTCATCCTCTACAGAAAACAGAGGGAGAAGATGCGCAATATGAGATCCACGATCCTTGACTATAAGGAAGTTGTGGACAGTTATGTGCGGGTGGAGGATTGGCGCGTGAAGGAGAATTCGACAGTCACATACTCCGTCGGCGGTCTGATCCTGTCGAACTCCGGGGCAGTTACGGCAAATTACTGGCTCTCTGAGATCTACGATGAAGAGATCGCAAATGCACACAGAAATGCGGACATCCATATCCATGATCTGTCTATGCTCACAGGCTACTGTGCCGGTTGGTCCCTGAAACAATTGATCAGAGAAGGTCTTGGCGGTATTACAGGCAAGATCACATCAGCGCCGGCAAAGCATCTGTCTGTACTATGCAGCCAGATGGTAAATTTTCTTGGGATCATGCAGAATGAATGGGCAGGCGCACAGGCGTTTTCCTCCTTCGACACCTATCTTGCGCCTTTTGTGAAGGCAGACAGTCTCTCCTATCAGGAAGTCAAGAAATGTATAGAGGCATTTATCTACGGGGTCAACACACCGAGCCGGTGGGGGACACAGGCACCGTTCAGCAATATCACACTGGACTGGACCGTTCCGAATGACCTGGCGAATCTGCCGGCGGTCGTGGGTGGAGTGGAGATGGATTTTACCTACGGGGACTGCAAGGTGGAGATGGATATGGTCAACAAGGCATTCATAGAGACAATGATCGAGGGTGATGCCAATGGAAGGGGATTCCAGTATCCGATCCCAACATATTCCATAACACGTGATTTTGACTGGTCAGACACAGAAAACAACCGACAGTTATTTGAAATGACTGCAAAGTACGGAACGCCGTATTTTTCAAACTATATCAACTCAGACATGGAGCCGTCAGATGTCCGCAGCATGTGTTGCAGACTGCGTCTTGACCTGCGCGAACTGCGCAAAAAAACAGGTGGTTTCTTTGGGTCGGGAGAGAGCACGGGAAGCGTGGGTGTCGTCACGATCAATCTGCCGCGCATCGCGTATCTCGCATCGGATGAGACTGATTTTTACAGGCGGCTCGATCGTCTGATGGACATCAGTGCGCGCTCCTTAAAGATCAAGCGGAATGTGATCTCAAGATTGTTGGAGGAGGGTTTGTATCCATATACAAAGCGTTATCTTGGCAGATTTGACAATCATTTTTCGACAATCGGATTGATCGGGATGAACGAGGCTGGTCTCAATGCGAGATGGATCAGGGCAGATCTCTCCCACAAAGAGACACAGCAGTTTGCAAAAGATGTGCTCAACCATATGAGGGAGAGGCTGTCTGACTATCAGGAGCAGTATGGCGATCTGTACAATCTCGAGGCGACGCCGGCGGAGAGTACGACGTACAGGCTTGCCAAGCATGACAAAGAGAAGTGGAGCGATATCATCACGGCGGGCTATGAGGGAGATAAACCTTATTACACGAATTCATCGCATCTGCCGGTTGACTACACGACTGACATTTTTGATGCACTTGATATACAGGACGAGCTTCAGACACTCTACACGTCAGGAACGGTATTCCACGCGTTTCTGGGAGAGAAGCTTCCAGGCTGGAAAGCGGCGGCGGAGCTGGTGCGCACGATCGCCGAAAACTACAGGCTTCCGTATTATACCATGTCGCCCACCTACTCTATATGCAGTGAGCACGGCTATCTGAACGGGGAACAGAAAGTGTGTCCCAAGTGCGGAAAGGTGACAGAGGTCTACAGCCGCATCACAGGGTACTACAGACCAGTGCAGAACTGGAACGACGGGAAGCTGCAGGAATACCAGAACCGCACGGAGTACAGGATGGGCAATAAGATCAACAAGATCAGCAGGATCGACGGGGACAGGCAGGTGGAACAGAAGCCGGCGTGTGTCGGAAAAAGCAGTACGTATCTGTTCACTACCAAGACCTGTCCAAACTGCAGTCTGGCAAAGAAATATCTGCAGAATGTGGACTATACGGTAGTTGATGCGGAGGAAAATATGGATCTTGCGGTCAAATACGGAGTGCGGCAGGCGCCAACTCTTGTAATTGTAGCTGGACAATCACAGCAGAAATATGTTAATGTATCTAATATAAGGAAGTACGCAGAGTTGCTGCATCAAAATAAAGTAGTGTAGATCAGAGAGTCCGCTGATGCGGGGGAGTTAGTATGAGATTCGAATAACGCTATAACATGGAGGTAGCAGATGATTGATAAACTGATTAAAAAGATTCAGAAAACCGGAGCGCCAATTGTTGTGGGACTGGACCCGACGATGAAGTTTGTGCCTGAACATATCAAGAAGGCCGCTTTTGAGGAGAAGGGAGAGACCCTGGAGGGTGCAGCGGAGGCGGTATGGCTCTTTAACAAGGCGATCGTTGACAGTACATGCGATCTGATCCCGGCAGTCAAGCCGCAGATCGCCATGTACGAGCAGTTTGGGATCCCGGGGCTGGCCGCATTCAAGAAGACGGTTGATTACTGCAGGGAAAAAGGTCTTGTGGTGATCGGTGATGTCAAGAGGGGAGATATCGGTTCGACCTCGGCTGCATACGCGCTGGCGCATCTTGGCAGGGTACAGGTGGGCAGCAGTTTATGCGCAGGCTTTGACGAGGATTTTGTGACGGTCAACCCGTATCTGGGTTCCGACGGTGTCCAGCCGTTTATCGACGTGTGCAAGGAGGAAAAGAAGGGGATCTTTGTCCTGGTCAAGACCTCCAATCCGAGCAGCGGTGAGTTTCAGGATCGGTTGGTGCAGGACGGTGTGACTGCGGGTGCAGCAGGTGAAGGCACAGGGGAGATCTCGTTCTCTGGCAGACCGCTCTATGAGGTGGTTGGCGAGACGGTTGCCAAGTGGAGTGAGCAGTTTGTGGGAGAGAATGGCTACAGCTATATCGGAGCAGTGGTGGGTGCCACGTATCCGGAGCAGGGCAGGGTGCTCCGCAAGGTGATGCCCAAGTCCTTTATCCTTGTGCCTGGTTACGGCACACAGGGCGGGACAGGAAAAGATCTGATACACTTTTTCGATGAGAACCGGCTTGGAGCGATCGTCAATTCTTCGCGGGGGATCATCGCAGCATACCAGAATGAGAAGTACAGTAAGTTCGGACCAGAAAATTTTGCGGATGCATCCAGACAGGCTGTGATCGACATGATCACGGATATCGATCAGGCGTTTGCGGGTGTGGGCAGGTAACGGATTTATAGATAAAAATATGGAGGTAAAGGGGAAGATGGAACAATACAAGAAGGAATTTATCGAGTTTATGGTGGACAGCAACGTACTGAAGTTCGGTGAGTTTACATTGAAAAGCGGGAGAAAATCCCCGTTTTTCATGAATGCAGGGGCATATGTCACCGGTTCACAGCTCAGAAAGCTTGGAGAGTATTACGCGAAGGCGATCTATGACAATTACGGTGCGGATTTTGACGTGCTCTTTGGACCGGCATACAAGGGGATTCCGCTTTCTGTGGCGACGACGATGGCTTTTAGTGAGCTGTATAATAAGGAGATCCGATACTGCTCCAACAGAAAAGAGGTAAAGGATCACGGCGATGTGGGTATCCTTCTTGGAAGTAACTTGAATGACGGTGACAGGGTTGTCATCATAGAGGATGTCACAACCTCAGGGAAGTCGATCGAGGAGACTTTCCCTATCTTAAGGGCGCAGGCAAATGTGGATGTCGTGGGATTGATGGTGAGCCTGAACCGGCAGGAGCGCGGCAAGACACAGCAGAACGCACTCGCGGAGATACGTGAGATCTACGGTATCGAGACAGGGGCGATCGTAACGATGGAAGAGGTGGTGGAGCACTTGTACAACAAGACATACAATGGCAGGGTGCTCATTGACGATAAGATGAAGGAAGCGATCGACACATATTATGCCCAGTATGGAGCTAAGTAAGGTAGCTGAGGGCGTTGGATAGGAAATGGAGGATTTAGGATGGAAGAGAGAGTCTATAAGGCAATGGGACGTGCAGGTACGCTCTCGATCGTGCTGGGAGTGATATCGATCGTCGTGGGAATGACGAGCGGAGTGATGCTCCTGATCAGTGGCGGAAGGCTTTTGGCAGGCAAATCAAAGATATTGTTTTAGCTGTTTGGTGGGCATTTCATACGGAATGCCCATTTCCCATGGGAAATTTTTAAGAGGAAAATTTCATCAGGAAGTCTTCTGACAGAAAATTTTTGCGGAATAAAAGGACGTGAGGAGTGGAAATGTTTCGGATTTTTGGCGGGCAAGGGTATATTTTTACAGATAAGAAAAATCCTAAGTGGGGTATCATGTCAACGATACTAGGACTTGTGGCAGGCATTTCGATCTGTCTGGCAATACACCGGACATACCTGAACAAAGGAACTGCACTCATGCAGTATGGCGCGGTGGTGTTTCTTGCCATGATCTACGCTGTGGTCGGGTTGGTTTTGGGGATACGGTCATTGATGGAAAAGGACATTTTTCGAATTTTTCCGGCTGTTGGCATTTTTTTGAATGGACTTGCAGTAATAGCTGGTGGTATCATAATTTATTTAGGAGTGATTTGAGATGGAAGTTATAAGAGAAAGATATGAACTCTCCTGTGGCAGGATCAAGGAGATCGCGGCGGCGCAGGAAGTGGCAAAAGACTACAAGGATTATTTTAAGAAGGTGGCAGAGTTTATCCTGCTGGTGGCGAAAGCTTGTGATGATAGAGGGAAGATAACAAGACTGGAGGATCTTCGGGAGGAAAACAGGGCATTATATGAGGATATTCTGGGTGCAAATTACGCCGTGAGCTATGCCAATCCTGCCTTTACATGTGGGAAGTATGGGTTGGACATGGGCAGATTGCTGGCATTTTTGTACGCGGAGATCAGGGCGATGATACCGTATGCTTTCGAGCAGGCACTGGAGGATATGGTGATACGCATGGAGCTGTTTGTGGAGATCTACAATGCGTTCGCCTACACGCAGTCTGAGGCAGAACTTAACGCTCTGCCGGAGAAAGCGGCAGTTCCCAATACAAATGACATTCAGGATACGCTGTACTGGTTTGTGAGCGATTATTCGGAGACGGCTGCCAGCCACAGGGTGCGCAGCCTTGTCGATGCAGACTGCGATTTTGCAGTCAGGATCGTGGAGGACAGCGATCTGAATGATTTGGCATATCTGTACAAGTATGGTGAATATGTGTCGGCAGATATAGAGAAGATGGCACAGTATCTGAACTCTCTGCCGGACGAGCGCATTCAGCTGATGGCGGATACGTACACAGAGGGATATCGCATGGGATTTGAGAAAGCGCATATCGATCTTGACAAAAAAGAGACCGTTGACATTCACTATATGCTCGGTTTTGAGCGCGTTGTGCGGGCGGCGATCTCAAATTTTGCAAAGATGGGATTAAGACCGACGGTCTATCGGTGTGAGAACAGCATTTTCAGCAAGTCCGTGGTGCGCAAAAGAGGGTATTTCGGGGCAGATGCCAGCAAGCAGTTTTTGTATGACCACAAAGATGATGTTGCACTCTTCCTCGACAAAAAACTTATGAACAGAAACCTAGAAGTGCTCAAAGCTGCCTATGAGGCGGTCAAGGAGAAGGCGGCGGTGTACGCAGGACCGGCGGTCATCGAAGTGTTTGGTGAGATTCCCTTTGCACCCGAGTCCAAGGATGAGGTGTGCAGCCTGGATGCAGAACAGCAAAAGCTCTCGGTGGAGTTAAAAGGTGCGTCACAGGAAATCGTGAGCAGCTATATCAATCAAGAGGAGAGGAGTTTTACGATCATTGCGTTTCCGGTTCCGAGCATCGGAGAACATTTTGTGGAAATCTTTGACGAGACGATCAAGCTCAACACGCTTGATTACAAGACCTATGAACGGATACAGGCTGCGATCATCGATACGCTTAACAGGGCAGCGTATGTGGAAGTCAAGGGAATGAACGGCAACAAGACTGATCTGCGAGTGGCGCTCTATCCCATAACAGATCCTGAGAATGAAGCGATCTTTGAGAACTGCGTGGCGGATGTCAATATTCCCGTCGGGGAAGTGTTCACGTCGCCGGTGCTCGAGGGAACGGATGGAAAGCTTCATGTCAGCCGTGTCTTTCTGAACGAACTTGAGTACCACAATCTGGAGATTGACTTTAAGGACGGTATGATTGTCGACTATACATGCACAAATTTTGACAGTGTGGAGAAAAACAAGGAATACATCAAGTCAAATGTATTATATCATTATGATTCCCTTCCGATGGGAGAGTTTGCGATCGGTACGAACACAACAGCATACATGACGGCAAAGAAGTATGATATCGCAAACCTGTTCCCGATTTTGATCGCGGAGAAGACAGGACCGCACTTTGCAGTCGGTGATACCTGCTATTCAAGGAGCGAGGAGGTCAAAATCTTCAACGAGGACGGAAAGGAAGTTGTGGCAAAGGACAATTCGGTTTCCATATTGAGAAAGACAGAGCCATCAAAAGCATACTTTGCGTGCCATACGGACATCACGATACCGTATGACGAGCTGGGCTCTATCATCGCGTACACAAAGGATGGCACGTCGTATCCGATCATAGAAAAGGGACGCTTTGTGCTGGCAGGTACAGAGGAATTGAACGAGCCTTTTGTTGATTGAGCAAGGAATAAAATTGTGAAAATTTAGAATAATTTGTTGACGTATGAAAGTATTGTTTGTAAACTATAAAGGGTCAGAAGTAAAAACGCCTGCGAAAGCGGGCGGGGGAATATAATTGGAGGTTAGCTATGGCACAGGTTGGTATTGTGATGGGTTCCGATTCGGATATGCCCATCATGGCAAAGGCAGCAGATATATTGGAGGAGCTAGGTGTTTCCTATGAGATGAAGATCATCTCGGCGCACAGGGAGCCGGATGTGTTTTTTGAGTATGCGAAGACCGCGGAGGAGAGAGGCTTTAAGGTGATCATCGCCGGAGCGGGGATGGCAGCTCATCTGCCGGGAATGTGCGCAGCCATTTTTCCGATGCCTGTCATTGGCATTCCGATGCACACGACGTCGCTTGGCGGACGTGATTCGCTGTATTCCATCGTACAGATGCCATCGGGCATACCGGTGGCGACAGTGGCGATCAACGGCGGTGCGAATGCCGGACTTCTCGCGGCAAAGATCCTAGCGACATCGGACAGCAGTCTGCTCGCAAAGCTAAAGGACTACTCTGCAAAACTCAAAGAACAGGTCATGGCAAAAGATGCGAAGCTGCAGGAGACCGGATATCAGGAATATCTCAGGAAATGATATAAATTAGGAGGGAATTATGGATTACAAGAACGCAGGTGTTGATATTGAAGCTGGATATCAGTCAGTGGAGCTTATGAAGAAATATGTGAAAGAGACAATGCGTCCGGAGGTGCTCGGAGGAATCGGCGGTTTCTCGGGAGCGTTCTCCATGGAGGCGATCAAGAACATGGAGAAGCCGACACTCGTCTCTGGCACAGATGGGGTCGGAACCAAGATCAAGCTGGCATTTCTGATGGATAAGCACGACACAGTCGGGATAGACTGTGTGGCGATGTGTGTCAACGATATCGCATGTGCGGGCGGTGAGCCGTTATTTTTCCTGGACTATATTGCCTGTGGGAAAAACGAGCCGACCAAGATCGCGACGATCGTAAAAGGCGTGGCAGAGGGCTGCAAGCAGTGCGGCGCGGCGCTGATCGGCGGCGAGACTGCAGAACACCCGGGACTGATGCCGGAGGGCGAGTATGATCTTGCAGGATTTGCCGTGGGGGTAGTCGATGAGAAAGATCTGATCACAGGGGCTGATCTAAAGGCAGGCGACGTGCTGATCGGCATCGCATCAAGCGGTGTGCACAGCAACGGTTTTTCCCTGATCAGAAAAGTGTTTGACATGACGAGAGAGAGTCTCGACACGTACTATGACGAGCTGGGAAAGACGCTCGGTGAGGCGCTGATCGAGCCCACGATCATCTATGTGAAGGCACTGAAAAGCATCAAGGACAACGGTATCAGGATCAAGGCGTGCAGCCATATCACAGGCGGTGGATTTTATGAGAATGTACCGCGGATGCTGCATGACGGTGTGCATGCGGTGATCAAAAAGGACAGTTATGAAGTTCCGGCGATATTCAAACTGCTGCAGGAAAAGGGCGGTATCGAGGAACATATGATGTACAATACATACAACATGGGTATCGGCATGATCGTTGCAGTTGACTCTGCCGATGCTGACAGGACAATGGAGGCGGTCAGGGCAGCCGGTGAGACGTGCTATGTGGTCGGTGAGATCAAGGATGGCGATCAGGGAGTGACAATATGCTGAAAATATGTGTGTGTGTGTCCGGCGGCGGGACCAATCTCCAGGCGATCATGGACGCCATCGATGCGGGAAAGATCACAAATGCGCAGATCGTGCGGGTGATCAGCAACAATAGAGGTGCGTTTGCATTAGAGCGCGCAAAAAGCAAGGGAATCGATGCAGTTGCCGTGTCTCCGAAAGACTATGAGGACAGAGAGGATTTTAACAGGGCATTTCTCAACTGTATGGACGATGTGAAGCCCGATCTGATCGTTCTGGCAGGTTTTCTGGTGGTACTTCCGCCGATGATGATCAAAAAGTACGAAGGACGTATCATCAATATCCATCCGGCATTGATCCCCTCATTTTGCGGGAAAGGGTTCTACGGTCTGAAGGTGCATGAGGCAGTTCTGGCGCGCGGTGTGAAGATCACTGGTGCCACAGTCCATTTCGTGGATGAAGGAACGGACACGGGACCGATCATTCTGCAGAAGGCTGTGGAGGTGCGCCCGAACGATACGCCAGAGGTACTCCAGCAGCGTGTTATGGAGGAGGCGGAATGGGAGATATTGCCGCAGGCGATCAACATGATCGCGAATGGATTGATTTGAACATATGTTTGAACTGGTACAGACATGGATTGCAATATTAGGATATTGAGATGAGGAAAGGATATGGAGAGCGGCATGAAAGTTTTAATCGTAGGAAGCGGCGGGCGGGAACATGCGATCGCTACAAGTGTAGCTGAGAGCCCGAAGGTCGACAAGATCTACTGTGCGCCCGGAAATGCAGGAATCGGGCAGATTGCGGAGTGCGTTGCGATCGGCGCGATGGAGTTTGACAAGCTTGCAGCCTTTGCGAAGGAGAAGCAGATCGACCTCACGATCATCGGTATGGACGATCCGCTGGTGGGCGGTGTGGTCGATGTGTTTGAGGCGGAGGGACTGCGGGTGTTCGGACCGAGGAAAAATGCAGCGATTCTTGAAGGTTCCAAGGCATTTTCCAAGGATTTGATGAAGAAATATAACATACCCACGGCAGCGTATGAGAACTTTGATGATGCGGACAAGGCATTAGCTTATCTGGAGACTGTGAGTTTTCCCATCGTGCTGAAGGCAGATGGACTGGCGCTTGGAAAGGGCGTGCTGATCTGCAATACGCTGGATGAGGCAAAAGAGGGTGTCCGTTCAATAATGCTGGACAAACAGTTTGGAACAGCCGGAAACCGCATGGTGATCGAGGAGTTTATAACGGGTCCGGAGGTGTCGGTGCTGTCGTATGTAGATGGCAGGACGATCAGGACGATGACTTCCGCGCAGGATCACAAGCGCGCAAAGGACGGTGATCAGGGACTCAATACCGGCGGTATGGGAACGTTTTCGCCAAGTCCGTTTTACACACCCGAGGTGGATGAATACTGCAGAGAGCACATCTATCAGGCGACGGTTGACGCGATGGCAGCGGAGGGACGGGAGTTTAAGGGGATCATCTTCTTTGGTCTGATGCTGACCCCTCAGGGACCGAGGGTACTGGAGTACAATGCCAGATTTGGCGATCCCGAGGCGCAGGTTGTGCTTCCGCGCATGAAGAATGATATAATAGACGTCGTGGAGGCGTGCATTGACGGGAAACTGGATGAGATCGATCTTCAGTTTGAGGACAATGCGGCAGTCTGTGTTGTGCTTGCGAGCGACGGTTATCCGGTCAGATATGATAAAGGACTTGAGATCAGAGGACTTGAGCAGTTTGAAGGCAAGGATGGATACTATTGTTTCCATGCGGGGACAAAACTGGATGAGAATGGAAAGTTTGTCACTAACGGAGGTCGTGTGCTGGGCGTGACAGCGAAGGGGGCAGATCTTAGGGAGGCCAGGGCGAACGCATATGCGGCGACGGAGTGGATCGACTTTGACAATAAATATATGCGCCATGATATCGGGAAAGCGATTGACGAAGTGTGACAGGAATATATGTTGAGTATGCGTGCGGGAGTACGCAGGGGGTATAAAGATGAAAAAGAACAAAAGAAACGGAATAAAGCATATTTTTGCGCTGATGCTTTTTTGTATGGTGTTGAGTGTCGGGATGGTTTGTCTTGCCGATGTACAGGGGACAGTGATCGCGAAGAGTGCGGTGATCAGGGCGTCGGCAGATCCCAACAGTGAAAAACTTGCAAGTGTGCCATCAGGAAAGACGATCGATATCATCAGTAAGGCATCAGGGACGGACGGTAAGATATGGTATCAGGTTTATGTGAATTCCGATACAAAGGGTTATATCAGAAGTGATCTGATCAAAGTGCCGGACGGAGCGGATATACCGACATCTCAGGGAAGTTCATCGACCCCTGTACAGTCCACAGACGTTCCTTCGACCACGGTGGCACCGGTAGATGCCAGACAGGTCACGGTCAAAAGCAATAATACCAATATCAGGAAGGAGGCTTCGACCAGCTCCGAATCATTGGCAAAGGCGAACCGCGGACAGATACTGACAGTAGTTGGAGAAGCTACGGGTACAGACAGCAAGAAATGGTATCAGGTAACTTTTGCCTACAATAATCAAGAAAAAACAGGTTATATCCGTTCTGATCTGGTGACTTCTGACAATGTTCCGAACGATCCTGCCACATCACAGATCACAGGAGTGGAAAATCCAGGCGAAGAACAGCCGCCCGAGTCGACACCTGCAGAAGAGCAGCCGCCACAGCCGGAGACACCAGCGGAGCCAAGTCAGCCTGAAAGCAATACAGTCACTCCGATGGATGTGGAGGAAGTTCCGTATATAATGCCGGGATTTGAGCTGGTAACGCTTCGCAATGGGGACCAGGAATATAAGGGATATATGAATGGGGATTTCTATATCTTCTACGCACAGAAGTCAAACGGCGAGCAAGGCTGGTATCTGTTTGATTTAAAGGAGCAGGTTTACCAGAGATATGTCTATACAGTAGACGGGGTCACAGTACCCAAAGGGGGAGTGGGATCGGTCGGACTTGTTCCGATGATCGCGCTTGTAGTGATCATCGTGATCCTTGTTGCTGTAGTGGGACTGTTGCTGCTCAGACTGAAAGGACAGGATGGTTCTTACAGGAGGTATAAGAGCGACGACGATGATGATTACCAGGATGACGACGATATAGAAGATCTGGAAGATCTGGAGGAGGAAGAGGAAGAACCACAGCCGGTAAGACGTCCGCAGGGGGCACAGCCGGTGAGACGTCCGCAGGGAGGTCCCTCTAACAACGCACCCCAGGGACAACCGCCAAGACGTCCGCAAGGTCAGCAGCCGCCGAGATATCAGCAGAATCAGCAGCCGCCGAGGCGGGCGCCGCAGGGAGGTCCTTCCGGCGGCAATGCACCGCAGGCACCACAGCCTGCAAGGCGTCCGCAGGGAGGAAATGCTTCTAACAATGGAGGCGCCAGACCACAGGGGCAGACGCAGCAGAGGCGTCCGCAGGGAAATCCGGGAGGACAGCTGGCAAGACGCCCGCAGCCGCAGAGTGATAACAGGGCTCCGAGTGAAAAGGGACAGGCAAAGAAAGGCTACAAGGCAAAGAACCTCTTAGAGGATGACGACATGGATTTTATGGATATTGAATAAAATAAAACGAAAGAACTTGTCTAATGATACCTGTTAGACAGGTTTTTTCGCCTTATTCTTAAAAGTTTATAACTTCCCTTGTATACACAAGACCAGTGTGCTACAATTTATATAACAGCTGACGAATGGAAGGAGCGTGGGAACAAATGTATATAGAGATTGATTTTAACAGTGATGAAGCCCTTTATCTACAACTGCGCAACCAGATCATAATCGGGATAGCCACGTCTCAGTTCCAGGAGGGAGATACACTTCCCTCGGTAAGACAGCTTGCAGATACGATCGGAATCAATATGCATACGGTCAACAAGGCGTATTCTGTGTTAAAACAGGAGGGCTTTGTGAAAGTGGACAGGAGAAAAGGCGCGGTGATCGCGATCGATATCGACAAGATACAGGCTAAGGAGGATCTGAAGCGTGATATGCAGGTGCTGCTGGCAAAGAGCAGCTGTAAGAGGATATCGAGGGAAGAGGTACATGCGCTGATCGATGAGATCTATGAAGGCTATGAAGAATAATCGGGAAATAAGGAAATAAAGAGAAAACATGGAGGCATAGAAAAATGCAACAGTTTACGGATAAGGCAAAGGCAGCGCTGCAGAAGGCTGCCAAGGCTGCAAGGGATCTGCATCAGAGCTATATCGGAAGTGAGCACATCCTTGTGGGACTCGTAAAAGAAAAGACCGGCGTTGCAGCGAGAGTGCTTGCCGAGAATGGCGTGGATGAGGTACAGCTCATCAGTATGATCAAGGAATTGATCGCACCGGAGGGGAATGTTGCGCTGATGGAGCGGGACGGGTATTCCCCGAGGGCGGCGAAGGTTCTCGAGGACAGCCACAGACTGGCGGATAAGTACAAGAGCCAGCTGACGGGGACAGAGCATATTTTGCTTGCGATCTTGCGTGAGGGTGAGAATGTGGGGCTCAGACTTCTGAATACGATCGGCATCAATGTGCAGAAACTGTACATGGATACACTGATCGCTATGGGGGAGGATATCAATCAGCATAAGGATGATCTAAACAGAAACCGGAATAAAAAGAAACAAAATGGAATAACGCAGACATTGAACCAGTACAGCAGGGATCTGACAAGTCTTGCGAGGGAAGGGAAGCTTGATCCGGTGATCGGCAGGGAGATTGAGATCATGCGTGTCGTTCAGATCCTGTCAAGGCGGACGAAGAATAATCCCTGTCTGATCGGCGAGCCGGGTGTGGGCAAGACCGCGATCGCTGAGGGTCTGGCGCTCCGTATTGTGAACGGTGAGGTACCTGATACAGTCAAGAACAAACGCGTTGTGACACTTGACCTTGCGGGGATGGTGGCAGGTTCGAAATATCGCGGGGAGTTTGAGGAGCGCATCAAGAGGGTGATCAGGGAAGTGATCGAGGCGGGAAATATTTATCTGTTCCTCGATGAGATCCATACACTGATCGGTGCTGGCGGCGCGGAGGGGGCGATCGATGCGTCCAATATCCTCAAACCGTCCTTGTCAAGAGGTGAGATACAGCTGATCGGAGCCACTACGATCGCAGAGTACCGCAAGTATATTGAGAAAGATGCAGCGCTTGAGCGGCGTTTTCAGCCAGTGATGGTGGAGGAGCCAAATGAGAGCGAGGCGGTAGAGATATTAAATGGAGTGGCATACAAGTATGAGGAGCACCACAATGTGACGATCACACAGGAGGCGATCGAGGCGGCAGTGAAGCTGTCAGACCGGTATATCAATGACAGGAATCTCCCTGATAAGGCGATCGATCTGATCGATGAGGCGTCTGCGGCAATCCGGATCAAAAATATGAATGTGCCTGACAGTTTCAAGGAAATGACAGAGCAGATCAAGAAGTACGACCTCCAGATAGAGCGTTCGATCAGAATGGAAGCGTACACGCAGGCTGCAGAACTCCGCAAGGCGCAGGATGAACTGATCAAGAAATATGACAAAGCAGTGGCCAGATATGAGAAAAACCAGGAGGAGCGCAATCTTGTCGTGACGGAGAACGATATCGCGGAGGTTGTGGCAAATTGGACAAAGATACCGGTCAAGAAGCTGACGCAGAAGGAGAGTGAGCGTCTGTTGAAGCTCGAATCGATCCTTCACAAGCGCGTCATCGGCCAGGAGGAGGCTGTCACCGCGGTAGCACAGACGATGAAGCGCGGCCGTGTGGGACTGCAGGATCCCAACAGACCCATTGGCTCTTTTCTGTTTCTAGGTCCTACCGGTGTGGGAAAGACAGAGCTCTCCAAGGCGCTTGCTGAGGCGATGTTCGGTTCGGAAAGTGCCCTGATACGAGTTGATATGTCAGAGTATATGGAGTCTCATTCTGTATCCAAGATGGTAGGCTCTCCTCCGGGGTATGTAGGATTTGAGGAGGGGGGACAGCTCAGCGAGAAGGTGCGCAGGTCCCCGTATTCCGTCGTGCTGTTTGATGAGATCGAGAAAGCGCATCCGGATGTGTTCAATATTCTACTGCAGGTGCTTGATGACGGTCATATCACTGATTCCAAGGGCAGGAAAGTGAGCTTTAAGAACACGATTCTGATCATGACGTCCAATGCGGGTGCACAGCGGATTGTCGATCCGAAAAACCTTGGATTTGCAGCCAAGAGAGATGCACAGGCGGATTACAATAAAATGAAATCAGGTGTTATGGAGGAAGTGAAACGCCTGTTTAAACCAGAGTTTATCAACCGTATCGATGAGATTATGGTGTTCCATCCATTGACGGAGCAGGATATGAAACAGATCGTTACATTATTGTCAAAGAATCTTTGTGAGAGATGCAGGACACAGATGGATATCGATCTGTCCTTCACGAACACTTTGAAAGAGTATCTGGTGAAAAAATACTCGGATCTGAAGATGGGGGCAAGACCGCTGAAACGCGCGATCCAGAATGTAGTGGAGAACGAGCTTGCCACGGCGATCTTGGAGGGCAGGGTCCAGCGAGGCGATGCGGTGACTGCCGGCGTGCGCGGCGACAAGGTAACTTTTACAGTAAAAGAAGTAAAAGAAGCCGAGATCTGAATATGATAAATTTTCAAAAATTTTGTGGAAAAAGATAGTAATATAGTTTATTATTATAGTGTAGATGAAATTTAATTCTAATAAACTTTTAGGAGGACAAATGAAATGGCAGTAGTTGATGAATTGCTACGTTCCGAGAGTAACGGAAATATCAGCTTTGGTAATCACGAGCTGGCGGCGAAGGCAAAGCTTGAGGATTATGAGCATTCTGGGGATATGTACAAGGTAAAGACTTTCCAGGAGATCACCAAACTGGAGAAAAACGGTTTGTTTTTATATGAATCGGTTCCGGGTACCTCCGTTCACAATTTTTGTGAAAATGAAAACGGTATATCTTTTACGGTAGAAGGAAGCCAGGACGCGCAGATCACTCTGGGTGCTGCAGATGATTCTGAGTATGAGGTGGTTGTAGCTGGGGAGAGCGCAGGCGTCATGAAGACAAATCTTTCGGGCAAACTCAGCATCAGCGTGGAGCTCGAGGGATCAGGCGAGGTCGAGGTGAAGATTATTAAGAAATAGATTGAGATATATGAGATAAAAAAACCTCCTCATTTGAGGAGGTTTCTTTATAGAAGACATATTTATAGAAATGAGTTTCTTCAGGAGGTTTTAATGGCAAAAAAGAGTACGACTGTTTTTTTCTGTCAGGAATGTGGACATGAATCTTCCAAGTGGATGGGACAGTGTCCTGCCTGTAAAAAGTGGAACACATTTGTGGAGGAGAAGGTCAATGTGACCAATTCTAAAATAACACCGTTCCGGGAGGCAGCAAAACCTGTCAAGATCGGATCCATATCCATGAAGGAGGAGGAACGCATGTACACTGGTATAGCCGAGCTCGACCGCGTGCTTGGCGGAGGGATCATGCAGGGCTCCCTGACACTGGTGGGCGGTGATCCTGGAATCGGGAAATCCACACTCCTGCTGCAGATGTGCAGGCTGCTTGCCAATGCGAACAGGAAAGTTTTATATATATCGGGGGAGGAGTCCTTGAAACAGATCAAGTTCAGGGCGGTCAGGATCGGTGAGTTTGAGGACACGATGATGCTTCTGTGCGAGACCAATCTTGGCATTGTGGAGGAGACGATCCGTCACACAGAACCTGAGATCGTTGTCATTGATTCGATACAGACGATGTATCAGGAGTCTGTCGCCTCGGCGCCGGGAAGTGTGTCCCAGGTGAGGGAGGCGACCAATGTCTTTCTGCAGCTTGCAAAGGGTATGGGAACTTCGATCTTTATCGTAGGGCATGTGACCAAGGAAGGAACAGTTGCAGGGCCGCGCGTGTTAGAACATATGGTCGATACTGTTCTATATTTTGAGGGCGACAGATATGCTTCCTACAGGATCCTTCGTGGGGTCAAGAACCGCTTTGGCTCCACCAACGAGATCGGTGTCTTTGAGATGCGCAAAGAAGGATTGATCGAGGTGGAAAATCCTTCAGAATACATGCTGACCGGGAAACCGGCTGGGGCAAGCGGATCTGTCGTGGTCTGTTCCGTAGAAGGCACGAGACCCATCTTGATAGAAATACAGGCTCTTGTGTGCAGGACAAATTTTGGAATCCCGAGACGCCAGACAACGGGAACGGACTTTAACAGAGTCAATCTACTGATGGCAGTGCTCGAGAAGCGGCTGGGTCTGCAGATCGGAGACTGTGATGCCTACGTAAATATAGCGGGCGGTATGAAGATCAGTGAGCCGGCGATCGATCTGGGACTGATCATGGCGATCGTTTCCAGTTTTAAGAACCGCGCCATCGATGAGAAGACGATCGTGTTTGGCGAGGTGGGACTCAGCGGCGAGGTGCGCGCTGTGAGTATGGCACAGCAACGGGTCCAGGAGGCAAAAAAACTTGGGTATGAGACGGTGATCATGCCAAGAGTAAATGTCGAAGGGATGGATACGATAGATGGTATCAGGATCATCGGTGTAGGAGGCATAGGCGAGGCGATCGATGTGATCTGATCTGATCAATATGCGAAATGTGCTGCGATGCTCTGTATATACGGGAGCTGGCAGCTTGGAGGTTTGAGATGAATAAAAATGGAATAAAGGAATTGATGGCGTTTCTGGATGACAGTCTGACAAGCTATCATGCGGTGGACAATATAAGGAAAGAATTGTTACAAGGAGGCTTTACAGAGCTTTCGGAGAGGAAAGTATGGTCACTGCAAGCGGGTGGAAGCTACTTCGTGGTGCGCAACGATTCGTCTGTGATCGCATTTCGTGTGCCGGAGTGCGAAGTCAATGAGATAGAGGGATATCATGTATATGCAGCCCACTCGGATTCCCCTGCATTTAAGATCAAGGAAAATCCAGAGATTGAGAAGGAAGGTGTCTATGTCAGTCTCAATACGGAAAAGTATGGCGGAATGATCCTGTCCACCTGGTTTGACAGGCCGCTCACGATCGCGGGGAGAGTCTGCACGGAAGAGGGCGGCAGGATCGTATCCCACTTGGTGAGATTAAAGGATAATATCTGTATGATACCGAGCCTGGCGATCCATATGAATAGAGACACGAACAATGGTGTGGCATTTAGTGCGCAGAATGATATGCTGCCGCTCCTGACTATGACTGGTCAGGAAAGCAGGGAAAGATCATCAAAAGGTATGCTGAATGCGATACTCACCCAGTCGATGGCGCAGACAACGGGCAGGATCCTGTCCTATGATCTCTTTGTGGAGAACTGTGAAAAGGCAGTTCTGGCAGGGACGGAGGACGAGTTTATCATGACGCCCCGATACGATGACCTGGCTTGTGTTTTTGCAGGATTAAAGGGGATCGTCAACGCAGGGTCAGCGCGCTATATTGATGTGCTTGCCGTGTTTGACAATGAGGAAGTCGGAAGTCTTACAAGACAGGGAGCGGACTCAACCTTTTTTAAGGATACACTGGAAAATATCGCCGACGGGCTGGATGCCGGCGCGAAGGTTTATCGAACATGGAAAGCGGACAGCTTTATGATCAGTGCCGATAACGGGCATGCATGCCATCCCAATCAGGGAGGAAAAGCAGATCTGACAAATCGCCCGTATCTGAACAGGGGTGTGGTGCTGAAATATCACGGTGGGCAGAAATATGCGACAGATGCTTATTCTGCGGCATACGTCAGAAAACTGTGCAGCAGAAATGATATTCCGCTCCAGACATACGCAAACCACTCGGATATTCCTGGTGGCTCGACGTTGGGAAATCTGGCGATGGCGCAGATATCCATGGCAGCAGCGGACATCGGACTGCCGCAGCTTGCCATGCACTCTGCGTATGAGACAGGAGGGGCAAAGGATATCGAGTATCTGATCCGGCTTGCAGAAGCGTTTTTTAGAGAATAACTTACAGGCGGTCAGTATGCTGTCTCAACAAATTCGATCTCCTGCTCTGTATAGACATCGGTAAATTTCCAGCTGGACTGTTCCAGCTCGGAGGTCCGGCGGTCGTACTCGGTATCGCCAGCGTGAAAAGCGTTGATCGAGGTGATCTCTCCGAGGCGGTTTCGCTCGACAGTAAGGTCAACTGCGCCCTCTGTGTGGGACATGTAGCGTCCGAGCATCTTATCGGAGTAGGTGCGTACAGGCTCGCCGTTGTACAGCAGAGTCATATCGTTATGGGCATCACTGAGGACAAGACCCCACTTGGCATACTCTTCGTAGATTGTCTCGTCGTTCAGAAACAGTGATATACTTAGGGAGAAAGCACTTTTTTCGACGTGGAACTCGTCCGACAGTGATGTTAGGATCTGCGCTTCGAGGATGTCAGGATCATTTGTGGTATCAGCGCGCATAATGTCGAATATGAGTTTCGATGCCCTGTCTTCCGCGTTTTTGCCCAACATGATATCCCGCGTCAGATCGACCTGCACGCCCCAGCGGCAGCTGTCGGAAGCACAGTAGGGAGTCAGTTTCTGATAAAAGGGCGCCTGTCCGCCTGTGGCAAGTACGACGGAGCCGCTTACCAGGAGGCAGACTGACAATGCCAGCAGCAGGGCGGAAGCTTTCTTGTAGTGCAGGACATTTTGTATCCGTTTCTCGACCTCGGTTTTGGAGAAAGCGCTGTAGAGCAGTGTTTGCCGGCTTCTTGGGACTGCCAGGGCGAGCAGGCTCATAGCGTAATTCTTTTTGTTCTCTTCTGCCTGATCGTTGTGATCATATCGGCGAAGGACAGCCTCATCACATGCCATCTCCAGATCAGACGCCAGAAATCTGGACATGATCCAGACCAGCGGGTTGAACCAATGGATGCACAGTGTGATGAGCATGACGGATTTGAGCCAGTTGTCTCTGCGATGGATATGCATGGTCTCGTGGGAGAGGATATGGCGCAGAAGTTCCGCATTGCCAAAATCCATACATGTGGGCAGATAGATCTTCGGTGACAACATGCCGCAGACCAGCGGGGAGGCGATTTCATCGCTGGTGAACACCAGAATGTGTCCCATGTCCATCTCACGCAGGAGCGTGTTGATCGTCTCATTATGTTCTACCATCAGTGCATTATTCAGGCGTTTTGCATATCGGTATTTCTGTGCGAGCAAAATACCTGCCGTGATGAGAGCGCCCGCAAAGTAAAACATCAAAATTGCAGGAATATGGGAGAGCGGATAGAGCGTCGTCAGCTTATAATTGATAGAATATTCAGTGCTGCCGGGCTGCTCCTGTACGATCGCCTCCTGCACGACCGTCTCCTGCACGACCGTCTCCTGCACAGTTGTCGCTTGTTTGTCTACGGCGGCACTTTCAGCCTGGATGTTTGTACCAGGCTTTGCCTGATCGGCAGGGATATCCTCCACAGCGTCAACCTCCTGTGCGATGGTACTTGTGTAAGGATATTCATAGGCAAATTCAGGAACGTTCATGCTCAGCGGAGTGCTCAATGAGAACGGGATCAGCAGGCGCAGCAGCACGACGCTCCAGAGTGCCGGAAATACGAATTTTGGAAGCCTGTTTTTCAGCAGTCCGCGCAGGATCATGACTGCGAGGATCATAATACTTCCATAAAAGATCATCAGTTCAAACGGCATGTTCATCTTAAAACTTATCATTTAATTCTCCTTTCAAACGGCGTAACATTTTTAGTTAGAATCCTGGATCATTTTTGCGAGTCTGGCGGCATCCTCGTCTGACAGTCCCTGATTTTTGAGAAAAGAGGAGAAGAAGAGTTCGCTTGAACCGCCAAACATCTTATCGATCAACCGTTCGGTTTCGCTCTGTGCAACTTCATCACGGCTAACGAGTGTCTTGCATATGAATCCAGGTTCCTCGCGCTCGATGGCACCTTTTTCGATGCATTTTTTGATGACAGTGTAGGTTGTGTTCTTGTTCCAGCCGATGCGTTCTGAGAGGACATCTACAATTTCTTTTGCGGATTTTGGTTCCTTTTCCCACAAAACTTCCATGACTTTCAGCTCGGAATCAAATAGTTTCATGATATCAGCCTCCTTGTTTTAATTATATCAGACTATTCAAATAGTCTGCGTTATGAGTAGACTATCATGATAGTCTGCATTTGTCAATACATAATTAGAGATTGTTTCACCGAGTAGCAAAGTAAGAGTTCACGTCCAACTAATTCTGACACAATTTTATACAATGAAGGCGTAAACAGCAGCCTATAATCACACAAAATGCTAAAGTGCAAGCATTTTGGCGCACGTTTTTCACTAGTTTTATTGACGGGTGAACAGTATATTGCTATAATAATAAAAGTGTTCTGTGTTACAATACATTTTCTGAATTGTGAAAGGGGATTTTTATGAGTATCTTTAATGATGATCGTTCCACAGTAAACGAGATGGCTGCCGCATTGGATTCCGATCTTTCCGGCACCGGCTTTGACACAGCGCTCCAGAAAGCGTTTGATTCTGGTATGAACCTTGACGAGATCCAGTACATAGTCTCTGCACACACCGACCGGATTGTAAAGAGATACATCGTGCAGTATCAGTTAAAAAAGGCTGCAAACAAGGATAAATAAAATTTTTTAATTTTTTACTTGATTTTTTGTGTTGAATTGTGATATACTATAATTCGTCAGCGGGTAAATAATTTACATAAGCCGTCTGAAGGGGCATAGTTCAACGGTAGAACAGCGGTCTCCAAAACCGTCAATGCGAGTTCGATTCTTGCTGCCCCTGTTATGGTATAGGGATGCCTATAAACTTATTATTTTAAGAGTTTATAGGTATTTTTTTATTACTTGACATGCCCTGTTTTACGTGGCATGATCAGAACAAAAGTTCTTGATTATCTATCGTTTTACCAACTTTACCATCCACAGAACGCTGTTTTTGCAGCGATCCACATAAACAACTTTCAAAAAGTGACCCAAATATGAGGAATCCTTTTCTGGTTTGCAGTAAAATTAAGGTGTCAAATCAAAATTCATCTTGTATACAATAAAGAACAAGATTGTCAAAAAAATGTCTTGCTTTTTTGCCGATATTTTTATAGAATTTAAACGAACACAATAGACGGTACGCGTCGCGCGACTGTACTATGTGCGGCAGTATGTGCATTTTGGACGGATCATGATACATAATTGAAAATAGCGTATACTGGCAACAATTAAATATCAGAAGAATAAAAAGGAGTAAAAGACATGGCAAAAAGAGGACAAAAGTTTGGAAAAGTTCTTTTTGCGGGTATGTTGCTTACACTGACTGTTGCACTGGGCGGATGCTCAGGTGATAAGGCGGCTGGAGACTCTACACAGATTGCAGACACGTCTGCCGCAAACAGCAGTGAGGTGGCTACCGCGACAAACACGGAGACAGATGCTTCATCAGAGGAGACGAACGAGACAGGTGAGGCGAAGGACACGGAGAATGGCGGATCGCACATTACCATAGGTATTCCACAGGATTTGGACAGTCTGGTACCGAGCCTGTCACAGGGTGCGGGCACACAGGAAATCCTCTACAATATCTATGAGGGGTTGTATAAGCCGGACAGCGAGGGCAATCTGGTTCCTGCAGTGGCGAGTGATTACACAATGTCAGAGGACGGACTTGTGTACACATTCACTTTGAGAGATGGGATAAAGTTCCACAACGGAAATCCTGTCACTGTGGAGGACGTGAAGTATTCGATTGAAACCTGCGCCGGTCTTAATGGGGGAGAACCTGTTATATCGGCGTTTTCTAATATCGAGAGCGTGGAGGCGCCGGACGATAAGACGGTCGTGATCACGTTAAAAGAATCGAGCAGTCCGTTCATGGCGATCCTCTCAACAGTCGAGGCGGCGATCGTGCCGGCGGACGCGCCGGATCTCCAGACTGATCCGGTGGGAACCGGACCGTACAGGTTTGTGTCGCGCTCCCTGCAGGAGAATGTAGTGCTCGAGCGCTTTGACGATTACTGGGGAGAGCCGGCGCACATCAAGGATATCACCTTGAAGGTGCTTGCGGACTCGGATTCGATCGTCATGAACCTCGAGGGCGGTGCGGTCGACCTTGTCGCGAGGGTTTCCACAGCACAGGCGGCGGAGCTTGGCGATGATTTCGAGGTGCTCGAGGGAACGATGAACCTGGTGCAGGCTATGTATCTGAACAATGCAGTGGCGCCTTTTGACAACGAGAAGGTCCGCCAGGCACTTTGCTATACGGTCAATAAGCAGGAGATCCTCGATTTTGTGTCGGAGGGGAAGGGAACCCCCGTGGGGAGCAGTATGTTCCCGGCGTTTGGCAAGTATTACGTCGAGGAGCTCAACGATATCTACACGACGGATATCGACAAGGCAAAGGCGCTGTTGGCGGAGGCTGGATATGCGGATGGATTCAGTTTTACGATGAAGGTGCCGTCCAACTATCAGCAGCATGTTGACACAGCACAGGTGGTCGCAGAGCAGTTAAAGCAGATCAACGTCACGGCGAATATCGAGCTGATCGAGTGGGAGACATGGCTGAGCGATGTGTACCAGGGGCGCGATTTCGAGGCGACGCTCGTCGGTGTGGATGCATCGACACTGACTGCGGGCGCGATGCTGAGCCGCTTCCGCTCTGATGCGCACAACAATTTTATGAATTTCAACAATGAGGAGTACGATGCCGCCTATGAGGAAGCGCTCGCTGCGGAGGCAGTGATGGACGACGACAAGGCAACGGAGGCTTACAAGAAGTGTGAGACGATCCTTGCCGAGACGGCTGCAAATGTCTATATCCAGGATATGTGCGAGCTGGTGGCAGTCAGAAAAGGCTACACGGGCTACACGTTCTATCCTCTGTATATCCAGGATTTTTCGAAGCTGGATGTGCAGTGAGGAACAGTTCTTACGCATATGGGTACCCAGAGGAAATATATCAGCATGCGCTGACGGGTGCCCAGCGCACGAGTAGGGGAAGATGGCTCTTTCCTTCCTGCTCGATTTAGATAGTTATTGAGTGATATGACAATATACTATGGACAGAGATAGAGTGAGAAGAACTTCTAATCACTCGCAGCAAAGGCTGCTTCGTGAAGAAGTTCTAAATATCACACAAGAGAATGCCCAAAGTACGGGCATTCTCCGCATTGATTTGAGATTTCGCAGAGCGGAATCATGGAGGTTAGAGTGACAGGTTCGGCGTAAGAATCTGTAGAAAATAGTTAACAGATGGTGCACAATCGTTATATAGTTGTCAAATAAAAGGAGACGGGGATATGAGATACATTGGTAAAAAGCTTGCCGCGATGATGATCACGCTTTTGTGTATCTCGTTCCTCGTCTATCTTGCTTTTGACCTGATACCGGGAGATGCGGCGCTCGCCGCGCTCGGCACGGACGCCACACCGGAGAGCCTCGCGGCGCTGCGGGAACAGCTGGGGCTGAACAGACCGTTCCTCCAGAGATATCTGGAGTGGCTGGTGCACTTTATCGGTGGTGATTTCGGCATGTCATACAAGTATCACATGCCTGTTGCGGACATGATCGTGTCCAAGCTGCCGATCACGGTCCTCATGGCAGTCATTTCTTTTATGATCATGGCAGCAGTCTCGCTGCCGATCGGGATCTACACGGCAAAACACAGCGGAAAGAGGATCGACCGCATCGTCACGGCGGTCAACCAGATCGTGATGTCAGTACCCCATTTTTTTATGGGAATACTGATCACATACTTTTTCGGACTGATCTTAAAGCTTTTCACACCCGGAGGATTTGTGTCCTATGAGACGGATTTTCTGGGATTTCTCGCGTATATCATTTTTCCATGCGTCGCGATCGCGCTCCCAAAGATCGCAATGTCGGTAAAAATGCTGCGGAGCTCCTGCATCGAGGAGGCGAAAAAAGATTATGTGAGAACGGCTTACAGCAAGGGAAACAATACCGACAAGGTTTTATATAGACATGTGCTGCGCAATGCCATGATACCGGTGATCACCCTGTGGGGCATGACACTGGCGGACATGCTCGTGGGCAGCATTGTGATCGAACAGGTGTTTAATATTCCGGGTATAGGGCGCATTCTCCTGACTTCCATATCCTACAGGGACTATCCTGTGGTGGAGGCGATCATCGTGCTGATCGCATTTGTGGTGATCGCGACGAACTTCATTGTCGATGTGGTCTACCAGCTCGTCGATCCGCGCATCAGCGTGCAGGAATAGGGAGGTGTTTGATGAAAAGAAGGAAGCAGTATTCTCCCAATCTCATACTGGGTCTTGTGATAACAGGTGTCATGCTGCTGATGATACTGGTCGGATTCGTTTACACGCCGTATGATATCACGAAGATGGACAGCACCGCGAAGCTGGCAGCGCCCTCGCTCGCGCACCCGATGGGGTGTGACAATTTCGGCAGGGATATCTTTTCGAGGGTGTTAAAGGGCATGGGCAACACGTTTGTGATCGCGGCGGCGACGGTGTCGATCGGGACGGTGAGCGGTGTCGTCATCGGTGCATTTACCGGATATTTTGGCGGCTGGCTGGACGAGGTGCTGATGCGCGTCAACGATGTGGTGTTTGCGTTTCCGAGCATTTTGCTGGCGCTGGTGTTCGTCAGTCTCTTCGGAACGGGCAAGTACAATGTCATCGCCGCGCTCGGCATCGCGTTCATACCAAGCTTTGCCCGCATTGTCCGCGGGGAGTTCATCAAGTACCGCGAGATGGATTATGTGAAGAGCGCAAAGCTTGCCGGCGTGCCAGAGCTTCGCATCATCTTTGTGCATATCCTGCCCAACACGATGCCGGTGCTGATGTCCTCGGTGATGATCGGCTTTAACAACGCGGTGCTTGCGGAAGCGGGTATGAGTTATCTTGGCATCGGCGTGCAGCCGCCCAGCGCGAGCCTTGGCAGCATGTTGTCTGAGTCGCAGACGTATCTTTTTTCTGCACCGTGGTACGCGGTGTTTCCGGGGCTGATGATCATACTGATGGTGCTGGGGCTGTCGCTGCTGGCGGACAGGGGCAGACAGTAGTGATGGGAAGGATTATGAGGATAGCAGTCTGTGAAGATGAGAGCGTGGTCAGAGAGGATATCGTGAAGCTGATACAAAAGTATCAGCCGGATGCCGATGTCACCGCATTTGCATCGGGTGAGGAATTGCTGGAAGCGGGAATGCAATATGACATCGTATTCCTTGATATTCTGTTTGATGACAGAATGTCCGGCATGCAGACCGCCAGAAGCATCAGGGAAAAACAGGAAAATGACAAAAAGCGAAAGAGCATCATCGTCTTCATAACCGGTTATCGGGAGTACATGGAGGAAGCGTTTGATGTCAACGCGTTTCATTATCTGCTCAAACCAGTCAGTGAGGACAGGTTTGCACAGGTATTAGACCGCGCGTGGAAAGAGCAGTCCGCTGCCGGTCTGCGGGACAGGCAGTACATTCTGTTCAAAAGTGCCAATATGCAGCAGAAAATATTCCTAAAGGATATCGATTATATTGAGAGTGCCAACAAGAAAGTCCTCGTCCATACGTCAGGCGGCGTGACGGAGGGCTATGGCAAGATGGAGCGCCTTGAGGCGGAGCTGGATGGGTATTTTTACCGTTGTCACAGGTGCTGTCTCGTCAACATGGAGAAGATCTCCGCCTACAGCACAGACATCATACAGCTTTTAAGCGGGGAAAAACTGGTACTTGCAAGGAAAAAATATCCCGATTTCCTGAAACACTATATGGATTATGCGAGAAGCGGGGGGATCGTCAATGTTTAGGATAGAACTGATATTTGTCTGGATCTGCCTTGTCAACAGCCTAGGGAGCGGCAGATATATCGAACATTTTTTTGAAACTAAACCGCACCGGACGCTGAGCCGCAGCGTCTGGTGCGCATTATATTTTGTCAGCCAGATCCTCATCACCGGTCTGGCTGATATTGTCAAAATACCGCTGGCCGGCACGGTCGTGCGCATAGTCCTGCAGATTGCAGTCCTGCTTTTGATGCAGGTGTTTTTCTTTTGCGGGCACAGTGCGGCGGACAGCGGGAGGAAAAACAGAAATAAGCAGGTCTTTGCGGCAGTCAGTTTTGCCGCAGGGACAGAGATCATAAAGTACATGCTCGTCCTGTCCTTTCACATTCTGGGGGATGCTGCAGGGACCGGTCTGCTAAAGCTGGTTGACAGCGGTATCATCGATACGCTCGGGAAAGTCGAGTGGTGGAGCGGCGTGCTTGAGGGAGTGATGACATGTGCAGGTGTCGTGATCTACGCGGCGGTGCTTGCGCTGTATCTGAAGATCATCATCATCAGTTATGTGCAAAAAGACGATCCTCTCGGCACATACGATCATATTTTCCTGCTGGTGCCGAGTGTGGGGGCGCGTTGCATGGCAGTCGCGCTGAGCGGGATGATGCGGACTGTCGATTTTTATGATGTCGTGCCGGCTACGAGATTCTGGATTCCGGTCATCTGCTTTTTCCTGCTTGGGATGATCGTTTCGTCCGTCATTGTGTTCCAGAAACTGCTCCGGCTCTCCGCGGAAGAAAAAAGGCGTGTCCTCCTGGAAAACCAGGTGAGACAGATACAGAGCGAGGTGTCCGAGATACAGGAAATATATGCCGACATGAGGGGACTGCGCCATGATATGAGAAGTCATCTGGCAAACATCACGGCATTTGTCAGAACGACATCCGGCAGTGACGGCAGAGTGCTGTCAGACTATATCGGAAAGATGGAGCGCACGATCAGCAGGCTCGATTTTCCATGTCAGACGGGGAACCCGATCACGGACATCATCATGCATCAAAAAAGCCGGCAGGCAGCAAAAAGGCAGATCGCGTTCACGGCGGATTTCACCTATCCGGCAGAACAGCGGATCGACGCCTATGACATGGCGATCATTCTGAACAATGCCCTTGAAAATGCGATAGCCGCCTGCGAAAAAGTGGATGGAACGAGGGAGATCTGCCTGCACGCCTATCGAAAAGGAAGTCTGTTTTTCATCGAGATCTGTAACGATTTCTCCGGCGGGATCACCATCGACAGCAGCACAGGACTTCCTGTCAGCACCAGGCAGGACAGACAGCATCACGGAATCGGATTATCCAATATCCTTAGATGTGCGAGAAAGTATATGGGAGATATCGATATATCCGTTATGGAAAATGAGGGCAGGAAGAGATTCCTGCTTGTTGTCATGTTGAATACAAACGTTTCACACCCAAAATAGAGTCGTTCGCGCTGCAATCGTTATGAGAAGCTGTGCGCTTGTCGATAAACAAAACAGAATGAGGAGCTGGCTTTGCGGAATTACTAGGGCAGACTATTACGCATGACAGTTACTTGCCGCAAGTAATTTCAGTTCTCAAGTATAAGTGGAAGAATATCACAATGGAAAATTACGCAGTTATGGAATTTACAGAGAGGGGTGTAAATCTTATGCAGGTTAGCGCGAACAACATTTCAAATGCAGCAGCTTATCAACAGCCATTTCCTAAGATAACATTTGATATGAAGCCGGGTGAAATGCGGAAAAACCTGGCGGACAAAGTGCAGTCGGGGGCGGTTGGTGCACAGAACATATTTTGCAGCGGCAGTGAAGCCGTCCTGCCAAAGGAAGAGCGAAAGGCGCTCGAGTATCGCTGGTCACATACAGTGATTCATGGCGTCACGGAGTTTTCTGAGATATCGGGGAGTATATTGAAAGATATCAGGGCATCAAAAGGCAGCTATGACTACAGTGATGTTATCAACGCGAAGGGCTATGCCTACACAAAACTGTATGCAGAGATCCAGAAGCGGCATGCAGATCCGAATGCGAAATGGTACAAGTCTGCTGGCGGGGCGGAGCTGACTCTGGAGGAGGAACTCGAGTGGCTCGACAATCAGTTCGAACAGCAGATCGCATGGGAAAAATCGTGTGCGAAATCCGCTGCAGAAATACAGAAATACTGCCGAGCAGAAATTCCCGAGGTGCCATACGAGGAGATCGAGGGCATCGAGGACGATCTGTACGAGGCGAGAAACCGTTATCTGGACTTGTATCACAAGGACAGCACAAAGCTGGTGTTGCAGAATTTCCTATTTGGTAGTGTGCGGTCATTCAGATGGCCGGTTCTGGAATAAGCGGCATAAAATATGGAGCATAATATATGGATTTACAGGTATTTTGGAACTGTGCAGAAATAACATGTACAGATTGTGTAGGATAATTCTTCGAGAGTGCATGTCAAGTCGGAGAAATAGACAAGTCAAGATGACAAGTCAAAAATACGCTGATGTATAGGGGATTTTTGCACAGTTCCTTGGAAAGGAAGGGTATGAAAATGACAGCAAACATAGCAGAAAGACACTCACAGATACAGTGCGAAAAGTACGCCGTTGACGCAGACAGGCTCGCACAGAGGCTGCAGCAGAAAAAGGAGGATCAGCCGCCTGCAGTCGACAGGAGCGGAAGAGATACCGTGGATATCTCGGAGGATGCCCGCCAGGCGCTGGAGGCGCTGCGAAACAGGGATCACATGGAGATCGCGGGGACGATCGAGCCGGACAGGTTCTGTATGGAACAGAAAGTCTTTGAGGAGTATGAGCAGGCAGTGATGGCAGAGCAGAGGGAAAAAGTGACAAGCGGGAACTTTGACCGCCACGTAGACAAGATGGTGTCCGCCTATCAGAAAATGAAAAAGGATATCGAGGAAAAGTACGCCGATGCGGACGCGGACAAAAAGCAGCAGCTCGAACTGTTGGATAAAGCCTATGAAAGCCACAGTAAATTGATGGCAAAGCATACAGAAACGATGTATGATCTGACGGATTTCACCCCGCAGATCACATACCATTCCAACAAACATGCCACAGAACAGCAGGTACAGCCCAAGCCTGACAAACTGTCTCTCTCTGGCAAGTATGAGAAGGGGGCGATCGGGGATCATGCATACAATGCATTTATGACTGCCATCGGCAAAGGCGGGGCAGCATCGCAGGGAAGGGAGGATCTGAATCGCATCTGGGATTATTATGCGGCATTGAGGTAAACGAGTAATTGCTTTTGTCCTGAAGATGGAATATAATAGAATGTAGATAGGTTGAAATATATGCGCAAGCATTAGCTTATATATTAGAATGGAATATCCGGGAATCTTTGATGGAAATCTGATGAAAGTGAAATCCGAGAAGATTTTCCGGATTTTGAATGGGAAAGCGGCTATGGAGGCTAAGGGTATGTTTAAACGTGGTTTTGTAAATGATTTGAGAGAAACGGGAATTCAGCAGTACAAAACAGATGTCGGTTTTCGGACACTTGTGGAAAGCGTCAACGAGAACCTGTATATCATACCCAAATATCAGAGAAAATATCGCTGGACAAAAGACCAGGTTGACTCATTGGTTGAATCTCTAATCTACGGTTTGCCCATTCCACCAATATACACTTGCAGAAATTCAGAAAATCAGCTGGAAATATTGGATGGTCAGCAACGGATCATGAGTTTGTTTTTTTATTATATAGGTTATTATCTGGATAACAGAAAAAATAGTTCTGTGGATTTTTCAGAGATAGAGACAGAAAATCGTACTTTTAAGGAAGTGATGATGGAAAAGCTTGCGTTGGAGGAGCTTCATATCCAGTCAAAAAGCGATGAGGGCAAATGGGTCAATCTGGATTATAAGGATTTATCACTAGAGACGAAAAGACGTGTTGATTATACAACGATCACCGTGATAGAGATAAAAATCGACAATGAAAAACTGAGATCCTCTATTTTAAGGCAGATTTTTGCTAATCTAAATAAAGGTGGTTCTGAATTGTCTGAACAGGAGCAAAGAAATGGAATATATAATTGCGCCTTTTATGATATGTTGCATAGTTTTAACCGGCATGATGCTGCGTGGAGGAAGCTGTGGGGAAGAGAAAGTGCCAATGAGCGGGATATGGAGACGTTGCTGCGTTTTTGTGCGTTAAAAAAGTATGTTGATGTTAAGGAGAACGCGTCAGGTTTTGATTTTGTGATAGATGGTTATAATGCTTCTTATGGGAAGCTTCTGGATCATTTTTCAGAGGAGGCTATGGAGTTTGATGAGACTCAGATTATGGAGTATAAGAATAGTTTAACTGAATTTCTGACACTGTTTGCAGTAAATACAACACAGTCGTCGAAAGTGGCATTATTGGAAAGTTTTTATATTATTTACGAGAAATTAAAGGTTCATGAACCGATCACCTCTCAAATATACAACAATGTCTTAAAAAACCCTAAGTATGTAGAAAAGGCAAGGCAGGGAACTGTGAAGATGAAAAGCATGAATGAAAGGTGGAAGACAGTGTATGCGGTTTGGACTGGAAAAGATCAGTGAAGTTATTGAGAAAATATATGAGAAAGCACTTCTTTATAAAGACAGTGTAGTTATAGGAGATAATGCTAGCGGAAAAACGTTGTTATTAAAGCTTTTTATAGAACTTGCAGGGAGTTCTGAAAATGTATATTTTATTGACGCAGTAAATCGTGGATTTGATGTCAAAAAAATTTCCAGGCTTAAAAAGAAGCCGGAATACAAAAAAACGATATTAGAAACAAGACTGAGCGAAACGCATTTTAATCTACAGGATTCCTTTAATTGTTATGGAACTTCAACAGAAAGGATAGAGATGATCTATCAACTGTATGAGAAAGAAGTGCAGGATTTATTTTGCGAAATTACAAATGACTGCTTTAAGATAATGAGTGATAATCCGATGGGAGAAGTGGATTTTGGAAATGGCAGGGGATTACTTTCTAGTGGATATCAGGCTATTATACGTATTTTACTCGAATTGCTGTACTATCAGGACATGGAAGTGGGAAAAAGGGGGCTGCAGGATGCATGGATTGTAATAGATGAGTTGGATGAATTTTTATCGCCTGGATATGCAGCGAAGATATTGCCATTTTTGAAGAAAAAATTTCCATGGGGTAAGTGGCTGATCACAACACATTCCTGTGATTTAGTGGCGTATGCGTACGATGCTAATTTAGTGATTTTGGAGAATGACAGCTGTGAGGTTATTGACATTAATGATTATTCATCGGTATCAGAAGTTCAAATCATATTTGGACGGCTGTTTCATATTCCGACGAATGTGGAATCTGAGAAGAATGTTGTATTGAGACGCCTGCTAAACAACAAAATGAATCATGCATGGGGGCAGTGTGATGAGGAATGTCTTAGGCAGATAGAAGGACAGGATTTGACAGCCTCCCAAAGGATGATAATAAACGAGATACGAAAGTGGTAAAAGTATGGAAGATTTTCTGATGTTGGAGCTACCGACTTTTAAGCCCAAATATAAGAAATGGAAGCGATATGGATATGCAAATTCCGTTGAAAAAAACAATTTGAAGACTGTTTTGGAGGCAAGTACAGAAGGATATTGTATCCTAAATTCCGCAAAAAATTATAACGAGGCTAATGATTTTAGGCTTAACCTC